>Ga0335074_10009967_pt1 | contig 13278 bp, 10 predicted proteins | sample Lox_Sample_23_FD_206715 | JGI IMG/M metagenome (GOLD analysis project Ga0335074, IMG submission 206715) | Soil microbial communities from Loxahatchee National Wildlife Refuge, Florida, United States - Lox_Sample_2.3 | ecosystem: Environmental > Terrestrial > Soil > Wetlands | place: USA...
GAGACTACCGACAACAATGGGTGCGAGCAGCGTCAATGCACTGGCCACCGGATCCGGGCGGCGGAACTGCCGCATCCTGGAGTGTTGGTATTGCCACTTTCACCGGTTCTTCAGATGCTCGAACCGGCGTACTTACCGGGATGGCGGCTGGGCACCCTAGTGACATCGCTAAGCTGTGCCAGCCCGCACTGCCGCGGGCGTATAGACGAGAGGAAGTTCATGACTAACGACACCGGAGTCGAGCGGACGTTGGTGCTGCTCAAGCCCGATGCCGTGGCCAGAGGTCTGGTCGGCCGCGTGATCACGCGCTTTGAAGACGCCATGCTGAAGATAGTCGCCGCCAAAATGGTCTGGATGGATGCAGACCTGGCCAAGCGGCACTATTTCGATCTCGAGGATCGCTTCGGACCCGCCGTGTTCAACGCCATGGCCGCATTCATGGAAAGCGGTCCGGTTATCGCGCTGGTACTTGAAGGGGTCGAGGCCGTCGCAAACACCCGCAAACTCGTCGGTTCGACCTATCCTGACCAGGCTCCCCCTGGCACTATTCGCGGCGATTTCGCCCATATGAGCAGGGCGTATGCGAATGAGCGCGGCATCGCCGTCGCCAATCTGATCCACGCCTCCGGCAGTATCGAGGACGCCGCTCACGAGATCGAAGTCTGGTTCGCCAAGGACGAGATCCACGATTACCCGTCGCCTTTTGATCGCTACGTCCGGTAGCTGAACCGCCAGGCCAAACGTCACGTTCCCAGAGGGGCGGCGGGATCTGCGCCCGCCGCCTGGCATAGCGCGGCCTGGGGCCGCCGTCGCCCGCCGCGCCGCCTGCGGACCTCGAAGGGAGCACGCATGCCTGTACGCAAACTCGTGGCCGCGGCAATCGCCGCAGCCGCAGCCGTCGCCGCCGTGGCATTCGCCGCGGCGCCTGCGGCGTTAGCCCGCCCAACCGGACCGCCAGTCTCCTACCTGAAGCAATTCCACAAGCTGACGACCATCGCGTCGACGGTGCCCGCGAACGGGGACCTGAACCCCTACGGGGTCTGGATCATCCGGGACAGCATCGGCCGCCTGCACCGTGGCAACATCCTGGTCAGCAACTTCAACAACAAGTCCAACCTGGAGGGCCTCGGCAGGACGATCGTCCAGATCACCCCGAGCGGCCACCGGACTACTTTCGCCACCATCAACCCCAAGAAGCTGCCCGGGCCATGCCCCGGTGGCGTCGGCCTCACGACGGCACTGGTAGTTCTGCCTTTCGGCTGGGTTGTGGTCGGCAGCACGCCGTCGAAGAACGGTTTCGTCAACACCTCCGAGCCGGGCTGCCTGATCGTGCTCAACAATCGCGGTCAGGTGAAGGAAACCATCAGTGGCGGCGGCATCAACGGGCCGTGGGACTCGGCGGTCGTGGTGCGCGGGCACTACGCTCTGCTCTTCGTCACCAACGTGCTGAACGGCACCCGCCGGGCGCACGGCAAGGTGGTGCACCGCGGTTATGTGCTCCGGATTGCCCTGAAGTGCTGTTTCGCTTACACGCCACCGACTCGCGTGAGTACGACGACGATCGGCTCGGGCTATCCGCAGCGAAGCGATCCCGCCGCCTTCGTCATCGGGCCGACCGGGGTGGGCATCGGTCAGCACAATGCCCTGTACGTCGCCTCTACGCTGACGAACCGGATCTTCGCGATCCCGAACGCCCTGTCCCGGACGACTAGTGCGGGACAGGGACTGCTGGTGACCAAGGGCGGCTTCCTGAGCATGCCGCTCGGCCTCGCCCTCGCTCCGAACAGCAACATTCTCACGGTCAACGGCGGCAACGGCAGGATCGTCGAGACCACGCCCTCGGGCCGTCAGATCTTCTCCCGGTTCCTGGACCGCTCCGGGAGCCCGCCGGGTGCCGGAGCGCTGTTCGGCCTGGCCGTGCTGAAAGGACGGGGCGGGGTCTACTACGTCGACGATGCGCAGAACGCGCTGCGTTTGCTGCACTAAGGCTAGAAGGCGCAGCTAACACTCAACAGCTAGCACTCGACAGTGCCTCGTAGCTCGCCTGACAGCGCCCGCTACGAGGCACTGGGCTGTCCGTTCTCGGCCATGTTCGCCGGCCCGGCGGCGAGCCAGCGATCCAGCCAGCCGAATTGCTCCGCCAGCACGTGCAGCACCGACTCGCGGGCGACGTAGCCGTGGCTCTCGTGCGGCAGGATCACTAGCCTCGCCGTGCCACCAGTCGCCTGGATCGCCTGGAAGAGACGCTCGGACTGAATCGGGAATGTGCCCGAGTTCGCGTCCCGCTCGCCGTGCACGAGCAGCAGCGGAGCGGTGATCTTGTCGGCGTAGCGAAACGGCGATACCCGGTCGTAGACCGCAGTCGCTTCCCAGAAGTTGCGCCGCTCAGTCTGGAATCCGAACGGAGTCAGGCTGCGGTTGTAGGCACCGCTGCGGGCAATGCCCGCCGCGAACAGGTCAGTGTGCGCGAGCAGGTTGGCTGTCATGAAAGCGCCGTAGCTGTGCCCGCCGATCGCGACCCGCTGCGGGTCGGCGATTCCCAGGTCGGCGACGGCAGCAATATGCGCGGCCGCGGCCATGCTGATCTGTTCCACATAGCTGTCATTCATCGTCTCCGGGTCTCCGATAACCGGCATCGTCGCCCCTTGCAGGACCGCGTAGCCCCGCAGCACGAACCAGACGGGGTCGGAGGCCATCAGCCGGGTAAAGCGCTCGGTCGTGCCACGGACCTGTCCGGCCGTTGCCGCGTCACCGTAGTCGAGCGGGTACGCCCAGATGAGCAGCGGCAGCCGGCCATCGCGGGCCGGGTCGTAACCGGGCGGCAGGTGCAGCATGCCGGTCAGTTGCACGCCGTCACCCCGGTCGTAGGTCAGCAGCTGTTTGTGCATCCCGGTCAGCTGAGGATGCGGGTCAGGCCAGAAGGTCAGCTGACGGCGGTCAGTGCCGTCAAGCCGCACAACCGCCAGGTTCGGCGGCTCGGTGCGGCTCTCGTGCCAGATCAGCAGATGCTCGCGGTCATCCGCGGTGAACCCCAGCGGTTGTTCATAGGCGTCGGCTGGACTCTGCCACAGCCGCCGTGTGCTCAGCTCGGTGAGTTCCAGCCGGTCCAGGAACGGCCGGTCGCCGGCCGGGCTGGCGCCGTCGCCGCGCAGGTAGATGTACTCGCCGTCCTGCAGCACGGTCCGGGTGCCGTCCGCGTGCACGGTCATCAGCGGGGTGCCAGGGTCGTTGTAGGCCTCGTCGGCCGAATGATCGAAGATGATTTTGCCATCGCCGGATGCGGCCAGGTCGACGAGCCGCGTGGTCAGCCAGCGCCGATCCCGGTCGCGCTCGGCGACTAGCAGGTGGCCTGGCGCAGCCATGTCGAACCAGCCGAGGCAACGGTGCCTGACCAGCACGGCGGGCCGCGGCGGGCCATCAAACGGGTCGGACAGGCGGAAGATCAGGTCCCGGTGCTCAGCCGGGGCCGTCGGGTCGCCACCGTCCTGCGCCTCCGTCCAGACCAAGCTGGCCGGCACTGCCTCTTCCCACGACACCATCCGCGGCCCGGTGGGCACGCCGTGCCGCGGCACCTCGTCGCTGACGGGCAGGTCAGCCACGACGCGCTCGAGTTGTCCGGCCGCCGTCCACACCTCGGCCCGCCTGGCGAAGTGCGGGAACGGGACACGGTAGGAGAACGGTCGCTGCAACTGGCAGGCAAGCAGGTGCTGACGATCGGGTGACTCGCTGAGGTAGTAGTACAGGCCGGGCGGGCCAACCTGAGTGACGGCGCCGGTATCCGGGTCAACTCGCAACGGAACCGTCGTGGCCAGCGACTCGAACGCGTCCGCGTCCGCAGCTGTGCGCAGCAGATCCGTGAACGTCGCCATCTGCGTGCGCTTGCCTGCCGCTTCCTCCTCGCGCGGCTCGATCGGCTCCGGGCCGGTTTCCTGCTTTGGCCCGGCGGACCCAAGCACTAGCAAGGACCCGCTGTCCCTCGACCAGCGCACTGTCGAACCCGGCGCCGTCGGGTCGCCGCCGAGAACGTCTCGGACAGCCAGTCCCGGCACCTCGGCAGCCGACGCGGTCTGCGCGTCCACGATCCACACGGTGATACGGTCCGGCTCGTCGAGCGTGACGGCAAACCGCTGCCCGTCTGGCGCCCAGAAGGGCACGCTGACTGACTTACCCTCCGGCAGTTCGATCCGGCGCGGCTGACCGGCCGGGAGCGCGATGACCGACAGCCCAGTGAGACGCCGGGTGCGCTGGCGGCCGCCGAGCGCAGGATCCAGCCGCAGGCCCGCGAGCGACACGTACGGCCGGGCCAGGTGCGCGACCGGCGGATGCGATTCGTAGTGCACGAGTGCGGCAAACCTGCGCCCGGGGCCGAGCGAGACGGCCGGCGTCGGCGGCGCATCGATGATCGAGACGATGTCGCTCGCCGGGGTCCGGTACGCCACGCTTGGCTCCCTCACGATTGCTCGCCCTGCCGAGGGCACAGACGCTAAGGCTCGCGCGGCTGCCGCAATTGCGCAAATCAGCCGGCGGCGGGCCGGCGCCGAACCGCGTGCATCCGGCGCCAGCCCGCGACCGGGCGTGTCAGTACCAGCCGGTCGCTAGCTCGTGGCTCCAGGCCGCGCGAGGCGAGCCATAGCGGTCCTTGATGTACCGCAGCCCCCAGAGGATCTGCGTCCTGGCGCAGGTCCGCCAGTGCCTTCCGGCGGATGACATCTTGTCGCCAGGAACCGCCTGCGGGATGCCGTAGGCCCCTGAGTAAAGGTTCTCAGCCCGGACGTTCCAGCTGCTCTCCCTTGACCACAGCGGGTCCAGATACCGGAACTGCCGCTTCGACCAGCCGAACCGGTGCAGCAGCCTTCTGGCCACCTGCCGAGCGGTCGGTGCGGCTCGGTGGTGCCCGCTCGCGATCGCCGTGCTCACAACCCGGTGGCGGGCCGACTCCGCCGATGTCGCGAAGAAGGCGTCGAGCAGAGCCGGCTGCCTGGCGCTGGCGACGGTCGTGACGGTGGCAGCCGCTGCCGCCGAACCCGCCGCGACGAGGCGCGGCACGCTCTGGTCCGGCGTGAGCGGGCGGATGTGGCCGACGGGCCGATGGGACGCGGCTGGCTGTGCCGCCGCGCTCAGTGCCCACCCGCCCATAGTGGCGACGGCGGCCACGATGGCGGCCGCGGGGACGGCCACTGCGCGGAACTTGACTGACTTGACGGAGCCAGGTGAGTCGACAGAGCTAGCTGGGTTGACGGAACCACTGGACTTGCTTGAGGTAGTTGTCCGGAAAGTGGACAAGAGGAACCTTCTGTCGGGCGCGGTGAGGCGCTCGGCTTCCACCCGGGTAAGGCCGCCGAAGCGGCTGGCAGCGCGCGGACGTGTCGCTGGGACAGGGCGACAGGGGCTGCTCAGGCGCAGCCGTCACGCACGCGGGGTGCTATCGAACGCATACTCTGCCCGATGTTGGACCTTATCGGCGCGGAAATTGCGCTTAAAACCGTATGACGTAAATCACAAGTTTACCGAATCGTGATTTGCCAAATGGTTCATGCAAAGAACTATCATCGCAATTGATTTGTTTCGGACATAACTATTCCTGTAACAGGAGTTGTTACTGTGACAGACGGGACTCTTGTCTCATGACGCGCTCTCGGGCCGCCGGACGGCCACGAAAGTGAGCCCTTCCGCCCCAGCAAGCGATCGCAAGCTGACTAGTGTCGAGCAGTGAGCACTTCACTGGCGGTCTTTACGCGCGACCTACGCTTGCAGGACAACGCCGTGCTCACGGCGGCCGCGCTGTCATCGGCAGTGATCCCCGCATTTGTTGTTGACGACGACATCATCGGCCGGTACCGCGCACACGCCAGCCGGCTTGCATTCCTGACCGAATCGCTGGCCGATCTGGACCGGGGGCTGCGACAGCGCGGGAGCGCCCTGGTAGTCCGGCGGGGCCAGTGGCCAGCCACGGTGCTCGCGCTCGCGCGCATGACGGGGACCACCGCTATCCATGTGGCCGACGACTACTCCAGCTACGCGAGGCGCCGGCTGGCCGACCTGTCCGCTGGTGCCGCCGCCGACCGAATCCAGGTGGTTCGGCATCCAGGGATAACCTTCGCCGAGCCGGGAAGCCTGGCGCCTGCGGGCGGACGCGCATACCAGGTATTCGGCCCGTACTTCCGTCGCTGGCAGCAACTGCCGCAGCCTGCACCCGTGTCGGCGCCCGAGCGCATCACGCTGCCTTCCGGCCTGGATACCGGCCGGCTACCCGCGCTCAAGGAGCTAACCAGCGCGCGTCCGGCAACTGACCGGCACCTGGGTGGCGAGCGCAAAGCCATCGCACGGCTTCGAGACTGGACGGCCAGCGGGCTCACGGAGTACCCGGCCGGCCGCGACGTCCTGGCGGCCGGCCACGTCTCCGGACTGTCTGCTTACCTGCACTTCGGCTGCATCTCCGCGTGCGCAGTGGCCGCCGAGGTGGCGGGCCGCCCTGGCAGCGAGGAGTTCCTGCGTCAGCTAGCCTGGCGCGACTTCTTTCACCAGGTGCTCGCGGTCTGGCCGGAAGCCGCCTGGCGAGACTTCCGGAGCCGCGGCGACCAGTGGCGGCACGATCCCGCCGCGCTGCAGGCGTGGCGGGACGGGCTGACCGGTTACCCGGTAGTTGATGCGGCGATGCGCCAGCTGGCTGCCACCGGCTTCATGCCGGGCCGGGCCAGGATGATCGCGGCCTCGTTCCTGACAAAGGACCTGTACCTGGACTGGCGGGCTGGCGCAGCGCACTTCATGGACCAGCTGACTGACGGTGACGTGGCCTGCAATCAGCTCAACTGGCAATGGGTAGCCGGGACCGGCACAGACACCAGGCCGAACCGAATCTTCAACCCGGCCCGGCAATCGCGGCGCTTCGATCCGGACGGCGCGTACCTGCGGAGATTCCTGCCAGAGCTGGCAGCGCTACCAGCGGACCAGATTCACGATCCCGCTCCGGCAGTGCGCAACGCATGCGGCTACCCGGCACCGATCGTCGACCACCGAACGGCGGTCGCCGAATACCGGCATCGGTCCAGGCCAGCCCGCACTAACTAAAGCCCCAAACCATCAGGCCCGCAGCTAGCAGACCGGCAGGTTATTCACGATTTAAAGCTTAATATGCCTGAACTCTACCCGTCGAGAATTTACCGCCGATTCGCCGCGCGCGTAACCAGGCAGGCTGCCTGACGGCAAGAAATTCTCGGCGGGCGCAAAGCAGCTTGGCGGCGGGGTGCATGGCTAAGTAGGCCGGACCCTGGTACGCCCGCTCAGCCGATGGTGTTTGATAGACGTGGTTGCATTCGTATTTTGCGTACGCGACGCAGGCAGTGGATAGCTGGAGCCGGCACCGGCTTATTGGACTGAAACCGTCCAATCCGGGTGGCCCAATCCGCCTGATGCCGTCTGTCGTCGTGGCGACCCAGGATCCTCGTCCGTGGATCCCGGAGAACACCCAGTAGGAGAAGGCACATGCCTCAGGGCACCGTGAAGTGGTTCAACGCCGACAAGGGTTATGGGTTCATCGCCCCTGACGACGGCAGCGCCGACGTCTTCGTTCACCACTCCGCGATTCAAGTTGATGGCTTCCGCAGCCTGCAAGAGAACCAGCGAGTCGAGTTCACCGCCGGCCAGGGCGCCAAGGGCCCCCAGGCTGAGCAGGTCCGTCCGCTCTGACCGGGCCCGGGCCGAAACCGGCCGGTCACCGCAGGGGATAACTAAAAGCTCTGCACGACGGAAAAAAGGGGCGGTCCCGGTTCGCCGGGGCCGCCCCGCTCATGTCAGATGAGCTAATCTATGCTGCAATAGCCATTTTTACTGTGTTCGCTTAGGAATCTGATTAACGCCTGATGACCAGCGCCGTCCGCTACCCGAAGAATGTATGCTTGTGGAAGGCATGCCCATGACTCGTGCTCTGCTGAATAGCGCGCTGGCCGGGATGGGAACGACAATCTTCGCCGAGATGTCCGCACTCGCCGTCGAGACCGGCTCGGTCAACCTCGGCCAGGGCTTCCCCGACACCGACGGGCCGGCCGAGATCGCGAGAACGGCCGCCGAGGCGGTACTTGCCGGGCGTGGCAACCAGTACCCGCCAGGTCCGGGCATCCCCGAGCTGCGGAACGCCGTATCCGCGCATCAGAAACGCTTCTACGGCCTGGATGTAGATCCCGACACCGAGGTGCTGGTCACCGCAGGTGCCACCGAGGCAATAGCGGCGGCAATGCTTGCCCTGCTCGAGCCCGGCGACGAGGTGATCGCGTTCGAGCCCTACTACGACTCCTACGCCGCGTGCATCGCGATGGCCGGCGCCGTGCGGGTGCCGGTGACCCTCCGGCCACCCGAGTTCAGGCCCGACCTTGACCGGTTGCGGGCCGCGGTGACTAGCCGCACCAGGCTGATACTGCTCAACTCCCCGCACAACCCGACGGGCATGGTCGCCACCCGCGATGAACTGACCGCCATTGCGGAACTGGCCGTTGAGCGTGACTTGCTGGTCGTCACCGACGAGGTGTACGAGCACCTGGTATTCGACGGCCAGCACATTCCGATCGCCACGTTGCCTGGCATGCGGGAGCGAACCTTGACGATTAGCTCCGGCGGCAAAACGTTCTCGTTCACCGGCTGGAAAATTGGATGGGTAACGGGTACGCGTGAACTTGTCACCGCAGTCAGGACCGCCAAACAGTTCCTTACGTTCGTCAGCGGCGGCCCGTTCCAGTACGCCATCGCCGCCGGGCTGGCGCTTCCGGATGCCTTCTATGCGGACCTGACCGCGAGCCTTCATCGCAAGCGAGATCTGCTGACAGCCGGATTGCGCATGGCCGGTTTCGAGGTCTTCGTCCCGCAGGGTACCTATTTCGTCACCACGGACATCGCGCCGCTCGGCGAGGCCGACGGCCTGGCCTTCTGCCGTAGCTTGCCGTATCGCTGTGGCGTCGTCGCAGTCCCCAATGTCGTCTTCTACGACGACGAGGCTGCCGGTCGCAGCCTCGTTCGGTTCGCCTTCTGCAAGCGTGCGGAGGTCCTGGCCGACGCGGCCACCCGGCTGCAGGCACTCGGCGGCCATTGATACGCCAGCGGACGGAGGTGCCGGCCGGTCTCACTAGGATGGTCGTTGCTCAGCGGCTCGCGCAGGCGCGTCGCCTGGACTCAGGAGGGCGCACCGTGACCCCAGCGCAGAACGGCAGCTCAGCTGGCGAGTCGGAGCCGGGACCTGCTGCCGAGATCTACCAGGCACCCCGGCAGGATAAGCCGTGGGGCCATGAAGTGATCTTCGCTGGCATCGACGGCAAGTACGTTGGCAAGATCATCCATGTCACGGCCGGCCATGCCTTGAGCCTTCAGTACCACCTGCAGAAAGAGGAGACAATCAGCGTCCTGTCCGGCGCCGCGCTCATTGAGCACGGACCGTCAGCCGACGACTTGTCCAGCCAGCACTTCGGGCCGGGCGACACGATCCACCTTCCGCCGGGTGCCGTGCACCGCATCACCGCGATTACCGACCTGACGTTTGCCGAGGCGTCCACTGCCCAGCCAGGCTGGCGCGAGGACGTAGTCAGGCTTGAGGATCACTACGGCCGGACTGGTACCAGCGCGCCCTGACCAGCTAGCCGGCCGATCGCCCGCGTGACCTGGCCTTGCCCGACTGGGCCGGTGAGGATTGGCGCGGCCGGGAAGCTGCGTCAAGCTCGAGAAATATCCGGATCCACTGATCCGGGGAGACGTATCCGACGATCGCGCGGCGGTCGAGTCCAGCTGCAGCGCACGCGGCCGCTACCTTGTCAGCCGCGTAGGACCGGCGCAGCGAAGCCTGCACCGAGCCGCCGACGCCGGAGAATCCGGTCTGGACGATCCGCCGGTAGGCAGCTTGCCGGGCCGGCTGGACGAGCGGCTCAGCCCGGCGCTCGAGCCGCAAGATTCCAGCGTCCACCCTGGGCACCGGCCGGAACTCGGTCCTTGCGATCGTCCCGAGTAGTTCCCACCGAACTTGCGGCCACGAGCTGACTGTCAGCTGGCTCCACCTGCCATAGCCGCCGGTCCGCTTGCGCGCGTACTCAAGCTGCGTAATCAGCGTCGCGGTGGTCATCCTCGAGGCCCGCAGGCACCAGTCCACGATCGGCGAGGTCAGCGAGAACGGGGCGTTTCCCACAACCTGGAACGGCCGGGCGGGCGGCCGGGCGGCCAGGAAATCCCCCATCTTCACGCGAACGTTCGGCTTGCCGCTGACTCTGGCCGTGAGCCGGCCTGCCAGCGCCTGATCGATCTCGTAAGCGATGACTTCTCCGGTCATGGCCGCCAGCCTGGTGGTGATGATGCCCTCACCCGCGCCGACCTCGATGCACAGACCATCCGGGTCGAGGTGGACGACTCGGAGGAACTGTCCGGCGGCTTGGGGACTGCGCAGGTAGTTCTGCGAAAGTTCGCGGCGCCGCCGTCCGGCGTCAGTGCGCCCGCCCCCTGGGTTGCGCGCCGGACCACGGCTCCGGGCCGGATCCAGCCGGGACGCTCCGGCAGCCCGGCGGCGGGCCGGGCGGGCGGCAGAGGGACCGCTGCGGTCCTGGCCAGGCGCCGAGTTCATCGGTCTAGGTTAGCGAGCGTGGCCCCGCCCAGGCACAACGCTCGCGTTGAGCCCCGCATAGTCACTCCTCGGTACCGCGGCGGAGGCGTTTAGTGCGAGAGCGGCGCTGCTTGTCGGCGAGCCGACGCTCAACCGAGCTTCGCGTCGGCCGAGTCGGCCGGCGCGCCGCCGGCGGCGGTGTTGTCGCCTCGGTCAGCAGCGCACTCAGCCTTGCCGCAGCCGCCTCCCGGTTGCGCAGCTGCGACTTGTACTCGCTGGCAGCTACCGTGATGACGCCGCCGGCCAGCCGACCCGAGAGTGCAGCCAGCGCGCGGTTCCGAAGTGCCGGCGGCAGAGCGGTCGTACCCGCGAGGTCAAAGGAAAGTTCAGCCTGGCTGTCGGTGGTGTTCACGGATTGACCGCCCGGCCCGGATGAGCGTGAGAACCGCCAGGAGAGCTCGTCTGGCGGGATCGTGATGCCACGCACCGTAACCTCAATTGTCATGGAACGTCACAACTCACGGGCCGGTACCGCACCTGCCCGGACCCGGCCGAAGTCGCGGTGGGGGGCATGATGCCTGCCTATCACAATGCAGCAGCCCGGTCCGGCTTGGTAGCCTCCCGGTCTGCCGGAGGTGGTCACTTCTGGCGTAGCGCGGGCTGGAGAGGGCAGACATGAGTGGTTTCCGCAAGTTCCTCATGCGCGGCAACATCATCGATCTGGCGGTGGCGGTCGTCGTCGGCGTGGCGTTCAACGCGATTGTTCAGGCCCTGGTTAAGGACATGATTACGCCGCTGATAGCGGTACTCATCGGCAACCGGATCAACTTCAGCACCCTGTCGTTCCACATCCATGGCACCGTCTTCACGTACGGTGCCGTCATCAACGCCGCTGTCTCGTTCCTGGTTATCGCGGCGGTGATCTACTGGCTCATCGTGGCACCGAGCGAGAAAATGACGGCAATCGCTAATCGGAACAAGGCCGCTATCGACCGGCCGTGCCCGGAGTGCCTAAGTGTCATTCCGATCGCGGCCAAGCGATGCATGTACTGCACGTCTGAAGTCGCCCCGGTGCCGCCGCCAAGCAGCGCGGCGCCTCAGCGGCGACCCAGGCACCGCCTCGTGACGCCCGATTTCCTGTCACCTGGCCAGGGTTACAAGGGTCAGCCAGACGAGACCGTGGAGCCTTGACAGCCGGGAACCTCGGGTGGCTTGCTTCCAGCCCTAGGCATGGTTATTTGGCGTCGGCATAGCAACTCACCACCGCCGTCGTCATTGGGAAGCTCACTTCCGTCGCGCCGAATACCAGCCTGGTCGCGGTGCCTGCCGCCTGCTCGATCGCGCTCGAGACCGCACTTGCCAGGCTGACCGGACAGTGCACGACGACCTCGTCGTGCTGGAAGAAGACAAGCTGCGGGCGCTCGTCCGCACCTGCCGCCGGCCCCAGCCCGGCCAGGCGGGCGCGCAGCGTGGCCAGCAGTACAAGCGCCCAGTCGGCGGCGCTGGCCTGGACGACAAAATTGCGAGTGAACCGGCCGCGAGCACGGGCTGCAGCAGGCCCAGCCGGGTCGCGCTGCTGGTCAGGATCACCGGCCTCGGTTGTCAAGGCCCGCCACGCAGCGGACGGCAGCGGGCACGTCCGGCCGAGTACGGACCTGACAACCCGGCCCTCCTCGCCCGCCCTGGCCGCGGCTTCCACGAACGCGGACGCCTGCGGGAATCGCCGGCGCAACAGCGCAAGCGACTCGCCGTGACCACCGCCCGTGCCCCCGTACATCGCCGACAGCAAAGCAATCTTGGCCTTGGCGCGGTCAGCACCGATCGCCGTGCCTACGGCGGAATACAGATCACCAGCACTGGCTGCCTGCGCGAACGCCCTGTCACCGGCCAGCGCAGCCAGGATGCGCGGCTCAAGCTGCGCGGCATCGGCGACGACGAGAGTCCAGCCCGGATCGGCGACAACCGCACGTCGCAGCAGCTTGGGTATCTGCAATGCCCCACCGCCGCGCGACGCCCAGCGACCAGAGACCACGCCGCCGACGACATATTCGGGCCGGAACCGGCCGTCCGATACCCAGCTATCCAGCCAGGACCACCCGTTAGCCGCGTACAACCGGGCCAGGTCCTTGTATTCAAGGAGCAGCGCGATGACCGGGTGGTCAATCTGCCGCAGCTCAGCCGACCTGGTCGAGCGCACTGGAATGCCGCTGGCCGCCAGCGCACGCAGCAGTTGCGCGGGCGAATCAGGGTTGACCGGCCGGTCCGCGCCGAGCGCTGCGGAGATCTGAGTCGCCAGTTCGGCCAGGCGAGCGGGCCGCAACTGAGCGCCCGGCGCGGCTCGCGGGCGCGGGCCGAGCAGTTCGGTAAGCAGCCTGTCGTGGATGTCCGCCCGCCACGGCAGCCCCGCTGCGGTCATCTCCGCCGCCGTCAGGCTTCCGGCCGACTCGGCCGCCACGAGCAGCCCGAACCTCGCTGGGTCGGTATCAGCTTGGCTGCGACGTAGCTGGTCGGCATGAGTCCTGAGCAGAACAGTCAGGTCGTCTTGGGGGTCGGCACTTACGCCCGGCGGCTCGAACGGCAGCTGGGCGGGCTGCCGGAGGCCCGCGCTCCGGACTGCCTGCTCCGGCCCGGCGGACTCTGCTGCCGTTTCGGAAGACCCGTCACGGGCTGCAAGCAGCGCGCCAGTCAGCTCGATGTCGTGACAACGAGCT
>Ga0335074_10009968_pt1 | contig 13278 bp, 13 predicted proteins | sample Lox_Sample_23_FD_206715 | JGI IMG/M metagenome (GOLD analysis project Ga0335074, IMG submission 206715) | Soil microbial communities from Loxahatchee National Wildlife Refuge, Florida, United States - Lox_Sample_2.3 | ecosystem: Environmental > Terrestrial > Soil > Wetlands | place: USA...
CCACCAGGACGCGCGTCCCGATGGCGGCCGGCGAACGCAACACGACGATCTGGGAGTTTCGCGAATACGTCGAGCATGGTGGCATTCATCATGTTCGGCCGGATGTCGGGATTTCGGGTGGGATCACTCATACGAAAAAGATTTGCGCGTTGGCCGAGGCGCACCATCAGGGCGTCATCCCGCACGCGGTTCCCTCGGGGCCAGTGGCGACCGCGGCACAGGTTCAGCTTGGTGCCTGTGTGCCGAACTGGGAGGTACAGGAGCACCGCGAGCAGGACAAGGCGCCGTGGAACCGCGTGGTCAAGGCGATCATCCCCGTGCGCAACGGGTTCTTCGACATTCCGGAGGCACCCGGCCTGGGGGTTGAACTCGATGAGGCTGGCATCGCGACCGTGCCGGTCGTGCAGCGCGATCGCGAAACCGCCCGGCGCGAAGACGGGGCTATCGCTTTCCGCTGATGATCATCGACAGCCACAGCCATGCCTGGCCGCGTTGGCCCTATCAGCCGCCGGTTCCTGACGACGGACGCGGCGCGGTTGAGCAGTTGCTGTGGGAAATGGATCAGAACCAGGTCGATCGCGCGGTGATCGTGTGCGCACGGATCGATCGCAACGCTGATAACAACGAGTATGTAGCTGAGGCCGTGGAACGGCATCCGGCGCGGCTCGTGCAGTTTGCCGATGTCGATTGCCGTTGGTCGGCGGAATACCATACTGCTGGTGCCGCGGATCGACTGCGGGCGCTGGCCGATCGTATCCCAGTCGCCGGGGTCACGCACTATGTGGCGGCGGAGAATGACGGCTGGTTTCGCACTGCGGAGGGCATCGCGTTCTTCGGCGCCGCAGCCGAACGCAATCTTGTCATGAGTCTTGCGGCGTCGCCCGCCTGGCAGGAAGATATCCAGTTGCTTGCACGCCGATTTCCAAATCTGCCGATCCTCTGCCACCATCTGGCGGGTATCGGCGGTTGGAAAGGCGGGCGTCCGGACGGGTTGCGTCGCGTGCTTGCGGGTACCTCCCTGCCCAATCTGATGGTGAAGGTTTCGGGATTCTACTACGGCTCGGAGCGTCCCTGCGAGTATCCACATAGTGAGGCTCTTTGGATCGTGCGCGCGCTGTACGAAGCGCTTGGCCCGCATCGGCTCTGCTGGGGTTCGGATTATCCTGTGGTGCGACGCGCGCTGACCTATCGGCAGGCGATCGAGGCGTTTCGCACTCATTGTGCGTTTGTGGCGCCAGCCGATAGTGAGGCTATCCTGGGCGGCACTCTCGATGCAGTCTTGCGTGCGCGCAGTCCGAATGGAGGAATGCGATGACGCGTCCGCGCATCGGCCTGGCGTGTAATGAGGTGACCGAGGCGCGCTGTCTCGATGCCTCGGTGCGTGCCCGTCTTGCGGAGCTTGGGGAGCTCGTGGTCGGACGCTTCGACGAACCGTCGAGCTGGGATGCGCCGCCACCTCCGAACCCGGCGACGGAGGCACGCTTCGTTGCGTTCGCGCGCGAGCTGGATCTTCTTATGCTGAGTCATGGGGCGCCGTGCATTACCGGCGCCATCCTCGACGAAGTACCGCGACTGCGTTTTATCGGCGAGCTGGAAGGGGATCGCTTCGCGCGCCGGATCGACTTGTCCGCGGCGGCTGCCCGTGGTGTGAAGGTTGTGGACACCACGCATGGCTCGTCCACCCCTGTGTCGGAATGGGCGCTGGGGATGATGCTGGTCGGGCTTCGCAATGCCGGGAGCCTGTTTCGCCGGATGATTGCAGGGGAGATTATCGGGCAGGCGGAGAAGCGCAGCGATCCGGGGTACCTGCGCGGCGAGCTGACCGGCAAGTGTGTCGGGCTGATTGGCTGCGGTTACATCGGCCGCCGGCTGCTGGAGCTGCTGGCACCGTTTCGCTGCAAGATCCTGGTCTATGACCCGCATGTGCCGCGCCTGCTTGCCGATATCTATGACCTGACGCTGACCTCGCTTGATGCGGTCATATCACGGCCCGATGTGGTGGTATGCTTGGCGCCGCACACGCCGGAGACTCGGCGCATGATCGGGGCGCGCGAGATCGCGTTGCTGCATCCCGGCGCGGTGTTCGTCAATGTCTCGCGCGGTACGATCGTGGATTCAGAAGCGCTGATCGCGCGGCTGCGGCAGAACGACATGATCGCCTGCCTCGACGTGTTCGACCCCGAGCCGGTGCCCGCCGATAGTCCTGTCCGCACGCTTCCGAACGTGTTCCTGACACCGCACATTGCCGGCGTCACCGCGGCCGGCGGACCGCGGTTCGTATCGTTGATGGTAGACGAGATACAGCGATTCCTGAACGGCGACGAGACCCGGCACGATCTGCGCGCGCGATTCTGATGACTACGTCGCCGGCCATCAGCGTTCCGGTTGCGCGCGTTGCGGCGGTGCGGCGTCGGCGCTGCACGGTGCATGGTGTTCGGGTTATCTCGACGACCGAGGCCTGGCTGTTTGCTACGCCGGCGCTGCTGCTGTCTGCCGCCCTGGTGCTGTACCCGTTGCTGAACGGCATACGCCTGGCCTTCACCAATGCCTCGCCGCTGTCGCGCCGCGTGCGTTTCGTCGGGTTCGACAACTTCCTCCGGCTGTTGAACAGTGACGGTTTTTGGACTGCTCTCGTCAACAGTATCGGTCTTGTCGCAATCTCGGTCGCGTTGGCAGTGACGGTCGGCTATCTCATCGCGCTTCTGGGTGACCAACTGCGCCGCGGCGTGACAGCGTTTCGCACAGCGGTCTTTATCGTCTGGGTCGTGCCTTGGATCGCGGTGGCGATCCTTTGGGGATGGCTGTTCGATGCCAACTATGGCCTGATCAACGCTATTCTCCAGAACCTTGGATTGATCAGCGCGCCGGTGAACTTCCTTGCCGATCCCTGGCTCGCCCGCATGATGCTGGTGGTTGCTTTTGTCTGGCGCATGACGCCGTTCATGATGATCATTTCGATTGCGGCGCTGCGTGGTGTGCCGCGCGAGCTGCGCGAGGCGGCGAGCATCGACGGCGCGGGCTACTGGGCAACGCAGCTCCGGGTCGTGCTGCCGTTGGTCCGACCGACGTTGGCGACTGTCGCGGTGCTCGACACGGTGCGGCTGATGCAAGAGATGACGCTGCCGTGGGTGTTGACCAAGGGCGGGCCCGTGAACGCGACCGAAGTGTTGAGCCTGTACACCTATAAGCTCGCGTTCGAGCGATGGGATTTCGGCCTGGCCTCCGCGTCCGGCGTGCTCTGGCTGCTGATGATCTCCGCCTTCGCCTTCTTTGCCACCCGGCTGACGGTGCGACGATGATACCGGTGAAGCGGCTGTTCCCCGCCGCGTGCGCCATCACCGTGGCGATTGGCCTGCTGTTCCCGATTGCCTGGATGCTGTCCACCGCGATCAAGCCGCACTCGGCGGTGTTCAGGTACCCGCCGGTCTGGATCCCGCGGCACATGACGTTTGCGGCCTTCGGCACCGCGCTGCACGGCGACATATTGGGATTTTTGCTGAACTCCCTGCTGATCGCCACCTGCACTGCTGTACTCTCGACCGCGACCGGCGCGCTGGCTGCGTATCCGATGTCGCGGCGGCGGTCCGCGGCGACGCGGATCGCGCTTTTCTATCTGCTCGCCTCTATAGCATTTCCGGCGCCGCTGCTGCTGATCTCGACCTATATCGTCTCGGCGCAGCTCGATCTGATCAACACCTATACGATCGTGGTCCTGGTGAACTGCGTCTTCACGCTGCCGGTCTGCGTCTGGACGTTGAAGTCGTTCTTCGACGGGCTGCCGATCGAGGTCGAGGAGGCAGCGATGATCGACGGTGCGGGAGCATTGTGCACATTCCTGCGGATAGTCGCGCCGATGTCGCGGCCGGGGCTGACCGCCGCGGCCATCTATGCGTCCGTCAGCGCCTGGAATGACCTGACAATCGGCCTGACGCTCACGACCTCGACCGACATGCGTCCGCTGCCCGCCGGTATCACCGTGACCTATTTGCAGGAATTCCAGTACCAATGGCCGGAGATGATGGCGGTGGCGACAGTAGCGACCCTGCCGATCCTCGCCCTGTTCATCGCATTCCAGCGCAACTTCATTGAAGGCGTTACGGCCGGCGCGGTGAAGCAATAGGCTAACTGAAGAACAGAGGAGACGTCCTATCATGAAATCGCCCCCACGGTTTGCCGGCCTGGCCGCCCTGTTTGTACTGGTGATGGCGTGCATCATCCCAGCCCGGGCGGAGACGACCATCACGTTCATGGGCTGGGTGGATATGTTCGACTTCCAGAAGCCAGGCTGGGCACGGATCATCGCGAATTTCGCCAAGGCACATCCGGATATCAAGATCAACTATATCGGCACGCCGGCTGAAGACACACTGCGGCAGATTACCGCGGCAATCCTCTCGCACCAGCCGCCCGATATCATGCAGGTGAGCGCCCCCTGGATACAGCAGCTCGACGACCAGGGCGCGCTCACTCCACTCGGCCCGCTGCTCGGCAAGGACGAAATCGCCCGGCTGTGGAAGACCGGTGTCGATGCCTTGACGATCGACGGCAACATCCAGGGCGTGCCGTGGCTGCCGGCGCCGTCCGCCTGGGTATATAACCGCGACCTGTTCAAGCGTGCCGGGCTGGATCCTGACAAGCCACCGACCACCTGGCAGGACTTCATCGCCGACGTGGACAAAATCTGCGCGCTTCCGTCCGGCCCATCCGGCAAGGTGTTCGGCGTGGTGCTGCGGTCCGCGCGCGACGTGATCTCGGTGACCTCGATGCCCTATTACGTCTGGGGTTTCGGCGGTAATATCGTCGATGCGAAGGGACGCCCGGACTGGGACAATCCCGGTGCGGTGAAGGCTTTCAACTGGGTCCGCGACACGATCCGCAAAGGGTGCAGTCCGGATGCCGCCGACACGCAGGTCACGCGCTCGCTGTTCGCGCAGGGCCGCGCCGGGTTCGAGTTCGATGGGCCGTACATTCGCGGCCTGGTGAAGACGATGTCGGACGGCAAAATGCAATTCGGTCCCGACAAGGATGCCTGGGTAGTGCCGCCGCTGGTCGGCATGGATGGCGAGACACGGCTGATCGGCGGTGCGAACGTCCTGGGGATCAGCTCTGCCTCGAAGCACAAGCAGGCGGCGGCGACGTTTGTTCGGTTCCTGCTCGATGACCCGGATTCGGTGAACTACTTCTACCAGACATCGCAGCAGATTACGACCAGCAATCTCGATGTGATCCGGGACGGCCCGATGTCGAAGGATCTGTTCCTGCAGCAATATATCAAGTCGTGGGACAAGGTGAATCTGCTGCCAATCCACAGCGCCCGGATCGATGCGATCCTCGATGATGTTGGGCTCTCGCTGCAGAAGGTGATCCACGGCGCCGATCCGGCAGCGGAAATGAAGTCGCTCACCCAGCGGGCCCGTGATGTCGATCAGTGAGCGGAATCCGGGATGAAGATCAAGAACATCCGAGCGTTCCCGCTGCGCCGAAAGGTCGCCGATATCAGCGATGCGCGCCGGCCTGGCTGGCAGGACGATGCGGAGATCGCCAACCCGATGTCGCGTTATCCTCGTTACAAGGCACGCCGCTCTTCCTGGCGTCCGGCAGCAGGCGAAGGCGAGCCCTGCCTCGCGACCGAACGGCTGTGGGACATGATGTTCCGCCTTGCCTCGCCGTACAGCGCCGCCGGGCTCGCGGCTTATGCGATCAGCGCCGTCGATCTCGCACTGTGGGACCTCAAGGGTCGGGTGCTGCAACGGCCGGTTTACGAATTACTCGGCGGCCCGGCGCGCGAGCAGATCACCTGCTACGCGACTGGCAACGACACCGACTGGCACATGGAGCTCGGCTTCAAGGCGACCAAGCTGGCCTGTCCTTATGGTCCCGCGGACGGCCTTGCCGGTTTGGCTGGCGACGAGAGGCTGGTCGCTCGCACACGCGACATGATCGGCGACGACATCGAGCTGATGCTGGATTGCTGGATGGCCTTCGATGTCGAGTTCGCGGTCCGGTTGGCCGACCGGTTGCGGCGTTATCGTCTGAAATGGATTGAAGACTGCCTGATCCCCGAAGACTTGGCCGGTTTCGCCGAGCTGCGCCGCCGGCTTCCCAACCAGGGACTGGCGACCGGCGAGCACTGGTACGTGATCCAGCCGTTCTTCGAGGCCGCACGGAACGGGCTGGTGGATATTCTTCAGCCCGATATCGAATGGGCGGGCGGCCTGACCGCCTGCGTGAAGATCTGCCACATTGCCGAGGCGGCCGGCCGCTCCGTCATGCTGCACGCCGGGATGAATACGCCATTCGGCCAGCACCTGACGTTCGCCATGCCGAGTGCGACCTGGGGTGAGTATTTCGTGCACGCCCCGCCGGGCGTCCCGCTCGAGCGAATGGTGACGATCCCGGGCACCGCGGTGCCTTATGATGGTTCGCTTCGGCCCTCGGACGCGCCGGGGTTCGGGATGGAGATCGACCTTGATTGGGTCGAGGCGCAAGCGGGCTGAAAACCGTCAGGTTCGTTGACTCTTCGGCCGTATGGCCGCGAAGGGGCTGGCGGCGCCGGTGATGCGATACAGCACGTGGGGACGGAGCCAATGGTTCTCCGGCAGGGCCGGATGGTCGAAATCGCCGGACAGATCGCGGCGCATCCCGATTCGCTCCATGACCGCCTGCGAGCGTAAATTTGCCCGCGCGGTGAACGAGACGATCTCGGTCAGTTGCAACTGATCGAATCCGTGGGTCAGCACGCGTTTGGCGCCCTCCGAGGCGTAGCCCTTGCCCCAATAGGCTTGCGCGAGGCGGTAGCCGATCTCGACGCAGGGCGTGAAGTGCGCCTCGAAGCGTGGAATCGAGAGCCCGATGAAGCCGATGAAGGGGACGATGCCGGGTAGCTCGACCGCCCACAGGCCGAAGCCGTGGCGGGCGAAATGGGCCTCGATCCGGTCGGCGAATGCGTCGCTTTCCGCGCGGTTGGGACACGCGGGGAAGAATTCCATGACACGCGGATCGGCGTTGAGGGCGGCGAAGGGCGCGCGGTCGGCTTCGCACCACGGGCGCAGGATGAGGCGTTCGGTTACTAGAGTCATTGCTTGTCGCTCGGCCCCCTCCCGCAAGGGGACGGGGAGTTCCTTTGCTATAGGGCTTGGCGGACGGCCGGGAAAACATCTTCGGCGAGAACGTTCAGCTGCTCCAGCGCGACGCTGTTCGGCATGCCTGGCAAATGCACGCCGACCAGGATATAGCTGCAGCCGATCCGGCGGCACGCGACAGCCAATTGTTCGGCCACCTCGGCGGCGGTACCAAGAAGGAACCGGTCCGCCATCAACGCATCGAAGCCGACGTCGAACCGGTCGCTGCCCGGGACCTCCTTGTCTTGGCCCCAGCCGCTGTAGGCGCGATACTTTTCCTCGAGCCAGGGACGGGCGAGCCGGATGGCCTCGGCGCGCGAACCGGCCACGAACACTTCACGCATCAGCGGCAACTCCGCGGGGAACGGCTTGCCGCAGCGATCCAGTTCGCGGCGATAGACCTCCATCTGTTGTTCCAACGTGTCCAGCCGGTTGTGCGGGTTGATGAACCAGGCATCGGCGATCCGCGCGGCCCGCCTGATGCCGGCATCGGCGTTGGCGCCGATCCAGACCGGCGGTGCCGGCTGTTGCACCGGCTTGACCGAGCAACTCGCGTCATCCAGCTCGAAATGCGAGCCGGTCATGGTGACTGACTCTTCGGTCCAGAGCCGGCGGATCGCGACAAGATTCTCCTCGAAGCGGCGCGTGCGATCCTTCGCCGTGGTGCCGAACGCTTTGAACTCCACCTCGCGATAACCTAGACCCGCACCAAAGATCAGCTTGCCGCCCGACATCACATCCAGCGTGGCGAGCTGCTCGGCAAGATCGAGGGGCTTGTGCAACGGCAGCAGCACCACACCGCACAACAGACGTAGCCGGGGTGCCAGCGCAACGACCTGTGCGAGGAACGGAATCTGCTGGACCATCTGGTACGGACGCGAACTGTAATGCACGCCCTTGCCGACTGAGTCGAAGCCAAGTGCTTCGGCACGGCACGCCAGCGCAAGATCGTCGGCGTGGCGCAGGCGCATGTCCTCGCCCGCCTTGTGCTGGCCGCGCATCATCAGACCGAATTTCATCACCTGTACTCCGGTTCGGGGCTCAGCCGGCGGACTTGGCGTCCACTTCCTTGAAGACCTCGGTGGCGATCCGGAACGCCTCCAGGCAGGCGGGGATGCCGCAATAGGCACCGGTCTGCAGCAGGATCTCCTTGATCTCTTCGCGGCTGACGCCGTTGGTCAGCGCGGCGCGCAAATGCAGCCGCAGCTCGGCGCCGCGGTTGAGCGCGACCAGCATGGCGATGTTCACGATGCTGCGCGTCTTGCGCGGCAGGCCGGGCCGGGTCCAGATCGTGCCCCACGCAACTTCCGTGGTGAGCTGCTGGAACGCGGCATTGAAATCGTCGGCGCGCGCCAGCGAACCATCGACGTAGTCGGCGCCCAGCACCTCGCGACGCACGGCGAGGCCCTTCTTGAACAGCTCGCTCTGATATTCGGGACGGTTGGGGAGATCGGGCATCGCTTGTCTCCTGTCAATCGAGGGGGAGGGACGGTAAACATTGCCTTGAGTTCCGGCAAGTTGAATGACCCGCGTCGCTGTTCTCTTGACGCAGTATGTTGCTTATGGCTGCGCTGCGTATCGTAACAAGGGAGTTTGGCATGCCCTCGCTTCGCTGGTGCCTGAGCCTCTCCTGCGTCGTGCTCGCTTTGCTGCGATTTTCGCCGGCGATCAGCCGGCCGGCCCCGTCCAGCGCAGACCTGATCGCCGGGCTGCTGCCAGAGGTCGTCAACCTCTCGCTCACGAAATACGAGAAAACACCCGCGGCGGCGGGCAACATGACCAGCCAGCCGTCGATCAAGGAGGACAAGACGCAGGCTTCCGGTTTCATTATCGATCCGTCCGGCCTTATCATCACCAACCGGCATGCGATCGCCGATGCCGCGGATATCATGGTCATATTGGATGACGGCACGCACTTGCGTGGCACAGTGCTGGCTGCCGCGACTCAGAGTGACATCGCCTTGCTGAAGGTGGATGCCGAGCGGCCACTGCACACCGTGCGGTTCGGCAACAGCGACGAGCTGCGTCCCGGCGATCCGGTTTACGTGATCGGCAATCCCTTCGGCTTCGGCAGCACCGTCACATCAGGCATCGTCAGCGCGCTGGACCGCGAGATGCAAGAGAGCGGGGCCGGCTCGTTCATCCAAATCGATGCTGCCCTCAATCGCGGCAACTCAGGCGGCCCGGTGTTCAATCCGCGCGGCGAGCTGGTTGGCATCAGCACGGCGCTGTACAGCCCTGCCCCCGAGACCGGATTCGTCGGCATTGGCTACGCGATTCCCTCCAACGATGCACGATTCATCATCGACCAGCTACGTACCCAGGGACATGTGAGACTGGGCTGGATCGGCGGTCGTGTGCAACCGGTGACCGAGGACATCGCGGCTGCCGTCGGCCTTTCCACGCCCACCGGTTCAATCGTGCTCGAGGTTGGCGACGGTACGCCAGCGGCGCATGCCGGGTTGAACGTCGGCGACATCATCCTGAAGGTCGATAACAGGGCTGCCCCGAAACCACTCATCCTCGATCGAGAGATCGAGCAAAGTCCGATCGGGAGCACGGTCGCTCTCACAATCTGGCGCGCCGGGACACAGCAGGTGTTGCAGGTCACAATCGGCGAGTCACCCGCCGATAACACCGGCCCGAAAGCCGGTGCGCGCGTGGTCCAGCAGGAGGTGCACGTCGCCCGTGACGATCTCGGCCTGGTGGTCGGCCCGATTACCGAGGAGATCACGCGCCGGCTCGGTCTCGCGGCGGTGCCAAGCGTCGGCGTCGCCGTCAGAGGGGTGGTGGCGAACAGCGTGGCTGCCGATCATGGGGTTGGGCCGGGGATGCTGCTCCTGAACATCAATCACCAGCCGGTGACATCATCGGCCGACGTGCAGCAATGGATCGACACCGCACGACATGAGCGGCGCAGCTTCATCCTGCTGCTGCTTGAGGGCGAGTCGGGGCTGCGCTGGGTATCGCTGCCGCTGCCGCCCTGACATGGAGCGACTTACTTTTCGCGGAGGAAACCGACGATGGCGAATGTGACATACGATGTGCTGGCACTGCGTTACGGCATCTTCGATGGCCGGCTGCAGTACCAGAACTACCTGATGCCGGACGACCACGCCGCGCCCGACCCGCTCGACTTCTATGTGTTCGCGATCCGCGGCGGCGGCCGGACCATCGTCATGGACACGGGCTTCAATCCCGCCTCGGCCAAGCGCCGCGGGCGCGAACTGCTATGCACGCCAGCCGAGGCGCTGCGGCACGCCGGGATCGACGCCGCCGAGGTGAAGGACGTGATCCTGACACACATGCACTGGGACCACGCGGGCGGGATGGAGTACTTCCCCGCCGCGACGTTCCACATCCAGGCCGAGGAGATGGCGTACTGCACCGGCCCTTGCATGTGCCAGCCGTTCATGCGGCGGCCGTTCGATGTGGAGGACGTGCAGAGCGCAATCCGCGCACTCTATGCCGATCGGCTGAAGGTGCATGAAGGGACTGTCGAGATCGCGCCGGACGTCACCCTGCACCTGGTCGGCGGGCATTCGGGCGGCATCCAATCGGTGCGCATTCCGACGGCACGCGGCTGGGTCGTGCTGGCGGGGGATGCGGCGCATCTCTGGGGCAACATCCGGCGGCGCAACCCGTTCCCCGTGGTGGTCGATGTGGCGCGAATGCTACGCGGCTTCGACACGCTGAACGCATTGGCCGACGGACCGGACCATGTTATTCCGGGCCACGACCCGCTGATCCTGAAGCGCTTTCCGCCATTGGGGGAGAACAGGGAAATCGTACAGCTTCACTTGCTGCCGAGCGGGTAGAGATTTCAGGCATTCGGCCCACCCGCTTCTTCGAGCCACTGCTCCAGGATTAGCGGTGCTTCGGTGATGAAGCGACCAAATCGGGGCCGGGCCTGACACTCTGTTCCAACTGGTCCGTAAGGCTTGGCAGCATCAAGTGCAGCCGAGTTTTCGCCTGCGCCAGGGCGCGCGGGGAGCAACCAGTGAGCGCAGCATCGACGGCGCCGCGGTCGACCCGCAGCATCACGGCAAGATCGAACGCATCGCGGGCGGCAAGTGAGTGGCCACGGAACTGGAGCTTCTTGGCCAACACTTCCTCCGCCGTCTGTGCAGCGATGACACGGCCGCCGATCTCTATCGGCTGCGTACCTGGCGAGGTCAGGGACAGGCGCTGCGACGAAGTCGATATCGCCGTGCGAAGTCAAGAGCTTCACACTCTCGCTGCTTTCGACGAGATCGTCGGTCAGCCGGGCTGCTGCGTCGTTGAGCCTCGGCGATAGCCACAACAGGGCCTGAACTTCGGTAATGAAGATATCGATGTCGTAGGACACGCGATGATCATAAAGGTGGGCGAGCCGTGTGCCCTCGCCCCAACTCCACGCGACACGGCTTGGCAGTGCACTGTCTTCGATCAGCGTGGTGGGCGCTAGCGAGCAGTTCGCGCCAATGCGCAGCCGGCCATCTCTTCGATCCAGGGGCCATTCCGCCCTCCCAGATGTGGCACGCGGCTCGCCGCGCCGGCCAGATCCTGCCAGGTCGTCCAGCCTTCACCCACAAGTTCCATCAGAAGGGAGCGCGGTGCCTCCTCAAGCAGGATGCGGACCTGCGGGTTTCGCCGCATCCAGCAGAGCCGCGTGCACTTCCCCAGCGGTCAGGTGCCGCCCGGCGGCTGTGTTGAACAGACTCAGGGCCAGTGAAATTGCGTTCATCGGTTCGCCTATAGAAGAACGCTAAGGCCGCGGCGACCTCTCCCGCAGAGCGGGAGAGGTGGATGGGGCAATCATGGCCAGCGGACCTCGGGTGGCAGGCTCATCAGGATCGCTTCGACGTTGCCGCCGGTGCGCAGGCCGAACAAAGTGCCGCGGTCGTAGAGCAGGTTGAACTCGACGTAGCGGCCGCGGCGAACAACCTGGTGCTCGCGGTCAGCCGGCGTCCACGGTTCGTGCATGCGCCGGCGGGCGATGCGTGGGAATACGTCCAGGAACGCCGCCCCGACATCGCGGGTGAAGGCGAAGTCCGCCGGCGCGTCGCCGCTGAAATGGTGGTCGAAGAAGATGCCGCCGGCGCCGCGTGGCTCGTTGCGGTGTGGCAGGAAGAAGTAGCGGTCGCACCAGTCCTTGAACGCCGGATAATAACCGGGGTCGTGACGGTCGCAGGCGGCGCGCAGGGCGGCGTGGAAGTCAGCGGCATCGGCCAGTGCCTCGGGGGTCTCCGGGCGCATGGGCGTGAGGTCGGCGCCGCCGCCGAACCACCCCTGGGTGGTGATCAGCATGCGCGTGTTCATGTGCGCAGCCGGCACCATCGGGCTTGCCATGTGCGCAACCAGGCTGATGCCGCTGGCCCAGAAGCGAGGGTCCGTCTCGGCGCCAGGGATCTGGGCGCGGAACTCCGGGGTGAACTCGCCCCAGACGGTGGAGACGTTGACGCCCACCTTCTCGAATACCTGCCCGCGCAACACGCTCATGACCCCACCGCCGCCCTCCGCCCCGTCGGGCGTCGGCCGCGTCCAGGCCGTGCGCACGAAGCGGGCCGGGGCGGGCGAACCGGCTTCATCCTCGATCGCCTCGAAGGCGGCGCATATCCGGTCGCGGAGGGTCTCGAACCAGGCGCGGGCCTCGGGCTTCAGCGCGGTATGAGGAGGCGCCGCCGGGACGGCTGGCTTCGGCTCGGTCATGCGGTCTCGTTCTGTGTCTCGTTCCCTGGGCGGTCACGATGCGAGGCCGATCTTGCAAGCCGGCCGGGCGCGTTGCAAAACCGCCCGTCGCCACGGATCGGCTGACGCCCGTCGGACTGCAGAAGGACCCCCCATGGCCGAGCTGCACAAGAGCGATTTCGAGAACCGCTTCGTCGCGTGGATCGACTCGCGCCTGCCGCTGCCCTCGATGATGATGAAGGAGTACGCGACCTTCCCGACGCCGAAGAACTTCAACTATTTCTGGAACTTCGGTGCGCTTGCCGTGATCACGCTGGTGATCATGATCGCCACGGGCGTGCTGCTGGCGATGTATTACCAGCCGAATGTCAACCTGGCGTTCGATTCGGTGCAGCACATCATGCGGGACGTGAACTACGGCTGGCTGCTGCGCTATGTGCACCAGAACGGCGCCTCGATGTTCTTCATCGTCACCTACATCCACATC
>Ga0335074_10009969_pt1 | contig 13277 bp, 7 predicted proteins | sample Lox_Sample_23_FD_206715 | JGI IMG/M metagenome (GOLD analysis project Ga0335074, IMG submission 206715) | Soil microbial communities from Loxahatchee National Wildlife Refuge, Florida, United States - Lox_Sample_2.3 | ecosystem: Environmental > Terrestrial > Soil > Wetlands | place: USA: Florida...
TTCTGTTAACCACTTCCCACCAAATCGCCGTTATTCCTCAATGGCGGCGCCTAAATCGCGTCGAACCAGCGCCGGCATCGCCGCCAATGCTGCGGTCATGCTGATTCGCGGAGGATTACAGTCATGGAAGAACTGACATGGCAGAACTGACCGGCAATCCCGGTTTCGCGCCACCGCAGTCCGCAGAAACGCTGTCGCGACGGCGCGCCGTCGCGCTCGAATTGATTGCGACGCTTGCATTGACCGTTTCGCTGGTCGTCGCGGTGACCGCAGTCTCGATCAGCGACAGGTCGTTGGCGCGCAGCAACGTCGTCGCCCGGCCGACGACACAAATGCCGATCGCCCAAGACTAAGTGAAGCGATACGACGCTGCCTGCAACACCGCGTTCGCCGGTCGACGACATCGGCTTGAACTGCGGCGCGCATTCGCGCATGCAGACGATTGCGCAGGAACCCGCAAACGAACAGCCGATGAACGAGCAGCCTCAATCCCCGCCAACGGATGCTCCAGGGCGCAATAAGGCCGTGACTGACCGCTTGCTGTTGTTCTTCGCGCTGGTCTATGTGGTCGAAGGCGTCGGGCAGGTCGGCGGGCTGATCGCGCAGCCGCTCAGTTTTTATCTGAAGCAGGTGCACGGCTGGACCGCCCTGCAGGTCACCGCCTATCTCGCCATCTTCAATCTTCCCTGGATCATCAAGCCGATCTACGGAGCGTTGTCCGATTTCGTGCCGCTGTTCGGCTATCGCCGCAAGCCCTACCTCTTTGCCGCCAACCTCGTCGCCGCCGCGGGCTTTCTCTGGATCACCCAGCTCGCTGCGCCCAGCCAACTCGTATGGGCGCTGCAACTGACGGCATACGCCATGGCGATATCGAGCACCGTGTGCGGCGCCGTATTGGTGGAGAATGGGCAAAAACTCGGCGAGAGCGGCAGGTTCGTCAACCAACAATGGCTTTGGTTCAATGCCGCCGCGATGGTTGGCGCTACCCTGGGCGGCCAACTCGTTCAGCGACTGCCACCGACGTCTGCGCTGCACGTCGCCGCCGGCACCGTGGCGGTAGCGCCTGTGGCGGTGTTGTTGGCGACGGTTTTTCTGATCCCCGAGAAGAAAATGCGCATCGACATGCCGGCGCTGCGCGGCACGCTGCATAGCCTTGTGACCGCGCTCAAAAAGCGGGAGCTGTGGATCGTCGGGACTTTTCTCTTTCTCTATTACTTCAGCCCAGGCTTGAGCACGCCGCTCTATTACACCATGACCGACAGCCTTAAATTATCGCAAAGCTATATCGGCTTTCTCGGATCGATCGCGTCGGCCGGCTGGATCGTCGGTGCGCTTTTTTATCGGCGGTTGTTCCGTGAGATGTCCTCCAAGCATCTGCTCAACCTGAGCATTGGGTTCGGCGCATCGACGACACTAGCGTATCTTTTGCTTGCCAATGGGACATCCGCCGCGATCTTGAGCTTTTGCAGCGGCCTTTCCGCGATGCTCGCTACTGTGGCGACGGTCACGCTCGCCGCCGATTATTGCCCGCCGCGATCGGAAGGCTTTGGCTTTGCGGTGATGATGTCGCTGATCAACCTGGCAACCTCGTCCGCCGACATTTTCGGCTCGTTCCTGTTCGAGCATGCATTCCATCGTGGGCTCACGCCGCTCGTTTTGGTGTCGGCGGCGTTCACCGCTTTTGCGTTCGTGCTCGTCCCGTTATTGCATCTCGGCGACAAACGACAGGGCCAGGCCGTCGTCGCAGTGCCGGCGGGCGGACCGGAAGGCGGCCATGTCGTTCGCGGAATGCTCAGCGACTAAGCGGGGGCGAACTCCGCTCCTCTTTGCCAATCTCCGCACGCGATGATGAAGTGGCAACCGTTGCGCCTTGCCGCCGACACGGCACAGATCGAGCGTTGCAGCAGGTAACCAAGGTGGCGCCGGGCTGCTTTGTCGATCGTCGGCGCGACGCCGCCGAGGCGCATCATCGACGCGCTTTATCGTTATCGTCGATTTGGCGTGTTATGTTGCCGGCGGCGACGTCAAGCGATTGACGGCGGCCCGGAAATTGCATGGAAGTCGCGTATTTTCGGGGCAAAAAACGGTCCGTATCGCGTACCAGCATGTCGATCCTTGTCGGGCTCCACCACGCAACGCGCTACGATTACGACCGCCCGATCAGTCTCGGGCCGCAAATCGTCAGGCTGCGGCCGGGACCGCATTGCCGCACCCGCATCGCCAGCTATTCGCTTGCGGTAAAGCCCGCCCAGCATTTCGTGAACTGGCAACAGGATCCGCACGGCAATTGGCTCGCGCGCTTCGTTTTCCCGGAAAAGACCAAGGAATTTTCCATCGCCGTCGATCTCATCGCCGATCTCGAAGTAATCAATCCGTTCGATTTCTTCGTCGAGCCCTACGCGGAGAGCTGGCCGTTCGCATTTCCCCCCGAGCTGCATGAAGACCTCGCCGCCTTCGCGGTACCCGAGCCGGCGGGCCCGCGGCTGCAGGAGCTGGTCGGCTCGATATCGCACGACAAGCGCAACACCGTCGATTTCCTTGTCGAGCTCAATCGCCGCCTGCAGCGCATGATCCGTTATCTCATCCGCATGGAGCCGGGCGTGCAAACGCCCGAGGAAACGCTTACGTCCGGCGCCGGCTCGTGCCGCGACACGGCATGGCTGCTGGTGCAGCTCCTGCGTCACATCGGCCTGCCCGCCCGTTTCGTCTCCGGCTATCTCATCCAGCTGCGGCCGGACATCAAGCCGCTCGAAGGCGCCGCCGGCGCCGAGCGAGACTTCAGCGATCTGCATGCCTGGGCCGAAGTCTATCTGCCGGGTGCCGGCTGGATCGGGCTTGATCCGACCTCGGGTCTGCTGTGCGGCGAAGGCCATCTGCCGGTCGCCGCCACGCCGCATTACCGCAGCGCCGCGCCGATCAGCGGGATGGTCGAACCGAGCGAAGTCCGCTTCTCGTTCGAGATGAGCGTCAAGCGGATCGCCGAACAGCCGCGAGTGACAGCACCGTTTTCCGAGGAAGCCTGGGCCGCTCTCGATGCGCTCGGCGAGCGGGTCGACGCCGATCTCGTGGCGCACGACGTGCGTCTGACCATGGGCGGCGAACCGACCTTCGTGTCGGTCGACGATTATCAGTCGGCGGAGTGGAACACCGCTGCGGTCGGGCCGACGAAACGCTTGCGCGCCGATGATCTGATCCGGCGACTGCGCCGGCGCTTCGCGCCGGACGGACTCCTGCATTACGGCCAGGGCAAGTGGTACCCGGGCGAGACGCTGCCGCGCTGGGCGTTCTCGCTCTACTGGCGTCGCGACGGCGTGCCAATCTGGCGGGACGAAAATCTGCTCGCCCGCGAGGCAGCCGACTACAAACCGACGACCGACGATGCACAGCGTCTCGCCGAGGGGATTGCCGCGCGACTGGGAATCACGGCGGATTATGTGCAACCTGCGTATGAGGACCCGTCCGACCGGATGCTGAAGCAAGGTCTGATTCCGGATAACGTCGACCCGAGCGATCCCAAGATCGACGATCCCCGCGAGCGTGCGCGCATCCTCAGCTTGTTCGACAGTCACCTCAGCGAACCCGCCGGATTCGTGCTGCCGCTCTTGCCCTGGACGGCACAGGCGAAATCGGGATGGCTGAGCGAGCGATGGCAAACGCGTCGCGGCCGCCTGTTCCTGGTGCCGGGAGATTCACCCCTCGGCTTCCGGCTGCCGCTGCAATCGTTGCCCGAGCTCACTGCCGTCGACTATCCGCACCTTACCCCGGCCGACCCGTTCGCAGAGAGCCGGCCTTTGTCCGATCCCCGCCTGACCCATCCGATCGGCGTCCACGCCGTGGGCACCCCAATCGTTGAAGCGCCGGCGCCGCCGCTCGCGCCCGAAACGCTGGTGACGCAGCGACCGCCCGGCAATGCCGCCGTGCCGGTACGCACGGCGCTCAGCGTCGAAGTGCGCGACCGCCGCCTGTGCGTCTTCATGCCGCCGGTCGAAACCCTCGCCGATTATCTCGAACTGCTCGCCGTCATCGAAACCACGGCCGCCCAACTCGGAGCACCGGTGCATGTCGAAGGCTATGAGCCGCCGCCCGACCCGCGGCTCAATGTCATCAAGGTGACGCCCGACCCCGGCGTCATCGAAGTCAATGTCCATCCGGCGGGATCGTGGCGCGAAGCCGTCGCAATCACGAAGGGGCTTTACGAAGAAGCCTTTCTGTCGCGGCTCGGCACCGACAAATTCATGATCGACGGCAAACATACCGGCACCGGCGGCGGCAACCACATCGCGCTTGGCGGGCGCAACGCCGCCGACAGTCCGTTCCTACGCCGGCCAGATTTGCTCAAGAGTCTCGTGCTTTACTGGCAGCGGCGGCCCTCGCTTTCTTATTTCTTTTCCGGATTGTTCGTCGGCCCGACCAGCCAGGCGCCGCGCGTCGACGAAGCGCGCCAGGACATGCTCTATGAGCTCGAAATCGCGCTCGGCAAGGTGCCGGCAGCGGACGAGCCGTCGCCGCCGTGGCTCGTTGACCGTCTGTTCCGCAACATCCTGGTCGACGTTACCGGCAATACCCATCGCGCCGAGATTTGCATCGACAAATTGTTTTCGCCGGATGGCCCGACCGGCCGGCTCGGTCTGGTAGAATTCCGCTCGTTCGAAATGCCGCCGGACGCGCGCATGAGTCTCGCCCAGCAGTTGCTGTTGCGCGCGCTCATCGCCTGGTTCTGGCGCGCACCGCTCGACGGCAAGCCGGTGCGCTGGGCAACGGCTTTGCACGACCGCTTCATGCTTGAGCATTTCGTCTGGGCGGATTTTCTTGACGTCTTAAATGATCTTGCACGTGCCGGCTATTCCTTCGATCCGGCCTGGTTCGAGGCGCAGCGGCAGTTCCGCTTCCCGCTCTGCGGCTCGGTGCGACATGCGGGCATGCGGCTTGAATTGCGGCAGGCGATCGAGCCCTGGTACGTGATGGGCGAAGAAAGCATCGCCGGCGCTACAGCGCGGCTCGTCGATTCTTCGGTCGAGCGGCTACAGGTCAAGGTCGACGGCCTGAGCGAAGGCCGTCACGTGGTCACCTGCAACGGCCGCCGCATCCCGCTTACCTCCACAGGCCGCTCCGGTGAATTCGTCGCCGGCGTGCGCTTTAAAGCGTGGGATCTGGCGTCGGGGCTGCATCCGACCATCGGCATTCACGCACCGCTGACTTTCGACATCGTCGATACCTGGAACCGGCGCTCGCTGGGCGGCTGCGTCTATCATGTCGCCCATCCCGGCGGGCGCAATTACGAAACCTATCCGGTCAATTCCTACGAAGCCGAGGCGCGCCGGCGCGCGCGCTTTCAGGATCACGGCCATAGCGGCGGGCCGATCGATGGGCCGCCGCTGGACATTTCCCTCGAATATCCGACCACGCTCGATCTGCGGCGCACCAACTAACCAGGAGCCATGGCAGCCGAGCTCAGCCCGTTCGCCGAACCGCCAGCCGCCGGCCTGGAACAATTCGTTGCAAGCTACCGGCCGCTGCCCGGCATTTTCGACGAGATGATGGATGGTAACGGCCGCGTACGTGCACATTGGCGGCCGTTCCTCGCCATGCTGGCGAAATTGGGCGGCGAAGAGATCAACCGCCGCTTCGCCGCCGCCGATCGTTATCTGCGCGACTCCGGCGTGTTCTATCGCGTCTACGAAGATGCGGCCGGCAGCGAGCGGCCGTGGCCGCTCAGCCATGTGCCGCTGATCATTGAGCCCTCCGAATGGAAGGAACTGGCGGCGGGACTTATCCAACGGGCCGATCTGCTTGAAGCGGTGCTGGCCGACGCCTATGGGCCGGCGTCGCTGAGCCGCGACGGCCGCCTGCCGGCCGCGCTGATTGCCGGCAATCCGGAGTTCTTGCGTCCGCTGGTCGGCGTTCCCGCGCCCGGCGGCGCGCAATTGCGTTTCTATGCAGTCGACGTCGGCCGCGGCGTCGACGGCCGCTGGTGGGTGCTTAGCGACCGGGCGCAGGCGCCCTCGGGCGCCGGTTATGCCATCGAGAACAGGCTGGCGCTGTCGCGCGCCATTCCCAACATTTATCGCACCACACGCGTCGAACGCGTCGCGCCTTTCTTCCAGGCCTTCCAAGCCGAACTCTACGCGCTCAGCCGCCAGGACGACGCGCACATCTGTCTCCTTACGCCGGGGCCGATGAGCGAAACCTATTTCGAGCACGCCTATCTTGCGCGCTATCTCGGTCTGCTTCTGGTCGAGGGGGAAGACTTAAGCGTGCGCGACGACGGCGTTTTCATCCGCACTGTTTCCGGGCTGCAGCGCACCGAGGTGCTGCTGCGGCGGATCGATGCCGATTTCGCCGATCCGCTCGAACTTAATGCCGCCTCGCGGCTGGGCGTGCCGGGACTGTTGCTGGCGGTACGCGACGGCAAGATCGTCATCATCAATGCGCTCGGCGCCGGCTTGGTCGAAGCGCGTGCGATGCTTGCCTTTCTGCCAGCGCTAGCGCCGATCGTACTCGGCGCCGACCTCGCTATTCCGAACGTGGCGACCTGGTGGCTCGGCCGCGACGACATGCGCGAGGAGATGATCGAACGGCTCGACCACATGGTCATCGCGTCGGCCTTCGAGTCGCCGACCGATGGGCGCAGCGCCAACGGGGTTCTCGGCGCAAAGCTCGACGACGCACAACGCCAAGCTCTGATCAATGCGATCCGCGATCGCGGCGTCGATTATGTCGCCCAGGAAGCGGTGACGCTTTCGAGCATGCCGGTGTGGCGCAACGGCCGCTTGCAGCCGCTACCCTTCACCTTGCGGCTGTTCCTCGCCAAGGTCGGCGGCCGCTGGCACGTCATGCCCGGCGGATTTGTGCGCATCGCGGAGGACGCCGACGCGCGGGCGGTCAGTCTGCAGCGCGGCGCCGCGACCGCCGACGCCTGGGTGCTCGCGCACGGTCCGGTGGCGGAGACGACGCTATTGCCGACGCCCGAGCGGATTGCGGTGCAGCGCGCCACCGGCCTTCTTCCCAGCCGCGCCGCCGATAATCTGTTCTGGGTCGGCCGCTATGTCGAGCGCGCGGAAGCGACGTTGCGGCTGACGCGCGCCATGATCAACCGCGCCGCCGAGGCCGACGAAACGGCCGCAGCAGTTATCGCCGGCATCGGTTCGCTGCTCGAAGCCTGGGAGGCGGTGCCGAGCGGGACTGCCGTTGCGGGCGCCGCATTCACCGCGCACGCGGCGCTGAGCCGTACCGACTTGCCCGGGGCGCTGCCGTATCTCGCCAGCGCCGCACGATCGGCCGCGTCCGTCATCCGCGATCGTTTCTCGCCGGACGCCTGGCGAGCGCTCAACGATCTGGCCACCATGATCGCGGCGCCGCTTGCGATCGGTCCTGCGGAGAGCCTGATCACCGAGCGCGTCGAGGCTGCGTTGCGCATCATCTCTTCACTGTCCGGCCTAGCGCAGGAAAATATGACGCAGCTTGCGGGCTGGCGCTTTCTCGAACTCGGTCGCCGGATCGAGCGCGCTATCTTAACCGGGCGACTGGTGCGCGCTTTCGCGCGGCCCGGTGCGCCCGACAGCTGCCTCGACGTGTTGCTCGAACTCGCCGACAGCCAGATCACGTATCGGCAACGCTACGTCATGGTCGCCGCGCGCGCCCCGGTCATCGACCTGGTCATGCTCGACCCCAATAATCCGCGCTCGGTGGCGTTCCAGCTCGACCGCATCGAGACGCATCTATCCGCACTACCGGGACGCAACGCCGCCGGCCGACTGTCGCCGGTGCAGCAGATCGCCGCCGCGATCGCAACCCGCTTGCGCACTGTCGAAGCGTCTGCGATCGACGAGGCGCTGATCGTCGGCGTCGAGCAGTCGCTGATGAAGCTTTCGGATGCGATTGCCGCCGCCTATCTCAGCAACAACGAACGCGCCGAAACCGCCTGGGAGGCGCTGGCGTGATCTACGACGTGCGACAGACGACGACTTGCGCCTATGCCTCACCGGCGGCACATGCGCGTCATGTGCTGCGGCTGACACCAATCAATCGCCACGGTCAGCGCGTGCACGTTGCGGCGTTGCAAATCGTGCCCGAACCCAAACACCGGCGCGAAGGCCAGGATTTTTTCGGCAATCGCCTGACTTGGATCGGAATCGAAGAGCCGCACAAGACGCTGACCGTCAAATTGGCGGCGCGCGTCGCCGTCGACGCGGCGATCGAGCCCGCTCCACTGACGACGCCGCGTTGGGAAGCGGTCCGCGAGGAAGCGTTTGCCACCAGTGATGTCGGTCCGCTGTCGCCGGCGCATTTTTTGTTTCCGAGCCGCATGGTGTCGCTCGATCCGGAGATTCGCGACTATACGCGGGAGAGTTTCGCCGCCGGCCGGCCGGTGCTCGATGCCGCCATCGAGCTAATGAGCCGGCTCAAATCCGACATCACCTACGAGATCGGCGCCACGACCGTCTCCACCATGCCGCCGATGTCGTTTGCGCTGCGCCGTGGCGTCTGCCAGGACTTCGCGCATATCATGATCTCCGGCTTGCGCGGCATCGGCTTGCCCGCCGGCTATGTCAGCGGCTATCTGCGCTCCGCCCCACGCACGGATGCGACGCGATTGCAGGGCGCCGATGCCATGCACGCCTGGGTGCTGGTATGGTGTGGGTCGGACATCGGCTGGGTCGGATTAGACCCGACCAATGCAATCCTAGCCTCCGACGAGCATGTCGTGCTGGCGATCGGCCGCGACTATACCGATGTCGCGCCGATGGACGGCGTGATCGTCGGCTCGGGTGGGCAGCGTATCGACGTGGCGGTGAGCGTCACGCCGGCCGGCTGAGTAGGCTTTCGAATCCGGGAGTAGCAACATGCGTGCCTATGAATTACCAAAGGGCGGCGCCGGAATCGACGCGCTCGCCATCGTCGATCGGCCGATGCCGAAGCCGCTTTACCGCCAAGTTCTCGTCAAGGTCGCCGCCTGCTCGCTCAATTATCGCGATCTCGGCATTGTGCGCGGGACCTACCGCATGCCGGTGCGCGACAAGCTCATTCCGCTCTCCGACGGCGCCGGCGAGGTGGTCGAAATCGGTCCGGGCGTCACGCGCGTCAAAGCGGGCGACAAGGTCGCCGGCGCGTTCTTCCAGCGCTGGCCGGCCGGCGAATTGAATCCGCAGGAGACCGCCGCGTCGGCGCTGGGCGGCTCGATCGACGGCATGCTCGCCGAATATGCGGTTCTGGAAGAGGAAGGCGTTGTCAAAATCCCCGAGCACTTGTCGCTGCAGGAAGGCGCGGCGCTGCCTTGCGCCGGGGTGACCGCCTGGAGCGCGATTGTTCACCACGCCAAGCTCGTTGCCGGGCAGACGGTGTTGCTGCAAGGCACCGGCGGCGTCTCGATTTTCGGGCTGCAATTGGCGCGCGCAATGGGCATTACCGCGGTCATCACGTCGTCGAGCGACGAGAAACTGACGCGCGCCAAGGTGCTCGGGGCGGCCTGTTGCATCAACTATAAGACGACGCCGGAATGGGACAAAGCGGCGCGCGAGTTTACCGGCGGCCGCGGCGTCGATCACGTGCTCGAGGTTGGCGGCGCTGCGACACTGACGCGCTCGTTCGGCGCCATCCGCGTCGGCGGCAAGATCAGCGTTATCGGCGGCGTGAGCGGCGGTGCAACCGAGCTCAATCCGGGGCTGATCTTCTCCAAGCGCGCCAATGTTCAGGGTATCTATGTCGGCCCGACGGAGATGTTCGAGGCGATGAACGCCGCCCTTGCGGCAAACAAGATCAGGCCAGCGATCGACCGCGTCTTCGGTTTCGACGAGGTGAAGGCGGCGCTCAATCACATGGCGGCGGGGGCGCATTTCGGCAAAATCGTCATCCGCGTCGCGTGAGCGGCGGCCAACGGTCATAAGAACGCCGCGACCAGCGGATTGATCAAATCGGGACGTATCAACGGTCCCATGTGACCGCCGGCTTCGACTTCTTGATAGGTCCAAGGCGGACAGCATCCGCGCAGCAACGTCATGGCTTCGCGAATTGGCCGCACCGTGTTGCGGTCGCCCACCAAAAGCGTTTGGCGCGGCAGCAGCGTTGCCCATTCTCGCAATGGCGTGGTTTCGTTCGTTATTGCATCCCACTCAAAGAAATTCGGCTTGAGCGCCTGCGCGAATGCGTCCCGCCGATCCGGCGGCATTCGTTCCCATGTGCCGGCACCGCCCCAGTAATCACTGAATTTTTCCGCGGCGATGTGCCATTGGCCAAGCGCACCGAATTTTTTGACGTGATTGCGCATCTCCATCGCTTCGGCGAAAGCGTCGGTACGGCCAGATTGCGCCAGCAGATGGAACGGATTGGCCTCAAGCAGCACCAGTTTGCCGACGCGCCCGGTCAACAGCGCCGCGGCCTTCATCGCCACCGACCCGCCAAATGAATGGCCGACCAAATGAACTTCATCGGCGTGCGCCGGCAGCGCCGCTTCGACCAGGCGGGCTTGATCGGCGAGCGACTGCGCGACCTCGTTTGGCCAAGGTGCTGTCTTGCCGTAGCCGAACAAATTCACAGCGCGGATACGAAACCGATCGCTCAAGTCCTCCATGAGATGGCGCCACATCCGCGCGCCCGAGACGCTGGAGTGAACCAGTATCACTACAGGGCCGCAGGACCCCGCCTCGATGAAGTCGACGTTGACAGCCGGAGCACTCCGCTGCGCGTGCATGTTATCGAGCTTACACTCGTCGCCTTGATCGGCGAAGGCTTCGAACAGCGGCGTAGAACTTCAATTAGAACGCATAAGGCTCTAGCGCGCGACCACCCGCGCCGGCGGAAAGGCGACTTCAATCAGCGTGCCCGCGTTCGGCGCGCTTTTGATGCTGAAATGGGCGCGGTTGGCCTCCGCCAGCGCCTTGGTCAGCGGCAGGCCGAGGCTCGTCCCGCCCGAGCCCCAGCTTCCGGATGTCGCCGTCTGACGGAAGGGCTCGAGCGCCGCTTCAACGTCCTTGTCGCTCATGCCGACACCGGTATCGCGCACGCGCAACACAGCCTCCCCCGAATCGGCAAAGGCGGTCGATACGATCACTTGGCCGCCGGGGCCGGTGAACCTGATCGAGTTCGAAAGCAGATTGAGCACGATCTGGCGCAGCGAGCGTTCGTCAGCGACGACTTGCGGCAGGCTGGGCGTGAGCGACGTGCGGATGATGATACGCGCGCGACTCGCCTGCGGCTGCATGATTCCGACGCATTGCTGCGTCAGCTCGTTGAGGCTGACATTGCCGAAGCTGAGATCGAGTTGACCGGTTTCGATCTTGGAAAGATCGAGCAGGTCATTGAGCAGCGAAACGAGGTGCAGCCCCGCGGCATGGATGTCCTTGAGGTATTCGCGGTAGCGCTCGTTGCCAATCGGACCGAAACGCTCGGCGATGATCACTTCCGCAAAGCCGGTGATGGTATTGAGCGGCGTGCGAATTTCGTGGCTGATTTTGCCGACGAATTCCGCTTTCGCCGCCGCCGCCGTCTGTGCATCCCGGGTGGCCGCGCGCAGCTCTTCCTCGCTCTTCTCGAAGGATTTGAGCTTGGTCTTGAGTTCGCGGATCTCGTTTTCAGCGCTGGCGAGCGAAACGGCGGTGGCCACCGCCAAGCGGCGGCGTTCCTCAGCTTCGCCATCGACCAGGACAAGCGCCAAGGCCGACGCTTCCGCCCAGGGCACGGTGAACAAGCGGCCTTCAACCGGGTTGCGTCCGTCCCGGGTCATGACTGACAGCGACTGCGCACTGCCGCCTTGGACGATTGCGCCGGTGGCGGGCGCGGCGAACAGCGCGGTCAATCCGCCGGCAGCCGCAAGCGCGTCGAGGTCGGCAAATCCGGTCAAGTCGAGGAAATGGCGATTGGCGTAGAGCAGCGCGTCGTGGCGGTAGATCAATACGCCGAGAGGGATCCGATCGAGCAGCTCCGGCTCGAATCCGACCAGGAGCTGCGCCTGTCGCGATCGAGCTTCTTCGTGCACGACCGGCGGCGTCGAATCGGGACCGGACGGGATGAGCACGGGCTCGGCGGGCTCGGCCGATGTGGTCTCGGCGACAGGGACTTCGCCTTCGTTTTGCAAGCGCGCCGTCAATTTCTGCGCCAATTCGCGGAACGCCTTGCGTTCGACGGGGCTCAGGCTCGGCGCTTTCGGCTCAGCCGGCGTGCTCGGACGAAACGGCACGACATTGGCTGCGGCGGGCGCTACACTCGGTGCGGTGCGCTCGGCACGCGGCGCCAGCACCGCAGCAGCCGTTTCTGCCGCGGATACCGGAGCAGCCACGGCTTCCGTTGCAGCGGCCTCACTTTGCACATTCGCGACGGCGGTCGCCGGCTGGAACGCTTCGGGCTGCGCCATGAAGCCGATTGGGCGCTCGTGCCGCGTGCGCGATAATTCATTGATGCGGGCGATGTCGCGACAAACGCCGAAGCCGCGATAGCCGCGGAAGTCGCGTTCGCGATCGAACACCGGAAGGCCGGACAGTTCGACCGGCAAACGCTCGCTGCCGTCGTTCACAGGCCAGGAGACCGTGATGCCGCTCCAGGTTTCATGAGTAGCGACTGCGCGCGCTACCTGATTGTCCGGATCAAGCTTCAGCTCAGCCGCGATTTCGCTCCACAACCGGCCGAACGCCGCCGTGGTCCGCGGCCCCATCAGCTCGATGAATTCGTCCGAGCCGATCACGAAGCGGCTATCAGCATCCATCTGCCAGACGAAACGCAACGGGTGCCGCCGTTCGGCAATGGACTCGTCGTGCGATGAGCCGCGCGGCTTTTGCGGCGTTGGCCGCACCGCGCCGGCAAGTGCAGGCTCGGCTGGCGGCGCAGTAACCGATCCGTCATTTGCCGCAACGCCCTCGGTAGTCTGCGCTCGGCTATATGACGCGCCGAAGGTGACCATAAGCACAGTCGAGGCATCGCTGCCGAGTCGCTCAATGGTCACCGCGCCGTCGCCCGTTGCGCCGGCGGCGCTGCCGGCGGTCAAGGCCTGCGTTGCGATCCCCGCGATGCCGAGAGCGGATAGGGTCGCGGCATCGTTAACCCGCGCCGGCGCAGCTGCGGTGGCGTAGAGAAGCGCTCCGTCGGGGGCGAATACCGCGAGCGGTCGTTCGTCACCGGAAAACAGCCGGCGCACCTGCTCGCGCAAAGTCAGCGCCGATCCGGCCGGCTCGGTCGCGATGACCAGCACTGCGGCCGCGCCGTCGCTTGAAGCAAAACGCGAGCAGATACACGTCAGCGGCCGGCCGAAACTCGCCCCGAAACCCCGCAGCCGCTCGAGCCGCGCCTGT
>Ga0335074_10009970_pt1 | contig 13276 bp, 12 predicted proteins | sample Lox_Sample_23_FD_206715 | JGI IMG/M metagenome (GOLD analysis project Ga0335074, IMG submission 206715) | Soil microbial communities from Loxahatchee National Wildlife Refuge, Florida, United States - Lox_Sample_2.3 | ecosystem: Environmental > Terrestrial > Soil > Wetlands | place: USA...
TTTCACTTCTAAAATGAAGGAGTGGCTCTCGCCGCTCCAGTTCTCACCGCTCAGGAACGACGCTGGGTCACCCCCGGCGTCGTCCCTCTCTACTGGCATCTCCTCAGCCTCGATGCGCCCACCGTCGCCGTCCTCTGGGCCTGGGCCTTCGCCCGCGCCGCGCGCCTTCCCGTCTCCCCTTCCGCGCTCGCCGTCCTCGGCATCGGAACCTGGCTGATCTACGTCGCCGACCGCCTCCTCGACAGCCGTTTCTCCCCGCGCCGCCATCTCCGCGAACGCCACTTCTTCCACGCCCGCCATCGCCGCCCGCTGCTCGCCGCCTCCGCCCTCGCCGCTCCGCTGCTGCTTTGGCTCATTGCTGTCATGCCCGCCGCCGCCCGCCGCGCCGATACCCTCGTCTTCGCCGTCTCCGTGCTCTACTTTGCCGGCGTCCACCTTCCCGTCCTGCGCCTCCGCCGCTGCTTCCCCCGCGAAGTCGCCGTCGGCATTCTCTTCGCCCTCGCCACCGCCATCCCCGCCTGGTCTAACCCCGCCTCGCCCCACGCGCTGCTCATCGCCCCCGTTCTCCTCTTCGCCGGCCTCTGCATCCTCAACTGCCTCGCCATCGAAGTCTGGGAACGCGCCGCCCCGTCCCCGCTCTCCCTCGCCATCCCCATCCTCGCCGCTGTCCTCATCTTCGCTTCACTCGCGCTGCTGCTCGCCCCCCGCGCGCCCCTCTCCGCCGCGTTCGAAGCCGAATCCGCCGCCCTGCTCTCCTCCCTTTTGCTCCTTGCGCTCCATCGCCTCCACCGCCGCTCCCTCCGTCGCACCTCCTCTCCCGACCGCCACAACCGGTTCCTCCTCGCTCTGCGCGTTGCCGCCGACGCAGCCCTCCTCACCCCCATCCTCTTCCTCCTTCCATGGCATCCGTAGAGCGCCTCCCGGAAATCGACGGCCTCGGCCCGGCCAGTTCGTCTCCCCACGTCCTCCCCCCCGAGCCGCCCGCGCATTTCGACCGCATTGCCCGCCTCTACCGCGCCATGGAATACCTCAGCTTCGGCCCCATGCTCGAACGCTGCCGCTTCCATCACCTCCCCGCGCTCACCCACGCGCGCCGCGCCCTCATCCTCGGCGACGGCGACGGCCGTTTCCTCGCGCAGCTCCTCGCCGCCGCCCCGCATCTCCACGCCGACGCCGTTGACGTCTCGCCCGCCATGCTCCAACTCCTCCGCGGCCGCGTCGAAAATGCGCGCGCCCTCGGCCGCCTCACCATCGCCTGCGCTGACGCTCGCACCTTCCATCCGCCGCACGCCGGCTACGACCTCGTCGTCACCCACTTCTTTCTCGATTGCCTCACCGAACCCGAAGCCGCGCGCCTCATCGCCCGCCTGCGCCCGTATCTCGTCCCCGGCGCCACCTGGCTCGTCTCCGAATTTCAGGTTCCCGCCCGCGGCCTGCTCCAGCGCACTCTCGCCCGCGCCCTCATCGCCGGCCTCTACGCTGCCTTCCGCGTCCTCACCGGCCTGCGCGTCCATCGCATTCCGCCCTGGCAGATGCTTCTCGCCCACCATGGCTTGACCTGCAACGCCCGCCGCTCCTGGCTCGGCGGTCTGCTCGTCTCCGAACGCTGGAACCTCCCCGGGCAACCACCCCATCCCCCGCGCGTTCCCACTCCTCAGTGAGCCGTTTCCCCCAACCCATCCCGCCCACAGCAACGCGCGGCATCGACCCCGGCCCTGAACCCTTCCCCGGCTTGCCTTCGCCGCCCCAGCCCATCCCTGCACCCGGCCCTCCCCCGGACCCCGATCCCGAACCTTACCCCGGTCCCATCCCCGCGCCGCAGCCCGTCACACGCAGTGCGGCGACCCTGCCTCTTCTGCCTGCAAAAGCCTGAAAAACCCGATGCAACCGGGCGCGAAATTAACATTTCCCCCTGCCCCGCATTGTTACAATCGCGTTAAAAGGACCGCGCACAGAGACTCTGAGCGATTGTTCCGCTGAATCCCATGAATTTGTATATTCTTCGCCATGCCAGCGCCGGCACTCGCCGCGCCAATCCCGCCATTGACGTCAAACGCCCCCTCGACAAGGAGGGCAAACAGCAATGCTTCCTCATCGGCGGCTTCCTCGGCGCCCTCAACGTGCAGTTTGACCGCGTCGTCTCCAGCCCCCTCAAGCGCGCCCTGCAAACCGCCTCGCTCGTCGGCACCGAAACCGGTTTCGAAGGCAAAATCGAGGTCTCCGATGCCCTCGCTCCCGAAGCCGGCGTCGCCAAATTCCAGGAGCTCGTCCGCAGCCTCGCCAAATACGAGAACGTCCTCGTCGTCGGACACAATCCCAACCTCGCCGTCTTCTTCGGATCGCTCCTTGCTCCCGGAGGCCGCATCGCCGCGCGTCTCCGCAAAGGCGCCATCGCCCGCGTCGACTGCGCCCGCCTCCCCGGCACCCTCCACTGGCTCGTCGATCCCAGGATTCTCCGCGGCTACGCCAGAGCCACGAAAAGCTCGCGCCCAAAGACCTCGCGGAAATAATCCGCCTCTTTGCGCAGCGACCACAGCTCCAGCTCCGCCCCCGTGCGCCCCGGCAGCAGCTCCAGCAGGACCCGCCGCGGATACACCCGCACCCGCACCTTCAGCACGTCGCTGGCCCGGTCCTGATTCAGCGCCACCGCCAGCCGCAGCAGCACCACCGCCCGCCGCACATGCTCGTACTCCTCCGGAGGCACCTGCCGCATCGTGCGCCCCTCCGGCGAAGGCCGGCTCTTGCCCTGGTAGCGCGCAATCGCCGACGTCACCACCCGCTGCTGCGGCGTGAACCCGTACAGCTCCGAGTTCGCGATGATGTACTGCGCGTGCCGGTGATACCCCTGGTGGTTGAGAAATTTCCCGATGTCCCGCAGCAGCGCCGCCGCTTCCAGCCATGTCTCATACTCCGCCGGCAGCTCGTGTACCGCCGCCAGGTCCCGGAACATCTGCGCCGCATGCTGCCGCACCGGCTCCGCCTGCCGCGGATCGATCCCGTATCTCCGGCACGCCTCTTCCACCGCCTGCCGGCGCTCGCGCTCGAATTCCTGGTGCGCCGAGGCCCGCGGATCCTGCTCCGCCAGCATCTGCGCCAGGATTCCGTCGCGCAGCCCCATCGGCGAGTAGCGGAATCCCGGCAGCGCAAACCCCTCCAGGATTTCCGCCAGCACATGCGCCCCCGCCACGATAATCTCCGACCGCTTCGGCCCGATCCCCGGCACCGCCGATCGCTCCCCCGTCTTCATCTTCGTCAGCTTCGCCGTCAGCCGCCGCACCGTCTGCGTCGGCACCAGTTCCTTGCTCGCCCGTCCCTTCCCCAGCGCCCGCCCCGCGTCCGACAGCGCCGCCGCCGTGCCCGACGTCCCGATCACCAGCCGCACCCGCTCCGCATGAATCCGCCGCGTCGCCCGTCGCAGTTCCCGGTGGATGAATTGCCGCAGCCGCCGGATTTCATCCTTCCCCGGCGTCTCGCTGCGCACAAATTCCTGCGTCAGCCGCACCGCTCCCAGCGGCAGGCTCATCGTCTCGTGAATCCGTTTGTGCTCCGACAGCGTGATCTCGCAGCTCCCGCCCCCAATATCCACCAGCAGACACCGCCCCCCCGCGCCCGCTTCGTTCTCCACCACCCCGCGATGGATCAGCCTTCCCTCTTCCAGCCCCGAGATGATCTCCACCTCCCAGCCCGTCTCATCCCGCACCCACGCCAGAAACGCCCGCGAATTCCGCGCGTCCCGCATCGCCGACGTCGCCACCGCCCGCACCTTGTCCGTGCCGTGCGACTGCACCGCCTTGTGGAACCGCTTCAGCGTCCGCAGCGTCGCCGCCATCGCCTCCGGGGAAACAATCCCCGACTCGAAGACGCTCCCCCCCAGCCGCGTCACCTCCCGGTCCTCATGCACGATGCGCAGCCGATGCTGCACCACCCGGCCGATCTTCAGCCGGCACGAGTTCGATCCGATGTCGATGGCCGCAAAAGTCTGCATGTTCTCCGCAACGCCCGGGGAATCTTCGATCCTTCAGGCCTTTCTGGATGCCGCACCGCGGCCGCTCGCTGCAACCCTTCCGCCGCCCCCATCGCTGCCCATCGCCGGTCGCCGCGCCCCCGCCGCCGGCTTCGTTGCCAGCCACTCCCCCATCAGACGCCCGCGCAGCTTTGCCGCCATCATCATCGCCGCCGCAAAATGCTTCTCCCGTTCCCCCTCGATCAGCCCCACCAGCTGCGTCGCCTCTTCTCCCAGCGCCGCGTGCGCTTCCTCGGCCAACACCAGCCAGTCGTGCCAGTCGCCGATCTCGTCCTGCAGCTTCTTCAGCGCTTCACCCACCTGCCGCGCCTGCTCGTCGCCCCGCGCCGCCAGCTCCGCCACGTACCGCGCCTTCTTCGCTCCCTTGCGAAAATCGTGCAGATTGCTCGCATCCAGCACCTGCATCTCCGACGCCAGCCGCGCAAAGTGATCCAGCGCCACCACCCCCGGCGGCTTCTTCCGCCCACGCAGTGCCGTCCGTGCCCGCAGCGAACCCTTCAGCTCATCGAGCCGCTTGTCCAGTTTCGCCGCCAGCCCGCCCGCTTCCGCCTTCAGTCCCCCGGCCAGATCGCTCCGCCGATGCTTCAGCCAAGCATCCAGATCGTCCGCCTCCTGCTCCAGGCCCCGCGTGTGCGGACCCGCCCGCAGCGCTGCCCCCGGCGTCTCCAGTACGTCGGCCTCTCCCATCGCCGCCGCCGGCTCCTCACCGCTCTTCGCCGCATCGCGGCGCGCCGCGCGCTCCACCAGCTTCTCCAGCAATTTGCGATGCACATCCAGATCCCGCACCGGTCCCGCCTCCCGCCGGATGCGCTTCAGCATCTTCATCGTCGCCGTCGCCGCCTCGCGCAGCGGCTCCCCTGCCTCGCCCGCCGGCAGATTCCGCACCAGATCCTCCAGCGTCGCCTGCAGTCGCCGCGTCCCTGTCCGCGTGTCATGCACCGGATCCACCTCCGGATCCTCCGCGCATTTCGTCAGGTTTTCCCGCAGCTTTCCCGCCAGCCGCCCCACGTTCTCCAGATCCTGATTCATCGCCCGCCCGCCCGTTTTCGCGGGCTCTCACTGATATTCTGAACTCTCTGCCGAGCTTCGACCAGATGACCTATCCTCCTCTGTCCAAAACCCAGTCGGCGTCCCCGTCTGTCCAGCCTTCGCTCTACTCTACGCCCGCTCGCGCCTGGACCCTCCTCGTTCTCGTCTTCATCGCCGTCTATTTCGCCGCCCTCTTTTCTCCCGCTCTCCTCGACGACGCCGACGCCACCCACGCCCAGGCCGCCCAGCATATCGTCACCAGCGGCGACTGGGTCACCATGTACGTCAACGGCATCCGCTACCTCGAAAAACCCCCGCTCCCCTACTGGATGGTCGCCGTCGACTACCACCTCTTCGGCTTCAACGTCTTCGCCACCCACCTCCCCATGGCTCTCGCCGTCCTCGCCTGCGCCTGGCTCGTCTGGCTCTGGAGCCGCCGCGCCTGGGGCGATCGCGCCGCCTTCTACGCCGCCCTCGCCATGCTCACCTCGGTCGGCGTCTTTCTCTTCACCCGCACCCTCATCCCTGAATCCCTCCTCACCTTTTTCCTCCTCCTCTCGCTCTACTGCTTCCTCACCGGCGTCGAAGACCGCAAACCCTCGCGCTTCTACATCGCCTACGCTTCGCTCGCCATCGCCCTCCTCGCCAAAGGACTCATCGCCCCCGTCTTCTTCATCGCCGCCGTCGTCCCCTACCTCATCCTCACCGGCGACTGGCGCCGCTGGCGCCACTTCCATCTCTTCACCGGACTCCTCCTCTTCCTCGCCATCGGCGCCCCCTGGCACATCCTCGCCGGCCTCCGCAATCCCGACTACGGCCACCCCTCCGGCAACATCCCCACCCCCGGCCACGTCCACGGATTCTTCTACTTCTACTTCATCAACGAGCACTTCCTCCGCTTCCTCGGCCTCCGCTATCCCCACGACTACAACCGCCAGCCCTGGTTCGTCTACTGGCTCGGCCAGCTCATCTGGCTCTTCCCCTGGAGTCTCTTCCTCCCCGTCGTCGCCCGCCGCGCCTGGCGCAACCGCCACCTCTTCTATTCCGACCTCCGCTACGACGCCACCAACACCATCCAGTTCCTCGATCCCAAACTCACCGCCTTCGAATCCTCCGCCCTCGCCGCCCGCCTCCGCTTCCGCGCCCGCACCAGCCTCCTCCTCGCCCTCTACGGCGGATTCATCCTCGTCTTCTTCGCCATCTCCACCAACCAGGAGTACTACACCTGGCCCGTGTATCCTGCCGCCTTCATGCTCATCGCCGGCGGCCTCTCCGTCATCGAAGAATCCCAGAGCGAAGGCCGCAAAGGCTCCTCAGGATGGCTCACCGGCGCCCACATCTTCTTCCTCGTCACCGGCCTCGTCTGCGCCGCCCTCCTCGCCTGGGGGCTCTGGCAGTCCCGCCACCTTCCTTACGTCGCCGACATCGGCACCCTCATGGCGCATCGTGGCGTGGGTGACTACACCCTCTCCCTGTCGCACTTCTTCGATCTCACCGGTCCCTCCTTCGCCGCCCTGCGCATGCCCGCCGTCCTCGCCGCCCTCGCCTTCTTCCTCGGACCCCTCGCCGCCTGGCGTCTCCGCCGCAAAGGTCACGCCTTTGAAGCCACCGTCAGCGTCGCCTTCACCCTCGCTGTCATCCTCATCGCCGCCCACATCGCCCTGGTCCGCTTCCAGCCCATGCTCTCCAGCAAGGCCATCGCCCGCACCGTCAACCGCATCGTCGCCGCCCCCGCCGATGCCGACGCACAGCTCATGCTCTACGGCGATCAGGCCGACGGCTCCTCCATCCTCTTCTATACCCAACGCCCCGGCCTGCTCGTCCACGGAGCCACCAATTACTTCGCCCCCGACCCGGAAACCCATGGCGAAGTCTTCGGCTCTTCCATGATCTGGGGCTCCGATTATCCCGACGCCCCGCACATCTTCCTCAGCGACGCCGATCTGCTCCGCATGTGGGGGAACGGACCCCGCAAACTCCTCTTCGTCCCCGGCGACTTCCACGACCACGTCGTGGCCCTGCTCGGTTCCCGCCTCTACAAGATCCAGGAAGTCTCCGACAAAACCCTCTATACCGACCGCCCCCTCTAGCCCCCAACTCCTCCCAGCTCCTCCCTTCTTCCTCCCAGCTCCTCCCTCCTACGGCAGCTTCTGCACCGGCGTCCCTTCCGGAATCTCCAGCTGGAACGTCGTGTCGTCCAGCGGCTCGTTCAGCACCAGCTTCTCGATCGTGATCACGATCTGCTGCTCCTGCAGCGGCCACTTGATCGTCACCGTGCCCGGATACTGCACCGTCCCAAACGTCTGCAGCGGCCCATAAATCGCCTGCGTCTGCACCTGCCCGTCCGCGCCGTAGATGTCCTCCCCGATCGGCCGCAGCGTCAGCCGGCTGAAGTGAATCACCCGCTTCGCCAGCAGCACGTTGCTCTCCCCCGCACGATTCAGCACCGTCAGCAGATATTCCGGCTGGAACTCCAGCTTCCTCGTCTTCGCATTCATCCCCGTCGGATTGTCCGACGTCACCAGCAGCAAATCCTCCGGCCCGATCTTCCGGATCAGCAGCGAATCGGAAAAAATGAACGGCCGCATGTTTTCCAGCGGATTCGGCGACAGCTTCCGGATCGCATTCGTTCCTTCCACCACCTTGTTCTTCGGCGGTATCCACAGCTTGAACGTGTCGCCGTCGCTCGCCATGTCGAACGCCCGCGTGTGCACCACCGGCAGGAACCCGATCACCCGCAGCGACTCCGGCTTCCGCATCCGGATGTATCCGCTGAACGGGGTGATCGTCGTCTGCTTGCCTTTCAGCGTCCCGCCCTCGATCGCCGTGAACGTCACCGTCGCGCTCAGCGTATTCACTGCGTCGTACTGCTTGTTGATGATCTCCACCAGCTGTTCCGGCGGCGCCGAGAGCACATTCGTCGGCATCTTGGCCTGCGGCACCCTCCGCGTATGCCACAGGCACCCGTTCAGCGCCGGCAGCATCAGCAGCAGCGCTGCACCGATCCCCCCGCGCCATCCCCTCATTGCGGCGTTCCCGCGTTCCGCACCGCCCGGCGATAGGCCTGCACGTCCTTCGCGTGCTCCTCCAGAGTCGCCGAGAAACGCGACTGCCCCGATGGATCGGCCCCCGCCGCTACGAAATACAGATAGTTTGTCTGCGCCGGATGCATCGCCGCTTCCAGCGACTTCAGCCCCGGATTGCAGATCGGCCCCGGCGGCATTCCCGTATGACGATACGTGTTGTACAGCGAGTCCGCATGCAGATCCGACTCGTAAATCGTTCCCCGGTACCGCCCCTCCAGCAGCGCCGCGTAAATCACCGACGGATCCGTCATCAGCGGCATGCCCTTCGCCAGCCGATTCTCGAAAACGCTCGCCACCAGCGGCCGCTCCGCGTCGATCGGCGTCTCCTTCTCCACCAGCGACGCCAGCGTCACCGTCTGGTGATAGCCCGACGTCAGCCCGATCCCCGCCGTTTCCTGCCGGAACCGCTTCACCATCGTCGCCATCATCTCCTGCGGCTCCGTGTGCCGTGCGAACCGGTACGTGTCCGGAAACAGATATCCCTCAAGGCTCGTCGCCGTCGGATCCAGATCCCGGATCAGCCACCCATCCTTCTGCGCCGCCGTGATGAACGCTGCCCGCGACCCCAGGCCCTCTTCTTCCACCCGCGCCCCAATGTCGAAAAGGTTCGACCCCTCCGGAATCGTCAGCGCAATCGTATAGACGTCCCCGCGCCGGATTCGGTCCAGCACCTCCCGCATCGCCGCAGGATGATCGAAACGGTACTCTCCCGCCTTCAGCGTCCCGCCCTGCCACTCATGCAGGCCCAGGAAGACATAGCGGCTGCGGATGATGCCGCCCGCCTTCAATTCGCTCGCGATGTGCCCGCTCGACATCCCGGGCAGGATGTCCACAAACGTCTCCGTCCGCGGGCCCACCGGCATCAGCAGCGCGTATGCAACCACGCCGGCCGCCACCAAAGCCGCCAGGAGAAGAAGTACAAAAAAGCGTCGCACCCGGGAGAGAACCTGTTCCTTGAAGTAATGTCCTTTTGATTCCCTGACCCATTCTAAGATGCGCCCTTCTCTTCGTGCTCGCGGTACCATCGCTGGTGTGCAACCCCGCCTCCTCGGCCTCGATTTCGGCGATCGCCGCATCGGCGTGGCCGTCTCCGACGAGCTCGGCCTCACCGCTCAGCCGGTCCTGACTTTAGTCCGCAAAAATGTTAAACAGGACCTCAAATCCCTCGCCCGCCTCCTCCGCAAGTACGCCTGCTCCGCCATCGTCCTCGGCAATCCCCTCTATATGTCCGGTGACCTCAGCCCCCAGGCCGCCAAAACCCATGCCTTCGCCGCCTCCCTCCGCGATGCCTTCGCCCTCCCCGTCCACCTGTGGGACGAACGCCTCACCTCGGCCGAAGCCCACCGCCATCTCGACGCCGCCGGCCGCCCCGCCTCCACCCATCGCGCAGTCGTCGACCAGGTCGCTGCCGTGTTGATTCTGCAGAGCTTCCTCGATGCCCACCGCCCCGGCGCAGCATCGTATAATAATGGCTAAGGCGGTACCCCAGCCTTTCGGACGAAACACTCCTTCTAGGGTTTTGATCTCAGGTCGCCGCGGCTCGGAGTCATCTTTCCCGGCCGCACCGTAATCGTTGTTGCTTACGAACGATCGGGACCCCAGGGGAACTGAAGCATGACCGAGCACATCAAAAAGAAGCTCCAGGAAGAAATCAAACAGCTCGAGCACGAGCTCGCCCACGAACTGCCCGCCGAAATTAAAAAGGCCGTGGCTATGGGCGACCTCAGCGAAAATGCCGAGTACCACATGGCCAAGCAGCGCCAGGATTTCGTCAACGCGCGCCTCGGCCAGCTCAAAAAGCGCATGGCCGAGCTGGCCCTCGTCAACCTCTCCAACATCCCCCGCGACCGCGCTGCCTTCGGCTCTACCGTCCTCGTCTACGACACCTCGAAAGATGAGAAAATCGAGTACAAGCTTGTCACCAGCGAGGAATCCGACGTGAGCAAGGGCTTCATCTCCACCACCTCTCCCATCGGTAAGGCTCTGGTGGGCAAACAGGTCGGCGACATGGCCACCGTGGTCACGCCCAACGGCAAGCGCGAACTCGAAGTCCTCAAGCTCGCCACCATTCACGACGACGCAGGAGCCGCGTCGTAGTCTGATCTTCATCGCTTCGGACGGAAGCAGAAGCCGGGACGCAGTGGAAGAAAACAAACCCATCACCTGGACCCGTGCTTTTGGCGCCGGATGCGCCGTCCTCCTTCAGGCCATCGTCAACGGCCTCGCCCTCACCCGCATCTCCCCCAACGTCCTCACCTTCCTCGGCCTCGTCATCAATACCGCCGCCGCCATCCTCTTCGGCTTCGGCAACCAGCACAATTACGTCCGCATGTTCCTCCTGGCCGGCCTCGTCATCATCGGCGCCGGTATCTTCGACATGGTCGACGGACGCGTTGCCCGCCAGACCCACCAGGTCACCGTCTTCGGCGCCTTCTTTGACTCCGTCATCGACCGCTACTCCGACGTCGTCCTCTTCTTCGGGCTCCTTGTCTTCTACGCCCGCGGCAATCGTCTCTTCTACGTCTTCCTCGCCGCCTTCGTCATGATCACGTCCCTCATGGTCAGCTATACCCGCGCCCGCGCCGAAGCCCTCATCGGCAAGTGCAAGGTCGGCTTCATGGAACGCCCCGAGCGCGTCGTCCTCATCATCATCGGCGCTCTCTTCGAGCGCTGGGACGCCATGGCCCCCGTCCTCTGGATCCTCGCCGTCATCTCCACCATCACCGTCATCCACCGCGTCGTCTACACCTACCAGCAGACCCGCCACCTCGCCCCCGTCGCCGAAGTCCACCACCTCGTCCAGCCCTCCGCCCCCATCGCCCCGCCCATCGCGCAGCCCATCGCCATGCGCGAAAGCGACCCCCGCCCCGAACTCCACGCCTAGAACCGGCCGCAGGTACAGGTACAGACCGGCCGCGCGTACGGGCACAAACCGGCCGCGGCTACAGGCACAAACCTGCCGCGGGCACGGCCACAAACCTGCCGCGGGTACAGGCACAGACCGGCCGCAGGTACAGGCACAGACCGGCCGCGGGCACGGGCACAAACCTGCCGCGGGTACAGGCACAGACCGGCCGCGCGTACGGGCACAAACCGGCCGCGGGCACGGGCACAAACCTGCCGCGGGTACAGGCACAGCGAGGTACGGGCACAGACCGGCCGCGCGTAGCCCTCCGCAAACCTCGCCCCCCAATGCCCCCCGGCCAGGTTCACCCCACAGCAAGCAGCTCAATCCTTTTCAGCCCCGTTTGCAACAGACAAGGCCCGCGCTTCAGCCCAAGAGTCATCTTGCGCGGCCCACTTTGAAACAACCGCCCGAACCCACCCGCGCGCGCGCCAAAGCGGCTGACTCCGCTCCGGATCATATCGTCCCCCCGCCCCGCGCCTCCTACTCCGTAAAGATCCCCTTCGGGCACATCACATGCACCCCCACGTTCCCGTCCACCAGCTGCGTGATGTCCACGTCCGCCGCTACGCTGGTCAGCATGTACGCGTCATCGCGCGACAGGTGCTTCTCCGTCACCAGAAAGTCGATCATGTTCCGTACCGCCATCTCCGTCGCCGTTTTCAGATCCGGGCTGAACCCCATGCTGATGTAATATCCCGGCGTCTCCGCCCGCGGCCACAGCAGATGCTCGTCCTTGTGCACCACAAACCGGAACGTCCCCGTCAGAAACGTCTCCATCGCCGTGATGTCCACCTCGCCGTTCCCCTGCCCCGCGTGCCCGTCCCCCGCCTCGAACAGCGCCCCCTTTACGTGCACCGGCAGAAACAGCTTCGTCCCCGCCACCAGTTCCTTGTTGTCCATGTTCCCGCCGTGCATCCACGGTGGCGCGCTGTCGTACCGCCCCGCGGATGGCGGCGGCGCATCCCCCATGCTCCCGAAAAACGGATGCAGCGGGATCTCGATCCCCGGCCCGAAATGCCCGATCATCTTCTCCCGGTCCAGCGGTATGATCTTCGATTTCCCGTACGGATAATCGTTCGGCAAAAATCCCCGCCCCACCCCAAACCCGTTGCACGCAAACGGCGCGTCGATCTCGATCTTCTCGATGTCCACCTCCAGCACATCCCCCGGCTCCGCCTCCTCAATCGCCACTGGCCCCGTCAGAATGTGCCCGCCCGGCCCCTTGTCCTTCACCTGATCGAAAATCGGCTGGTTGTACGCCGGAATCTCCGCCGCCGGTACTCCCTCCGACTCCAGCCGCTCGTTCGGCCCGCACGTCGACAGCGTCTGCATCCGCACCTCCTCCCCCGAATGCACCGTCAGCACCGGCTTCGCCTTCGACCAGTAATACCCCCACGCCACCGTCTGCGGCGTCGCCGCCAGAAACTGCGGCGTCCCCTGCGCCGCGGCCACCCCTGCCACCAAACACACACCCGCCAGAGCGAAGAACCTCATCCACCCCTCCCCTGCACCCTTTAAATTTGTTGAACGGATTGGCCGCCGCGAACCGCTGCGTCCCACCATCCTACCCCGGTTCCGCTATCGTAGAGCCTATGCGCCGGCGTCCTGCGCTCTTTCTCCTCTCCCTGCTTTGCCTTCCGCCGCTCGCTGCGCAAGCTTCCCCGCCCCCGCACGCCGCCGCAGCCCCCTACACCCTGCGCATCCCCGTCGACGAAATCTCCCTCACCTTCCATGCCGCCGGCCCCCGCGGCGAGCCGCTCACTCACCTCACCCGCGGCGACCTCCGCCTCACCGATAACAGCAAACTGCAAACCTCCGTCGTCATGCTCCAGGAGTACGACGACCTCCCCATTCGCGCCGGCTTCCTCTTCGACACCAGCGCCTCCATGCTCGCCTCGCTCCCCTTCAATCGCGCCGTCCTCTCCGCCTACGCCTCCCGGCTCCTGCGCCAGGGCTACGACCGCGCTTTCGTCGAGCAGTTCGACACCCAAACCTTCCTTCGCCAGGACTGGACCGGCAACCCCGGCGCCATCGCCGCCGGAGCCGCCGCCGTCGGCGACCGGCCCGACCGCTACGAACCCCTCACCGCTATCTTCGATTCGCTTTACACCACCTGCCGCGACCAGTGGAAGCCCGATCCCGCCCGGACCACCGGCAACTTCATCCTGCTCTTCAGCGACGGCGAGGACGACGCCAGCCACGCCTACCTCAGCGAAGCCGTCGACATGT
>Ga0335074_10009971_pt1 | contig 13276 bp, 11 predicted proteins | sample Lox_Sample_23_FD_206715 | JGI IMG/M metagenome (GOLD analysis project Ga0335074, IMG submission 206715) | Soil microbial communities from Loxahatchee National Wildlife Refuge, Florida, United States - Lox_Sample_2.3 | ecosystem: Environmental > Terrestrial > Soil > Wetlands | place: USA...
TCAGGGTCGGGCAGGAAACCGGATCGTTTGCCGGCGTGCACCAGGCACAACATCACCGCCCGCGCCAGCACGTGCGACAGCGGCAGGAAGAACAGGCTGGAGGCGTCCCCGGCCAGCACCTGTGCCTGCACGCCCGGCACGGCGATGATCGCGCGGACGGCCTCGGTCAGGTTGCCGTGGCTGATCATGCAGCCCTTCGACCGGCCCGTCGTGCCCGAGGTGTACACGATGGTCGCCAGTGTCTCCGCGGTCACCGAGGCCCGCCTGCGGGCCACCCCCCCGGCCCCGACGCTTTGCCCGGCCCGGGCCAGTGCGTCCAGGCCCCCGGCGTCCAGCTGCCATATCGCCTCGACCTTGGCTGGCTGGGCGCCGCGGATGGCCTCGGCGAGCCGGGCGTTGCCGGCGAACACCGCGACCGCGCCGGAGTCAGTCAATTCCCAGTCGATCTGCTCCGCCGACGAGGTTTCGTAGATCGGTACCGTCACCGCTCCCGCCGCCCAGATGGCGAAATCGCAGACCGCCCAGTCCAGGCTGGCCAGGGCCATCAGGCCAACCCGGTCACCGGGCCTGATCCCGGTGGCGATCAGGCCAGCGGCCACCGCGCCGACCCGGCCCGCCAGCTGTGCCGCGGTAACCGGCTGCCATCCGCCCTCGGCCTGCACGGCGAACATGGCCCGGCTGGGATCCCGGTCGGCCCAGTCGAACACGTCATCACAAGCGTTCGCGCCCATAAATCACCACCTGTCTCGGTTGACAATGGCCGACCAGGTACAGCCGAACTACAGAGTCTGGAGTCCGTGGCGTCAGCGACGACGATCACCCTCGATGGATCGAACCAAGCGGGCTCTTCTGACTCTGCGCCACACAGCGACTCTGACCCAAGAGGGCGAAGGTCCTGACTGTTACCGCCGAACGGCAACTACCGTGCGTGAGAACGGCGAGGTCTGGCTGATCAGCAGGGCGACCGGCGGCCCGTGGTTCTTGTGGCTCGTGATTCCGGCGGGCTTCATCCTGCTGAGGCGCTGGCTCCTGGCTGAGGAGCGCCAGATCCGCAACTACTAGCAAGGTAAGCGGTAATTCCCGGACACCGGTCGGCCAGCCCATCCGCAGCGCATCCGGTACGGCATCAGCATGCGCATCGTTGCCTGGCTCGGCCGGCTCGCCGCCGATGTCACATACGCAGCCAGGTCGGTAGGGGCAAACGTAGCGGGCGGGGCTGGTGTGAGTCAGCCGCCTGGGTGATGACCTCGTCGAGGTGCCCGAGCGCTTCGGTGATGCCCTGCTTGGTTGCCTCGCCGGGCAGGTCGATCGCGGCTTGCAGGCCGAGCCCGACATGGAACAGAGCGGTGATGATCGTGTCAAGCAGGTCCCGGCCGCGGTGTTCCTGCTCGGCGGTGACCGCGGCACGGGCCAGTGCGGCAAGGTCTACCAACCGCCGGGTCTCGGTGACATCGCGGATCACGGCCAGGGTGAACCGGCCCGCTGTGCTCCGGACCGGGTTCAGGCTGATCTGTGCGGGGAAGGTGGTCCCGTCCTTGCGCAGCCCGACGAGCCATGCCTGATCGTCCATCGGCCGGGTCCGGGGTGCGCGGTCGTAGCCGACCCGCAGGCTGCGGTGCCCGTCCCGCAGGTCCGATGGGAGTCGGATGGGGGCCCGCCCGGGCGGGCCCGGGCAGATCTCGCCGGGCGGCGTAGTAGGCCGCGCCGCAGCCGGCGATGAACAACGCGGTGGTACCACCAGCCTGCCACAGGGCCTGCGGGTCCACGTTAGCGTAGGACACGAGCGTCGGCGCCATCGCGAGTCCGAGCAGCAGGCCGACCGCGAACCGCAGCCCGGTGCTCAGCGACTCGGACTGCCGCACCGCGAACCGCATGCTGATCAAGCAGGCGAAGGCGGCGATGAACCCCCGCGAGGGCCCGTCCGCCAGAGACTACGTCCCAGGTAGGCGCCGAGCGCGAAGAACCCTGGTGTGACGGCGACTGATTGCCGGTCGATGGACGGTACCGCTACGCGGACCTGCCAACCTCGGTCGGCTGTCCAGGCCCGCAGACGGCCTCCTCGACACGATCATCACCCGCCCTTTCGGGTCGGCGACAGCCCGGCCACCGCCGACCCGCCGGGACCACTAACGATCCCGGGCCCTCGGGCAAGGTCGCGGCACGGCGGCTAACCGCAACGGGCCGACTCCCATGGGCTTGCGGGAGGCGTGCGGACGCTGAGTCTCACTTAGAACTCCTAACAGAATGACGTATGGGAATACCGGTGGTCGTGTGCTGGTTGGGCCTCGCCGTGAGGAAGGGACAGCAGCCACCATGGATGGTGCCAGACGGGTTATGGGAGCGGATCGAGCCGCTGTTGCCGGTGGTCCCGAGGCGGGCTGATCACCCGGGGCGCAGGCGGCTGGATGACCGCAAGGTCCTGTCGGGCATCTTGTTCGTGCTGTACACCGGGATCCCGTGGGAGTTCTTGCCGCAGGAGCTGGGCTTCGGATCCGGGATGACATGCTGGCGGCGGCTGCGGGACTGGCACGAGGCGGGCGTGTGGCAGCAGCTGCACGAGTTGCTGCTGGCCGAGCTGAACAGCGCCGGCGCGCTGGACTGGTCCACGGCCGTGATCGACAGCTCGCACGTGCGGGCGGTGAAAGGCGGCCCAAAACTGGGCCGAGCCCGGTCGACCGCGCCAAGCCGGGCTCCAAGCACCACCTGATCACCGAGGCGCACGGGATCCCGCTGGCAGTATCGCTGACCGGCGGCCAGCGCAACGACGTCACCCAGCTGATGCCGCTGATCGCGGCGATTCCGCCGGTCCGCGGCCGCCGGGGCCGCCCGCGGCAGCGGCCAGACCGGGTCTACGCCGACCGCGGCTATGACCATGACAAGTACCGCCGCCAGGTCCGGGCCAAGGGCATCACCCCGGTGATCGCCCGCCGCGGCACCGGGCACGGCTCCGGCCTAGGCGTGCACCGCTGGGTGGTCGAGCAATCCATCGCGCTGTTGCACTGGTTCCGGCGGCTGCGCATCCGCTGGGAGATCCGCGACGACATCCACGAGGCATTCCTCAGCCTGGCCTGCAGCATTATCTGCTGGCGCCGCCTGACCAACCTCTCATTGTGTTAGGAGTTCTTAGGCGGCACGACAGGACTACCACGAGCGGCCATCCTGCCTGCGCCACACCCATGACCCGCTCGGCCAGGCCGATCTGTCCGGCGCCCGCGACCAGCTCCGCGCCGAACCACGCGAGCAGGCCGAGCATCAGCCCGACCGCGAGAGCCGAAACAGCCGGCCGCAGGCCCCACGGCACCGATGGCCCCCGTCGCCAGGCCCCGCCCGGCCAGGCCACCAGGGCGGCAAAGCCGACCGCTGCCCAGCACGCGTGGGCCAGCGAGCCCCCGGCATGCTCGGGGTTCGCCGCGACCAGCAAGCCGGCCAGACCGCCCGCCATCAGGATGAGGCGGCCGGGTGCGGCGGCCGGCCTGAGCGCCAGCCCGGTTATGACTTCGCAGGCCCCCGCGGCGGCGAACGCGAGCGACATCACCCACCGGTCAGCAGCGCCCACCGCCGCGAGGGCGCTGACGGTGCCGGCAATCGGGTCGAAGGATCGCGGCTGCAGCCCGGCGGCCACCGTCCACCCGGCGACCAGCAGCACCGGAGCCGCAGCCGCGGAGACCACACCCCACCGTGGCACCCTCCGCACCGCCGTCGTCGCAGGTGAGTCCCGCTGCAGCCACGATCGGCGGAGCAGTGCGCGCCATCGGCGGGTCTCGGCGCCAGGCCTGTTTGTCGCGGGGACGGTTGCCTGGGCGGCCGTCGGCCGGTTTCGATGTGCCGTGCTGGAAGTACCGCCGGATCCGGGGGACCCAGCCACGCCCGGTTCCTCGTAGTAGTACTGACGGCCGCGCATCGCTGAGATCACCGCGCCGATTACCGCTATCGCCGTGATGAAGACGATGACCAGCCCGTGGTGGAACGGCCCGGCGATGAGGTCCGGGAAGAACTGCCGCCCGGTCAGCGCCGCGGCGTTGGCGCGGGGCAGTGACCGCAGCACGCCGGCTGGCGTCACCAGCGTGCGGACCGGGTTGTGGCCGAGCAGGGCGGCGAACAGCGCGCTCATGGCGGCAGGTGCGCGATCTTCGTGGCGGCGGCGAGCGGGACGCGCTGGGCATGCAGCCCGGTGGTGAGCGCGGCCGGCAGCCTGCCGGCCAGCCCAGTGATCATCAGCGAGAAGAAGATGCCGCTCGACAGCGACGTGCCCGAGTTCTGGAACGTGGACCGCACGCCGGACGCGCCGCTGAACACTGCGAATCCGAGGTTGTAGACGCGCACCCGGCCGTACATGTCGCCCGGCCGCCCCAAGCTCACCACCAGCGCCGCCTGGACCAGCAGGTACCCCATGATCAGCCACAGCTGATAGCCGATGTTGGCAGCCGCGGACGGATCCAGCCCGATCCCGCGGATGATCGCCGGCAGCGCGATAATCACGCTTCCGCCCAGCCTCCCCGTGCCGGCAGCTCGCATCGGCCAGTCCCATCAGTACTTGCTTAACCGCAACTAATCCCACCGTGCCATACCCTCACGTGTCGGCTCCAGGGACCAAGGTCTCGCCCGGGCATGCCAATGTCCCCGGCCTGATCAGCGGACCGCGTTAGCCGGCCCCTCCCTGCCAGTCCGTGCCCAAGAACGCAGTCCGCGTGCCTTCAGCCGGGCGGGACCGCCGGCGGACGCGAGGCCTGGGGGGCGGCCCGATGGCAGAGCCACGGAACAGGCATGCCGAAGAGGCGGCCAGGCGCGCCCACGAGCTGCTGCTCTTCGCCAGATCCACCCTGCCGACCATCCCCGGGCCTGACACAGAGGGTCATCCCGCGTTCCCGAAGGCTGCCGCAGCCACCGGATAGAGCCGTCCGGGCACAGGCAGGCACACAGACGGCCTCTGTGCCCGTGGCAGCTAGTTCATGATGGCGGCCGTGACGCGCAGCGCCGCACGATCCGGGCCGCCGGGCCGGGGTCGATCAGCGAGTCATGCCCGGCGGGCCGTGGCCGGCGACAGCGCCGGCAACGGCAGCGCCACCAGTCCGATCGGGGACGTGGCTGGGCCGGACTGTCAGGGCCCGCCGGGCGGGGGCCATGGGGTCCGGATGAGTTCGGTTCCCGTGCCGTCCAGGCCGGTGAGTTCCCACCGGTCGTCCTGGACGTCGATGGCCAGGCGTGAGTTCCCGAGCCGCAGATTCCTCAGGTGCAGCGGCAGGTAGCGTTCCGGGATCGCTGGCGCGCACCAGAGCCGGCCGGCGGGGAGTTCGGGGGTGAGCCGCAGCAGGGTGTGCAGCAACTGCAGCGGGGTGGCCGCAGCCCATGCCTGCGGCGAGCAGGAGGTCGGGTAGGGCACCGGGGCGGGGTAGTCGGTCCGCGCGAAGCCGCAGAACAGTTCGGGCAGCCGGTGGCCGAAATGCCCGGCCGCGTCGAAGATGGCCTCGGCGATCCGCTGCGCGTGCCCGGTGAAGCCGTAGCGCATCAGGCCGGCTGCGCACAGCGCGTTGTCGTGCGGCCATACCGACCCGTTGTGGTAGCTCATCGGGTTGTAGGCGGTCATGGAGGCGGCTAGGGTCCGGATTCCCCAGCCGCTGAACATATCCTCGGATAGCAGGTGCTCTGCGACCAGGGCGGCTTTGCCCGGGTCGACGATCCCGGTCCACAGGCAATGCCCGATGTTCGAGGTGAGCGAGTCGACTGGTCGCTTGGCCCGGTCCAGCGCGACCGCGAACCAGCCGCGGTCAGCTAGCCAGTAGGCGTCGTTGAATGCCTCCTTGATCCGGCCGGCCTTGGCGTCCCAGTGGCCGGCGCCTGCCGTGTCGCCCGCCGCGGCCGCGAGCCGAGTCCTGGCCCGGTAGGCGGCGTAGGTGTATCCCTGCACCTCGGCCAGGGCGATGGGGGGCTCGGCGATCTGGCCGCCGGCGAAGTTGATGCTGTCCGGTGAGTCCTTCCAGCCCTGGTTGATCAGGCCGCGGCTGGTCTTGCGGGAGTATTCGACGAACCCATCGCCGTCGGCGTCTCCGTAGCGCTCGATCCATTCCAGCGCCCGGTCTGCGTGCGGCAGCAGTGCCCGGACTTCGGCGTCATGGCCGCCCCACCGCTGCAGTTCCCCGAGCAGCATGACAAACAGCGCGGTGGCGTCCACGGTTCCGTAGTAGGCGCCGCGCCCGCCGAGCGCGAGCGCAGCCGCCGGGCCGAACCTGACCTCATGAACGATCTTGCCCGGCTCCTCCTCCGACGCGGAGTCGACGGCGTTTCCCTGCCGGCTGGCCAGCGTCTGCAAGGTGCCGATGGCCAGCCCGGCATCCCAGGGCAGCAGCATCCACGAGGTAAGCAGCGAGTCCCGGCCGAACAGGGCCATGAACCACGGCGCGCCCGCGGCCACCACCGGCCGCCCGGGGTACTCGGGGTCGAAGATGCGCAGCGCGCCGAGATCCTCCATGCTGCGGTGCAGCACAGCGGCGAGGTCCCGGTCGGCGGCGCGCAGCTGCGGGGCGCTGTGCCGCCATTCCCGCAGCCTGCGCGCGGGAATGGCATGCTCGACGGGCTGGCCGCGGAGGTGACGCAGCGTCATCGGGACCCCGCCGGTGACCGGCACCACTTCCATGCTTGCCGTCCACCGGCCGCGGGCGGGGACCGTCACGTCCCACCCCAGGACGCCGCCGGTGATCGAGGGGCACCCGTCCCCGCGGATGAGCAGCCCTGGCTGAGGTTGACCCCCGCGGCTGGCGAGCCTCAGCGTGGAGTCTTCGGCGCTTGCGCTGGCGGCGGCTCGCAGCCGCACCCGGCCTTCCTTGACCTCGAACAGGTCAGCGAAGTCGGCGTCAGCGGCCAGCGTGACGGTGCACCTGGCCGGCAGCAGCGCGGTGTTCTGGAGCGTGATGTCCTCACGCATGCCGTCGCCGACGTAGCGGCGCCGCACTACCAGCAGCGTGCTATCGGCCAGCCCGGTCGGCGGCATCTGGCCCAGGAACGCGGCGGCATAAGGCTCGGCCTGCTGGACCGTCAAAGGCTCCGGCGAGCTGCCGTCCACGAGGAGTTCCCAGCGCGACAGCACGCGCGTGTCCCGGACGAACAGCCCCTGGGCATACCCAGGCCGGATGTCACCGCCAGGTTCGCTGAGGCAGAATGTGGAACCTTCAACCAGTGTCACGTGGCCGCCCGCGAGTCCCCCGCTTACCGAAGGGCCGCCCGAGGCCCACGGTTCGGTCACTGCCGCGCCTGGGATGCCATCCCGCTGGGCTCGCGCCCGTCAATCGCCACAGCCGCGCCGGATGCGGACCCTCGGCCCAGCTGGCCGGGGTCGCGCAGGATGCGGCGGTAAAGCCGCTGATGGTCCAGCGCCATCCGGACCAGGGAGAACCGCCGCTCCGCGGCGTCCCGGCACAGGCGGCGCTCGATCTCGGGCACGCGGCCCACCGCGGTGATCATCTGAGCCTCGTCGCGGCACAGGTACCCGGTGCGGCCCTGGTCGACGATTTCGGGCGCCGCGCCGTTCGGGAAGGCCAGCACCGGGGTCGCCGACGCGAGTGCCTCGACCATCACCAGGCCGAACGGCTCGCGCCAGGTGATCGGGTTGAGCAGGGCCGCTGCCCCGCGCATCAGTTCCAGCCGGGACTCCAGCGGCAGCTCGGCCGACATCTCAGCGCCTGGCCCGAGCAGCGGCCGCACCTGCTGCTCGAAGTAGGCCCGCTCGGCGGGCTCGCACATCTTCGCCACGATCACCAGCCGCTGTCCGGCGCGCCTGGCAACCCGCACCGCGCGGTGCACTCCCTTATCGGCGCACATCCTGCCCACGAACAGCAGGTAGCCGCCATCCCCTGGCCCGGGCTGGTACACCTCCAGGTCGATGCCGTGGTGGATGACCGCAGCGATGGGGATCCCGCCTGAGGCGAGAGCCTGCGAGTGCGAGATCGCCACGATCCAGGCGTGCCGGGCCACCTCGGCGTAGATGCGGCGTGTCTGGGGGGTGAACGGCCCGTGGCTGGTGGTCACGACCGGGGGCTGGCGGATCCCGCGGCGGCCCGCCACCAGCGGACCCAGGGCGGTATGGTCGTGGATGATGTCCACATCGGCCAGTGCGTCGTAGGCAGCCAGGACATGAGCCGCTTCCGGAATGTCAGCATCCATCGGCGTGATCCCCGTCGGGTACAGGAACTCCAGCGGCACCGGGCAGGTGGAGTCACCGACCGTGAATAGCCGCACGTCGTGACCCAGTGCCTGCAGGCCCCTGGCGAGGTTGTCGATGACCACCTCGGTACCGCCGTAACCGGGTGGCGGGACGGGCAGCCATGGCGGGGCAATCAGGCCGATACGCATGATCCTCCGATCATGTGCGGGCGAACGGGTCAGCGTCGCCCGATGCGCCCGGGCGACGCCAGCGCCGACCCGGCGTCAAGGCAAACGGCATGAACCCTCATACCGTTACGCGATCAGGGCGGACCGGCCTGCGGCCAGGGCCGAACGTCCCGTCCGTGGCCATCGGCACCAGCATCACCGGGATCACAGCGTCCAGCACGGCCCGGCGGACCGTGCGTGCCCGGCCCGGGTCGAGTTGCTGCGACCAGCCCAGTGCGATCAGGTCGGCCCGTTCGGCCTCCGCGACGTCCAGGACGTGCTCTCCGGTCACCCCGGTGCGAAGCTCCAGACGCGCCCCCGGCTGCGCGCAGTAGCGGGCCAGGAACTCCTCTGCCCAGGCCTTCCTCGCGTGCGCGGCCTGATCCCAGAACCGTGGCACGGTCTCAGCGTCGAACACGTGCAGCACCACCAGGTCGACTCCGGCCCGGGCGAACTGCTCCACCGCGCCGGCGACCGCCGCGGCCGACTCCGCCGTCCCGTCCAGCGGCAGGAGCACCCGGCGGATCTTAGGCTGCCTGCCCCGCGCCGCGGCCGGCACCAGGACCACCGGCCGGGCGGACCGCTGCACGACGCGCCGCCAGATCGGCCGCGACCGCTCATCCCGGGCCAGCACGGCCAGCACAATGCCGGGGTTATGCAGTGCGCCCAGCACCTGGGCCGCGGCCCGCTCTGCGCTCAGGTCCCCGGCCAGGCTGATCCGCCGCACCTGGGCGTGCGCGATCTCGGCGAGCGCCGCCGCCGTGTCGATCACCGGGGCCTCGGTCACACCCTCACCTAGAACCGCGAGGACCTGCGTCATGTCAGGCTCCTCCTCCGCGTCGGCTGAAACTAGCCCGTTCAGCCACACGTGTGGGCGTTGCGCCAGCAAGTCCCGCCAGCAGCGGCCCGTCGGTGCCTATCTCCACCTGCTCGGGTGTGATGTCTAGCCGCACCCGCCGTCCCAGGCAGCGGAATCGCACCTGCAAGCTGCCCCAGGCTCCGGGTAGCTGCGGATCGATGCTCAGGACCCCGGCCCCGACCCGCACGCCGGCGAAGCCGGCCAGGACCGCCTGCCAGGCCCCGCCGAGGTTGGCCAGATGAAGGCCGGCCGCAGTCATCCCGCTCAGGTCTGCGATGTCCAGCGCGAGCGCGGTGCGCAGCATCGCCAGCGCCTCATCCGGCCGCCCGGCGCGAGCCAGCAGCGACGCGGTGACCGGCGGTGACAGCGACGACCCGTGCGCGGTCCGCGGGCCGTAGTAGTCAAGGTTCGGTCCGAGCGAGCCGACCGCGACGTCCCCGGGAACCAGATGATGCAGCATCAGCACGTCCGGCTGCTTGATCACCTGCGAGCCCGCCACCCGCTCCCGGCCAAGTAGCAGGTCAGCGGCGACCGGCGGGGTGGCGAAGTCCGCGACCAGCAGCGGCTCGAGGCCGAAGTAGCCGGCGAACTGCTCATAACGCCCGGTCACCGGGTCATAGCCATCGACGATCCGCCCGGCCAGGTCCCGCCAGCGCCTGCTCTCTGCATCCGGGAGCCCGGCACGGTCGGCGGCGTCAGCGGCCGCGCGCAGATTCCAGCGGGCCATCACATTGGTATACGCGTTGTCGTCGACCCGCTCGTGGTACTCATCCGGGCCGATGACCGCGTCGATGTGCGCGTTACCCACATCATCGAGGCGGCATCTGGACGCCCAGTACCCGGCTGTTTCCATCAGCAGCGGCAGCGCGAGCCGGGCCGGGCGCCCGGTCCACTCGGCGTAGCGGGCAGCGGCCCAGGCCACGTCGGCCGTCACGTGCTCTTCCAGCTGCCCGGTCAGGACGGGCATCACGCGCCCGCCGGCAGGCACGCTGGCCGGGGTGACATCCTCGCCGCTGGCCGCGGACTCCCAAGGGAAGCGGGCTCCCCGTCGGCCAGCGGCGCGGGCCCGGGCCCGGGCTGCCTTGAGCCGCCGCAGCCGGTAGCGGATCATCGCGGCGGCGGCCGCCGGGTCCATGCTCACCACGGCGGGCAGCACGAACACATCCGCGTCCCAGAACACGTGCCCGGCATACCCGGTGCCCGACAGTCCCCGCGCCCCCACCGCAAGCTCATCACCGGCCCAGGTGTTGCACCACAGCTGGAACAGCGCGAACCGCAGGGCGAGCTGGGCGGCGGGGTCGTCAGGGATCCGCACGTCAACGGCATCCCACCGTGCGGCCCAGGCCGCCCGGTGCCCGGCCAGGAGCCGGTCGAAACCGAGATCCTCCGCCACGCGGAGCGCCTCGGCGGCTTGGCCGGGCCCAGGGCGCCGCCGCTGGCCGGTGAGGTAGCTAGCCACCCGCTCCACGGTGCGCAGCTGGCCGTCACGCCGCAGTCGCTGCACCGCGAGGGCACAGATGCCGCCCCCGGGATCTGCATCGACTCTCGCCCAGCGCAGGCCGTCCCGGCGCCCGCCCGCCATCGACTTCCCGGGCGGCCGCCGGAACGGGACTCCCGGGCGTAGCCGGCCAGCGAGCGCCTCGGCGCGCATCGCGACCACGCCCGGGATGGTGATGCTGGCCAGCCGCAATGACCGTAGCCGGTACGCGTCCGGCCCCTGCTCGGTACGTGCCAGCACTCCCGTCCGCAGGTCCAGGACCCGCACGTCCTGCACTGGCGCGGGCTCGACCGCCAGGCCAGTCCACTCTGGGCCAGGCAGCAAGTGCTGACCTTGGCCAGTACCGTCGTAGATGCCGGCGGCCAGCACCAACGGGACCTCGCCCGGCACCGCTTCCTCTACCGACCCGCGCGTCGCTATGCCGCCGGCACCCAGCGTGAACAGCGACTCGGTCACCCGGCGGCGCAGCGGGTCGATTCCGGTCTCCCGCAAGATCCACGCCGGATCCTCGTCTACCCCGGCGACCCGCCCGCTTCTACGCCGCCGCAACTGCTCGTCGAGCAGACGAAGGAGCGCCGCCCGGCCCCCGCCCATATGCAGCACGCCAGGCGGCATCACGCCCGGCTCTGCCCCCACAGACACGGCGATCACCCGCGCTGCCTCGGGAATCAGCAGCAGCGAATCGCTCCCGGCGACCCCGTCCAGCACGCCGAACTCGGTCCCGATGACCAGCACCAACCCTGGCCCCACACCTCGCCTGGCCGCGAAACTGAGGATGTCTCGCATGGAATCCGAGCTGCCGGTGCGGCCTCCAGCCCGCGGCGGGCGCCCGCCGACACGGCCGTCAGCCCGCCGACCCGGCAGCCGCAGACCGTCCGGTCCTGCCTCGAACGTCTCCGAGCCGCGGCTGGCACATAGCAGCAAGCGGCCAGGGCCCGGCGGCCGCGACCGCAGCCGCCCATCGACGGATGCCGCACCTGCTTCGCTGACGACCGCAACATCCACGCCAGCGGCGCTCAGCGCCTCGACGCGCCGACGCACGGGCGCAACCTGGCCATGCCCACCCGCCAGCACAGTACCTTCCCAGGTGAAAGCCACCGCCTCTGCCGTACGGCCAATCAGCCCGTCATAGCCATCTGCCATCGTTGCCCTCCGGCCCGCAGGACACCCAGGTCTGCTCACAGATCCAGCGGGGCGGCCAGCCAGCCTCAGCACATCACGTGACCGGCGCCTGAGGGTTCGCATCCTCGAAAAACAACGCGGGCATATCGCCGGGTACTTCCCGCAGCCTGTGCACAGTGGCGTTCATGGTGGCCAGAGTGCGCCGTGACATGCGGTAGTGGTGACCGCACAGCAGCAGGTCAGTCGGATGCGGCCGGGCCGGAGTGGCCGACATGACGACCCGCACCACCGGCCGGGCTGGGCAGCAGCACGCACGCCCCGCCGCCAGTGAGGCCTGCAGGGCGGCCGCGCCATGATCCTGCGCCTTACCTCGATCAGGCGGGTCCTTACCGCGCCGGCGCGGAAACAGTGATCTCATGGGCTAAGGGTCGCCTGTCCCGGGCCGGGTCAGCAGAGGCGCACCTCACTGCCGCGAAGGACTAAGGTCCCGGACCGCTAGGACGCCCCCCGTCGCCGGCCTGGCCGTTACCCGCCATGCGGTATAGACCCCGCATCAGGGACCTTCGGCTCTAGGCAGGCAGCATCGGTGGCAGCAGCCTGGCGCTGTGACGGACCTCGAGGGCCGGGGCGCACCTCCCCCGGCCGTGCGCCCGGCGCGGCAGACCGCGAATCTGCCACCTGGCTACCCGCAGGAGTACGAGCGGCTGGTCACGCTGCGCGATGGGCGCAGCGTCCTCATCCGCCCCATCCAGCCCAGTGACGCGCCCGCGCTGGCCGAAGCGATCGAGTCCGCCGACGCCGACACCATCCGCCGCCGGTACCTCGGCCGCCACCTGCAGGTCACGTCCGGACTGGTCGATTACCTCACGACCGTCGACTACGCGAGCCGGTTCGCGCTCGTCGCCGTCGAACCCGCCTGCCAGCGCGGTATCGCGATCGCCCGCTACGAGCCAGGCGAACAGGACGGCACCGCAGAGGTCGCCGTCGTGGTCACCCCGGGCTGGCGCGATGTCGGCCTGGCCGCCGAACTCCTCCGCCTGCTGGCCCAGGCCGCCAGCGAACGGGGCATCCATAAATTCACCGGGACGTATCTCGCCGACAACCGCCCGGTCACGGCCCTGATCAACGAGGCGGACGAGCCCGCGGACCAGGTCACCTCGGGCGGCATCGCCGAATTCTCCGTGCGGCTTCCGCCTCCGGGATCGAGGGCCCTAGGGCCCGGTCACGAGGGGCACCGGTGAATGGCGGGCCAGGCTGACGGGGACCGGACCGGCCGACTGCGGCCTTGGATGACCGCGGCGGGTGTCCGGAGGTACCGGTATGAACCGCCGCTCTAGACCCGCAGGTCTGGCCCGGCTCCCAGGTGGGCCTGCTGGCCGGCGTCTGGCCGGTGGCCGTCGGCGGATCCCTGGGCGGCTTGATTAGCCGCCGGCGAG
>Ga0335074_10009972_pt1 | contig 13276 bp, 11 predicted proteins | sample Lox_Sample_23_FD_206715 | JGI IMG/M metagenome (GOLD analysis project Ga0335074, IMG submission 206715) | Soil microbial communities from Loxahatchee National Wildlife Refuge, Florida, United States - Lox_Sample_2.3 | ecosystem: Environmental > Terrestrial > Soil > Wetlands | place: USA...
CGCGGCCGGTGATACGTATCCCCAAGGGCCGTGGCGGCCGATGAGCGGCATTCAGCGCGGTTCGATTCTCTATACCCAAATCTATCCGGGCGATCCGTTGACGCCCGGCGTCGCGGCCGTCGCCGACGCTCAGCGCCTCGCCCCAGACGCAGCTTCCGATCTGCCTCACATCCCCACGATGCCGATCAACGCACAGGATGCCGCCGTCATTCTCGAAAGCCTTCGAGGCAAACATGTCCCGCGCGGCTGGCAGGGCGGCCTTCCGTTTGCGTACCACGTGGGCGGCTCGCGCGATGCGCAGGTCCACATGAAACTGGTGATGGATTATGCCGAGCGTCCGCTCTACGACGTGATCGCCACCTTGCGCGGCACCTCCGACGATCAATGGGTGGTCCTCGGCAACCATCACGATGCGTGGGTTTTCGGCGCCGCCGATCCCGGCAGCGGCACCGCCGCGATGCTCGAGATGGGCCGCGCGCTCGGCGAACTCGTGCGCTCCGGATGGAGGCCCCGCCGCACCATCGTCATCTGCCATTGGGACGGCGAAGAGCCCGGTCTGCTCGGCTCGACCGAATGGGTCGAAGCGAATCGCGCCGAGCTTCAAGCGAAGGCGGTCGCCTACATCAATACCGATGTCGGCGTCTCGGGCCCGGAATTTGCCGCGTCTGCCACGCCTTCCCTAAAGGACTTGATTCGCGCAGCGACGCGGGAGGTGGCCGATCCCGATACCGACGCCAGCGTTTACGACTCCTGGGCGCAGAGCGCGCAGAGCGTCCGGGAGAAAGACAAGCCTTCCGGCACAGGGCGGCAAGAGATGAAGGTTGAGGTGTCGGTCAAAGCCCCGGTTGGGAATTTGGGGGCCGGATCGGACTTTTCACCCTTTTTCGATTATGCGGGCATTCCATCCATCGACATGGGATTTGGCGGCGACTACGGCGTCTACCACTCGATCTACGATGATTTCTACTGGATGAAGCATTTCGGCGATCCGACGTTCGGCTATCACGTCGCCCTGGCGCGAATTTTGGGCACGATCGCTCTCCGTCTCGACGAGGCGGACATTCTGCCGTTTGATTACCCTGCCTATGCCTCGGCAATCGAGCGAAACGTGGCGGATCTCGCGGCACGCGCCGCCCGCCAGCAGGATGAAGCCGCCCTCTTGAAGCCCGTCCAGCGTGCTTCCGAGCAGTTCGCCGCATCCGCCGAGCGCGCTGCCGACGCGCTGCGCGGAATTTCCACGGCGTCCGTCGACCCTGCGAACGCGGAGAAAATCAATCAGGCGCTCCCCGAAGTCGAACAGGCCCTGCTGGCGCCGGATGGCCTCGCCGGTCGCCCCTGGTTCAAGCACACGGTCTTTGCCCCCGGCTCCTATGCGGGCTACGCTGCGGAAGTAATGCCCGGCGTCACCGAAGCCCTCGACCGCGACGATCTTGTCACGCTCCGCAAGGAAGCCGATTCGCTTTCAGCGGCACTGCTGCGCGCATCCGCCCGGCTCGATGAGATCGCGCGCCTGGCCCGCGGCACGCCGAGCCCCGAGCCCGAAGGCCACTAGCCGCGTAACCGATCATCCCGCGAACAACGGCCTCCGATCTTGGTCTTCCTCCGCGTACTCTTTGTTTAGTCGGATGAACGAATCTGCCCCGGAGCCAAACGCGGCCCGTCAAATCTGCCGCGTCTTCCACTTCCCCCGTCGAAACAGAATCACGCTCGCGAGCGCGATCGACGATTCCGCGATTGCAATCGACATGTACACTCCGTTCGCATGCAAGCCCCGCGAAATCGCCAGCCAGTACGCCAGTGGAATCTCGAATAGCCAGAATCCGAAGAAATTCACGATCGTCGGCGTCACCGTATCCCCGGCGCCATTAAACGCCTGCAGCATCACCATCGCATACGCATAGCCGATGTTGCCGCAGCTCACAATGCGCAGACACGACGTCGCCAGCGGAACCACCGCCGGATCGCTCGTGAATAGCCGCACGACCGGCCCGGCAAACGCGATGAGAAACACGCCCACGCCGCCGAGAAACAGCATGTTGTAGATTCCCGTGCGCCACACGGATTTCTCTGCGCGATCCGGATGCTTGGCGCCCAGATTTTGCCCCACCAGCGTGGCCGCCGCATTGCTCAGCCCCCACGAAGGCAGAATCACGAAGATCACCACGCGAATCGCGATCGTGTAACCCGCCAGCGCCGCCGCGCCGAAGATGCTCACGATGCGCACCAGGCCGATCCAGCTCGTATTCGCGATCGCAAACTGAACGATTCCGGTAAACGACACCCGCAGCAATCGCCACAGCACCTCGGCATTCAGCCGGATTTGTCTGCCGAGCACGCGAATGCGTTCCGTTCCTTTCAGCAGCCGGTAGAATTGATAGAGCACGCCGATGCTGCGCCCTGTGAACGTCGCGAGCGCCGCTCCCGTCACGCCTAGCCGCGGAAAGGGACCAAGCCCGAAAATCAGGCAGGGATCGAGCGCCAGATTGATGATGTTCGATACCCACAAAAGCCGCATCGCGATCGCCGCATCTCCCGCGCCGCGAAAGATCGCATTATTCAGAAACAGCACCACCACCGCGCCGCTTCCGCCGCCCAATGCGATCCGCGCGTACCACGTCCCCGTCCTCACGATTGCAGGCGACGCGCCCATCAGCCGCAGCAGGTCCGGCGCGTAAATGAAGCAGGGCACCCCAATCAGGAACGACACGGTTAGCCCCAGAAAGATTGCCTGCACCGCCGCCACGGCCGCGCCCTCTGGATCCTTTTCCCCGATGCGCCGCGCCACCATCGCCGTCGTCGAAAGGCTCAGCCCCATGCCTACGGCAAACACCAGCGTGAGCAGCGATTCCGTCAGGCCCACCGTCGCCACCGCATCCGCGCTGACGTGTGCCACCCAAAAGACGTCCACCACGGCGAATAGCGACTCGAGCACCATCTCCAGCACCATCGGAATCGCCAGCAGGATGATCGACCGGTTCAAGCTCCCTGTCGTGAAGTCCTGATGCGATCCCCGAATCGCTTCGCGAATCTCGCTCCACAAACTCTGCTGTGCCGGCTGAGCTGCCGTTGCACTCATCGCAATCTGCTGCTTTCTGCGCGCGGTTGCGAAAATGCCGCTGCAACGCGAACGCTGCTGAAACACCAAGGTTGAAGATAGTTGTAAAAGAAAAAGCCGCGAAGAGTCCGCGGGAAATGCCCGCGGCTACGGCCTAGGCAAGGACTGCGATGAGGAGCTTCATGGCTTCCAAACCCCCCGTTTCATCCGGAACGCCGTGCGCGCCCGGAACGAGACATCTAACTATACTCAAGATTTTATCCCGTACGACCTCAAACGCGCAAGCGGACAAAACGAGCACGCAAGTTTATCAACTGGGAATTGACAATGTGTTGTAGGCGTGCTATTTACTCGACCAATTTACTTGGGTCTAATCGGCACGTCAGTCCGTAACGCACCACCGTGGAACATGGCCAGTAGCGAACTTGCGGAAATCAAGGCATTTTGGATAAAGGTACTAGATGCGTTCTCCAGGCTGGTCGCATTGGCCCTTTTCTTGCTTACACACAAGGGTTTAGACGTCGGTTTGAGGTGGGTTGTCCCAGCATACATGAACGGAATGCTGAAGTTCGCCGAAAGCATAATGGTGATCCTTTTCACTGCGGTCTACGTCTATCTATGTTGGGATATGGTGACCGTGTTCATTCCGAAACTGAAGCGAGCATGGCTACAACCTCCAGTCCCAAAATAGGATCGTCACGGTGAGCGAGTTCATTCTGATATTCAAGAGGGTCGTACGAGTCGGTGCGACGCTATTTCTTCTGTCTGTATCCGGCTGCTTGATTGCGCGCTTTGGGTTCCGAGTTCCCTTGGATGACCTGTCCGTTGCCGTGGCGGTGCCGGTTTTTTGGATCTTTGCAATATCGAGAGTTCTTGTCCTCGTGCTCCCGGAGACGAAGGACGCGGCAGCAATACCCCAGCAGGGAACACTGCCGTTCGAGATTCATAAGAGGCCCGACCCGCCTGTGATCGCTACCGGCATCGGTTTGGCCACGATATTTCTGAGTGCCGTTGCCGCAATAGACTTTCTTCTGTCGGCTGGCACATTCTCGCTGCTGGAGCTGTATCCCCTGGCGCATGGCACCATACGTCTCGCTACACTCTCCGCAATCCTATGTGCTGTTATTGTCTTCCTGTTCTGTGCAGCCATCGTGCGGCAGTACGTGACCGCAAGGGCAAACACCCTGATAGTGGGTGTCTGGCAGATTCTGAGCTTCCCGGCGCGTTTCGCTGATGCGCTACGCTACCTGCCCAAAATCGATCAGCATCAACATTAATCGTTTTTAGCGGCTTTTTCGCGATCCATCCCCCGCTGGAAGCGTGCGCATCTCATTACGGTATTTTCAAACCGATCACTCATGACCCGTGCCCCACGCTTCTCGTTCCCCCAACAGCGCGATAGAATAAGCCGATGCGTGTGCGAGTCCTCTTTTTCGGACAGCTGAAGGAAATCACCGGCGTGGCCCAGGAAGAGACCGATCTCTCCGATGGCGCCCGAGTCGAGGATCTTTTCGAGCGCTACGGCCGCCGCTTTCCCAAGCTCGCCGATTTCCGCGCATCCATTGCTGCATCCGTCAACCAGGAATACGCTCCCTGGCGCTCCCCTCTCGCAAACGGAGACGAAGTTGCCTTCCTTCCGCCGGTCAGCGGCGGCCAGCAAACCGCAATCGCGGAAGACATTTTTCAACTCGTGCGCCATCGGATACTTCCCAACGAAATCGTCGAAAGCCTGAAAGCCCCCGAGGACGGGGCGCTCGTCGTTTTCGATGGTTTCGTGCGCAATAATTTCAAGGGCCGCCAGACGCTTTACCTCGATTACGAGGCCTACGAGCCCATGGCCTATTCCAAAATGCGCGAGATCGGCGCTGAAATCCGCGAGAAATTTCGGATTCATCGCCTCGCGATCGTTCACCGGCTGGGCCGCCTCGAGATTGGCGAGACGAGCGTCCTGATCGCCGTCAGTTCCCCGCATCGCGGTGCGGCTTTCGATGCTTGCCGCTACGCCATCGACACGCTCAAGCGTTCCGTGCCGATCTGGAAGAAGGAGTACTTCGTCGGCGGAGCCGTCTGGGCCGAAGGCGAGCTGCCCTCGCAGGAAGCCATTTCGCCGCCGGGTGAATCTACCTCCTAGATGAGGGGAACTCCTGTTTGCGGGATGCGGTGTGGCATTCTATTGGCGGTGGCATTGGTTGGCGGCGCGGCATTTGTGTTTCCGGTCCGCGCGTGGCAGCAGCGGCGCAGCGGCGAAATCAGGGTCCAGACCGACCTCGTCGATATTCTGGCGAGCGTCACAGACGCCAACGGAAGGCCCATACCCGATCTCACGCAGGATGCCTTCTCTCTTTCCGAAGAAGGCGTGCCGCAAAAAATCGAGCGCTTCGAGGCGCAGACCAACCGCCCGCTCGATCTCGCGCTCATGGTCGATTCGAGCATGAGCGCCTACAAGGACCTGAAGGTCGAGATGGAGGCCGCCGCGCACTTTATCCGGCAGGTGGTGCGGCCCGGCGATACGCTGGGAGTTTTCGAGTTCGATGAATCCGTGATGCAGCTCTCTGATTTTTCAGACAACGTACCCAAGCTGCAGCAGGCCGTGCGTCAAATCCGGCTGGGTGCGGGAACGTCGATCTACGATGCGCTCGTTCTCGGCTCCAATGCGCTCAGGCGGCGTCCCGAGGGCAGAAGGCGCGCGATCGTTCTGGTCACGGATGGCGGCGAAACCACGAGCGTCTCGCAGTTCGAAGACGCGCGCCGGACGGCCGTCGACTCCGGCACGCTTCTGTATTCGATCATCATTCGTCCCGTGAACAACGAGAATGGCCGCAATACCGCTGGAGAGCATGCGTTGATCACGATTACAGACAGCACGGGTGGCGCCATGTTCATCGTCAACGATATGAGCCAGCTCGATGAGATATTCGGCCGCATCGACCGCGAGCTGCGCACGCAATATCTGCTGGGCTACTATCCGCAGCCCGCGCCTCCTCCCGGGAGCTATCGCCACGTGCAGCTCGCCGTGAAGGGGAATTACGTGGTGCGCTATCGCAAGGAGTACCTCACCCCCGGCGGAAACGAGTGAACGAATTCCTCAAGGTAGCCGGCGACACCGCGCGCGAGGCGGGCGCAGTCCTGCGCCGGGAGTTCGATCGCCCGAAAAAGATTTCCTACAAGGGCGAGGTCGATATCGTCACGGAATCGGACCGGCGCTCGGAAGAAATCATCGTCGCAAGAATCAGAGAGCATTTTCCCGATCACGCGATTATCGCTGAGGAGGGTGGGGGTGCATCCGCAGCCGCTGCGGGCGCGAAATACTGCTGGCACGTCGATCCGCTCGACGGTACGACGAACTTCGCGCACGGCTATCCCTGCTTCGCGGTCTCAATCGGCCTGAGCGAGGATGGCGAGCCGATTGCCGGCGTCGTGTTCAATCCCGTCAGCGACGAATTCTTCACTGCCGCCCGCGGCGAAGGCGCTTATCTTAATGGACAGCCCATCCGCGTTTCATCGATCGAAAAACTGGCAACGAGTTTGGTCGCCACCGGATTTCCCACGCACCAGCGCAAGCGCAGCGCCAACATGAACTACTATTGGGAATTCACGCTGCGTTCCCACGGCGTGCGCCGCGATGGATCGGCCGCGCTCGATCTCTGCTCGGTAGCCTGCGGGCGCTTCGATGCGTATTGGGAGTTTCGCCTGAACTCGTGGGATACGGCTGCGGGCGCTTTGCTCGTCCGTGAAGCGGGCGGTCTCGTGACGGCGATCGACGGCGGCCCGTATCATCTCGGCGGCCCGTCATTGCTCGCATCGAACGGCCTCATTCACGAAGAAATGAAAGAAGTTTCCGAACTCGCCGAGCGCGCCGGAAAATTGTAGGGCACTGGGCTTTCGTAAGATCTAAATTTGGCGCCGCGGCCTTTGGCAGGGCGCTGGATTCGTAGCGCCGGCGTCTCGCCGGCCCAGTGGGGCTCCAGCCGCTAAGGCAAGACACCCTTCAATGAACGTAACCGACTTCGATTATGAACTGCCGCCGGGACAAATCGCTCAGCGCCCGCTCGAAGACCGCGCCGCCTCGCGCATGCTGCTTCTGGATCGCGCGACGGGCGCTTGGGAAGACCGCCGTTTCCGCGAACTCCCCGATCTGCTGCGCGGCGATGAACTGATCGTCGTCAACAACACGCGTGTGCTCCCCGCCCGCCTTTTCGGCCGCCGCGCCGGAATTCACGCCGAGCCGCCGGGCCCGAATAATCCCCAACGCCAGGAATTCCTGAAGGCCCCGATCGAGGTTCTCCTCGTTCGGCAGGTGGCACCGGACACTTGGGAGACCCTCGTAAGGCCCGGCAGGAAAGTGCCGGTCGGCGAACGAATCGTCTTCGGCGATGGAGAACTCGAAGGCATCGTCGAAGGGCGCGGCGACTATGGCCTGCGCGTGGTGCGGTTCGCGTCGCGCAACGGCTTTCGACAAGCCGTCGACCATCTCGGCCACATTCCTTTGCCTCCGTACATCAAGCGCGCTGATGAACCGTCCGATCGCGAGCGTTATCAGACGATTTTTGCGCGAGAGGGTAGCGCAGTCGCTGCTCCCACGGCGGGGCTGCACTTCACTGCGGAGATCATTGCGAAGATTCGCGCGCGCGGCGTCGAGATCGCTGAAGTCACGCTCGATGTCGGGCTCGGCACGTTCGAGCCGGTCCGCACCGAACGCCTCGAAGACCATGCGATCCATACCGAAGCCTATGAAATTCCCGAGGCCACGGCCGCCGCGATCGCCCGCGCAAAGCGCGCGAAGCGCCCGGTGCTCGCGATCGGGACCACGGTCGTGCGGGCCCTCGAGGATGCCGCCGAAAAAAGTGAAGGGCACAGCGAGCCGGTAACGGCGGCAAAATCGGAAGCCGGAATATTTCTGTACCCCGGCAAGACTTTCCGCATCGTAGATCAGTTGCTCACGAATTTCCATTTGCCGCAGTCGAGTTTGCTCGCGCTCGTCGCCGCCTTCGCGGGCCGCGAGAGTGTTTTGCGCGCGTATCGCCATGCCGTCGGCGCGGGCTATCGCTTTTATAGTTACGGCGATGCCATGCTGATCCGCTAGCGAATCTGCCTTGGCTCGCCAATGATCCCCGCGCCATGTCGCTATGCAACGGAGTGCCATTCATCTGATATGATTCGCAGATTGCGGTGATGCCGAAACGATGCGCTATCTGATCCTCAGCGACATTCACGCCAACCTTACGGCGCTCGAAACCGTGCTGAGCGTCGCCAAAGGCCGATGGGAAAAAGCCGTGTGCCTGGGCGACCTCGTCGGATACGGGCCCGACCCCAACGAAGTGATCGACCGCGTCCGCGCGCTTCCGGCCGTCACGATCCGCGGCAATCACGATAAAGCCATCGCGGGTCTCGAGGACGCCGACGAATTCAATCCCATCGCGCGCAACGCCGTCCTCTGGACTCGCTCGCAGCTGCGCCCCGAAAATCGCCAGTATCTCGAGAATCTTCCGAAGGGGCCGCTCACCGTCAACGGATTCTCGATCGTCCACGGCGCCGTGCACGACGAGGACGAATACGTTCTTTCGCCGGCGCTGGCCGTCGACGGGTTGCGCGACGCTCCCACTCCGGTCACCTTCTTCGGCCACACGCATCTGCAGGGCGGATTTTCTCTTCGCGGCGAGGATGTCACGCCTCTGCGTTTCAGACCGTCGGGGGGCCAGGAGTTCGCGACGCTCGCTGTCGAGCAGGGCACCACCTATCTCCTGAATCCCGGTTCGATCGGCCAGCCGCGCGACGGCGACCCTCGCGCCGGATTTGCGATTGCGGATATCGACAGAGGCACGGTCGAATTTTGGCGAATACCTTACGACATTGAAGACGTGCAGGGGCGCATGAGCCGCGCCGGGCTGCCCGAGCCTTTGATCCTGCGGCTTTCCTTCGGCAGCTGATGGACGAGAACGCGATGGACCCCGCCACGGACCAGGAGCGCAGAAGCGGCAGAGGATTTCCCGCAGCGTTTGCCGTGGGCGCGGTGGTCGTGCTGCTGCTTTTCGGCGGCCTGCTTCTTCTCACGCGCTCGACCCAGCCCCACAAGACCGCTGCGGCGGCAAAGCTTCCCTTCGGCGCCGAAGAGCAGAACTACGCCGCCGACATCCACTTCCAGGGCGTCGAGTTTTCGCAGGCCTCGAATCTTCTGAATCAGGAATTCACGTACGCAACCGGAAAAATCTCGAACGACGGCACGCGCGCCGTGCGAGCGCTCGAGCTCACGCTCGAATTCCACGACCAGTTCAATCAGGTGATCTTGCGCGAGACGCAGCGGGCCATCGACCTTACCGCCGCCCCGCTGCCGCCGGGGCAGCAACGCGATTTCCAGATCACGGTCGAACAACATATTCCATCCACGTGGAATCAGCAGTATCCTTCTATTCGCGTATCGGGCCTTCTTTTGCAGTAGCGTTCGTTTTTCGGTAACGGGCCGGGCTGTTTTCTAAACGCAGGACGGTTTGTCTATGAATGATTGGGCCGAGCTCGATCGGGCTTTGGACGCCATCGCGTCCTCCGGCAGCGCGGAAGTTCGCGAAGACGGCCAATGGCTGGCCGAGCTTACCGGCCTGCGCTGCGAGCTGCGCGTCGAAGGCGAAAACTCGCTCGTTCACCTGTGGTCCGAAGAGCGGAATCTGACTCGCCGCGTTCTCCGGGTCCGCGAACAATCCCAGGATCGCATCGTCCTCGAAGTGCAGCGATTCGGCCGGACAAAACCTGGCCGCCTCGAATTCCTGCGAACCGATTCGCCGCGGCCCGCCGCCCGCATCACCCGCGAACAATTCCGCGCGCGCTTCGAGCGCTTTCTCAACGAGCGATTTCCCGACGCCGAAATCGATTCGCTTTCCGCGGCTCCCGATCTCGAACACTCCTTTTCCGGCCTCTACGTGCGGGGGCGCATGCGGGAAGGCCCGCGCGCATGGGCTTTTCTGGGCGTTTCGCCGCGCGAAAGCGCCGCCACGATCGAAGGAATCCTCGCCTTCGCGATTCTATGGCTCGACTGGACGAGGGCGCACTCGCATACGCACGGCATCGAGGGCGTGCGCCTGTTCGTTCCGGAGGGAACCAGCCGGCCATTGCGCGCGCGAGCCCTGGCGCTATCGACGGCGGCGCGCACGGAAGTCTACGAATTCGACAACGTGGACGGCCGCGTGGAAAAAATGGATGCGGCGGAGCTGGGAAACCTCGAAAGCAGGCTCACGATGCGCCGCGAAGTGGAATCGGCGCTCGCGGCGGCGCAGGAAAGCGCGGCGCGTATCCCGGCGCTTGCGCCGATGCTTGTCGAGGGGCCCGGGCGCATGCGCGCCGCCGTCCTGCCGGGCGCGAAGGAAGTGGCGTTGTCGTTTCACGGGCTGGAATTTGCGCGGTGGTCGCGCGAAGGCGTCCGCTTCGGTCTGGGCGACCGGCTTCGGCGATTGACCGCGACCACCGCGCCGGCGCTCGAACAGCTCGTGCGGCAGCTCCTGCTGCATCGCAGCCCGCTTGCGAGCGACGCGAGGCATCCGCTGTATCGCGCGGCGCCGGAACGATGGCTCGAGACGCTCGTCCTCGAAGAGCCGGACCGGCTCGACGCGCAGCTCGACCCGGCTCACCTGTATTCGCAGGTTCCCGCGGTTGCGGCGGGCGATCGCGGCGTGATCGATCTGCTCGGCATCACGCGCCGCGGCCGGCTCGCGGTGATCGAGCTGAAGGCGAGCGAGGACATTCAGCTTCCGATTCAGGCTCTCGATTACTGGCTGCGCGTCCGGCGGCATCAGTTGAACGGAGATTTTCATCGCTACGGCTATTTCGCGGGAGTGGAATTCGATCCGAAGCCGCCCCTGGTGTGGCTGGTCGCTCCCGGGCTGCACTTCCATCCGGCGGCGGCGACGCTGGTACGATTTTTTTCGCCCGAGATTCAGGCGACGCGCATCGGCCTCGCCGAAAATTGGCGGCGCGGCGTGAAGGTCATCTTCCGCCAGTAGGACGCCTCGCTCGCCCGATTTTTTCTGCTCCAACAGATACAACAATGTTGCACTCGTCGGGAGCTTACACAGGGCTTATATGGCCCGAAAAACGCCAATTTCAGGAGGTTTTGCCACTATGACGGATTACGTGACACCCAGGGAGAAGACGCAGCGGGCGTTCCGGGCGTATGTGGACCTGATGGACGCGGGCGACTGGATCAAGAGCGAGCTCCGTGGGCCATTGATGTCGTTCGACTTAGCCATGGGAGAGTTCCGGCTGCTGGAGTTGCTGTATCGCGAGGGAGCGATGTTCGTCTCGGACATCGCCCGGAGGCGCGGGGTGCATCGGGCGGGTGTGGAGGTGACGATCGCGCGTCTTGCGAGGCGTGGATGGGTGGGGCAAAAGACTGTGGCCGTGCCTCCGGTGGAGTGGGGGCCAGCACATCTGGCGAGGTCCAGGGACAACAAACCGAGGACGGGGCGGCGAATCCGGGCGATCGGCCTGACGAAATCGGGGAAAAGTTTCATCGGGAGCGTCCTGCCGAGGCATTCGAAAGTGGTGAAGGCGCTGATGCGCGCGCTCGACGGGCGCGAGCAGGAGACGATGAGCCGGCTCTGCCGGAAACTGCGCGCGGGCGACGCCGCCAAGTTTCTCCGCGAGATTCGAATGGTGGACGAAGATCAGGAAGCGGCGGAACTGGCAGAGCAGCTGACGTCTGAGATAGAGCGGCTCAGGAGCCGAGGGAGATTGCGCGGGCGGAAATCTTAGCGTGGCGGGCGGCGGTGTGGATCAGTCGGCGGCCAGGAGCGGGAAACGATGAGCCGACCTTGCCAGAAAGTGCGCGGGGGCGATGTAGTGAATTTTGTTTCCGAGATCACGCACGAGGATGGGTCTAGTTCATTTTCTTCGCACCCACCGGAATGCCAATCTTTCCCGCGCGAATCATATCCGTGACGGTTTCAAGCATGATCACCCCGACAACGTGGGTCTCGCCATCGCGCCTTAACAGGTGGGTGATCCCCGGAAACTTCCGCTCGTCCAGATTGCTCTCGGTGATTGCTTCCAACTCGTATCCCTTGAACGAGTCGCCCACCTTGCTCCAGCACACGCAAACGTCTATGTCGCCGAACGTCTTCGGGCTCTCTCCTTCCACGTCCTCAATCAGGCTGTCTAGATTATTTTTGAATTCGACTGTGAGCTGCCGGGTGGAAAAGCGCTTGCCGGTTCCCAGGGTAAAAGGCGAGACACCTAGGGGGTTGTCGTCCCCTGCTCTGTATTGCAGCCCAGGTTCATCCGGGCTGCAGTCGTAGTGGACGAGGCAATCATAGGTCTGACTCTGACTGGTGGCGTAAACTTTGATCCCGGCGAACACGCCGAGAGATGACGCTTGATGGAACAGACCGACGACATCCTGTTCGGTCAGCGGCGTGCTGATGTAGGTCACAGGCGGCATATGCAGCGGTGCGGTCTCGGCATGTTTTCGGACGTTGAAGACCCAGTCGGCGTGGTCTTTCTCGACCTGCCGTTGCTCGGGTGTGGGAGACTCTCCGGGTGGCCGAAGCAGGGAACGCTGCTTGGCGAGATACTGCACGACCCGGTCGGCCGCCTTTTGGGCCAGTTCCTCCGCCTCCACCTCAATGGTTTTGCGGCCCTGGTCCGGCTTTGCATCATCGAAGTGGACAACAACGAACACGTTTCTGCTGAAGGTTTCATACCGCGTGGCGTCAATTTCGAATATGTCTGCCAGTCGTTGGCGATTCACCGCAATCATTAAGCCAGGGTAGAGATAGCTCCGGTGCCGAGCGCCCGTCACGATCTGGTTTAGCTCTCCCCAAACGCTCCCCTGATATGGGACGAACGCATAAAGGAAGGGCGAGTACTTTTTTAACTGCTCAGCGTAGATCGCCTTTTGGTCAGTGGTCAGCTCTTCCTCGATCCGCGCAGCGTCCCAGACCAAATATAGGCCGTCCTGGCGCAGCTTATCTGGTGGTGGGGTCGTTTGCTCCCCATGCGACTTGTAGTACTCGACCAGATCTAGAAAGCGAAACGGCGGGTTCCGTTCGATCTGATTGGGATAGAGGAAGCTGGCCTCGACATCCGAGGATTCCGTTTTTCCGCCGTCCATCAAGTGAAGCTTGACCTTGATTGGGCAGATGCCTGAGCGGCCCAGCAAGACCTGGCCGATCGCAGTCTTCGTCCGAAGGATTGTCTTCCATACCGCCGGCGACGAGGCAAGCTTGCTCAGACTTC
>Ga0335074_10009973_pt1 | contig 13275 bp, 12 predicted proteins | sample Lox_Sample_23_FD_206715 | JGI IMG/M metagenome (GOLD analysis project Ga0335074, IMG submission 206715) | Soil microbial communities from Loxahatchee National Wildlife Refuge, Florida, United States - Lox_Sample_2.3 | ecosystem: Environmental > Terrestrial > Soil > Wetlands | place: USA...
TCCACGGCGGCGCCCGGCCCGACCCGTTCGAGCGTGAATGAGATCCAGTCGGACACGTGGTACTCGACCGAGCAAAGGACCGGCGTCCCGCTGCCGTCGAAGTCCACCTGCTTGATCCACAGAAGGGGTGCACCGCGCCTGACCTGCAGCCGGTCGGCCAGGGATGCGGTGGCGGATTTCGGGCTGAGCTCGGCGACGCCGCGGTACACCGTCACCTGATGCAGCTTGTAGAGCAGCCCGTAGAGCGACACGTCGTCACCCGACACGGCCTCGGCGTCGGCCACGTCCAGGATCCGGCGCGGCACCGCGTCCCTCGACCACACCACCGGCCGGTCGTCGGCCAGCCGGACCCGTTCCAGGACTGTCACCGGGTCGCCCGGCGCCAGCCCGAGGCTTTGGGCGAGTTCCCGGTCGGCTGCCTCGGTGCGAAGCTCGAGCCCGCGGGTCCCCGGCCGGTATCCGCCCGAGCGGATCATGGCCGTGATGCCGAAGTTGCGGTTCAGGTCCTTGCGGATCGGGCGCTTGGCGACAAACGTGCCGCGGCCGTGGCGCCGGATTATCTGCCCGCGATCCTGAAGCTGGCGCAGCGCGTCCCGCAACGTCGCGCGCGACACGCCGAGGTTGCGGGCCATCTGCGCCTCGGCCGGCAACTGCGCTCCGGCCGCGTACTCCCCGGCGTTGATCGCCGCGGCTATCGCGTCCGCGCAGGACTGGGTGAGCGAGACGCGGCCGCTCTTCACGTCTGACAGCGCGTCGAGGAATTCGGAGCTGCTCACGTGACGCCTTCCGGTGCGTCTTACAGCGTTTTCATACTATGGTGGTCAGACGACTAGAAGTCAAACGATCTGCTGAGATGCCGCCCCCGAGGAGAACGGTGAACAGGTTCCAGGACAAGGTGGTGGTGGTCACCGGCAGCGCGCACGGCATCGGCCGCGCGGACGCGTCCTACATCACCGGGCAGACGCTGGTGGTCGACGGCGGGCTTCTCTGTCATGTATGACCGGGATATGCCTGTGCAGCGACGGGGCTGAGCCCGGTGCCTGCCTCGCACCTCATCGGGATCGACGTGGGGTCACAGAGCGTCAAGGGCGTGCTGTGCGACCCGGACGGCCGCCCGCGCGCGAGCGCCGCGCACCCGTGCGGGATGACGCACCCGGCCAGTGGCTGGGCCGAGCAGGACCCGGCCGAATGGCAGGCCGGGATCTGCGCCGTGGTGCGCGGCCTGCTCGTGACCGCGGCGATCGACCCGTCGGAGGTGGCGTGCATCGGCCTGGCCTGTCAGGTCGACGGCGTGGTGCCAGTGGACCGCGAGCTCAGGCCGCTGCGGCCGGCGATCATCTGGCTGGACAAGCGGGCCGTCGCCCAGGCGGGCCGGCTGGTGAGCGCGCTCGGCGCTGATGCGGTGTTCCAGACCACCGGGCTGGTGGCCGACGCCTCCCACACCGCTCCCAAGATGATGTGGCTGCGCGACGAGGAGCCCGATGTCTTCCGCGAGTCGGCGCTGCTGCTGGCTCCGGCCGCCTACCTGCTCGGCTGGCTGACCGGACGGCCGCTGCAAGATCACGCCAACGCCTCCTCGAGCCTGGTCTACGACGTGGCCAGGCGCGGCTGGTCCGAGCCGCTGCTCGAGGCGGCCGGCCTGGACACCGGGCTGCTTGCGCCCATCGCCGCCTCGCACGAGATCGCCGGGCCGCTGCTGGCCGAAGCGGCGGCCGAGACCGGGCTCACCACCCGGTGCCTGGCCGTGGTGGGCACCGGAGACGACCACGGAGCGGCCCTGGGCGCCGGCGTGGTCGAGCCTGGCCTGATCGCCGACGTGACCGGGACGGCCGAGCCGGTCGGGACGGTGGCGGCGGAGCTGGTCCTGGACAGTGAGCGGCTGCTGGAGACGCATGCGCACGCGCTCGACGGGACCATCCTGGTGGAGAACCCCGGCTTCGTCTCCGGCGGCAGCATCCTGTGGCTGGCGAAGATGCTCGGGGCCGAGCAACCCGACGTCATCTCGTGGGCGGCGCAGGCTCCGGCCGGTGCCGACGGGGTCACGTTCCTGCCGACTCTGTCCGGCGCGACGGCACCGCGCTGGAACCACCGGATGCGCGGGACCTTCCACGGCCTGTCGGTGAACCACGACCGCCGTCATCTCAGCCGTTCCGTCATCGAGGGCTGCGTCTACGCGCTGCGCGACATCACCATGCGGCTGCATGAGATGGGCCTGCCCGGCGCTGAGATCCGGGTGGTCGGCGGCGGCGCGCGCAGCGCCCTGTGGCTGCAGACCAAGGCGGACGTGTGCGGGCTGCCGGTGCGTCCGGTGCTCGGCCCCCAGCCCACCGCGCTGGGCGCCGCCATGCTGGCCGCCGTCGGAGTCGGCCGGTATCCCGACGCGGGCGCGGCCGCGCGGCAGATGGCGCGGCTCGGCGAGGAACGATACGAGCCCGAACCAGGCAGACGGGCCTGCTATGACGACGGCTACCAGCGCTACCGTCAGCTTTTCGACGCGGTGGAGGCGATCACCTGATGGCTGACGTTCCCGGCCCGGCACTCGACGTCCAGCGCTACGCGACCCCCGGCCGCCCGGTCGGCCTGCGGGCGGTGGACATCGGGGCCGACGCGCTGCTGCGGCTGCCCGCCATGATCCAGGCGATCGCACCCGCCCCGGGCGTCCCGGTCAGCCGCGTCGTCGTGCTGTCGGACGCGGTGCCGAAGAAGCGCCTGGGCGAGGAAGCGACCGCGCTGGTCACGTCGCTGCTCTCCGGGGCCTCCGGGGCCGGCGACGTGCATCGCGTAACGGTGCTGGAAGGTGCTGGCGGCGTGCATGCTGACGAGCGCACGGTGGCGGCAGCAGTCGCCGCCGCGGCCGGCGCATCCGTCATCGTCACCGTGGGGTCGGGGACCGTGGCCGACATCGGCAAGGCGGTCACCGCACGGCTGGGCGAACCTGCGCACGTAGTCGTACAGACCGCGCTGAGCGTGAACGGTTACGCCGACGACCAGTCGGTGCTGCTCACCGACGGGGTAAAGCGGACCACCCCGACGCGCTGGCCGGACGGGCTCATCGCCGATACTCAGCTGCTGGCCGAGGCGCCGCTGCAGCTCAATCTGGCTGGTGTTGGTGATCTCCTGGCCATGTTCACCGCACCTGCGGACTGGCGGATCGCCTGCCTGCTCGGCATGGACGACAAGTACGCCGAGGACGTCGTCACCATGGTCAAAGAGCACGGTCCGGCCGTGCTGCGGGCCGCGCCGCTGCTGCGGGAGGCCGACGCTGGGGCGATCGAGCTGACCGCGAAAGTACTCACGCTCAGCGGAGTCGGCATGGGCCTGGCCGGAACCACCGCCCCGGCATCCGGGGCCGAGCACACGGTCAGCCATCTGCTGGAGATGGCGGCCGCCCGCCAGGGCCGGCCGAGCGCCTATCACGGTGCCCAGGTCGGAGCGGCCGCGGTCCTGGCCGCCCTGGCCTGGCGGCACGTCAGGCAGCGGGTCCGGGCGGGCGCGCGGCTCATGCGGTGCCCGTCAGAGGACCAGATGCGGCGCGCGGTGCGGCAAGCGTTCAGCTCCCTCGACCCGTCCGGAGCCATGGCCGAAGAGTGCTGGCGCGGTTACCAGCGCAAGCTGGCCAGGTGGCGGGAGCGGCACGGTGACGCCGACCAGCTCGATCCGGCGCACCTGGATGATGCGGCCCGCCTGCTCGAGGAACCGGGCGTGCTGCGGGCCGCGCTGCGCCGGAGCGGAGCGCCGGCCCGGATGGCTCAGCTCGACCCGCCCGTCGACGCGCAGACGACGAGATGGGCGCTGGCGAACTGCCACCTGATGCGGGACCGGTTTACTGTCGTTGATCTTGCCTGCCTGCTCGGGGTCTGGGAGCCGGCGGACGTTGACGCCGTGCTGGCCGAGGCGGGAATGCTGTGACCGGAGATCATCGCGGACCGCCGCCGGCGCTGTTCGGCGGCTACGCGTTCGACCTGGACGGCACGGTCTACCTGGGCGACGCGCCGCTGCCCGGCGCGGTCGAGACGATCGGTCGCATCCGCCGGGCCGGCCGTCCGGTCGTGTTCGTGACCAACAACCCGCTGCACAGCGCGGAGGACTATGCCGGCAAGCTGTCCGGCCTGGGCATCGAGGCGACCACCGCCGACGTGGTGACCGCGACCGACGCGCTGGTGTCGTACCTGAGGTCAGCCTGCTCCCAGGCCCGGTTGCTGGTGATCGGCGAGAAGCTGCTCACCGGCACCCTGTCGGCCGCCGGGTTCGCCCTGACGGCGGAGCCCGCTGCCGCGGACGTGGTCGTCGTGTCGTTTGACCGAAAGTTCGACTACGACAAGCTGCTGGCCGCTTACCGCGCGGTCCGGCTGGGTGGCGCCAGGCTGGTGGCGACCAATCCCGACCCGTACTGCCCCACGCCCGACGGCGGGCTGCCCGACTGCGCGGCCATGCTGGCCGCCGTCCAGGCCTGCACCGGTGCCACCGCGGAGGCGGTCGTCGGCAAGCCGAGCAGGCACATGGCCGCTGCCGTGCTTGACCGGCTGGGCCGGGCGGCCGCTGATTCCGTGATGGTCGGGGACCGGCTCAGCACCGACATGGTGATGGCCAGGAGCGCGGGGATGGCCGGCGTCCTAGTGCTCACCGGCGCCACCAGCCCGGCCGACCTCGCCGCCGCCGAGGCGTCGGCGCTGCCCGATTACGTGATCCAGACACTGCCCGAGCTGCTGCTCGGAAAGGAGGAATCCGGAACGTGCCTGAGTTCGTCTTCATGCTTACTCATCACGACGCCACGGTCGCCAACGCGCGGCAGGTCTACGACCAGGTGCGTGGCACCGGGCTGCGGTACGTGGGCTTCAAAGACATCGGCGCAACCCCCGATGAGCTCGCCGAGATCACCAGAGCCGCACACGACGACGGTCTCGAGGTGATGCTCGAAGTCGTCTCCACCAGCGAGGACGCCGAGATCAGGAGCATTTCCGCGGCGGGGGGCATCGGCGTGGACTGGGTGCTGGGCGGCACTCACCCGGAACGGGGACGCGAGATCCTGGCCGGCACCGGCACGCGGTACTGCCCGTTCCCCGGCACGGTGGTGGATCATCCCAGCATTCTGAAGGGCGAGATCACCGAGATTGCCGAGCACGCTCGCCACCTCACCGCGACGCCGGGCATCGACGGGCTCGACCTGCTCGCCTACCGGCACGTCTCGGCGGATCCGGTTGCGCTGGTCCGGTCCGTGGTCGCGGCGGCATCCGGGCCAGTGATCGTGGCCGGCTCGGTCGCCTCGCTGCAGCAGATACGCGATATCGCGGCCGCGGGCGCCTGGGGATTCACGATCGGCGGCGCCATCTTCGAGGCGCTGCTGCCCGGCGGCCCGGACCTGGCCGGCCAGATCAAGGCGGTGCTATCGGCGGCCAGCACCGCGGGCTAGTAGCTCGTACCGCCGCGTCTACACGGCCGAGGAGGCCGGCGGCAGGTCGATCTCCACAATCAGCCCGCCCCCGGGCCGGGGACGGGCCCGGACCGTGCCGCCGTGCGCGGCGGTGATCGAGCGGACGATGGACAGGCCCAGGCCGGCTCCTCCGCCGTGATCGGTCCGGTCGGCGCTGAGCCGGCGGAACGGCTCGAACAGCGCGGGCACCTCTTCGGCCGGGACGCACTGGCCGGTGTTGCTGACGGTGAGCACGGCCCCGGGCTGGGAGGTCACCTCGACCTCGACCCAGCCGCCCGGCTGGTTGTACTTGATCGCGTTCCCGACCAGGTTGGCCAGCAGCCGCTCCAGCAACACCGGGTCGCCGCGGACCAGCCGCTCGGTGAGCCCGCCGTGCAGGGCAACGTCGTGCTGGCCGGCCACGTCCTGGTGGGAGTCGAGCACCGAGCCCGCCAGCTCGTCCAGCCGCACCGGCACCGTGCCCGGCAGGCCCCGGTCGGCCTCGGCCAGCACCAGCAGGCCCTCGATCAGCCGCTCGTTGCGCTCGTTGGCGCGCAGCAGGTACGCGCCGAGCCGCCGCAGGTCCTGGGTCGCCGCCGGGTCGTCCAGCGCCACCTCGGTGAGCAGCCGCTGTACCGCCAGCGGGGTGCGCAGTTCGTGCGAGGCGTTCGCGGCGAACCGGCGCTGGCCCTCGTACCCGGTCGCCAGCCGGTCCAGTGCGGTGTCGAGGGCGTCGGTCAGCTCCTTCAGCGGGTCACCGGCGGCTCCGCCCATCTGGATGCGCTGGCCGAGGTTCTGCGGGCCGAGCTGGCGCACGGTCTGCGCCGCCGCGGACAGGGGCCGGAGCAGCCCGCCGGCCGCGATCCACAAGGCCCAGCCGGCCAGCATCAGCGCGGGCAGGACGAGCACCACGATCAGCACCTGAGTGAGCGTGCTGAACGGGCCAACATATTCGGGGCTGCTGAACAGGCCGGGAGCGAAGGATGGCGGGCCATTGTGGCCGGTGAACCAGTGGAAGGAAAACCAGACCCGCAGGATGACGTTCGAGGCGGCCGCGATCACGACATAGCCCAGGATGCACGTCGCCGCCAGGGTTGCGGCCACCCGCCGGCGCAGCGACGGCTGGAGGTAGCCGGCGAACACCGAGGCTACGGGCCGAGCCGGTAGCCGGCGCCCGGCACCGTTTCGATCACCGGCGGCTGGCCCAGCTTGCGGCGCAGCGTCATCACCGCCACCCGGACGGCGTTCGTGAATGGGTCGGCGTTCTCGTCCCATGCCTTCTCCAGCAGTTCCTCGGCACTGACCACGGTTCCTTCGGCCCGCATCAGCACCTCGAGCACCAGCAACTCCTTGGGCGACAGGTCCAGCAGCAGCCCGTCCCGCCGGGCCTGGCGCCGCGGCAGGTCCAGCCGGATCCCGGCGCGCTCCAGCACCGGCGGCAGGGCGGGCCGCGCGCGGCGGCCGAGCGACCCCACCCGCGCGACCAGCTCGGCGAACGCGAACGGCTTGGGCAGGTAGTCATCCGCGCCCAGATCCAGGCCGTCCACCCGGTCCCGGATACCGGCCGCCGCGGTGAGCATCAGCACCCGGGTCTCCCCGCCCGCCGCCACGATCTGCCGGCAGACCTCGTCACCGTGCACCTTGGGCAGGTCGCGATCCAAGATCACCACGTCGTAGCGGTGCACCATGACCCGTTCCAGAGCGGCGTCCCCGTCGTAGCAGACGTCGACCGCCATGGCGCGCCGCCGCAGGCCGACCGCGATGGCGTCGGCCATCAGCCGCTCGTCCTCGGCCACCAGCACGCGCACGGGGCGCCTCCCGTCTGCGACAGTATCGACCCCGCCGGATAAGCGGAGGATAAGCGCCGCGCTTACCGTCGGCGAACGCTCCGCCCGCAACCATTCCGGGTGTGCCAGCAATCACCGCGGCGCCGTCGCCGCCTCGCGGGCCGTCGCCGGGGCTCGTGCCCGCCGCCCGGCCGGCCCGCACGGACGTCGCCGGACTTCCCGGCCGGCCTGCCACGTTCGTCGCGCGGGCCGCGCTGGTCACGGTCAACCTGGCCGCGGTCACGTTCTTCCTGCTGTCATACAGCCGGCGCGGGGTGGGCTTCGGTCCTTACCACATCGACCTCGACGTATACCGGATCGGCGCGCGGGTCTGGCTGCACGGCGGGAACCTGTACGGCCACCTGCCGGCGACCCGGGCCGGGGTGCGGCTCCCGTTCACCTACCCGCCGGTCGCGGCGATCCTGCTGGCCCCGCTCGCGCTGGTCCCGTTCCCGGCCGCCGCCACCGCGATCACCCTCGCGACCATCGCCCTGCTCGCCACGGTCCTGCGGGTGTTCCTGCGCCGCCTGGCCGGCCCGGCTGCGGGATCGCCGTGGGCGCTCGCCTGGCTGCTGCCCCCGGCGCTTTTCCTCGAGCCGGTGCACGACACCCTGTCGTTCGGCCAGATCAACGTCGTGCTGATGGCGCTCGTGTCGCTGGATTGCCTGGCTGAGACACCGCGCTGGCCCCGCGGCGCGCTGACCGGCCTGGCCGCCGCGGTGAAGCTGACGCCTGCGGCGTTCGTGCTGTTCTTCCTGCTGCGAGGGGACTATCGGGCCGCCGCCCGGGCCGGGCTGTGGTTCGCCGCCGCGACCGCCGTGGGATTCGCGGCCGCCTGGCCCGACTCGGTGCGCTACTGGACCCGCATCGTGTACCAGCCCGGCCGGGCCGGCAACCCGGCCTCGGTCAGCAACCAGTGCATCCTCGCGTTGCTTGCCCGGGCCGGGTTCGATCCGCATTCGGCAACGGGCGTGGCCGCCTGGCTGGCTCTCTCGGCCATCGTGGTCATCGCGGCCAGCCGCGGGATGCGATACGCGCTCGGCGTGTCCGAGGACTGCCTGGCCCTGGTGCTGAACGCCTTCGCCGCCCTGCTGATCTCGCCGGTCTCCTGGTCCCACCACTGGGTGTGGTGCGCCCCCGCCCTGCTGACCCTGGCGACGCTGCGAAGCCGTCGTCGTTCCCGGCTGGCGCTGGCCGCCGCCGCCACCGGTCTTGTGGTCTTCGCCACGGCTCCGCAGTTCTGGCACGCCTGGCGGCAAGCCACAGGTAACTCGTACGTGCTCTTCGCCGCGCTCATATTGCTCGCCTTCTGCGGCACGCGTGAAAGGAACGGTCATGCGCATCCCGCGTACCTCTATCCACCGCTGCCTCCTGGCCTGCTGCTGCGCCGCCCTCACCGCCTGCGCGTCCGGCGCGCCGAAGGGCCCGGACACGACCGTGACGACACCCGCGGTCGGCAGGCCGCCTGCCCCGGCTTCCGTGCAGGCGGCCCTGTCCAGCGAGGCGTTCACGCCCTACGCCGGACTCGGCGCCACCCCGGATGACGGGCTGGCGCCCGGCGACACCTACGCCGCCCTGCACACCGCGTGCATGAACGACGCCGGCTACGGCCAGTACGCCGGCACCGCGCCGTACGGGTACCGCGCGAACGCGGGCCTGACGCTCCCGCTGCCGTTCGGTCCCTGGGGCTACGTCGGGACCGCGCTCGCCGCGCAGGACGGCTTCAACGCGGGCTTGCCTGGCATCCTGACTGCGGGCCCGGGAGCTAACAGTCCTGACGCGTTTGCCGGCCTGCCCGCCAGCGCGCAGCCCGCCGCGGGCAAGTGCTCCAACATTCTCACGGATTTCAACAACGCCCAGTTCGCGACCGCGATGGCCGGCATCGAGACCATGAACGACGCCATCGGCTACGACGTGTTCAACGACCCGAACCTCAAGAACGCGACCAAAGCCTGGTCGGCCTGCATGGCCAGAAACGGCTACACCACCCCCGACGCGGACACGCTCGCGAACCAGGAAGGCCAGGAACTGCACGGCCCGGCCGCACCGGCGTCAGGCCCGACCGCCGCGCAGAACAAGGCGCAGATCGCCACGGCCGTGGCCGACGCCGACTGCACCCAGGCCACCGACCTGGCCGGCATCTTCTTCGCCGTCCAGGGCAGCTACGAGCAGCAGGTCGTCGACGCCAACCAGCAGGCGCTGAACGCCGCGGTCCGCGAGTACAAGGCCAACTACGCCAGGGAACTGAGCAAGCTTCCGGCGCTGCTGCGGACAACATCGGCCACACTTCCACGGCCCCCGGGGGCCGCGCATCCCCGCGGGTAGGGTCACGCCGGCGCACCCACTCCTCACGGCCCGCCGTGGCCTGGTCAGGGTTAATCTTTCTGCGTTATGGAGTTGCTCAGGACTGAGCGTCTGCTGCTTCGACATTGGGACGAGGCTGACCTCGCGGCGTTCTTCGACCTCTACTCGCGCGAAGACGTGGCGCGCTGGCTCGGCGCCCATCCCCGCCGGCCGCTGGCCACCGTGGCCGAAGCGCAGCAGCGCCTGGCTCGCTGGCACGAGCACGAGCGCGGTCTTTCCGCTCCGTTCGGCCTGTGGGCGGTTGTCCCGTGTGCGGCGGGCATGCAGCCCGGCCAGCCGGTGGGAACCGCCCTGCTGCTGCCGCTCAGCGACGGCGATGGCCCCACGGGCCTGGTGGAGGTGGGCTGGCACCTGCACCCGCAGCACCAGGGGCAAGGGCTGGCCACCGAGGCGGCACGTGCCCTCCTCGGCGTGGCCGGGCAGGCCGGGATAGCCCAGGTGCTCGCCATCACCGATCTGGACAACGCCGCCTCGCAGCGGGTGGCCATGCGCCTGGGCATGGCTGACGAAGGCGTGACCGAACGCTGGTTCGGCCTGACGACACGCCAGTATCGCAAGGTCATAAGGCCTCTGGAGTCCTGACCTGCCGCCAGTGGGGGGACCGCCACGCCGCCCCCGGCGGGCCGCCTCTCCAGATGGTCCACCACGACTGCGGGAACCTGGTGGATGCGGTCATGACCTGCTCCGGCTGCGGTGAGCCGCTCGGGACCGGCGGCGCGACCGGTTTGCTGCCGCGCGGGTGAGTTGCCTGGGCGCGGCGGGTGGGGGAGGGCGTCCCGTTCAAGAAAAATGGCGAGATGATCACTCGCCAGGTCAGTTCCAGCGCTCGAACGGCTCGTCGATGACTTCCCCGGCCAGGAACCGGGGCAGCAGCTCGGGCAGGCTGGCGGGGTAGAAACGCGCTCGGCTGCGGGTGATCTCGGGCACCTGCCACCACCGGGCGGTCACGTAGTCCTCCAGCTCTTCCGGGGTGCGGCCGCCGTCCACGATGGCCGGCTGGTCGGCCGCCACCCGCGCCAGCACCACCACCTCGTGCTGCAGCCGCCGCTGGCCGCGCGAGCGCCAGGTGGTGTCGCGTCGCCAGGTCGGCTGGCCGATCTGCGCGGGTTCGAGAACCAGGCCGGTCTCCTCCCTGATCTCCCTGACCGCCGCCTCCAGGTAAGACTCGCCCGGGTCGATCCCCCCGCCGGGCAGCTCCCACCACCCATCTGGGGTCTCTTCCGGCGTCAGCGCGTGAAACAGCAGCACCCGGCCGCTGGCGTCGGCGAGCACCACGCGCACCGCGTCCCGCTCCAGGTCATACCGCAGCTCCTGCACCCAGCCTCACCTCAAACCGGTTGTCTTTCTCCGACTTATCAAGCGACCCAGTCATGATCGCGATCGTTATGTTCCATTTCGCGGTTACCGTTTCCATGATAAGTGGAAATGATCAAGGACCAAGTCCGGGTATGGTCCGGGCCATGACACTCGGCGGCGAATCCCGGGTCCAGGAAGAACGGGAAGGAGAGCCGGCCGTGGCTGCTGAGGTTGCGGACCCGGTGCGGCGTCGACCGGTACCAGCCGCCGGTCAGGCGGTCGACCGATACCAGCCACGTTGACGGCCAGGTCGAGTCGGCCGAACCTCTCGACGGCCGAGTCGACGGCTGCCGCAAGATCCTGGCCGTCGGCCACGTCGCAGGCCCGGAAGACGACCTTATCCGAGTGCCCGGTGAGGGCCATCGTCTGACGGGCGGCGCCTTCGTCCCGGTCCACGAACACGACCGACGCGCCGCGCTCCGCGAGGGCCACGACGGTCGCCGAGCCGATCCCGGACGCGCCCCCGGTGACGAAGGCAGCCCCTCCCGTGATGTCCAACCGTGTTCCTCCTGCCTCATCGGTGTCGCAGGTACTGACGCTGACCGCCGCCCAAACTCATCGCGCCACCAGCCCCCTGGACACGGGCCGCACTTGTGTTATGTTAGTAGCTAACATATTAGTCGCTAACATAGGAGACTGGCATGCGGGCGAGACGATGGTGGATGCTGGGCGTGACGTGCTTGTCGGTGGTCGTCGTCGGCTTGGACCTGACCATCCTGAACATCGCGTTGCCGGCCATCTCGGCCGCTCTCCATGCCGGTACCGGCGATCTGCAATGGATCGTTGACGCCTACTCGCTGGTCTTCGCCGGGGTGATACTGGCCGCCGGGCTGATCGGGGACCGCCTCGGCCGCAAGCGGCTGCTGCTGGCCGGACTGGCGGTGTTCCTGGGAGCGTCGTTGTGGTGCGCGCTGTCGGTCTCGGCCGGAGAACTGATCGCAGCGCGGGCCCTGATGGGCCTGGGCGCCGGGATCGTGTTCCCGCTGTCCCTGGCGGTCGTCTCGACCGCGTTCGGAGACGATGAACGCCCCCAGGCCATCGGCCTCGTCACCGCGGCCGTCGCGCTCGGCCTGCCGCTCGGGCCGGTGCTTGGCGGCCTATTGCTGCAGCACTTCTCGTGGCACTCGGTGTTCTGGATCAACGTGCCCGCGGTCTGCCTGACCCTGGCCGCGGGGATTGTTTTGATGCCCGAGTCACGCAACCCTGCTTCGCCACCGTTCGACGCCCCCGGCGCGCTGCTGTCGACCGCCTCGATCGTCTGCCTGGTCTGGGGCTTCATCGACAGCTCTGAACGCGGCTGGACCGCCGCGGCGACCTGGGGGCTGCTGGCCGGATCGGCGGTCCTGTTCGCCGCATTCGTGCTGCGCGAGCGGAGAACCGCCCACATGCTCGTGGACCCGGCGCTGCTGCGGGACCGGCGGTTCTGCTGGGGAACAGTTGTCACGGTTGTCGTGCAGGTCGTGCTGTTCGCCATCATGTTCGTGGTCCCCCAGTACCTGCAGAGCGTGGCCGGCGACGACCCCATCAGCGCCGGCCTGCGGCTGCTCCCGACGATGGCCGGGCTGCTGGTCGCGGGGGCCGTGGCCGGCCAGGTCGTGCGGGCAGCGGGCACCAAGCTCACCGTCGCCGCCGGACTGGCCCTGATGGCCGGGGGACTCGCCATGCTCAGCCAGGTCCGCCTGACCACGGGCTACGCCTTTGTAGCGGCCGGGCTGGCACTGTGCGGGCTGGGAGTCGGTGCGTCCGTCGCCGGCGCGATGAACTCCGTGATGGCCGCTGTGGGCGGCGACGAGGCCGGAATGGGCGCCTCGGTGAACAGCGCGCTGCGCCAGATCGGCGGGGCGGTCGCGGTCGCCGTGCTAGGCAGTGTGCTGTCCGCCACCTACGCCCGCGATCTCCGGCCTGCCCTGGCCGCCCTGCCCGCCGGGGATGCCGCTACCGCGCGCGCGTCCATCACCCAGGCCGTGCAGGTGGCCGGCCGCCTGCCATCGGGCGGCCCTGCCCTGCGAGCCGTGGCGGGAACGGCGTTCCTGCACGGCATGAGCTTCGTCATGCTCATCTGCGCTGGAGTCGCCGCCGTCGCCGTTCTCACCAGCCGGTATCTGCCCGGCCGCGGCGCCGGCGGCACCACCGCAGCCCCGCAGCCTTCCACCGCAGCGTCCCCGCCGGCCAGTGCGCGACGATAAGACTTATGACCGAACCCGAGCCGGACTGGCGGCAACGCAAGAAGACCGCGACCCGCGACCGCATCCGGGCCTGCGCGCTGCGGCTGTTCCGCGAGCAGGGATACGACGCCACCACCGTGGAGCAGATCGCCGC
>Ga0335074_10009975_pt1 | contig 13274 bp, 14 predicted proteins | sample Lox_Sample_23_FD_206715 | JGI IMG/M metagenome (GOLD analysis project Ga0335074, IMG submission 206715) | Soil microbial communities from Loxahatchee National Wildlife Refuge, Florida, United States - Lox_Sample_2.3 | ecosystem: Environmental > Terrestrial > Soil > Wetlands | place: USA...
CGCCTATCTCTCGCCCGCAGAAGCACTAAGAGCGGGTGGTTTCGGCAACGACGCGAAGGTCGACATCCGGTGGGTGCCAAGCGACGATTGCCAGACCGCCGAAGGCGCCGCACGCAGCCTCGATGGTGTGGACGGCGTGCTCATTCCTGGCGGTTTCGGTGTGCGCGGGATCGAAGGCAAGATCGGGGCGGTGAGGCATGCCAGGGAGAACAACATCCCTGTGCTCGGTCTCTGCCTCGGCCTGCAGTGCATGGCGATCGAGCTGGCTAGGGACGAGGCGGGCCTGGAAGGCGCGAACAGCGCGGAGTTCGACCCGCTCACGCCGCATCCTGTGGTCGCCACGATGGCCGACCAGGAAGACGTCGTCGCCGGCGAGCGGGACATGGGAGGCACGATGCGGCTCGGCCTCTACCCGGCGGTGCTGGAAGAAGGCAGCCTGGTCAGACGGCTCTACGGCGAGGAGATCGTGCACGAGCGGCACCGGCACAGGTACGAGGTCAACAACGATTACCGCACCGAGCTCGAAGCAGCCGGACTGATCTGCTCGGGACTCAGCCCGGATGGCCGCCTGGTGGAATTCGTGGAGTTGCCGCAGGACGTGCACCCGTTCTTCGTCGCCACGCAGGCGCACCCCGAGTTCCTCTCCCGTCCGACCAGGCCCCACCCGCTGTTCAGCGGCCTCATCGCCGCCGCCATCGAGCGATCAAGGAGCCGCCCGGCATCGGCAGGCCAGTCTGTCTCGGCCGTCACGAGCGGCCGTTCGGTAGCCAGCGCGTGAACGCCCATCCCGGGCGGGCACCCGCATGGCTGACAGACAAGGCAGAAACCTGGCCCGTACTGGACAGCGAGCGCATAGCGAGCACCAAGGTCGTCACGCTCAGGCAGGACACGGTCCAGATGCCAGACGGCGGGAATGCCAGGCGCGACGTGGTAGAACATCCGGGTGCGGTGGCCGTCCTGGCACTGGACGAGGCCGGGCAGGTGCTTCTCATCAGGCAATACCGGCACCCGGTTGGCCGCCTGCTATGGGAAATCCCTGCCGGGCTGCGTGACGTTCCTGGTGAGCCGCTTGAGAAAACTGCTCAGCGCGAGCTACTTGAGGAGGCCGGTTACGTGGCCGCAGACTGGCATGTGCTCGCAGACGTATTCTCATCGCCAGGAATAAGCAGCGAGCGGCTCAGAATTTTCCTGGCCCGAGGGCTGACCAAGGTACCCGACGCGGAACGCGATTACGTTCCCAGCGATGAAGAGGCGTATCTAGTGACCGAGTGGGCACCGCTCGACGCTGTCGTCTCTGCCGTACTTGCGGGGGAGCTGCACAACGGTGTGACAGCGATCGGGGTACTTGCGGCAAACGCGGCGCGGAACGGCGGCTTCGCCGGGCTGCGCGGAACTAACGCACCGGAGCGCTAGGAAGGAAGCAGGGGCATGAAGGTCGGCATTCCCAAGGAGATCAAGAACCACGAATACCGCGTCGCGATCACGCCCGCCGGCGTGCACGAACTGGCTCGGGCAGGGCACGAGGTCTTCATCGAGCAAGACGCGGGCGCCGGCTCGGTGATTCCCGACGCCGACTTCGTGAGCGCAGGGGCGACGATCCTTGCCACTGCCGATGACGTCTGGCAGACCGGAGACCTGATACTGAAGGTCAAGGAGCCCGTGGCAGAGGAATACCACCGAATGCGCCAGGACCAGGTGCTTTTCACTTACCTGCACCTGGCGGCGTCGAAGGACTGCACTGACGCGCTGATGAAGTCGGGCACGACGGCCATCGCCTATGAGACCGTGCAGCTTCCTGATGGCTCGCTCCCGTTGCTCGCGCCCATGTCGGAGGTAGCCGGCCGGATGGCGCCGCAAGTCGGCGCTCACTGTCTCCAGCGAGACGGTGGCGGCCGCGGCGTGCTGATGGGCGGCGTCTCCGGCGTGTACGCGGCGAAGGTGGTCGTGCTCGGAGCGGGAGTGTCTGGCATGAACGCGGCGGCTATGTCCCTCGGCATGCAGGCCGAGGTGCTGCTGCTTGATAAGAACATCGGCAGGCTGCGCTCGGCCGATGCCATCTACCAGGGCCACTGCCAGACCGTCGCGTCCAACATCTACGAGGTCGAGCGCGCGGTTATCGACGCCGACCTGGTGATCGGCGCGGTGCTCGTGCCGGGAGCCAAGGCACCCATGCTGGTCAGTAACGAGCTTGTGTCGCGGATGAAGCCTGGCTCCGTGCTGGTCGACATCTCGATCGACCAGGGCGGCTGTTTCGAGGATTCCCACCCCACGACGCACGCCCACCCGACCTACCGTGTCCACGATTCGGTCTTCTACTGCGTCGCCAACATGCCTGGTGCGGTGCCGCATACGTCGACCTACGCACTGACCAACGTGACCCTGCCCTACATCATGGAGATCGCCAAGTTCGGCTGGCGCGAGGCGCTCAGGCGCGATCCGTCACTCGCACCCGGGCTGAACACCCACGATGGCGCGATCACCTGCGGGCCCGTCGGCGAAGCCCACGGCTTGCCCGTGGTCTCGCTGTCCGAGATACTCCGCTGACCTCAGTTTCCGCCGCAGTCCGCCGGTACCTCGATCATCTGGCCGTCGAGCGCGGGCTGTCCGCCCACACCCTTGAGGCCTACCGCAGGGACCTGGCCAGGTATGCCGGCACGCTTAAGGCATCTGGCCGCACGGAGATCGGCGCGGTCGAGACGGCCGACGTGGCCGGTTACCTGGCCGGGCTACGGTCAGGAGATGAGGAGCACGCACCGCTGGCGGCGAGTTCGGCGGGCCGTGCCGTGGTAGCGGTGCGCGGGCTTCACGCGTTCGCGCTGACCGAGGGGCTTGCTGCCACCGACCCGGCGAAGGCGGTGCGCCCGCCCGCCGCGCCCCGCCGCCTGCCGCATGCGATCTCGGTACCAGAAGTGACCAGGCTTCTGCAGATAGCAGGCGACACCCCGGCCCAGCGCCGTGACCGGGCCTTGCTCGAACTGCTCTATGGCACTGGCGCCAGGATTTCCGAGGCGCTCGCCCTCGATCTTGACGACCTCGACCAGCACGGGGAGGCCGCCACGGTCAGGCTCACCGGCAAGGGCTCGAAGCAGCGGATCGTGCCGATCGGCAGCTACGCCTGCCGCGCGCTCGATGCGTACCTAGTGCAGGCCAGGCCAGTACTCGCCGCCAGCGCCCAGGCCGCGCGTCACAGCAATGCGGTGTTCCTCAACGCCCGCGGCGGACGGCTGACCAGGCAGGGGGCCTGGGGCGCCCTGCGGGCTGCCGCGGCGAAAGCTGGCCTGTCCGACATTTCCCCGCACATGCTCAGGCACTCATTCGCGACGCACTTGCTCGACGGGGGCGCCGACGTTCGGGTCGTGCAGGAACTGCTCGGCCATGCTTCGGTCACCACGACCCAGGTCTACACCCTGGTCACGGTGGACAAACTTCGCGAAGTGTACGCCGCTGCCCACCCGAGAGCACTCGGCTAGCTTGCCGGACGTCTCCGGGCGCCCGGATCGGCCCGGCCGGGGGTCGCGTTGGACGGGGAAATGGCCGGAAGATCAAATTCTTTTTCTGCCAATAAGCACCGGCGTAACGGAACGAACGGGCCGAGTAGCCGATTAGCCCGCAAACGGTGAGTCGGCTTGCCGCAGGCCAGCGCCTGCCCTAGAGTCCGGAAGGCAACAGCCAGCAGCCGTGTTGGCTGCCGCGGGGAGGTGCAGACCGTGTCAGTATCCGCGACATCGTTGTCCGCGACATCGGAGGTATATACCGGCACGATAGGTCCGACCGGTCGGCCGCTTCCAGTATTTCCTGAGCCTGAGCCGCTCTTGCGGCACGGGCCGGCCAGGGTAGTCGCCGTCTGTAATCAGAAGGGCGGCGTGGGGAAGACGACGACGGCGATCAGTCTCGGGGCCGCGCTGGCCGAGGTCGGGCGGCGAGTGCTGCTCGTTGACTTCGATCCGCAGGGCGCGCTCAGCGTGGGGCTGGGCTTCCAGCCGCACGAACTTGACGCGACGGTCTACAACGTGCTGATGGAGGCCAGCGTCACCGCGAGGGACGTGCTGTTCCCCACCAAGGTCGAGAACATGGACCTGCTGCCGAGCAACATCGACCTGTCGGGCGCGGAAGTGCAGTTGGTGCATGAGGTCGGCCGCGAGTTCATTCTCGGCCGGGTACTCGCGCCGCTGCTACCCGAGTACGACATAGTGCTCATCGATTGTCAGCCGTCGCTAGGGCTGCTGACGGTCAACGCGCTGACCTGCGCCGACGGCGTGCTCGTGCCGCTGGAATGTGAATACTTCGCGATGCGCGGCGTGGCGCTGCTCATGGAGACGATCGACAAGGTATCAACGAGACTCAGTCCCAAGCTCACGATGGACGGCCTGCTCGCGACCATGTACGACTCGCGTACGCTGCATACACGGGAGGTACTCGCGGGGGTCGTGGCGGGCTTTGGCGAGAAGGTATTTCATACGGTCATCAACCGGACAGTGAGGTTCCCTGACGCGTCAGTCGCCGGAGAACCGATCACGGTCTTTGATCCGGGCTCGAACGGGGCTGCTTCCTACCGGGAGCTGGCCAGGGAGGTGCTTGACCGGTGGCGCAAGACCGACCTCGCAGGTCAGGTCAGCGCCGGGTAAAAGTTCCTGGCATCGAGGAGCTGCTTCGCCCGGCTCCGGCCAGTCCGGTCGCGGGCGGCCACCTCGATGAGAGTCAGCGGCAGGCGAGCGGTCGTGAGGGCCATAGCCATAAAATCACCGTATATTTGTCCAGCGCCGAATTGCTTGAGCTTGAAGAGGCCAAGCTGATGCTGCGCGGTTACGGTATCTCGGCCGACCGGGGCCGGATTGTCAGGGAGGCGCTCGCGGTGCTGCTTGCCGACCTGGAAGCCGGCGGCCAGGAAAGCCTGATCGCGCGCCGGCTACGTGAGGAACATTGACAGCGATGCTGACGGACGGGCCTGGCGGCAGCCCCAAGGCCCAGGGTTTCGAGGTTCACCTCGATGTCTTCGAGGGTCCTTTCGACCTGCTGCTTGCCCTGATCGGCAAGCACAAGCTAGATATCACCGAGATCGCGCTGTCGGCCGTGACCGATGAGTTCATCAGTTACATCGGCGCGCTGGCCGATCAGTGGGAGCTTGACCAGGCCAGTTATTTCCTTGTGGTCGCCGCCACGCTGCTTGACCTGAAGGCCGCCAGGCTGCTGCCCTCTGGCGAGGTTGACGACGAGGAAGACCTCGCCCTGCTCGAGGCCAGGGACCTGCTGTTCGCGCGGCTGCTGCAGTACCGTGCCTATAAGGAAGTCGCCGCCGTCATCTCCGGCCAGCTCGCGGCTCAGAGCCGCCGCTTCCCCCGCCGGGTGCCGATGGAGCCCAGGTTCGCCGAATTGCTGCCAGAGGTGCTGCTCGGGCTCGGCCCCGAGCAGTTCGCCGCGATCGCCGCGAGGGTGCTGACGCCGAAGAAGGCGCCGGTCGTCTCGACCGCGCACCTGCACTCGCCAAGGACGACGGTGCAAGAACAGGCGGTCATCCTGGCCACCAGGCTGCGGAAAGCCGGCCGTGCCTCATTCCGGGTGCTCTCGGCGGACTGCGAGGACACCTACGAGGTCGTGGCAAGGTTCCTCGCGGTGCTCGAGCTCTACCGCGACAAGTGCGTCGCCTTCGAGCAGCTCACGCCGCTGGGCGATTTGTACATTAGCTGGGTCGCCAGCGATGATGCCACGATGACCGACGACGGCGAGCGAGCATGAACGAGGACCAAGGGCCGGCAAGAGAGGCACTCTTCCCTCCGGCCGACCTGAAGGCCAGTCTCGAGGCGATCCTGCTGGTCGCCGACGAGCCGGTGCCGCCCACCGTGCTCGCCCAGGTACTCGAACTGCCGAGGGAGACGGTCGTGACGGCGCTAGCTGAGCTGGCCGCTCTTTACGCAGGGCAGGGCCGCGGCTTTGACCTGAGGGAGGTCGCTGGCGGCTGGCGGTACTACACCAGGAGCGAGTACGCACCGGTCGTAGAGAAGTTCGTGCGCGACGGGCAGGAGGTCAGGCTTACCCAGGCCGCGCTTGAGACGCTGGCCGTGGTCGCCTACCGGCAGCCGGTGGGCCGTGCTCAGGTTTCCGCCGTGAGGGGCGTGAACTGTGACGGCGTCATGCGGACGCTGACGCTGCGCGGCCTCGTCGAGGAGGCGGGGAACGACAGGGAGACCGGCGCGATCTTGTTCCGCACCACCGCTTACTTTCTCGAGCGGCTCGGCCTGGCCGGCCTTGATCAGCTCCCCGACCTCGCGCCTTACCTGCCCGAGCAGCTTGAGGACGAACCTGACGCCGGGGCGGGCCGTGCGCGCGGGTAAGAGCACGGGCGGTTACCGTGACGACGATGATGACGACGACTGGGGTGACGAGCCTGGCGAGCGCGACTCCCTGACCGACGTCCCAGGCGGCGTCCGCCTGCAGAAGGTGCTCGCCGCCGCCGGCGTCGGCAGCCGCCGTAGCTGCGAGGAACTGATCGGAGCTGGCCGGGTCGAGGTCGACGGAGAGATCGTCCGCCGCTTCGGCGCGCGGGTCGACCCGCAAACGCAGGTCATCAGGGTAGATGGCAAGCGCATCCCGTCCCGTGCCGACCTGGTGTACCTGGCGCTTAACAAGCCTGCTGGCGTCGTCTCCACGATGTCCGATGACCGGGGAAGGAAGTCCATCGCCGACCTGATCGGCGACCGTGATGAGCGGCTGTTCCATGTTGGCAGGCTCGATTATGAAACCGAGGGCCTGATTCTGCTGACCAACGACGGTGAGCTTGCCCATCGGCTCGCCCATCCTCGTTACGGGGTGCTGAAGACCTATCTCGCCGAGGTGCCAGGACCACTTCCGAGGGATCTCGGGCGGCGGCTGACCACCGGGATAGAACTGGATGACGGTACTGTGGTGGCTGACCGGTTCCGCGTGGTCGATCAGGCCGGGTCCCGCGCGCTCGTCGAGATCACCTTGCACGAAGGACGTAAGCACGTCGTGCGGCGCATGCTCGCCAAAGCCGGGCATCCGGTAAGCCGTCTGGTCAGGACCCAGGTGGGTCCGGTCAGCCTCGGCTCGCTTCGCCCCGGCGCGACCCGGCGGCTCAGCACGGCCGAAGTGGGGGAGCTTTACGCGGCCGTTGGAATGTAGCTTCCGTTCTTGAGCTTTTCCGTCACGAAGGAGAGGTAGTGAAGGTCAGAGCGATCAGGGGCGCGGTGCAGGTCGATGGCGATGACCGGCAGGCGATACTCGACGGAACTGCCGAGCTGGTTACCGCCGTGATGACCAGGAACAACCTGTCTACCGACGACGTCATCAGCGTGATCTTCTCGGCGACGCCCGACCTGAGCGCGGAGTTTCCTGCCCTGGCGGCCAGGAAACTCGGTTTCCAGGAGGTGCCGCTGCTTTGCTGCAGCGAGATTCCCGTTCCAGGCGCCATGCCACGCGTGGTCAGGCTGATGATGCACGTCGAGACCGAGCTGCCGAGGTCGGAGATGCATCACGTTTACCTGCGTGGCGCGGCGGCGCTGCGCCTGGACATCGCGCAGTGACGACGATCCTTGAGGCGGTGCCGCCAGAGACGGCGGTCATCGTCGGTACCGGCCTGATCGGTACCTCGATCGCGCTCGCGCTGAGCGCTTCGGGCACCGAGGTCTGGCTGAGCGATACGGACCAGGGAGCCGCTCAGCTCGCGGCGGATCTCGGTGCCGGGAAGCTGCTGCCTTCTGGCGGGCTTGAGGCGCCCGCCGACGTTGCCGTGCTTGCCATGCCGCCTGCCATGGTCGCCGCGTCCTTGAAGGCGGTCCAGCGCAGCGGCCTGGCCAGGTGCTGCACGGACGTCGCGAGCGTCAAGGAACTGCCGCTGCGTCACGCTGCGGAACTCGGCTGCGACCTGACGACTTACGTTGCCGCGCATCCGATGGCTGGCAGGGAGCGGCCAGGCCCCGCTGCGGCGAGGGCCGACCTGTTCGTCGGCCGGCCTTGGGTGATCTGCGCGGGCGAAGAGACCTCGGCGGACAGCGTTGGCCTGGTGCGCGGCCTCATCGGCGCCTGCGGCGCGCAGGTCATCGAGATGACCGCACGCGAGCACGATGAGTGCGTGGCGCTGGTGTCGCACGTGCCTCACCTGGTGGCAGCCGCTGTGGCGGCGCAGTGCGCGGATGCTCCGAGCCGGGCCCTAGCACTGGCTGGACCAGGACTTCTTGACGTCACGAGGATCGCGGCAGGCGACGCGAGCTTGTGGACGGAGATTCTCGCCGCCAACGCCCTGCCGGTGCGCGAAGTGCTGCTGGCGATCGCCGATCAGATCGGCGCGGCGGCCGCAGTACTGGCGGATATTGCCGTTGGTCAGGAAGATTCCGCTAAACGGCTGACCGCCATGCTCGAGACCGGCAGGAACGGCGTTTCTGCCCTGCCAGGCAAGCGCGGCGGGCCGGCTCCCGATTACGCCGTGGTGCAGGCCGTCATTGGCGATACCCCTGGTGAGCTGGCCAGGCTGTTCGCCGCTGCCGGGTCAGCTGGCATCAACATCGAGGACGTCAGGATCGAGCACTCGCCTGGACTGCCCGTCGGTGTCGCCGAACTGTCGGTAAGGCCGGAAGCGGCAGCGCGGCTCTCGGCCGCGCTGGCAGCCAGCGGCTGGCCGGTAGCATCTCCAGCGTGACAAATATGGCCCAGGCAGCCAGCGAGGCGGACCGCTGGCCGGAAAGAGGGCTCATCGTCGCCGTTGACGGTCCTTCTGGCTCAGGGAAATCGAGCGCTGCGCGCGGCGCGGCTGCCGTGCTTGGCCTGCGGTACCTGGACACGGGCGCCATGTACCGCGCGGTGACCTGGTGGATGCTCGAGCATCGGGTGGACCTGTCCGATGCGGCCGAGGTCGTCAGGCAGGGGACCTGCCTCACGATCGAAGTCTGCACCGATCCTGCGCTTCAGCGCACGATCGTTGACGGCGCGGACGTGACGACGGCGATCAGGGACCGGGCCGTGTCCAACGCGGTCAGCGTGGTCGCGTCGATCCCGGGGATTCGCGCTCACCTCATCGGGTTGCAGCAGGACATCATTGCCCGGGCGGCGGCGGCCGGCGGGGTCGTGGCCGAGGGCAGGGACATCGGCACTGTCGTCGCGCCGCAGGCTCCGTTGAAGGTGTTCCTGACGGCCAGTGAGCAGGCGCGGGCCGAGCGCCGGTCGGCCGAGCTTGGCGCGGCCGCCGATGCCGGCGCGGACCTGACCCGCCGCGAGCAGGCCAGGCGCGACCGGCTCGATGCGCCGCAGACGCGGCAGGCGGGGGACGCGGTAGAGATCGATGCGACCGACCTCAGCCTGGCCGAGGTCATCGACCTGATCGTCGGGCTGGCAAGGGCGAAACGAGTACGATCATGATGGATAACGCTGAACTTACCGAGCCGGCCGAGGTCGCTGCCCCGGTGCTGGCCGTCGTCGGACGGCCTAATGTCGGCAAGTCGACTCTGGTCAACCGGATACTCGGCAGCAGGCAGGCCGTGGTTGAAGACACTCCAGGCGTTACGAGGGACCGGGTCACGTACGACGCGACCTGGCGCGGGCGGGCCTTCACCCTGGTGGATACTGGCGGATGGGAACCTTCTGTTGAGGGTTCCGGAGAGCTGGCAGCCAAGGTGGCGGCGCAAGCGCGGCTGGCGGTAGATGCCGCCGACGCGGTGCTGTTCGTGACCGATGCCGTGGTCGGCATCACCGATGCCGACGAGGCGGTGGCGGCCGTGCTCCGCCGCTCCAAGAAGCCGGTCGTGCTCGCGGCCAACAAGGTGGACGATGCTCCAGCAGAAGCGGGCGCGCACTCACTGTGGGCGCTCGGGCTCGGCGAGCCCTACCCGGTAAGCGCGCTGCACGGCCGGGGGAGCGGCGACCTGCTCGACGTGATACTCGACGCCCTGCCTGAGGCGCCAGGCGAGCGTTTTGAGCCGGAGGCGGGGCCGCGCAGGGTCGCGCTCATCGGACGGCCCAACGTCGGTAAGTCGAGCCTGCTGAACAAGCTGGCCGGGCAGGAGAGGGTCTTGGTCGACGCCACGGCCGGCACCACCCGTGATCCCGTGGATGAGCTGATCGAGCTGGGCGGCAAGATCTGGCGGTTCGTCGACACGGCAGGTATCAGGCGGCGGGTCAGTCACACCCAGGGCGCTGACTACTTCGCGTCCCTGCGCACCGAGCGTGCGCTTGAGCGTGCCGAGGTTGCCGTGGTGCTCGTCGACGCCAGCGAGCCGCTCGCCGAGCAGGACCTGCGGATCATCTCGATGGTGATCGAGGCGGGGCGGGCGCTGGTTATCGCGTTCAACAAGTGGGATCTCGTCGATGAGGACCGCAGGCACTTCCTTGACAGGGAGATCGACCGGCAGCTCCACACCGCGCGCTGGGCACAGCGGGTGAACATTTCGGCCGATACCGGATGGCACGTGGACCGCCTCGTGCCCGCGCTCGAAACGGCGCTTGCGAGCTGGGAGACGCGGATCCCGACGGGGAGGCTGAACGGCTGGCTGAACGAACTGGTCGCGGCCACGCCACCGCCGGTGCGGGGCGGCAAGCAGCCGAAGATCATGTTCGCCACTCAAGCCGGCGTCCAGCCGCCCCACTTCGTGTTGTTTACCTCCGGATTCCTCCAGGCCGGTTACCGGCGGTTCATCGAGCGCAGGCTCCGCGAGGAGTTCGGATTCCAGGGCACGCCCATTCACCTGTCCATGCGGCTGCGCGAAAAGCGGGCCAGGTCAGCCAAGCCCGGTCGGTGACCAGCAGGACAGGTACGCGTTCACGTACTCGTTGTCGGTGTACGCGTTGCTGGTCGCGAGGTTCAGGTACCAGGGCCCGCCATCCAGCTTGAAGTACGCGCTTCCGATTGACCCCTCAGCGACCGACGTGCTCTGCGGATTGCCAGCGGCCTGGATGACCTGGACGTAGGCCTTGTCCGAGCTGCCCGCGTTGTTGTCAAGCCCGAACTGGATGCTGATGCTGCGGCAGCTTGTCGATTTGCCGCTGACCTTCACGACCGTGTCGGTGCTTGTCCAGCCGGGCGGGGTGTCCTCGATCAGGTAAGTGAAGATGTTGCCGCCGACCTGCACTGTCTGCGTATCGCAGTTATTGGTGTCGTAGACGTCGATCGAGGAATGGTTGTACTGCGCGTTGCAGAGGCTGGCGAGCTGTATCCGGCCGTAGGAGTAGAGCGCCTTCGCGGGCGAGAAGACGATGTTCTTGTGCTGCTTGTAAACCTTGATCCGGTAGCTGTAAAGCCCTAGACGGACCGAGGCGATCGTCTTGGTGCCGTTGTGGCCCTTGAGCCAGGTGACGTCCTTCCACACCTTCGCGGTACCGAACGTGCGCTGCAGTTCCAGCTTCGCTCCCGCAGGCAGGCCGCTCGCCTTGTACTCGATGACCGGCTTGGTCGAGGAAGAGATGCGGTTGTGCTTGAAGCTGAGGCTGGCCGCCGGCCCGTGTCCTTTCCTGGCGCCGTGATCCGACGCCGCCGCGGAACTGGCCGAGCCGAGCACCAGCGCCGCCGCCGCCGCGACGGCGAAGATCGCTGGGCCGGCTCGATGAAATCGCGACATTCCGTCCTCCTTAGCCAGGCTAATGATTGTGCAACTATAGGGCGTAGTCGTCATTCGTGTCCTGATGAGCGATATTCCGTGTTAGCTACGCAACGCGCTGAGCTGCGTGAGCAGCACGGATATCAGCGAGAAAGTCTCCTCGTCATTAGCGTCGGCGCCGTGCGGGCCGCTGAAGCGGCTGGCCGCCAGGGACAGGTCAGTGAGGTCCCAGCGGAGTCTGAAGAGTTCCATCGCCCCGGCTTCTGGCTTGCGGCCCGTGCTTTGCTCGTAGGCGTCAAGAACCGAGCCGTCACCTGGATCGAGGTCCCATAGGTCGCGTTCGGGCAGCGAGATCATCGTGGTGTCCCAGTCGATCATCAGCCAGCCATCGGGCGTCCTCATCGTGTTGCCGGGATGCGGTTCGCCGTGGGTCAGGACCATTTCCGCGCGCGCGTACCTCGCCGCTAGTTCGTCGTAGCGCCTGAGCACGGACCGCAGCATCGGCTCGCTGGCTTTGATCAGGGTCCTGGCTGGCTCGCTGTAGGGGCCGGTGCTCTCGGCGTTCTCGGTGCCCAGCATGTACGCAAGCGCGTCCCTGCAGGCGATCGTGAGGTCGTCGGTGAGCGCCCGGCTGCCTGCCGCCTCAGGCGCGGAGTGGATCGCGGCGATGAAGCCTGTCACGGCCATCCGGTGCGCGGCCGAGCTGAACTCGCCCCACGTGAAGCTCTCGCCGGTGACGTACGGGTAGGCAGAGAGGGCGAATCGCTCCTCCAGGCGCGTGAGCGGACGGCCGTCGCGTGACGGCACCGGTGCGTGCACGAAGCCCATCCCGAGCGCCGCGAGGGCAGTCGCCGTTGCGAGCGAGGACTCAAGCCGGCGAAAGCTCTCGCCCAGGGCCTCAGTCCTTGACCAGCGCCTGGCGTCTAGTTCGTCGACCGTGACGAACCAGCGGGAGCCGGTCTCGTCCGTTACGTCCCAGTGGTGACTGCCCCAGCCGACCGGCAGGTAGGTCATCGAGGCCATCCGCAGTCCCCACCCGCGGGCCAGCGCCGATCTCAGGGCATCGGCGCCAAGGCCGTCGGGCGGTGCGAGCACCGCCTCAACTTAAGCGCAGTCGGCGTCGTCAGGCTACGGATTTGTTCCGGCCGGACCGGTGCGACCTGGCCCGGCCTTGAACAGCATCAAGTAGCCATCGATGTCCTAACCCGGCCCGCGGCTAACAGCAACAGTGGCTCCGCGATGCTGCGGGAACAGCATCAGCTAGCCACCGATGTCCCCGGCCAAGGCCCGCGAACGACAACAGGGAGCCAGCGATGCGGTGAGCCCTGGCGGAATGCCCGGAACGCGCCGCATGCCGGATCAGGCGGGCCATGCGGCCATGCGGCCATGCGGCCATGCGGCCATGCGGGCGTGCGGCCATGCGGCCCGAGCCCGAGCGCGCCAGCAGCGGTCTCACCAGGAAAGAAAGGTGCCCCCATGGGCCAAGGATGCCGCGGGCACGGGCATTGTGCCCCGAATAGCCGGAATGTCTAGTAGGGGCGGGTCCGGCCACGGCCACAATGTCACCGCGTCAGGGCAAACTGATACCGCACGGGGCGAGGGGAGAGGTGCGGGCGGAGGTCCGCCTGGAGCCGGGGTTCGCCATCGGCGGGCGTGAAAGGCAATGGATGCTGGCCTTTTCCGGTCCTTATTGGCTGGCCTATCCATAGTATTCTTCTGTTGCCGAGAGAGCGAGTT
>Ga0335074_10009977_pt1 | contig 13273 bp, 9 predicted proteins | sample Lox_Sample_23_FD_206715 | JGI IMG/M metagenome (GOLD analysis project Ga0335074, IMG submission 206715) | Soil microbial communities from Loxahatchee National Wildlife Refuge, Florida, United States - Lox_Sample_2.3 | ecosystem: Environmental > Terrestrial > Soil > Wetlands | place: USA: Florida...
GGCGGCTCGTCGGCGATCAGCAACTCCGGCTGGCCGGCTAGCGCGCGGGCGATCGCGACCCGCTGCTGCTGGCCGCCTGACAGCTCGCCAGGACGCTGCCTGGCGTGCTCCTCCAGGCCGACGATGCGGCGATGGTGCTGCGCCGCAGCAGGGTGCGTCGTGGGCCGACATCGCGGCGACATTCCGGCCGTCGATCAGGACGTCACCAGTCGTGGGCGCGTCGAGACCGCCGACGACATTGAGCAGGGTCGTCTTGCCAGAACCGGAGCGGCCGATCAGGGCAACGAGCTGACCTCGTTTGATCGTGAACGACACGTCGCGCAGGGCCTGGACCTCGACGTTGCCGCGACCGAAGGTGCGTGATACCGACCGGACGCTGACCAGCGCCTCAACGTCTCCTGTCACCGGGCTCTTCAAAGCAGCTGAGCACCGGGCTGCTGAGTGCCGGGCAGCTCAGTGCCGGGCAGCTGAGTGCCGGGCAGCTGAGTGCCGGGCATGGGGTCGGCCGAGCCGAGGCTAACCGGGCTGCTGCCTGCCGGTTTGGCCGTCAGCGCCGGCCCGGTGGCTGGCTGCTCGGGCACCCGTGGGTTCAGTGGCGGCCGCTCGGGAGCCTGCCAGCGGCTGCCGTACTCCTCGGGCGTGACCGGTTCGGCAGGCTCAGCCGGCATCGAATCCGCCGCCGACTCGGCCGGCTCCGGCCGGTTGGCAGGCCCGATCGCCTCACCGACGCCGCCAGCCTTGTCCGCCGCGGCAGCGGCCCCACCCGTCGCGCCCGGCGTGGCCGGCGTGGCTGGGTCAGACGGCGAGCCCGGCGTGGCCGGCGTGGCCGGGTCAGACGGCGAGCCCGGCGCAGACGGCGAGCCCGGCCTGGCCTCTGCGGACGGCGCGGCCGACGCGGGGCCACGTCCTGACGTGCCGGGCTTTGCGGACCTCGCGGCCTTGGGCCAGCGAACCGCCCTAGGAAGCCGGATGCGGTCAGCCGACCCCGCGAACCGGGCCAGGTGGGCGCGCGCGTCGGCCTTGCCGCTTTCCGAGCGCGGCCGAAGGGCCAGGCCGGAACGGCTAGACATCGCCGCGGCGAACAAGACCGGTCGGCGGTAGCGGCGGCCGCGCATGACGAGCATGTAGCACCAGGCCACGAGCAGGATCGCGAACATGGCCGCCTCGTCGGTGCGGAAGCCGAGTAGCCGCGGCGAGTAGTCAACCCGCTGAGCCTCGGCGCAGAACCTTGCCGTCGCGTACAGCCCGGCGTAGAGGGCAAACGCCATGTCCCCGGTCAGGTGGAACCGGTGGATGCCGTAGGCCACCGCCGCCGCCACCAGCAGGTACAGCGCCGACTCGTAAACGAAGATCGGCTGGAACGTGGCGAACGCCTGGTAGCCGACCGCGCGGTGCACCGGGGTTATCGCCACCGCCCAGGGCAGGCCCGAGGGCCGGCCATACAGGCTCTGCGTGAACCAGTTGCCCCACACCGCGATGGCCTGCCCGACGGGCAGTGCCGGAGCCGCGGCCAGGGCAAGCGGGCCGAGGTCGATCCCGGCGTGCCGGCAGTACGCCCACGCCGCCAGCGCGCCGGCGGCTACCGCGCCGGCCACCCCGAGGCCGCCATTCCAGAACCGCAGCACATCGACCCAGTCGCGGCCGTGGCCGAAGTACAGGTGCGCGTTGCTGGCCACGCTGTAAACGCGGGCGCCGACGATGCCGATCGGCACGGCAACAGTGGCGACGGCGAGGATCACGCCTTCCTGCCCCCCGGCCCGGCGGTAACGCCAGTCGGTCAGCCAGAGCCCGGCCAGGACGCCCGCCACCATGCACAAGGAGAATGCGCGGAGGGGAACGGGGCCGAGATGCCAGACGGAGCTGGCGGGGCTCGGCAGGAAGGCCGCCGGCATGCTCAGGACGTTACCTGCCCTCCGCAGGTAGTTGGGCCCGTTTGACCTGCGGAGTACCTGCGCTGGTGCCTACTGCGGCCCGGCCGCGACGCCTTCCTGGCGGCCGAGCCCCGCCGAGCTGTCCGCCGCTCTACCGGAACGGCGCGCTACCGGAACGGCGCGCTACCGGAACGGCGCCGCGGCCGGCGTTATCGCCGCGGGCAGCGCGGTGCCGCCGCACAAATAGGAATCGACCGCGGCGGCCGCCGAACGTCCCTCGGCGATCGCCCACACGATCAGCGACTGCCCGCGGCCCATGTCGCCCGCCGCGAACACGCCGGGTACCGAGGTCGCGTAGGCCGCGTCCCTGGCCACGTTGCCGCGAGCGTCGAACGCGACACCAAGACCGCAGGTCAGCCTGCTCTGCTCGGCCCCGGTGAAACCCATGGCCAGGAGCACGAGATCGCAGCGGAGCTCCCGCTCCGTGCCCGGCCGCGGCTTCGGCGGCCCATCGGCCAGGTCAACCTCGACCAGCTCGAGCGAGCGGACGCGGCCCGCCGGGTCGGCCAGAAACCGCTGGGTCGAGACCGCGTACACGCGGTCGCCACCCTCCTCGTGCGCGCTGGACACCCGGTAAACGGCCGGGTGCACAGGCCACGGCTGCCCGGCCGGGCGCTCGCCGGGCGGCCGGGGCAGGATCTCCAACTGGGTCACCGACGCCGCGCCCTGGCGCAGCGCCGTGCCCAGGCAGTCGGCGCCGGTGTCGCCGCCGCCGATGATCACCACGTCCCTGCCCCTGGCGGAGATGGCCGGGTCGGCCCCGGTACCGGCGGCGCGGTTCGACAGCGGCAAGTACTCCATCGCCTGGTGGATGCCATCCAGGTCGGCGCCCGGTACCGGCAGTCCGCGCGGCACCGTGGCGCCGCACGCGAGCACGATCGCGGCATAGTCGCGGCGCAGCCGCGCGGCGGTGATGTCGTGGCCGGCCTCGACGCCGCAGCGGAACTCGGTTCCTTCGGCGAGCATCTGCACCAGCCGCCGGTCCAGGTGCCGCTTTTCCATCTTGAACTCGGGGATCCCGAAGCGCAGCAGCCCGCCTGGCGCATCCGCCCGCTCGAACACGGTGACCGCGTGCCCGGCCCTGGTTAGCTGCTGGGCGGCGGCCAGCCCGGCCGGCCCCGACCCGATCACGGCCACGCGCCGGCCCGCCGCGACCGCCGCCGGGGCGGGCCGGCGGGGCGGCACCCACCCCTCGGCCCAGGCCCGGTCGATGATCTCGACCTCGACCTGCTTGATCGAGACAGGATCGGCGGCGATGCCGAGGACGCAGGCGGATTCGCAGGGGGCCGGGCACAGCCGGCCGGTGAACTCAGGGAAGTTGTTGGTGGCATGCAGCCGTTCGACCGCCGCCCGCCAGTTGCCGGTCCTGACCAGGTCGTTCCACTCCGGGATCAGATTGCCGAGCGGACAGCCCTGATGGCAGAACGGGATGCCGCAGTCCATGCACCGGCCTGCCTGCCGTTCCGTGTCCGCGGCGGCGAACTCCGTGTACACCTCTTTCCAGTCGGTGATCCGCACGTCCACCGGCCGCCGGCCGGCAGTGCGCCGCGGCGTGGTCATGAATCCCCTCGGGTCAGCCACTCTCGCCTCCTAGCCCGGACTTGCCCGGGTAAGCCCCGATCCGCATGGTCAGCCCGATCAGCCGGTCGCCGCGGCCATCACGGCCGCGCTGACGTCGGTCCCGTCTTCCTCGGCTCGCCGGGCGGCGGCCAGCACGCGCTTGTAGTCCTTCGGCATTACCCGGCCGAACCTGGCCATCGCGTCCGGCCAGTCGGCCAGCAGGCCGGCCGCGACCCGCGACCCGGTCTCGGCTTCATGCCGGATCAGGAGCTCGTGCAGGAACGCGCCGTCGTCTTCCGTCAGCGATTCCAGGTCGGCCATCTCGGTGTTGACCCGGCGCGGATCGGGGTCAAGTAGGTAGGCGATCCCGCCGGACATGCCGGCCGCGAAATTCCGCCCGATCTGGCCGAGGATCACGACCCGGCCGCCGGTCATGTACTCGCAGCCGTGGTCCCCCGTGCCCTCGGCGACCGCGATCGCGCCCGAGTTCCTGACGCAGAACCGCTCGCCGACAACCCCGCGCAGAAAGATCTCGCCGCTCGTGGCTCCGTAGCCGATGACGTTCCCGGCGATCACATGTTGCTCGGCACGGAACGGGGCGGCCGGGTGCGGAGCGGCCACTATCCGCCCGCCTGACAGGCCCTTGCCGAGATAGTCGTTGGCGTCGCCGGTGAGCCGCAGGGTGATGCCGCGGGGCAGGAACGCGCCGAGTGACTGGCCGGCCGAGCCCGTCAGGCTGATGTCGATCGTGTTGTCGGGCAGTCCGTCGCCGCCCCAGCGCCTGGTCAGCTCGCTGCCCAGCATGGTGCCGACGGCCCGGTTCACGTTCCTGACCGGCAGCTCAAGCCGGACCGGCGTGCCCGCGTCAAGCGCGCCCTCGGCCAGGAGGATCAGCATGTTGTCCAGGGCCTGGTCCAGGCCGTGATCCTGGCCGGTCACGCAGTGCCTGGCCGCGCCGTCAGGGATGGCCGGCAGGTGCAGGACCGGGCTCAGGTCAAGCCCGGCCGCCTTCCAGTGGGCGATGGCGGCCCGCACGTCAAGCAGTTCCACGCGGCCCACGGCTTCGTCGAGGCTGCGTAGGCCAAGCGCGGCCAGGTACTCGCGCACCTCCTGCGCGACGAATTCGAAGAAGTTCACGATGAACTCGGGCCGGCCGGCGAACCGGCGGCGCAGCTCGGGATTCTGGGTCGCCACGCCGACCGGGCAGGTGTCGAGGTGACAGACGCGCATGAGCACGCAGCCGGCGACAACCAGCGGCGCGGTGGCGAACCCGAACTCTTCCGCCCCGAGCAGCGCCGCGACCACCACGTCCCTGCCGGTCTTGAGCTGGCCGTCCACCTGGACGACGATCCGGTCCCTGAGCCCGTTGCGCAGCAGCGTCTGCTGGGTGGCCGCCAGCCCGATCTCCCACGGCCCGCCCGCGTGCTTGATGCTGGTGAGCGGGGCCGCGCCAGTGCCGCCGTCGTGGCCGGAGATGAGGACGACATCGGCGTGCGCCTTCGAGACGCCGGCCGCCACGGTGCCGACCCCGACCTCGGCCACGAGCTTCACGTGCACCCGCGCCTGCGGGTTGGCGTTCTTCAGATCGTGGATGAGCTGAGCGAGGTCCTCGATCGAGTAGATGTCGTGATGCGGGGGCGGCGAGATCAGCCCGACGCCCGGCGTGGAGTGCCTGGTGCGCGCGATCCACGGGTAGACCTTGTGGCCTGGAAGCTGCCCGCCCTCCCCCGGCTTCGCCCCCTGCGCCATCTTGATCTGCAGGTCGTCGGCGTTGACCAGGTACTCGCTCGTGACCCCGAACCGTCCGCTGGCGACCTGCTTAACCGCGGAACGGCGCGAGTCACCGTTTTCGTCCACGACATACCGCCGCGCGTCCTCGCCGCCTTCCCCGGTATTCGACCGGCCGCCGAGCCGGTTCATCGCGATCGCGATGGTCTCGTGCGCTTCGGCCGAGATCGATCCGTAGGACATGGCGCCGGCGGCGAACCGGCGCACGATGCTGTCGACCGACTCGACCTCTTCGATGGGAACGGGCACAGTCGGGGGGACCCCCCCCGACGACCCCCCAAACCCACCGCCGACCATCGTTACACCATCGGGCAAAGACGTGCCCGGCGGCACGTCGTCCGCTCCCCTGATGCGCAGCAAACCCCGCAGCGTCATCAGGCGGGCGGACTGGTCGTCAACCAGCTTCGTGTACTCGCGAAAGACCCGCTCCTGGCCGGTCCTGGTCGCGTGCTGAAGCTTGAACACGGCTTCCGGACTGAACAGGTGCGGCTCGCCCTCACGCCGCCACTGATAGTCGCCCCCGGTGTCCAGCCGCCGGTGCGGCGGCCGACCGGCACGCGGCGGGTAAGCACGGTAATGACGTCTCGCGGTCTCGCCCGCGAGTTCATCGAAGCCGATACCGGCCAGCGGCGAGGACGTGCCCGCGAAGCAGGCCGAGATGACCTCCTCGCCCAGGCCGACGGCCTCGAACAGCTGGGCTCCGGTGTAAGAGGCCACGGTGGAGACGCCCATCTTGGACATGATCTTGAGCACGCCTTTGCCGAGCGCCTTGATCAGGTTCGCGGCGGCCTTCGCCTCAGAGACGTCGCGCAGGACCCCGCGCCGCACCATCTCCTCGGCCGACTCGATGGCCAGGTACGGGCATACCGCGGCCGCTCCGTAGCCAAGCAGGAGCGCCACGTGGTGGCATTCCCTGGCGTCGCCTGACTCGACGACCAGGCCTGCCTTGGTCCTGGTGCGCTCGGCGATCAGGTGATGGTGGACCGAGCCGGTGAGCAGCAGCGACGGGATCGGCGCCAGCCGGGCGGCTTCGGCGGCAACCACGCCTGGCGCTCCGTCCCCGCCGCCCGCCCGCGGGCCCCGGTCGGAGAGGACAATGATCCGCGCCCCGGCGGCGATCGCCCCCGACACCTCGGCGTTGATCTCCGCCAGCCGGGCCCGCAGCGCCGGCCCGCCGCCGGCGACCTCATAGCGCCCGTCGACGACGTGCGCGGTGAACCCGGGCAGGTCGCCGTCGTCGTTGATGTGCACGATCTTGGCCAGGTCGCTGTGGCTGATGACCGGAAACGGCAGCACGACCTGCCGGCACGAGGCTGGCCCCGGGTCAAGCAGGTTGTGCTCCGGCCCGGTCGATGAGCCGAGCGCGGTCACCAGCTCCTCCCTGATCGCGTCCAGGGGCGGGTTCGTGACCTGGGCGAACAGCTGGCTGAAGTAGTCGTAGACCAGACGCGAGCGGTCCGACAGCACCGCGAGCGGGGTGTCGGTGCCCATCGAGCCGAGCGGCTCGGCTCCGGCACGGGCCATCGGCGCGAGCAGCACGCGCAGCTCTTCCTCGGTGTACCCGAACTGCTGCTGCTGCGTCAGCAGGGCCTGGCTGTCCGGCAGCTCCCTGGCTCGCTCCGGCAGGTCGTTCAGGTGCAGCATCCCGGCGTGCAGCCACTCCCCGTACGGGTGCTCGGCGGCCAGCTCGGCCTTGACTTCCTCGTCCTCGATGATGCGGCCAGCCGCGGTGTCGGCCATGAAGATCCGGCCCGGCTGCAGCCTGCCCTTGCGGACGATCGTCGCCGGATCCAGGTCGAGCACGCCGACCTCACTGGCTAGGACGACCAGGCCGTCGCTGGTCACCCAGTACCGGCCGGGCCGCAGGCCGTTGCGGTCCAGCACCGCGCCGATCACGGTGCCGTCGGTGAACGCGATCAGCGCCGGCCCGTCCCACGGCTCCATGAGCGACGCGTGGAAGCGGTAGAACGCGTGCCTGGCCTCGTCCATCTCCTTGTGCCGCTCCCACGGCTCGGGAATCATCATCAGCACCGCATGGGGGAGTGATCGTCCGCCCAGATGCAGGAGTTCCAGGCACGAGTCGAAGCTGGCCGAGTCGCTGGCCGTACCGTCGGCCGATGACACCGGCAGGAACGGCATGAGCCGCTCGATCCCGCGCCCGGCCCGGTCGGTGCCGAACACGTCCGAGGCGAGCTGCGCCTCCCTGGCGCGCATCCAGTTCCGGTTGCCGCGGATCGTGTTGATCTCACCGTTGTGCGCGATCAACCGGTAGGGGTGGGCCAGTGGCCAGGACGGGAAGGTGTTGGTGGAAAAGCGGGAGTGCACGAGCGCGATCGCCGATCGGTACCGCTCGTCGGCCAGGTCGGGGAAGAAGTCTTCGAGCTGGAGCGCGGTCACCATGCCCTTGTACACGATCGTGGAGCTGGACAGGCTGGCCAGGTACAGGCCGATCTCGTGCTCGGCCCGCTTGCGCAGGCAGTAGGCCCTGCGATTGAGGTCAAGCCCGGTCTCGCCGCGCTCGGCGGTCACGAACAGCTGCTCAAGGCCCGGCATGACCGCGCGGGCTCCGGCACCACAGCGGGCCGGGTCGTGCGGGACCGGCCGCCAGCCGAGCACGCCCAGGCCCTCATCCGCGGCGATCCGGTCGATCGCCTCGCGGGTGTCCGCCTGGCTCTGACCCGGCGGCAGGAAGGCGAGCCCGACGGCATAACTTCCGGCCTGCGGCAGATCGAACCCCGTGACCGCCCGGAGGAACTCATCCGGTACCTGGGTCAGGATCCCGGCGCCATCGCCGGTCTCGGGATCGGCGCCCTTGGCACCGCGGTGATCGAGGTTGCGCAGGACGGTAAGCGCCTTCGACACAGTGTCGTGTCGTGGCTGGCCGCTCAGATCGGCAACAAAGCCGACGCCACAGGCGTCGTGCTCGTAGCTGCTGTCGTAAAGGCCGGGCCCGTTTACCGCGGGGGGTACGGGGGGTCGTCCCCCCGAGCCAGCATGCAGATGGGCAGCTGCCATCAAATCTCCTGTCGTCTCGTCCGCTTCCATCGCTGCTGGAGCGGTGTTGGGAACGGGACGACATTGGCCCAGGAGCGGGACGACACTGGCCCTGCAGTGCGGATCCAGGCAGTCGCTGCCGGCGCACTAGCAGCAGTATAACGAACGACCTAGGCGCAGGTCAGGGCCCCGGCACGTGGGAGCCAGGCTCGGACAGCGGGGCTGGTCAGGCCCGGTTGCTGAGCAGGACCGGCAGGAAAGCGACGAGGGTGACGGCGCAGATGATGCCGCCGATCGTGAACGGCGCGCGCAACCCGGCAGCCTCCGCCACGAACCCCCCGGCAAGCGCGCCGACCGGCATCAGGCCCCAGCCGAGCATGCGGTAGACGCTGTTGACCCGGCCGAGGAGCTGGGCCGGGACGACCCGCTGGCGCGGGCTTATCGTCACGATGTTCCACATCGTGACGAAAAATCCGTCGAAGGCCATCATCACGCCCGCGAGGAGGGCGTCGGGTGGCCAGTCCGATGCCGGCGAACACGACCGAGCTGGCCGCCATCGCGATGATCAGTGACGGCATCTGTCCAAGCCGGCGGGTAAGTACCGGGTTCACGAGCCCCCCGATAACGCTGCCGACGGCCGACGCGGTCCAGAGCAGCCCGTAGCCGCGGGCACCGATGTGCAGCGTCTGCGTTCCCGCCTGGCCGGCCGGAGCCTCCGAGCTGGGAGCGGCGCTGCTGAGCACGCCTGCGGGAGGCAGGTCCCGCTCCGGCTGAGGGCCGCCGCCCGGCCGCCTGGCCCCGGCTGGCGGCTGGGGCTACTGGGCCTGGCGGCCGGCTCGCACGCCGGCGGCCAGCTCGGCGGCAAGTTCCCGGACTCCGCGCACTCCCGCCTCGTCATCGTCGGCGGCCACCAGCCGCTGGACGAACGCGGTCCCGACGATGACGCCATCGGCGAAGCTGGCCACCTCGGCCGCCTGCTTCCCGTCCTTGACGCCGATCCCGACGGCGACCGGCAGGTTCGTGTACTTCCTGACCCGGGTGACCAGGCCGGCCGCCTGGCCGCTGACCGCATCCCTCGTACCGGTGGTGCCCATGAGCGACGCGGCGTAGACGAAGCCGCCGCAGACCGAGGTGATCAGCGCTATGCGCTCGTCGGTGGAACTCGGGGCGACGAGGAACACCGGATCGAGTTCGTACTCCGCGGCGGCCGCCAGCCAGGATCCTGCTTCTTCCGGAGTCAGGTCAGGCGTGATCAGGCCGCTGCCGCCGACCGCGGCCAGGTCGCGCGCGAACGCGCCGACACCGTAGCGGTCTATCGGGTTCCAGTACGTCATGATCAGTGCGGCCACGCCCACGTCGGCCAGCGCCTCCACCGTGCGGAGGACGTCCGTGACGTGGGTTCCGTTGATCAGCGCCCGGTGCACCGCCTCCTGGATGACTGCTCCGTCGATCAGCGGATCGGAATAGGGCAGGCCGATCTCGATGATGTCGGCGCCGGCCTCGGCCATGGCGAGGGCCGCCGCGATCGCGCCGTCCACGGAGGGAAACCCGGCCGGCACGTAGCCGATCAGGGCGGCTCGATTCTCCGCGGCCGCCTTTTCGAAGGCCGTGCCGACGGCGCTCATGTGTCCGCCTGGCTGTCAGCCGCGTCGTCGAGGTGACCGAACCAGCGGCCCGCGATATCCACGTCCTTGTCACCACGGCCGGAGAGGTTGACCAGCAGGATCGCCTCAGGGCCGAGTTGCGGACCGACCTGGAGCGCTCCGGCCAGCCCGTGCGCCGACTCGATCGCCGGGATGATCCCCTCGCTCCGGCAGAGCGCCGAGAAGGCCTCCATCGCCTGGACGTCGGTGATGGCCCGGTACTGGGCCCGGCCCGTGTCGTGCAGCCACGCGTGCTCAGGGCCGACACCCGGATAGTCAAGGCCCGCCGATATCGAGTGCGTCTCGAGCGTCTGCCCTTCGGCATCCTGGAGCAGGAACGTCCGCATGCCGTGGATGACGCCCGGCGACCCGCCCGCGACAGTCGCGGCGTGCCGGCCGGTCTCGATGCCGTCGCCGCCTGCCTCGCAGCCGATCAGCGCGACTGACTGGTCGGGGATGAAGGCGTGGAAGATGCCGATCGCGTTGGACCCGCCGCCGACGCAGGCGATCACCGCGTCAGGCAGCCGGCCCGCCTGCTTGAGTATCTGCTCCCTGGCCTCGAGCCCGATCACCCGCTGGAAGTCGCGCACCATCATCGGGAACGGGTGCGGGCCCATGACCGACCCAATGCAGTAATGGGTGTACTCGACCGTCGATACCCAGTCCCTGAACGTCTCGTTGATCGCGTCCTTGAGCGTCATGCTGCCGGTCTCGACCGGCACGACCTCTGCGCCCAGCATCTGCATCCGGGCGACGTTCAGCGCCTGGCGTCTGGTGTCCTCCGCGCCCATGTAGACGACGCAGTCCAGCCCGAGCAGTGCCGCTGCGGTCGCGGTCGCGACGCCGTGCTGCCCGGCTCCGGTCTCGGCGATGATCCGGGTCTTGCCCATCCTCTTGGTGAGCAGGGCCTGGCCAAGTACATTATTGATCTTGTGGGAGCCGGTGTGGGCGAGATCCTCGCGCTTGAGGAACACGCGGCAGCCGCCGGCCAGAGCCGCGAACCTCGGCACCTCGGTGAGCAGCGTCGGCCGGCCGGCGTAGCCGCTCAGGAGATCCGCCAGCTCGGACCGGAAGGCGGGGTCCGCCTTCGCGTCCAGGTACGCAGTGGTCAGCTCGTCCAGGGCAGCCATCAACGCTTCCGGTGCGAGCCGTCCGCCGAACCGGCCGAAGTGCCCGGTGCCGTCGGGAATCTGGCCAGCCTCAGATGCCGGCTGGCTCATGACGGCCTTCGTCCGGGATCGCCAGGCTCACCGGGATCCGATCCGCGGTCAGACCGCAGCGCCGGGTGTGATCCCGCCGTGACCAGGTCCGCCACCGCCGAACGCGGGTCCTTGCCGGTGACGAGGCTCTCGCCGACGAGAACCGCGTCCGCGCCGGCCGCGGCATATGCCAGCAGGTCATGCGGGCCGCGCACGCCAGACTCGGCGATCTTGATGATGCCGTCAGGAACCTTGGGCGCAAGCTTGGCGAATACGGAGCGGTCCACCTCGAGCGTCTTCAGATTCCTCGTGTTGATGCCAAGGACGGTCACGCCGGCATCGATGGCCCGCTCAAGCTCCTCGGCCGTGTGCACCTCGACCAGCGGGACGAGTCCGATCGACATTGCCCGTTCGACCAGCGAGATCAGCGCGTTCTGCTCCAGGGCCGCCACGATCAGCAGGGCCAGGTCGGCGCCGTAGGCCCGCGCCTCCCAGAGCTGGTAGGAGCTGAGGACGAAGTCCTTGCGGAGCACCGGCACCCCGACGGCCTCACGGACCGCGGCCAGATCCTCGATGCTGCCGCCGAACCTGCGCTTCTCGGTCAGCACGCTGATGATGCGAGCGCCGCCCGCCTCGTAGTCAACGGCCAGCGACGCCGGGTCGGCGATGGCCGCCAGCGCGCCCTTGGACGGGCTGGCCCGCTTGACCTCCGCGATCACCGCCACCTCGGTGCCGCTGAGCGCGGCCATCACGTCGCGAGGCGATGGCGCCTTCGCCGCGGTCTCCTTGAGCCGCTCGAGCGGCGTCATCTCCTGCCGGACAGCTAGATCAGCGCGTACCCCTTCGAGAATGTCGTCAAGCACGCTCACGCGGTTATGCCGCCCCTCGGGTGGGTTGCCTTGCGCACAAAATCGTAGCGACCACGCCGTCGGCGCCACGCCGGGCCCCGGTAGGCCGAGGGCTCGCCATCGGCCCGGGTCGATCCGGTCAGGAGACGGCCTCGAGTTCGCTGGCCCCATCCGAGAGCGCCGCGCCAGCGTGTTCAGGCACGTCGCTCGGGCCCGCGAATGCTCTCGCGACAGCCGGATGCAGCAGCGTGCCCAGCGCGATGATGGCCAGCAGCGTTCCGCCCAGGTATCGGGCGTAGGCGTAGCGGAAGAGCCCGACCGTGACGAATCCCGACTCGAACGCGATCGCGATCAGCCAGGCCGTATGACTGCCGGACCGCACGATCGCGGCCAGCCCGCAGAGCGCGGCCGCGATCGCGATCGCCAGCAGCACCGACGGCACGTTGCGCCGCCCGTAGCTCAGGCTCACCGCGGCGGAGGCGCCGGCCTGGGCGAGGTAAAACCGGCTCACAAGCCGGACAAGGGCACTGGACCGCGTCTGCTGGCCCAAAGACCGTCGCTTCGCTTCCGATCTGGACATGCCGTCAGCCATCCTCCCCTGCCGGCCCGCGGCGGCAACCGCCGGCCAACTTGCTCGCCTCATTCGCCGGCCCAGGGATGGCCGCACGCTGGCCGACTGGCTACACGGCCGTACTCATGGTACCAATCAGGCTATTACCGTCATGGAGGATGACTTCTCCATTACCAGCCCGTGACCGGGTTCCGGGCGAGACGGCGACCGGGCTCCCGCAGGAGTGCTCTCAGGTGCCGGCGGCCGGCCTGCGTCCGCCCGAGGTCGGATCGTCGCCCCTGCTCAAGGCCTCCCAGATGGAGGCCGAGTCGGCCGGTTCGGTGCCGGCCGGGCGGCTGCGCCCGACCCGGTTGCTGGCCTCGCTCGGGCGGCCTGGGGCCTCGTACTTGCCGCCCATCACGGCCAGCCGGCCCGGACTCCAGACCGCGATCACTCCGGCCGCGATCATTGCCAGGGCGCCCGCCACGACGAGTGCCTGCCAGCCGGCCGCGATGATGCTGACGTGCGGCGTCGCCCCCACGAGGTCGGGGACCGGTGACGATGAATTACTGCTGCCCTGCGTGACTGACCCGGCACCGGGATTGCTAGCCGGCCCGACCGCGGCGGCCGCCGCCGCCACTGCGGCCGCCTTCGACGCCGTGAAGGCCGACGCGGCTAGCCCAGCCCCCAGGCCAGCCAGGATCACGCCGCTGGCCCGCCGCCATATCCGCTTGGTTGCGAGTACCGCGGCCAGGCAGGC
>Ga0335074_10009978_pt1 | contig 13273 bp, 15 predicted proteins | sample Lox_Sample_23_FD_206715 | JGI IMG/M metagenome (GOLD analysis project Ga0335074, IMG submission 206715) | Soil microbial communities from Loxahatchee National Wildlife Refuge, Florida, United States - Lox_Sample_2.3 | ecosystem: Environmental > Terrestrial > Soil > Wetlands | place: USA...
TTGGATCTTTTCCTGCTTTTATTCTTAGGAATGGCCAAATCAATTTCCGTGGAGAGCTACCGGAGTTTGAATGTTCGACAGATTCAATCATTCCTTGCTTTTATTCTTAGGAGCGGCCAAATTAATTTCCATGAGAACTGCCGGAGTTGAGATATTCGACAGATCCAACCTACAAGACATAGAATTTCCTTGGTTCAAGTGTTTAGAGCTTGCAACTCATTGCAAGGTCTCTTTTCTTCCTATTGCCACATTAGAGCTCTACCTGGAACACCAATTCTCAACCAGCAACCACCTGCTCTAGAGCGTTGAGCATCGACCATCGGCCGTCAACAAAATATCCCGCGTTTTCTTATGTTAGGCAGGCTAGAATGAGAGCTAAGGGTCAATTCAACCTATAGGGTCGCTATATTGCTAACGTTAATACATTCTAGTGCTTTTAGAATAATACATACAGAACCCTCGCCTTCAGGGTTAAACTTTCAGCTTATTAGTATTATCTAGGCCTCGTCTTTTAGTCTGAGTGTCGCACTCGACCCCGATGCATTATCTCTGTCACATTGTGGACTGAAATGGCCTATACCTCCTATGTATAGTTTCATCCAGTGGAGGCCAGTGAGCAGGCAAAAATGGATGCTCCATTCTCCTAATGGTATGCAGTATTTTATTCCCGTTACAGGATAACAAGGCCAAAGAAGTGATGCCAAGGACCTTTCGGCTAATACTTTTTTCTCTTTTTCTAGATTTCCATTTGATTTTATCAACAACAATCTAATATATGGTAAGTTATATATCTTTTGTTGTTTTAAGTATCCTCGTTAACGTAGGCAAAGACTTGGGTGCATTTCCGATAATGTCCCAGTTTGACCCTGCCCCTAATTGTAAGTTAAGACTTGCTCTGTTCTAGTTGCGCCGTTGACATGGAAAAGCCACGACCCCGGATCAGTACTCCTGGAACAGCAATCAGTATAGTCTCAATGGTGAGAAACGACAGCATCAACGTCCTAAAAACAATCACTAACCTTGCCCCCTATGAAGACCAGGCATGGCAGCTTCTACATCAGGATTCGGAGATGCAATCGATAAATGCAGGGTACGTCATTTACTCCCCGACCACTTCTCTACCGGGCCGTATACCATGGTTTTGCAATTGTACCTTGGGCCATGGATGCATTGATTGTAACTTATGCTCACCAATTATGATAGGGACTCGCTGGCTCCTCCCCAAGCCTACACCGCTGCGGCTATACCAGGAGAATTGCGTTCTACTGCGAATGGTACGGAGATTGGCAAGCGAGGATTGAAATGTAAATGGCCGCAATGCTCTCACAGATCATTTTTACATCCATCAGAGCTTAAGTAAGACATTTTCAGCTTACCTACAAAGTTTTCTATTAATTCCTTTTTAGACGGCATGAGGATCGACACCAGCGACCCTTCACATGTCCTGTCCGTACATGTGAGAAGAAAACCTTTGCCGACAAGGGTGGCCTTCAGCGTCACAACCGCGAGAAGCACAATCCTGCCCAGTTCTTCTGTCCTTTCACCCAATGCGAACGGCACCACCATGGATTCACCCGAAAATATCACTTGATGGAACACAAAAAACGATTGCACGGCGGGGTACTTTCTGACATCAAGGCGAATGCTTCGGACGGCGTCTCATATGCTTCTCCCCGTCAACATGAAGACCAGAATCAACACAGCAAGAGTGCCAGTGTCGAGAGGAGCTCTTCTCATGACAATCAAGCTCAGGTGCTTCGCGGAGTGACATCGAACGCCACGTCGAGTGATCCGGAGAAGCTCAAAACGCAGCTGAGGATGCTACGGGTGAAGAAGAGCGAGCTGGAGGAGGCATTGGTGGAGCTGGATACGGATATAATGGAGACGGAGAGATCGCTCTTGGATGCTATTTGTGCGTAGTGCTAGGAGTACAGGAGATCCGGTCAACAGGGGCTCAATAGCGAAGAAAAACCTGCAGAGCGCAGCAGACAGGTCATGTGAACGGTGTATTCAACTTTCTCTTAGATTTCAAACCACAAAGTGTATCAGCAGACCACGTGTTCGCGCAATTGCCCCCACTAGCACCAGTCGCACGATGAGGCTTTCATAAAATTCCCCTGTTTAAAAATACGTGAGGCATCACGTAACTGTCCCTCATACAAATCCATGCAATTCAGCCAGGCACGTAACGTCACCTAACGCCTGCTTTCTCCAGGTACAGTACACCGCAGCTCGAACACCACCAAGCCCCCATTCGCTGAAACACAAGCACCCCGGCAAAAACTCAAAGAGACTGGCACACACAGGATCCCCGAATTTCATCCCACGTCATCGCCAAGAGAACACCAAAATGTCATCGCATGTCATCACCAAAGAGCGCCCAAGGGATTCAATGGTCTACTTACTGGCGCCAGCGAGAAGGATCTTGTCTTGAGAAGCTCGTGATAATTAAATTAGCTTTTATTTTCGTCGTCCTTCTATTGTAAGGAATTAGGTACATATACTACTTATATAGCAGCGAAGGGCAGAAAAGAAAACTCCCAGTCTATATCCCCAGCCAGCCCGCCAGTCTGTCTATTAACCCGTAACACAAAGGAAAATGAAAATAGTTCACTCGTCAGCACAAATTTTTTTTTCCCCCAGACTGGAGCTGCCGCTAACAGTGTGGTCGTGTTATTATTATTTCATTAAAAAGTAAACTTCATTAATGCCGGATTCAGCACTATCGGCAACAGCAAATGGCTCATGACCACATTCGCAAGCGGATAGATCGCAACAAGGGTGTTGATGCGCCATAAGGGAGGGAAGAAATAGACGCCGCCGACCATGAGGCCGATCATCAGGATGCAATACACAAATGTGAACCGGAATTTCTTGAGTAGTTTCGGCATCTCTTTGAAAAAGGTCGTGTCCTCGACTTCTTTAGCTGTGGCGCCCCAGGACATGTTGATCTCGAACATGTGAGAGAGGAGAGCTTGCGAGATATGGATGGAGACGCCGCCGAAGAAGATTGCAAAAAGAGGGATCCATGAGAGATTTTCCCATACTGTCATCATGATGTATTAGCTAAACGCACGATTGATTTATCCCTCAGCATGAAGGAAGGATGAAAGGGGTTACACTTACGAGCTGCGATCAGGCCCTTCTCACCCGTCCTATATCGCAGAATCGCTAATGAGACGTTAGAAAGGCCCGTGAACACAGTAATCATTGTAATGTAAATGGCAAAAGAGTCGAGGTAAAACTGGTCCACGTAGCCTGCGAACCAGCCCATTAGGAAGTAGTTGCTAACTACGAGAATCCATCCGGCTCCCAAAGCGTAGTATGTGCAAATGTAGGCCATGATCGTCAGCTTCGCATGTAGCGGCATGTTTGAAGCTATAAACTTGCGGAAAAGTGGAGTAAAGGGACCTCGCACAGGCCAGAACCGGATAGGGTGGAAGAGGAGTTCGTTGCAGCCGTATGCATATTTTTCCCAGCGAGCGAGTTCGTCATAGACGTTTAGAGAGACACCTTCTTTGAAGCCATCGCCTTGGTAGGCGGCGAGTCGAATCCGATAGCCTTCGCATTGTAGTCGCAATGCCATGTCGAAGTCTTCAGAGACGTGACTCTCAGACCAGAATTTCTCATAGCCATCTTCATCCATGTAGGTCACCTGTTGCAGAGCAGACCATCGCAGGATAGCATTGTGCCCAACAAAAGGGCAGACATCTCCACTTGCCACAGCGAATCTAATCGCAGTATAAATGAGATTCGTGAAGAATGTGATTCCGTTCTAAATCGTTAGCGAAGGCTTCTCTGACAAATTGGAAGCCAGACGACCGGGAGCCAGGGGAAAGAAGACCTACCTCAAAAAAACTATGGGTCACGTTCATCACACCCGATGAGAACTGTATAATAGCAACTTCAGGACTTCGCTCCATCTCGTTGGCCGCATCAAGTAAACAATCCCTCGGCACTTGCGTATCCGAATCGATGATCAGAATATAGTCGCCAACGCGAATATTCCCAGCTGCCCATGCTCTACCATTCAGCTCCTCGAGAACCTCCTGGAAACACTGCGCGTACATTTTGTTTTCATCGTCCTTGGTCCACGCAGGATGTCGTGCTATATTGGCTAGCTTTTCCTCAACTCGATTACTGACCATTAATGCATAGTTCATGTTTGATGCCTTTTTGAACCTCCCTCTCCGCAAGAAGACAGTCGATGCGTCAAATCCTGCATCAGCCTTTTTGGGAGGAGGATTATGCTTAGGCCGTGAAACCCAACCAATGTTATGCTCATCATAGAAGTCTTGGCGCAGAGAAGCTTCCTCCTTAGAGATCAGTTGCATGCCATCTAGAGTCGTTAGTTCGAATCCTAGCGATTTGATGCTATACACACCATCGTTGACGAAAATGTTTGCAGTTCCTCCTTGAAGCTCATATGTTGAAATTGCAGCCTTGATTGACATTATGGTGGGTTTGATAACTGCATTCAGACCCTCCTTATACACAGGCATCTGGACGGTTATATGAGGAAATGATCCATTGTTGAGTCGTTTTGGCGGTTTGCCCGAATATGCCCTGCTATTCATCATGACTTGATTGACTGGCCCGAAAATTTGGAATAAACAACCGACAATCGACTGCATTGAGAACTATGAAAGTCAGCAGAAGGACGTTGATACCGGTCGAGAAACATACAAGGCCAACAAAGAACACTAATGGTGAGAAGATTACAAGGCCGAGCCGCATGTAATTGCCATCCACGGCTATCTCTATTGCTATCTTTCGCCAGCCAAGGCCAAGGCAACTGAAGAGGAGCGCCACGGTTCCGGCTACAATCGTAGGACTAATGAACATCAAGGGTCTCTTCTCTTCCGGTCCCTGTCCTTCTTCCAAACTTTCTAAACTGGATATCTCATCGATCCTTTCAGCCGTAAGTTCCTTCTCTTCATCTGCATAATTTGCTCCGTTGTTCCAGACGGTCTCCATTAGCAATGTCTCAAGTTGAATTGTATGCTCGATAATCTTCTCAGGGTCATCGTCCCACACGACAAGGATTCCTCGATCTCGAATGAAAGCTGCAAATTGATGCTTCAAACATCCGGATAGATATGAAATGTTAGGTAAAATCTGCACTGAGAGGCCTCTCTGCAGTGATGCATAATCTCCCGGCTGGCTGCTCACAAATATAGAGATTACGTTCGTGTTAATCGTCATCGCGCACTGTTGAATAAATTAAAGGCTGAAATATATGAAACCAGAAACTGGGAAACTTACTGCCACGTTCATTTGAACGATTTGTTCGAACAGGCCGCTTCTCATATACCGCAGGTCTTCTGGGCAACATGTGTATTCGCCTCTGCTCTTTTTCAACATCACGCCCTCTTCCGGGCCCGAAGATGCCCACAGCTTCAGACGTTGCTGCTTGTACAGCCATTCGGCCATGACCTCGGTCTTCATGTTCTTGATTTCCTCCTCATTCTGAAAGCTGCCTGCAGCAAAGACAGAAGTTGGTCTTAAGGGGGTCTGGCGGTGTTCGATTATGGCTGGAGACGGTGTAGCTGATGTTGCATCACTGATGTTCGGCGTTTGTGAAGGTTTGCTTGTTTTGAAGTAGTTCTTGAGGGACTTCATTGTGAACTTGGCCCTGCCTCGCTCTCAAGTCTGTTGTCTGGTTGAATGTTTTGATTGAGAACTTAGGCGTTTCTTCTGAACGAAGGTAGAAAGAAGAGAGAGGGCTGAGAGCTGAGGCTCAGTCTTCCGCGTAGAGAAAGGAAATGATCTGTACAAAGCAAGTTGTGAACGGAAATAGACAAGTGGAAAGCAGATAAGAAAGGGTGCGTCAACATTAATTGGAACCTAATTGATGGCCCATGTCAGTACCATGCAATAATTAGCATAGGTGAGCGTATCTGCAGCCTCAATGACACTTGCAGTTAGATGGTTTGTTGAAACCAGCTGAATGGATTGGCGAGCCATCAAGGAAGGCTATCATCCCTACCTACCAGAGGTACTACTACCCATGTTTGCAGTATTGATAGCGAGAGACGGGCATCAAACCCAGGCAATACTGAGCGGAGTTGTCGCCCTCTTCGTCGACCCCCTCGGTTAAACCCCTTCGTAGCGACATGGTTATGACCTGCCGCTTTATGCCCTCGACAGGCCCTGTGCGAGGGCGAAAGAAGGACCAAACGCAGGTCTGTGCCACCACGACGCCTTTCCCAACGGGAGGTGACTATTGAATTTCCTGCATGGCTTGCGGCGCCACGTAATAAGTGTATATTTCGGGACGTAATCACTGGCTCGGGATTGGACCCCTACAGTACTTGGATATCGGTAGCGTGGTGCGGAAGCCAGAGGCGTCTTCCATCAGAGGCTAGTGCCCGTTTTGGCCACTGCTAATCTTCATGTTCCTGGGTGCCTCACAGGCCTTGCGCTAATCAAACCGAAGTTGATTTTCGTTCTCTCGTTGCAACACTATCCGTCCGCCACCACAACCACGACGCCGTGCGAGAACAGTGGGTTCGGCTTGCCATATCTAATGTTCCACAACGCGATATCATCCTGAGTGATCTGCAAGAAATTATACGAAGAGCGGCACGGTAAAGCAAAAGAATGGCATAGGTGTAGGGAGGGAAGATGGGAGCTGGGAGCTGGGAGCTGAGAGCTGAGAGCACGAAAACAGGGCATGGCGGGAATCGTGCCCTAGTAATAAGCTGCTTCTATTTGTAGCGTCGGCCCCCGTATAGTAGCGCGCTCTCGCTTGGGCCTGCCTCGAAAGGAGCGAAGGGGGTGGTCATGTTCGTAACTCGGTACAAGAGTAGAACTTTCGCTTCATCTGCCACAGATTGCAGCTAACTACATGCGTGCGCGATGCCGTCTTTCCATCCTGACCTCACCTGCTGCTTTAATTTGCTCTTCATGGCTATTGCATAGCTGCTCACATCTTCTGCACTGATCTGCATATCCCCTCCTCCCAACGGAATGAAATCCTCCGACCCACTCATTCTTCAATACATAATTATTGAATCCAGGCCTCTCCGCACTAGTTACATGCGACGCCAACTTAAGTTGCACCCGATTTACCCGGATGTTACTAAGTGTCCAACACCAAACAATGACATAAGTAGCTGAGTACCACCTGCGACATTCCGCACGGAAAGCCTCAAGAAACATCATCTATCCTCATACGTAAAGTAGCGTTGAGCCTAGTCAGATATGTGTGCTTTCGCTGATGCCTAAGGATGTGGGAGCATCATCGCTCCGTGACTCGAAATCTAACTCGTATAGCGGGAGCATCATCGCTCTGTGACTCGAAATCTACTCGTATGGCCTTCAGAATTCCAGCGCATACCGTATTTCATGCACGCATGGCTGGTTCTTTGCTGAGTGCCTCGTGGATCAATAATGTGACTAGATACTGTATGGAGTTTGCACACAAGATAACAGAGCATGCATAACTGCCCAATGAGAAAAGGAGATAGCTAACAAGGGTCTATCCAAACTCAGCCCAGACCGTGTATGTAAAACATCTTAAGTCGAAGCCACAAGGGAAAATCTTCCCTCGATCGGTGATGCAGCACATTTTCCCGGCTACAACCAAGGATAAGATCTGAGCTCTGCCAGGTCCAAGATCCAGTTCTCATGAGGTTTTTCATGTTGCTTTCAGATCCGAGCACACACATATACAAGTATGAGAGTTTGGGTGACGGCTCTTCGGGTCGGCTATTATTAAATGAGTGCATGCGTGGTTCCCAATCATGGGGCTCCCTTTAAAGAGGGCAGAGAGTTCTAGAGAGTATCTTTCCCGAGAGCCTTTCAAGGTCCTTGCGGATCTAATAATACAAGTCATCATGGCGCTTCCCTAATATAGTGAAGGTCGTTAAGTTCCAAGATTAGATCCAGCTGATCTGATGGTTTAGTCGCCATCCGGTGTATTGATACTCCAGATGCAGGACAGATATTGTTCTAGAAATCTACCAAATAGACCTTCATAGTTCTTGAAGGTGTGCTCTATACCTGCCGAACACTACCCATGGCGATTAGCGCCGATGACCCCGCATACGGCTAAATTGAGCATCCTTGGATGCCGGATGATGCCTAGAGGAGAGATAACTTACTAGATCGAAGTTTATACCAAAAACTAACTCCTTGAGTCACTGTAATCCTATATTTCCCTCCATTCAATCCAAATTTGACGTAGCCATCATCATATTGAGCATGGAGAAGTAGCCCCTTTCCTCCCCTCCAGATTACGACATCATTTACAATCACTTCCGCATACTCTAGCCCCACAGGCACAGCGACCTCGCCCTCCGTGCCCCCGGGCACTTCGATGTTCATTTGAAATACTGCAGATATGCCCTGCAGCGCCCAGTTAACTTTAAAAGGCCCCTTGGGTGTAGGCACCTGACCTCTTGCCCAATCTAACCCGCCAGCAGGCACAGGTTTCAATATCCAGTGACTAAACCCTGGTGCCGCCGGAATAACGCCCAGGATATAGTTCGACAAAATTGGCAATACACCAGTACTCCACCCATGCGCAGCACTTGTATAACCTCCCTCATACTTCCCTCCCTGCGCTCCAATACCTTCCCAAAACGTCGTGCCCGGGTCTTGACTCGCCATCCAGCCATAAAGCCTTTTAATTTCCTCGACAGCTGAGTCCTCCATGCCACTAGATTCGAATCTTGCAGCGATTTCGAAGTAGCTGATGAAAGGGTAAACGCGAGTTGAGAAGCCGACAGCTAGGTCGTCGTTGGAGAAGAAAGGATTGCCATAGGGGAGGGCCAGGGAGGACCAGTGTGAGAGTAAGGAGCGAGTACGGGTGCGTGGTGCGATCCCGGCGAGGACGGAGAGCATGTTGCCATCTTGGCCATGGGTTGTGCTGTTGATGGAGTCGACATAAGCGCCTACGGTGGTGTCCCAGAGGTGCTCGTTAATAGCAGCAGAGACGAGACTGGCCCGTTCATTCCAGCGCTCTGCGTCTGTGCTCTTATTGTAGAAATGGGCTATGTTAGCCGCGTTGGTGAGGGCGAGGACGTACAGTGCGTTATAGTAAGTAATGATACCGGTTCTAGGGAGAAAGGCGTAGTCTCCGTAGCCGCCTGATCCACCTAGACCCTTTGACACGAGGCCAGTCGTGTTATCGGTAGCTGATGGATAGTATTCATCCAAAACCTTCAGCATTGCTGGGTAGTAATCCGCTAAATATTCGTCGTCCTCAGTGTAGAAAAGTAGGTCACAGCTTGTGACAACCCACCAAAGAGGATAGTCAAACAGCGCCAGACCGTAATTACCAAGGGATGCTGGTGGAATCCAGCCATCGCTTCTTTGGTGATCCGCTAGATCTGCCAGGACATTTCGAGCGGCAATGCTGACATTGTGCGTTAGGTACAGTGTTCGACCGGCAACAGCTATATCTCCAACATAAGGGTCACGATCCCGCTTAGGTGCATCATGTATGACAAGTTTCCCAATCAGACTTGGGCTCGCAGCACCGCGAGGTTCGGTGTCATTAACTCGAAATGTATCAATGCACATCTCGTTTGTATAGGCTGCATCGTACCAGAGCTGATTCAACGTTGTATCAGAGCACTCGAACCACCCAGTGAAAGTGTCTGGCGTCCCTAAATATGCCGTAAAGTTCAAGTAAACAACATTAACCGATACAAAACCATATGGTTCGGCATCCGGAAAATCGGTTTCAAGGGCGTCGAGGTATATCTTGACATATCTGAAGCCATGCAGACCGTCAGCGCAGACCTTGCGACCGCTCGCACAACCATGCACGTCATCCCAGATGTATGGATCAGGTAGGACAGCTATTTGGTCCGATCCGGGTGTAATGGTGTCCCCCTACAACTATTCAGCGATTCGATTCTTATATAGGCATCGAAGGTCTGACTAACATTATAAGATCGTGTAAAATCACTGACATCAGTCAAGTATTCTATCATCTCTGAAAATGCCAACCGTATGCCCGGCCGGTTACTAGATGCACCTGCAAAGGAAATGGAGAGGAATCCCACCACTGGCTTACCGAAATCTACAACGACAGACGGGGGCAGTGGAGGTTCGTCAACAAGTCCAGGCCAGACTTCATTGATCCTAATGATTTCCCTTGGAGCAGAGAATTGGTCCTGTGTAAGAGTTATGCGGACTCCGTGCGTACGAATGGTGGGAATGAAAGGAACTTGGATCCTCGCAACATCACTATTCGTGATTGCTGCAGCCAACATCCATAATCCATCGTTTTGAAGAACCTCCACCTCTAATTTAGCAGGCACGCCCTCTCCACTCGACAGGATCGTGATACCAGGCAAATCCATCACACTAGGTGCAAGCACGGTAAGGATGTCATAGTACGAGCCAGGCGTATCATCGAACCAGAAAGTTGCGACGTTGCCATCAATAGCATTGCCTGGATGGTAAGTCTGAGCCCGGCCCTTAAAGGTGTTTGCTGCATGATAATTTGATCCATTTGCAATTGTGCCCACTGGCCACCGAGGCGTTTGTGGAGGGGGAGCTCTCGTGAATGTGGTGACTCCACCTGCAACGGAGAGCAAGCCATTTGGGTTGCTTACGTTGCCAGTAGTGTAGCTTGGAATGACTGATACAGGGTAGACAATCTGGTTGTTTGGGGCCCGGACATACTGCTCCCATGATGCAGGAGATAATGGTGATGAAGTCGGTGCTATAATTGGTGCAGAACCGGCCAACCATTGCAGCCAGTGTCCAACATTGCTTGCCAACATTGTAACTTGGACGAACACTCAACTTCAAGGCATATTACATACACTCACACGAAATGAGAAAGAGGATAGGTTCATGAAAGTTTGGCATGAGAAGTTGGAAATAAAGAACGGTCACATGTTCAAACATTCAATTTATACGCTAGTCCTAACTAGGAATTTAAGCAGAAGCACTACTACGTCACGAACTTCCACAAAGCAGAGGCTCCCTACAATAAGGTCAGGATAGATAATGAATTCGTCGCAACAGCACTTCTAAGTTTTCACGAAATAGACACGTCTCAAATAAATAGCATAGTGAATTCACTCTAAATCTCTTAAAAGGCTTGATACTCCCGAGCCTTTACGCCAGATATTGTACAGGTCTGATGCTGACGACAAATCCTTTAATTATACTGCATATATGTTGCTGTCGAATTGAACTTCAGATTGCCCTTGATGACCTTGTCCACGGCGCTCAAAAAATCTTTCTCAGTGGCCACCTTCCTCCGTGCACGGATAGCGAACATGCCGGCCTCTGTGCACACACTTCGTAGCTCGGCACCAGTCGAATTGGGGCAAAGGCGTGAAATAAGCTCCCATCTGATATCGCGCTCGACAGACATACTCTTTGCGTGGATTCGGAGAATATTTGCTCGGCCTTCAAGATCCGGGAGAGAGAACTCTATCTTCCGATCAATACGACCTGGTCGCATCAAGGCTGGATCAAGTGTCGAAGGTCTGTTTGTCGCGAACATAACTTTGATGTTCCCTCTTGCATCGAAACCGTCGAGTTGTGTGATGAGCTCCAACATAGTTCTTTGAACTTCATTATCTCCTCCCGCGCCGTCGTCGAATCTGGCGCCACCGATGGCATCGATTTCATCAAAGAAGATAATGCAAGCCTTCTTCGTCCGTGCCATCTCAAAAAGCTCTCGGACCATTCTCGCACCTTCACCAACATACTTCTGTACCAGTTCACTCCCTATGACTCTTATGAACGTCGCATCAGTTCGGTTGGCAACTGCTCTAGCGCAGAGCGTCTTTCCAGTTCCTGGTGGGCCATATAGCAGAGCTCCTTTGGGAGGGTCGATGCCTAGGTTGACAAATCGTTCAGGAGACAGAAGAGGCATCTCAACGACCTCTCTTAATTTCTCGACCTGATCTTTACAGCCTCCAACATCACCATACGTCACATCTGGTTTCTCCTCCACTGTCATCATAGTAACGCTCGCATCAATCTTGGGTGGTAATGGTAATAGAATTTGGTACTTATTCCTGTCCACACTAGAAAAAGTCGTCAGTAGGAACTCAGCTACCAAAATCGTGGATATACATACCCGACACGCATTCCTTCCTCAATATCTGTAGGACTAACACGTTCCCCGAGGTTGACCACAAACTTTGCTATTTGTTTGACGTTGATGACATATTTGCTCTTTTCTGTGTCCTTCTCATCCTGTATGATCTTCGTACATCGCGCAACCTGTAATGGCTGCTCTTCTGACATTCTTTGTCTGTCTGCAGCCACATCCCATAGATGAGGTGGTGCCAGTCCTGTGTCTGATTCTTTGACGCCAATCTTTTCGTTGACACTTGTTTGCTTCTCCTTGATCTGCTGTTCGAGCTTTTTAAGAGCTGCCGCATAGGGAGCTGCGCCATACGTCTTCAGGACTTGAATGTCCCTTTTGTTTCAGAAAGTTAGAGATTAACCTCAGCATTTTGACGGATACAACGTACTCATCAGTAAGAGGTGTGATCTTCTTTTCCTCGATCTCATCGTCAGCAAACTTCTTATACTTCTCCCAGTCTTGACCTGTCGCGCTTGGCATCGTGAAAAGGCAATATGGCCTTGCAGGTGAACTTTGTGGTTATTGTGATATTGATTTAAGGTCTATGAAGGGAGTGTTCGATGATTGAACTACAAGGCATCGAAGAGCCTCGCGGTTGCTCGTGTAAGCGATGGCGGAAGCTATCTTAAAGGGGTTAGCCTAGATTTATCGGATTTCTAGAAAACGCGACCTTGAAGTTACGCGACAATTTCTGGAGGCAGTTCTATTAACTCCAGTTAAGCACCGCTATCTTGAAGTTTCCCAAAGCCTTCAATATGGCTTTAACTGCTTCTGCAGCTAACTCTGGTAACAATGCTTTCAAGGATAAAGAGAAGCCTATGGCGGTGCGAACAGCGAACATTGTTGCTGCGAGAGCTGTCGCCGATGCCATAAGAACTTCGCTGGGGCCCAGAGGAAGTAAGTTTATGCTTCATACACTGCCTACTGCCACTTCTATACTAACTTCTCAAACGTGGATAAAATGATACAAACTGGACGGGGAGAGACCATAATCACAAATGATGGAAACACTATGCTTAAGAGTATGGCAGTCATGCACCCATCGGCGAAAATGCTCGTGGATCTCTCTGCTGCACAAGATGTTGAGGCAGGAGATGGAACTACTTCTGTGGTTGTGATTGCGGGAAGTTTGCTCGGAGCAGCAGACAGGTTGCTTACAAAAGGTATCCATCCCTCAGTTATTGCCGAGTCTTTCCAGCG
>Ga0335074_10009979_pt1 | contig 13273 bp, 8 predicted proteins | sample Lox_Sample_23_FD_206715 | JGI IMG/M metagenome (GOLD analysis project Ga0335074, IMG submission 206715) | Soil microbial communities from Loxahatchee National Wildlife Refuge, Florida, United States - Lox_Sample_2.3 | ecosystem: Environmental > Terrestrial > Soil > Wetlands | place: USA: Florida...
TCACGGGTTACACCGTAGCCCGGCGAGCCACCGGGTACCAGGGCCGCAGGTATGCCAGGATGAAGAGCAATGAGAGTCCCACCCATTAAGTTTGCGCACGTCAGGCGGGGGAAGGTCGACGCGCCGCCCGGCCTCGTCGGCGTGGCCAGGGTGGACCTGCGGACCAAGGTTCTGGTCAAGCGCCTCGCGCCGGGCGACATCGCCGTCATCGACCACCCGGACCTGGACCGCGTGTCGGCCGACGAGCTGATCGCCGCCCGCCCGGCGGCCGTCGTCAACGCCGCCCGGTCGATCACCGGCCGCTACCCCAACCTCGGGCCCCGGCTGCTGCTCGAGGCCGGCATCCCGCTGGTCGACGACGTCGGCCGCGAGGTGCTGAGCCGGATCGCCGACGGCGCCCTGGTGCGGCTCGACGGCGACGTCCTCTACAAGGGGGACACGGTCGTCGCCAAGGGCGTGCTGCAGACCGAGGAAACCCTCGACGAGGCGATGGACGAGGCGACCGCCGGGGTGCCGAGCCAGATCGACGCGTTCGCCGCCAACACCCTGGAGTTCCTCCGCCGGGAGCACGGCCTGCTCACCAACGGCATCGACAACATGCCGCCGCTGGCGACGGACATGGACGGCAGGCACGTGCTGGTCGTCGTCCGCGGCTTCCGCTACCGCGAGGACCTGCGGGCGCTGCGGCCCTATATCCGCGAGTACCGGCCGGTGCTGCTGGCGGTCGACACCGGCGCGGACGCGCTGATGGAGGTCGGCTACCGGCCGAACGTGATCATCGGCGACATGGACTCGGTCTCCGACGAGGCCCTGCAGGCCGGCGCCGAGCTGATCGTGCACGCCTATCCCGACGGGCGCGCCCCCGGCATGGCGCGGGTCAGGGGTCTCGGCCTCGACGCGGTGCCGCTGCCCGCCCCCGGCACCAGCGAGGACGTCGCGCTGCTGGTCGCCGACAGCTGCGGCGCCAGCCTGATCGCGGTCGTCGGCAGCCACTGGACGCTCGAGGAGTTCCTCGACAAGGGCCGCCCGGGCATGGCCTCGACGTTCCTGACCCATCTGCGCGTCGGCGGTAAGATCGTCAACGCGCGCGGCGTGCACCAGCTCTACCAGAGCAGAATTTCCGGGTGGGCGCTGGTCGCGCTGGTCCTCGCCGCCGCCTTCACGATCTCGATCGCGATCGCCTACTCGCCGGCCGGCCCGATCCTGGGCGACTACTTCATTGGCACCTGGCACACCTTCGCCTACTGGCTCACTGGACTGTTTAAGTGATCGACTTCCGCTATCACCTGGTCTCCATCGTCGCCGTGTTCCTGGCGCTGGCGATCGGCATCGTGCTCGGCTCGACCGAGCTCCAGGGCAACACGATCGACGTCCTCCGCTCCTCGTCGAACTCGCTCAAGAACCAGCTCAGCCAGAGCCAGGCGGAGCGTGGCGTCGCGCAGGCGCAGGTCAGCACCGACCAGACGTTCATCGCCGCGGCCGCGCCGAGGCTGCTCGCGAACGAGCTCCCGGGCGACCGGGTCGTGCTCGTCACCGAGCCCGGCGCCTCGTCAACGGTGATCTCCGGCGTCAAGCAGGCGGCCGTCGAGGCCGGGGCCACGGTGACCGGCGAGGTGGCGATCCAGCCCAAGTTCAACGACCTGTCGGGCGCCACCCAGGCCAGCCTGTCGCAGATCAACTCCGACCTGGCCACGACCGACAACACCTCCCTGGCCACGCCCTCCAACGAGCAGACGCTCGACCAGCAGCAGGCCGCGCAGCTGATCGGCACCGCGATCCTGGCCACCACGACGGCGGGCGAGACCACCGGCCTCTCCGCCGCCGACGCGACCACCCTGCTCGGGGCGTACGCGCAGGCCGGCTACATCACGATCACCCCCGCCGTCACCGACCGGGCCACCCTGGCGGTGATCGTCACCCCGGACACCGCGCCCGCCGACGGCCAGAACGACCCGGGTACCCAGGTGCTGCTGGCGATCGCCCAGGAGTTCGCCGGCGAGAGCGCGGCGACGGTCGTGGTCGGCTCGACGGCCGGCTCGGCGGCCGGCAGCCCCATCGCGGCCCTGCGCGCGAGCAGCGTCGCCAGCCTCGTGTCGACCGTGGACAACGCCGACTCGATTATCGGGCAGGTCTCGACAATCTGGGCACTTGCGGAGCAACTGCGCGGCCAGAAGCCGAATAGCTACGGTATTTCGGGTGCATCCGCGGTCAGCCCGGTACCGTTGCCTGTGCCGAGTGCGACGCCGACGATCTCCGCCTCGCCGCACGCGACGCAGACGGGAAAGGGCGACAAGTCCGTGAAGAAGAAGTGAGCCGCGCCGGACGCGCGGCGGCCGGCGGCACCACGGTCGCGGGCACCGTGGTCACCGGTGCCGCGAGCGCGGCGGCGGCCCGCGCCGCCTACCGGACGCTGCGGCAGCACCCTCCGGCCGGCGAGCAGACCTGGACCAGGACCAACCACCGGGGCGAGCTGGTCACGCTCCTCGAGGGCCCCGCCGTCGCCGTCGGCGCGATCGCGGCCGAGGTCGTCGGCGCTGCGGTCGCCGCCCGGTTGCCGGGTCGCCCCGGGCAAGATCAACTTCATTTTTCCCCCGAACGGACCGTTGGCTCCCACCCCTCCCTCGCCATGGCCGTGGCAGGCGGCGGCGCCCTCGGGTTCGGGGTTCTCGACGACCTGGCGGGCTCGGGCAGGCGCCGCGGGCTCAAGGGCCACCTCGGCGCGCTCGCCCGCGGCGAGGTCACCACCGGCAGCGTCAAGCTGGCCGGGCTGGCCGTGACCGGGCTGGCGGGCGGCCTGCTGATCGGCGGCAGACGGTCCGACGTGCTGGTCAACGCCGGGCTGATCGCCGGCGGGGCCAACCTGCTCAACCTCTTCGATCTCCGCCCCGGGCGCGCGGTCAAGGTCGCGACGCTGTCGGCCGGGCTGATCGCCGCGGGCGGCGCGGGCGGGCCCGACCGGTCGGCCGGCCTCGCCTCGGTGGCCGCGCCGCTCGGCGCGGGCCTCGCGCTGCTGCCGGAGGACCTGGCCGAGCGGGCGATGCTGGGCGACGCCGGCGCGAACGCGCTCGGCGCGATGCTCGGCGCGGCGGCGGCCGCGTCGCTGCCCCGGTCGGCGCGGGCCGGCCTGCTGGCCGGGATCGTCGCGCTGACCGTCGCCAGCGAAAAGGTCAGCTTCACCAAGGTCATCGAGCGGACGCCGGCGCTGCGCAGGCTCGACATGCTCGGCCGCCGGCCGGCCCCGCCGGCCGTCGCGGTGCCAAGCACGGCCGCCGCCGCGGTGCCCGCGGTCGAGGACGATCCACCGGACGCCGGGCAGGTCATCCGGCTGCACGGCCGCCGCGGCGGACGGCACCGGCGGGTCGGAACCGGCGAAGACAGGGTCCGTTCGATCAACTGGCTTTTCGGATTGTTCTTTAGAGCGCTGGCGCGACAGGAGCCGTGATTCCGGAAGTGGCCGAGCGGGAGGCGGCTCGGCGGCGGGGGCAGGGCATCGGGCGCGCTGCCGTCATGATCGGGGTCATCACCATCCTCGCCCGGCTGGTCGGGTTCGGGCGGCAGGTGGTGTTCGCGCACACGGTGGGCACCACCTGCCTGGGCACCGCCTACACGACCGCCAACATGGTGCCGAACATCATCTACGACATCGTGCTCGGCGGCGCGCTCTCGTCGGTGGTGGTGCCGGTGCTGGCGGGACCGGCGCGAGACGCGGCGCCGGTCGGCGCGGCCGGGCTCGTCGAGGGCGGCCCGGCCGCGGACGCGGCCCGGCGGATCTCGTCGGCGCTGCTGACCTGGACGGTGCTGCTGCTGGTGCCGGTCAGCGCGGCGCTCGCGCTGGCCGCCCACCCGATCGTCACCGTGCTCCTCTCGCACTCCTCCGGCTGCCCGCGCACGGTGATGGCGGGGGTCGGCGCCCGGATGCTGATCGTCTTCGCGCCGCAGGTGCTGCTGTACGGGCTCGCGGTCGTGCTCTACGGGATCCTGCAGTCCTACCGCCGGTTCTCCGGTCCGGCGCTCGCGCCGCTGCTGTCGTCGCTGGTCGTGATCGGCGCGTACGCGGCCTTCGGGGCGATCGGCGGGGAGTACGTGTTCGGCAACCGGCTGCACGAGCTGCCGCCGATGTCGGAGTACCTGCTGTCGGGCGGGACCACCCTCGGCGTGCTCGCGCTGGTGGTCACCGCCCTGTTCCCCGCCCGGCGGCTGGGCCTGCGGCTGCGGCCGACGCTGCGGTTCCCGCCCGGGGTCGGCACCCGGGTCAGGCGGCTGGCCCTGGCCGGGGTGTTCACGCTGGTCGCCCAGGACGCCTCGGCGGCGGTGGTCATCGTGCTGTCCAACCGCTACGGCTCGACCGGCGCGCTGGTGATCTACGGCTTCGCCTGGGCGGTGTTCATGGTCCCGTTCGCGGTGCTGGCGGTGCCGATTGCGACGAGCGCGTTCCCGGCCCTGTCGGCCGGGGCCGACCCGCGGACCGACGCGCGCGCCGACGCCGCCGTCGGGAGCGTCGCGGCCGCCGTCGCGGGCGACTTCGACGAGACCGCGGCGATCTCGACCCGGGCGGTCATGATCGCGTCCTGGCTCGGGACGGCGGTCCTGGTCGGCGCGCGGTGGCCGCTTGCGCGCGTCTTCGAGTCGCACGACGTGCACGGCGCGTCGGTCCTGGCGCTGGCGCTGGCGGCCTTCGCCCCGGGGCTGGTCGGGTACGGCATCTCCGCCAACCTGTCCCGGGTGCTGTACGCGCGCGGCCGCAACCGCGCGACGGCGCTGGCGATCGGCGGCGGCTGGCTGCTGGTGATCGCCGCCGACCTGGTGATCGTGCCGATCGCGCCGCCGCGCCACGTGGTCCCCGCGCTCGGACTCGGCATGTCGTTCGGGCTGACCGTCTCCGGCCTGGCCCTGCTGATCCTGGTCGCGCGCGATCGGGGCGCGCTGGCGCTGCACGGGGTGTCCCGGGCGTTCCTGGCCGGGCTGGCCGGGGCGGTGGCCGGCGCGGCGGTCGGCTCGGTGCTGGCGGGCGCTCTCTCCTCGCCCGGGTTCTTCGTCAACGTCGGAATGTCGATCGTGGTGACGCTGGTGGTCATCGCGGTGTTCGCGGCCGTCGCGGGCAGCATCGACTTCGGCGACGTCCGAGCCGCGGTGGCCCGCCTCCGTGCCCGCCCCAGCTAGCCCGGCACCGCCCCCGCCCGCCGCCCCGGCCGGGCGGGCTGGGCAGATCGGGCGGGTCGCGCTGGTCGTCGGGACCACCGCGGGCGGGACCGGGGCGCACGTCCGGATGCTCGCGGCCGGCCTGGCCGGGCGGGCGATGGCCGTGTCGGTCCTCGGGCCGTCCGCGGCCGACGCCGCGTTCGGGTTCGGGGCGCTGACCGGGGTGACGTTCTCGCCGGCCGAGTTCGGCGGCCGGCCGCAGCCCGGCGACGTGGCGGCGGTGCTGCGGCTCCGGTGGCTGCTCGGTTCGGGACCCGACGTGGTTCACGCGCACGGGCTCCGCGCGGGCGCGCTCACCGCGATCGCGCTCGGCGGCCGGCGACGCCGGCCATCCGCCGGCCGGCGGCCGCGGCTCGTGGTCACCGTCCATAACGCGCCGCCGCCCGGCCGGGGACCCCAGGTGCTGGTCTACCGCCTGCTCGAGCGCATCGTCGCCCGCGGCGCGGACCTCGTGCTGTGCGTATCGCCCGACCTCGAGGCGCGCATGCGCTCGGCCGGCGCGCGCCGGGTCGCCCGCGCGCTCGTCCCACCAGCCGACCCCAGACCCCTACCCACCCCACCCGCGCCAGCCACCCCACCCGGGCCAGCCACCCCACCGCCCGGGCCACTCACGCCAACCCCAGCAGCTACTCGAGTTGCGGGTCGGCCCATCCTCCTCGCAGTGGGACGGCTGGCCGCGCAGAAGGACTTCGGCACGCTCCTTGCTGCCGCCGCGCTCTGGCACGACCTCGATCCGGCGCCGCAGGTGGCGATCGCGGGAGACGGGCCGTTGGCGGATGAACTACGGGCGCAGGCCCGATCGCTCGGCGTGGACGCGGCGTTCCTCGGGCACCGTGACGACGTGGCCGAGCTGCTGGCGGCCGCGACCGTGTTCGTGCTCCCGAGCCGGTGGGAGGGGCAGCCCCTCATCCTGCAGGAGGCGCTGCGGGCGGGCGCCGCCATCGTCGCCACCCGCGTCGGCGGCATCCCCGACCTGGTCGGCGACGACGCCGCGGTGCTGGTCCGGCCGGCCGACCCGCAAGCGCTGGCCAACGCGGTCCGCGCCGTGCTGACCGACCCACCGCTCGCCGCTCGCCTCCGCGCCGCAGCCGCCCGACGCGGCACCGCGCTCCCGGCCGAGGCCGACGCCGTCGTGGCGGCGCTCGCCGCCTACGCCCAGGCGCTCGCGGCGACCTGAGTCGCGCAACGAGCCGCGCGACCTGAGATAACAGCAAGAAGCCGCCGGCGAGGACGTCGATCCCATGACGATGGATCGTTGTGTACACGCGGATGTACACAACGATCCATCATCGTGCGCGACGCGGCCAGGTCGCTGCTCGGCATCGGATAACAGCAAGAAGCGGTACGCCAGCTTGCGCTTGCACGCCGTGGATGGGGTCGATCGTCTGAGACAATGATCAAGTGCCCCTCACCCAGACCTGCCTCTGCCTGCTGACCAGGATCGGCGGCGACGGCGAACCCCAGGTTCTGCTCGGGTACAAGAAGACCGGCCTCGGCACCGGCAAGATCGTCGCGCTTGGCGGGCACGTCGAGGAGCGCGAAACCGCCGCCCAGGCGGCCGCCCGCGAGGTCAAGGAGGAGTCCGGCATCGCGGTGGCGGCCGACTCGCTGGTCGAGGCCGCGCACATCACGTTCCTGTTCCCGACCCGTCCGGCCTGGGACATGACCGTCGCGGTGTTCATCGCCGGCAGTTGGAGCGGTGAGCCGGCCGAAACGAACGAGATCCGGCCGCAGTGGTTTCCGGTCGCGGCCCTGCCGCTCGACCGCATGTGGGACGACGGCCAATACTGGGTCCCGCGCGTGCTGGCGGGCGAACGCCTCCGCGCCACCTTCAGCTACGCCCCCGACTGCGAAACCGTCGCCGCGTCGGCCATCGCCGAGCTTGCCTAGCTGGCGGCCAGGAACGTTTCGCCAAGGCCGGTGATCTGCATGAGCCTGGTCAGCCGAGGGCTCGGCGCGGTCACCCGGAACGGGCAGTTGGCCTGCTCCGCGTAGTGCGCCATCCGCACCAGCGCGTGCAGGCCCCGGGCGTCGCAGAAGCGCACCCCGGCCAGGCTGACGACGACCGGCCCGCCGAGGTGGTCGATGATCTCGCTGACGTACCCGAACGCCGCGTCGGCGGTGGCCACGTCAAGCTCGCCGCCGAGCTCCACGGCGGCGCCGCCGGCGTCCAGGACCCGGTGGCTCAGCTCGAGTGGCGGCTGCGGATCCTTTTCCTGATCCACGTGCATCTTCCCTTGGATTACGGTAATTCGCGGTCGGCCCGCGAAACGTACCCCATGCGGAATTTCGTGCATTGCTTTCGCCGATCTGGCATAGCGATAAGCCATGGAGACCGGAATGGTGATTATTTTCCTGTCATCCTCGATGCGTGACATTCCCGCAAAGCCCCGTGCAGGGCCAGCCGCTCGCGCGGCTGGCCCTGGCCCTGCTTCATCCTGGCAGCAGGCCTGAAGGATGACCACACGGGCATCCCCACAGGAAACCCACAGGATGGCCCACAGGATCGGTGCGGCCCCGTTTCGAAGTGTCTTTTCGTGTAGGGTATTGCCCGCACCGCCGCGATTGCGAGTCGGATCCTATAGGAGCCCTCGATGAGAATGCTATCCCGTCCAGTCGAACAGATACAGGCCCACTACTCGGCGGTTGTGATTGGCTCTGGATACGGCGGGGCGATCGTCGCCGCCCGTATCGCGCGGGCCGGGCGGGATGTCTGCGTCCTGGAGCGGGGCAAGGAGCTGCACCCGGGGGAGTACCCGAACTCCGCCCTGTCGGCCGCGCGGCAGATCCAGGTCCACACGGCCAAGGCGGACCATGGGTCACCGGTCGGCCTGTTCGACTTCCAGGTCGGCCCCGACGTGACCGTGCTGACCGGCTGCGGGCTCGGCGGCACCTCGCTGATCAACGCGAGCGTGGCCCTCGAGCCGAGCGACGCGATCTTCGCCGACGACCGCTGGCCGGCCCCGCTTAGGCAGCATCCCGAGGCGCTGGCGCCGCATATGAGCGCGGCCAGGGAGATGCTCGGGTCCAACCCGTACCCGCCGTCGTGGCCGCAGCTGCCCAAGCTGCAGGCGCTGCAGCAGGCGGCGTCCGGCCTCGGCCGCCCGGTGGTCCGCCCCGACCTCAACGTGACGTTCACCAGCGGTCCGAACGCCGTCGGGGTACGGCAGAACGCGTGCAACCTGTGCGGCGACTGCTGCTCCGGCTGCAACTACGGGGCCAAGAACACGGTGCTGATGAACTACCTTCCCGACGCTTACGCGCACGGGGCGCACATCTTCACCGAGGTGGCGGTGCAGTCCGTTCGGCGCTGCCAGGACACCTGGCGGGTGGGCTTCGACGTCCTCGGCGAGGGACCCGCCACGTCCCGGTTCGTCACCGCCGACGTCGTCGTGCTCGCGGCCGGGACGCTGGGGTCGACGGAGATCCTGCTGCGCTCCCGGGACCTCGGGCTGCCGGTGTCGGAACGGCTCGGGGACGGGTTCTCCGGCAACGGCGACGTGCTCGCGTTCGCCTACGACACCGACCAGCCCGTGCACGACGTCGGCCTCGGCGACCGCGTCCCCCGCAAGGACACGGCGGTGGGGCCCACGATCACCGGCCTGATCGACCTGCGCGGCCCGGACACGGGGCTGGGCGACGCGCTCATCATCGAGGATGGCGCCATCCCGGGCGCGCTTGCCTCGGTGATTCCGCTCGTGCTCAGCGCCGCCTCCGGCGGGGTGCCCGAGGGGGCGGCGAAGCGGCTGCAGGGACTGGCCGGGATCCCGTTCGGCTCGCATCGCGGGCCGGTCGGCCGCACCCTCACCTACCTGGTCATGAGCACCGACGACTCCGGCGGCCGGATCGCGATGGAGAACGACAGGATCCAGGTGGTGTGGCCCGAGTGCGGGCAGCAGCCGGCCTTCGCGCGCGACAACCGGCTGCTGGCGGAGGCCACCCGGGCGCTGCAGGGGACCGAGACGCCCGACCCGCTGTGGGCCTGGACGCACGACCGATCGCTGATCACCGTGCATCCGCTCGGCGGGTGCGTGATGGCGGACGACGCGGCCGGGGGCGTGGTGGATCACAAGGGCCGGGTGTTCGACCCGGTCGGCGGCGGCGTCCACGACGGGCTGTACGTCTGCGACGGCTCGGTCGTCCCGTGCGCGCTTGACGCGAACCCGTCGCTCACGATCTCCGCCATCGCCGAGCGGACGGCCGCGCTGCTCATCGAAGACCGGGAGTGGGCGGCGGAGGACCGTGACAAAGCGCCGGAGCCCGTTCCGGAGTTGGCGCCGGGCCTTGCCCGGCTCCAGTTCACCGAGCGCCTGACCGGCTTCGTCTCGATGAGCGTGCCCGACGACTACACCGCGGGCTACGACCGGGGCCGGGCCGACAACGCCCGCGTCGATCTGCTCATCAGCATCGACTACGACGACATCCAGGCGGCACTCAACAATCCCGCGCATGAGGCGCGGATCACCGGAACGGTGGTCGCGCCCGCGCTGTCCGCCCGCCGCCTGACCGTGGTCGAGGGCACCTTCGCGCTCTTCGAGCCCGACCCGGCGCAGGTGGAAACGTGGCACATGCAGTACCGGATGACGCTCGAGTCCCACGAGGGGAACCGGTACTCGTTCGAGGGCCACAAGGTGATCCGCGAGGACGGGGTCCGGCGCGCCTGGTCCGAGACGACCACGCTGTACACGACGATCACCGGGCCGGTCGGGCAGCCCCCGGGCACCGGGATCCTCTACCTGAAGCCCGCCGACCTGCCCAAGCTGATCCGCAGCATTAAGGTCGACGGCGTACCGCGCCGACAGCAGGGCGCCTATCACCGCGCGTTCCTCGAGCTCTTCGCCCATGAGATGGTTCACGTCTACGGCGGCGTCCTCGATGAGGTGGGGGCCTTCCCGAGCGCGCCCAGAACGGCGCCTGCGGTCCGTGAGCCCTTCGACCCGGACGGGATCTGGTGGTGCGACGGCAGCGGGCGGTGGCACGCCGACGACCGGCTCGGCGACGACGCGTTCCTGCGGTTGACCAGGTACCGGGCCGGCACCAAGGGGCCGCTGATCATGGCCACGGGGTTCGGCATGTCGACGCACTCGTTCCTGGCGTCGACCATCGAGCAGAACCTGACCGAGTACCTGGCCGACCAGGGCTATGACATCTGGCTGTTCGACTACCGGGCCGGGATCGACCTGCCGTCGTCCCGAAGCGAGTTCACGATCGACGACATCGCCCGGGTGGACTGGCCGACTGCGGTCGGCAAGGTCCTCGAGCTGACGGGCCGGGACGAGCTCCAGGCCTTCGGCCACTGCGTGGGGTCGGGCTCGCTGCAGATGGCGATCCTGGCCGGGCTGCAGGGGATCAGCACCGCCGTCTGCGCGCAGTTCCCCATGCACCCCTCCACGTCGGTCTTCAACCAGGTGAAGTCCCGGCTGCACACCGCGGGCGCCTTCCGCGCCCTCGGCGCCGGCGGCCTGGCGCCTGACATCCGCCGGTCGGCCCCCGACGAGCTGGTCGACCTCGGCCTGCGGACCCTCCCGATGCCGGCCGAGGAGCACTGCGGCCAGGCGGTGTGCCGGTGGATCAACGCGATCTACGGCTGCACCCACCGGCACGCGCAGCTCAACGATGCGACCCACCGGGCGCTGAACGAGATGTTCGGGTTCGGGAACATCGACTCGCTGAACCACCTGTCGCTCATGATGCGGCGCGGTCTCGCGGTCACGCACACCGGCGGGATGGACTACTTCCTGCACCCGGAGCGCGTCGCGGGCACCCGGCTGCTGCTCCTGCAGGGCTCGCAGAACTACATCTTCCACCCGGTCGGCTCGCTAAAGACGCTGCGCTGGCTGAGGGACTGCAACCCCGGTGGCGACTATCAGCGGGAGGTGCTCCCGGGCTACGCCCACCTCGACGCGATCGTCGGCGCCAGGGCCGCGACCGACGTGTACCCGAGGATCGTGAACTTCCTCGAGGCTCGCTAGGCTAGCGCCGCCCGCGCACAGCCGTCAGCTGCGCACAGCCGTCAGCTGCGCACCCCGTCAGCCGCCCAGCCGCGCAGCCGTGGCCGGTTGGTGATCGCGGCCAGCTCGAGCTCGCCCGCCGTGCGCATCGCGGACTCGGTGAGCGCGGCCGCCCGCTCGACGTCCGCTGGCTGACCGCGCAGCGACAGCACCCGCCCGTAGGCTTCCTCGGTGAGCGCCGTCCACGGCCGGGCGCCCATCTCGCGGTGCCGCGCCAGCGCGGCCTCGAAGTGCAGGCCGGCCTCGGAGTAACGGCCGGTCGCCGCCGCCAGCACCCCCAGCCAGTGATCGGCCGCGCCGAGGAAGCTCGCCACCCCCAGCGTGCAGTTGCTCCCGGCGTAGGGCGCGGCCAGATCGTACAGCGCCGCCGCCCACCGCCGGTCGCCGACCAGGTCGACCGCGCCGGAGAAGCCCACGATCATCGCCCACCACAGGTAGTTCTTGTCCGCGTTCGCGGCCGAGGCCGGATCGGTCCGGCCGAGCACCTCGGCCGCGCGGTCCCCGGCGCCCGCCTCGGCCAGGCACCAGGCCGTGATGGCGGGATAGGCGAGGTTGCCGGGGTCCGCCGCCGACAGCGTCTCGAACGGCGTGATGTACTCGGTCGCGTACCCCTGCAGCAGCCGCCAGGCGGCGCTCTGCGCGACCGAGATGAGCTGGGCCTGCGAATGGCCGATCTGGTCGAGCCGTCGGCCAAGCTCCCCGGCCAGCTCCTCGGCCAGGCCGAACCGGCCCTCCATGGTGGCGGCGACGATGTCCCACATCGCCGCCAGCCGGATGAACTCCGGGTGGCCCGCCGCCTCCGCCAGCGTCTTCAGCTCCCGCGCCGTCTGCACGGCGGCGGAGTGCCGTCCGCTCTCGAACTGCGCCGCCAGCTGGATGCGCAGCCCCTCCAGGGTCAGCGCGGGATCGCCGAGCTCGGCCCCGATGGTGAGGATCTCGCCCGCCACGGTCAGGGAATCGCCGACGTCGCCCGGCCCGTCAAGCGCCCAGCACCGGTGCAGCAGGACGGTGGCGAGCGTCCGCCGGTCGTGGGTGCCGCGGGCCATCGCCACCGAACGGTCGCTGAGCTCCAGCCGCTCGGGATAGGGGCGCACGTTGTGCAGCCAGTGGGCGAGGCGGGCCAGGATCGTCGCCCGGGTCCGGTCGTCCCGCTCGTCCAGCCGCTTCAGCGCCTCCTCAAGCAGCCCCTGAGCCCGCAGGTCGGGACGGACCGACGCGGGCAGGACGCCCCCGTAGCCGAGCGCCGCCCGCGCGAACAGCTCGTCGCTCCCGAGGCGGCGGGCGGTGTCGGCCGCCTCGGCGAACCGCTCGTCGCGGGCGGGGTACTCACCGGCCCGGTCGTGCGCCCCCGCCAGGTCGAGCAGCAGCTCGCAGCGGAGCGCCTGGTCCTCGGGGCCGAAGCGGTCGAGCAGCTCGAGCGCCTTCCTGAAGTGCCGTACCGCGACCTCGGCCGCGACCTCCCGCAGCGCGCGCTTGCCCGCCAGGTGGCCGTACCTGACCGCCTTCTGGGCGGACCCCTTGTTGGCGGCCGCGCCGAAGTGGTGCGCGAGCTCGGCGGCGGCGACACCAGGACGAAACTCCAGCTTCTCGCCGATCCGCTGATGCAGCGCCGCCCGGCGCCCCCGGCTCAGCTCCTCCGACGTCACCCGGCGGGTCAGCGAGTGGGAGAACCGCCAGCGATCGGGCTCGTCGTCGAGCTCCTCGATCAGGCCCGCCCGGGCCGCCTCCTCGAGCAGGTCGACGGTCGCGGCGTCGGTCAGCGAGGCCGCCGACGCCACCAGGTCGGCGTCGAACCGCTCACCGATCAGGGCGGCGATCGCGAGCGTCTCCGCGCAGCCGCCGGTCAGCCGGCGCAGCCGCGACCGGACCATGTCGCGGATCGACTGCGGGATCTCGGCCGGGGTCTCGCCGAGCCGGACCACGTCCCGGTCGAACGCGCCGACCTCGGACAGGTGCCGGGCCATCTCCAGCAGGAAGAACGGGTTGCCCGCGGTCTCCCACTCGAGCTCGGCCACCATCCCCGACTCGCGTTCACCGAACGGCCGCCCGACCGCGTCCTCGAG
>Ga0335074_10009981_pt1 | contig 13271 bp, 14 predicted proteins | sample Lox_Sample_23_FD_206715 | JGI IMG/M metagenome (GOLD analysis project Ga0335074, IMG submission 206715) | Soil microbial communities from Loxahatchee National Wildlife Refuge, Florida, United States - Lox_Sample_2.3 | ecosystem: Environmental > Terrestrial > Soil > Wetlands | place: USA...
AGATAAATCCCTTGACCACCCCAGTTAGCGTCAGGAGCGTGGCCGAGATACACGGCGCCTGCGACAAGCGCTTCGACGCCGTCCGGGTCGCGCTTGCCGAGACGCTGGACGACATGGACGTCGGCGCGTCGGCGGCCGTCTTCGTGGACGGCGAGCCGGTCGTGGACCTCTGGGGCGGCTACAAGGACGCGAAGCGGACCGAGCCCTGGGAGCAGGACACGATCACCAACGTCTGGTCCACGACCAAGACGATGGTCGCCCTCACCGCGCTGATAATTGCCGATCGCGGCGACCTGGACCTCGACGCGCCGGTCGCCACGTACTGGCCAGAGTTCGCGGCCGAGGGCAAGGAGCGCATAAAAGTACGGCACCTGCTGTCGCACACCGCCGGCCTGCCGGAATTCGACCCGCCCCTGGCGACAGCCGATCTGTACGACTGGGACAAGGCCACCGACTGCCTCGCCCGACAGGCCCCGCGCTGGGAGCCGGGCATGCTGGCCGGCTACCACTCCATCACCCAGGGCTTCCTCGTCGGCGAGGTCGTCCGCCGGGTCACCGGCCAGTCCCTGGCCACGTTTTTCGCGGGTGAGGTCGCCCAACCATTGGGCGCGGATTTCCACTTCACCGTCCCTACAGAACTCGACCACCGTTTCACGCCAGTCCTCGCCCCGCCGGACTCTCCAGACGGCGACCTCGTCGCGGCCCTGCCCGGCGAGACCGATCCAACCGCCACAGCAAGAGCAATCCGCATCAGCGACGGGAACAGCGTCGCCTGGCGCCGGGCGGAGATCCCGTCGGGAAGCGGCTACGGCAACGCGCGTTCGGTCGCGAAGGTGCAGTCGGTGCTGGCGTGCGGCGGCGAAGTAGACGGCATCAGGCTCCTCAGTCAGGTCGGCTGCGAGCGAGCCAGGCAGGAGCACTACCGCGGCCTCGGCATCGTGCTGGCCGCCTACGACGGGCTCGGGTAGGACGAGACGTTCCCGGAGAGACCACGTGTCCGTTCTGAATAAAAGCTACCCTTGCCACCCGTGGACCAGCACCTGATCACCCGCGCGACAGCGCTGCGGCAGGCACTGGCCGCGGCGGGCGGCCTCGGAAACATCGACCGCTTCCTCAATGCCAACCGGAACATCCCGCGCTCCGACCGCGAGCTCCTCCTCGACTGGGCAGACGACGCGGTGCGCGGCGTCTTCGAGGTCCGCACGGCCGGCCCGGCCCCGATAGTGCTCAACCTTGTCGACGACCTCGAGTACCGCGTGTACGGCCTCGCCCAGGCGCCGCCGCCGAACTCGTTCATCATCGGCACGCTGCTGCCGCTCGTCGACGACGACTCGGCGTGGCTCGCGTCGGGCACCGAGTCGTTCCATCCGCAGCGAGACGCCAGGCAGATCGCCCGGCTGGCGATGGAGATGGCGACGCGGGAGCCGGAACTGGTGTTTCGCAATCCGGAGAAGGTCAAGCAGGGCTGGGAGCACATGCGCCGCGACCGGGCGGAGTTCCTGGCGTTCTTCGGCACCGACGAGCTCGTGCTCCCCACCGCCGCGGCCGAAGGACGGCTGAACGACTACTACCGGCAGCGCCGGGACGTGGCGCTGGCGGCGCGCGGTCGCCACCGGGCGGTCAGCGACACCGGGGAGACCACGTTCGTGATGCCTGAGGGGTTCTTCGAGTTCCGCACCGTTGGCGTCATCTACGACGCGACGGACGGGTTCGTGGTGGTGCCGGAGTACGGGATGCTGCGGGAGATGTTCGCCAACCCGGCGCTCGCGGCCGACCGGGAGCACGCCAACGTGCTGCGCGCGTACCTGCGCGAGGACTCGATCCCGCCGCTGCCGCTGGAGCGCGTCGCGGCGGCGTTCCCTCGCACCGTCGACGTTGTCTTCCAGCGGGTGCTGGGAAGCAAAAACTTCATGTGGATTCAGAACGGGCGCGGCCTGCTCCGCAAGCGCAAGCCAGGCCATTACGCGCGCGAACCGCTGCCCGGGGTGGCCGTGCTCAGCGATCGCGTGGTCGAACTGGCGCGGACTACCGCTCCGGCGGGGTGAAGTCCGGGTCCAGCTCGATGAAGGCGTCGACCACGCCCAGGAAGGCCAACGCCGCGAGCGTCCATTCGGCGGGCTTCCCGTCCAGGCCAGGACCGGGCAGCGGGGCGTTCAGCAGGCCGTCCACCCAGGCCCCCTCGCCCTCGGCGCCGTCGGCCGCCGCCTGCACCTGTACGTTGCGCAGCGCCATGCTCTGCACCAGCAGGCCGCCGGCGAGCTGCATGTGCTCGATCGTCAAGGCCTCGTCGCGCATCCGCAGGCCAATCTCCGCCGCCAGGAAGTGGAACACCGCGACCAGCGACTCCCTGGACACCCGCTGCGCTTCCTCGAGGGCCGCGGCGATCTTCTGCCGCGCCTCGCCGCTGCGGGTGGAGCCGAGGGTCGCCGACAGCGCCATGTGCAGCCGCCAGATGCCGCTCTCGGTCAGCGCGTTGTAGTTCTGGGCGACGGTGAGGCGCACGACCTCGCAGAGCAGCGAGCGGCGGCCTTCGGGGGTGGCGATCAGGTCCCTGTTGTCTTTGACAGCCTGTTCGAGCACGGCGAACGTCCCGGGGTCGAAGACGGGCCGGTCGTTGAACCAGTTGCCCACGCCGGCCAGGTAGCACAGCAGATCGTCGATGTACTCCTCGCGATACGGCCACATCCGGTACGCCGAACTACGCGGCACCTGCGCCCGCCGGATGATCTCCTCCACCCGCAGGTGCTCGATGGTCAGCGCGGCGCCGGACTCGATCGCCAGCTCCCGCCCCGCCTCGAGCATGCGCCGCCTGACTTCTTCCGCCGGCACTCGCTCCGGACGGACCGCCATGGATCGCCCCCCACGTTTCGCGGATTTCCCCAAAACGAGACATGAACACTATGTACGGGACTACCGTACATGAGACATTAAATATAGTGTCTCAAATGACGCGCGGACGGGGCGCGAAAGGGACGCCGGGGCCTTCGGGCCCCGGTCGGCCCTAGGAGGGGGAGGGCCGGGGACCGGCCGGGTGCGGGGAGTCGGCTCCGCGCCCGGCAGGCCTCGACTGGTAAGGCCCTCGGCCCCCCGCCCCCTCAGTACCGGATCGCGATCTCCCGGCCGTCGTCCGCGCGCTGATCTTTGTCCGTGAGCGTGGCTGCCACGCCGGCGGCGATGCGGCTGGCGCTCCACGCCACCGCGGCCGCGTCGAGCAGGTCGTTCTCGGCGGCGCCCGGCACGCGCGTGGGCAGGACGATGCCGGCCGTGGCGAGCAGGGCGCGGCGGATGGCCAGCCCGGTTGGGGTGTGCTTGCTGTGCGCCAGCGGGGCGCCGTCGTTGAGTGCGGCGAACGAGAGCTCTGGGTGCACCTCGTACAGTGGCGGCGCCGCCTTGGTGCGGCGGAACGCGTCGGCCTCGAGGAGCTTGCCGCGCAGCCCCCACGCCTGGATGGACATGCCACGCCCGGTGAGCTCACGGCAGCTGCGGTTCGCGTCCGGGTACGTGTGCTGGTCCCATACCGGGCGTGGCGGGATCGCGAACACGCACGACCCGCGCCGTCCGAGCGCGCGCCGGGCCAGCAGGTCGGCGGTGCGCCAGCCGGCGGCGAGCAGGCCGAGCGGCATGTCGATGCCGGTGAGGCCGTCGAGGTTGAGGCCGTCGAGCGTCGTCGCGACCGTCACGCCCGCCTCGCCGTCGGCGAGCGTGACCGCGACCCAGCCGCCCGCGCAGCCGTCGATCCCGGTCACGCTCACGGAGGTCCGTATCGTCGGCTAGCCCTGGGTTATCGGCTGGTTGAGCCAGTCGAGCAGCAGGGCGTTGAGGGTTTCCGGCGCGTCCAGCGGGATCCAGTGGCTGGCGCCGGCGATCTCCTCGTACCGCCAGGTTCCCTTGACGAGGTGACCCGTGGCGCGCATCCGCTCGCCGTCCAGGTACAGGTCGCCGTCCGACCAGACGCCGAGCGTCGGCATCGTGACCGGCGGGAACTCGGGTCGCGGGCCCGGCATCTGCGGGGCGAGGTTGGCGCGGTACCACTGCAGCGACGCGGTGAGCGCGCCGGGCCTGGACAGGTCGGCGATCGCCCGGTCAACGTCGGCGTAGCCGTCCGCGAGGTCGCGCAGCCAGGCCCAGTCGTTGTCGGTGATGCTGGCTTCCGCTACTCCCTCGAACTGGAAGAACAGCTGGTACCAGGCCATCTCGCGCTGGCGCCGCGTCATCGGCGCACCGAGGTGCGGCACCGACACCGCGGTCAGCGTGCGGACCCGGTTCGGCAGGAACATGGCGGTCAGCCAGGCGACCGCCGCGCCCCAGTCGTGCCCGACGACGTGCGCGGTCTCTACGCCGCACGCGTCGAGGACGGCCGCTACGTCGGCGACCGCGTTTTGCAGCTTGTAGGCGTCCGTCTCGTCCGGGCGGCCGCTTTGGCCGAAACCGCGCAGGTCCGGCGTGATGGCACGGAACCCGTGCGCGATGAGGAAGAGGACTTGATGGCGCCACAGCGCGGAGGAGTCCGGCCAGCCGTGCAGCAGGATGACCGGAGTGCCATCGCCCTGCTCTTCGGAATGGTGGTCCTCGACGTACAGCTCGACGCCGCCGGAGTGCACGATCACGACAGCATCTTTAGCACCTCGGTGCGTGTCGGTCCAGGGGCGGTCCACGTGTCGCGGCCGCCCGCGTTCGCCGGCGCGCCCGTGTTCGCCGGCGCGCCCGTGTTCGCCGACGCGGCCTCGGCGATCTTCTGCGCCAGGCCGGGGCGGCTCATTATCTCCTGCGGAGGCGCCAGCATGGCGATCATCTCCTGGAACGCGCGGAACACGTCCGCGTCCCACGTCATCGCCGCCAGCAGGTCGCGCAGCGGGGCACCGGCGAGGTCGGGGCCGTCCTGGCTGGGGGAGCGGCCCTGGATCACCGCGGCGACCTCCGCGATGCGCTGATTGTCGAGGTAGACGGTGTTCCGGTACCAGGGGAGCAGCCGCTGCCTGGTCAGCCTGTCGTATTCCAGCGCGAGCGTGAACGGGTCCTTGACGTGGTCGGCGACGGCTTCGGCCACGATGGCGGCGTGCATCAGGCCCAGCGTCATGCCGCGGCCGAGGGTGGGGTTGGTGCACGCCCACGCGTCGCCGACGCTGAGCACCCCGGTCGCGACCGGCACGCCGGCCCGGACGATGGCCCGGATCCGGTTCACCGTGGCGCCCGCGGCCAGCACGCCGGTGATCGGCTCGCCGTTGACGAGGTGGGCGTGCAGCGGGGACTCGCGAACCAGCCTGGTCCAGTTCCGTTCGTCCCGCAGCCGCCGCAGCGCACGGTCCCTGGAATGGATGGAGACCGTCACCGACCAGGTGCCCGCGTCGGCGGGGGCGGTGAGGATGTCGTAGCAGTCGAACGAGGTGACGGTGCCGGTCAGCGGCGCGGGCGGCGCCTCGCCTGAACGGGCGCGGAAGAACCGGGAGTAATAGGTGAAGCCGGCGTCGTCGGCGCGCTCGGCCACCTCGTACAGGCCGGCCGCGTCGAGCCACACCGGCAGCGGGGAACCCCGGCCCATGGCGTCGATCACGAGGTCGGCGTGGAGCTCCGTGTTGTTGTGCAGCCGGACCCCGGTCACCTGCCGTGACCTGGTGGTCAGCAGGCCGGTGACCCGCGCGCCGCGGCGCACGTCCACAAGCGTGCCCGCCGCGCCCGCCATGGCCTGCTCGAGCACCGGTCGGCGCGCGGTGCGGGTCAGGAACTTGCCGTCGTCGGGACGCGGCGCGCGGTCGGTGATCCCCGGCGGCAGCGCCGACAGGATGGTGTGCGGGACGGCGCCGGCGTCCCTGATGGCGCAGGCCATCTCGGGCAGGTGCTCCTCGAGCACCCGCAGGCCCTGCGGGAGCAGGTAGTGCGGCTGCCGGAACTGCATGACGCCCTGCCGCTTCCAGTGATCCCAGGCCTCACCGGGAGTCCCCGGCGGTGGCGCCGGGTCGCGCTCGAGAATGGTGACGTCGTGTCCCTGCTTCGCGACCATCAGCGCGGTTGCGAAGCCGATTAAACCGCCGCCGATGACCACAATGCGTGCCATTGTGCTCACTCCTCGCATATGACGTCTGCAGACCTACGATCGCACGACCGCGCTGATCTGGGAAGTATGCGCAGGTGAGCAAAACCGTCACTGCAAATTGCAGTCGGAAAACTACATTGAGTAACTAGCTTGACTGCTTGGGCCGGCTGTCCATCAGACCAGGCCGGCGTCGTGCGCGAGGAGCGCGATCTGGGTGCGGTTGGTGGCGCCGAGCTTGGTCAGGATGTGCGTGATGTGCGCCTTCACGGTGGCCACGCTCATGTAGAGCCGGGCGGCGATCTCCGCGTTGGTCTCGCCCTGGGCGATGCCGAGCACGACCTCGTGCTCGCGCGGGGTCAGGCCGGCCAGCGCGGCGCGGGCCTTGTCCTCGGTGCCCGACTCGGCTACCGCCCGGTCCATCAGGCGGCGGGTGATCACCGGGGAGAGGATGGGGTCGCCGGCCGCGACCCGGCGGATCGCGTCGACGATCTGGGCCGGCGGGGAGTCCTTGAGCAGGAAGCCGCTCGCGCCGGCCCGCAGGCCGCCGAGCACGTTCTCGTCGGCGTCGAAGGTGGTCAGCACGATCACCTCGGGGGCGCGCGGCCTGGCGCGCAGTCGGCGGGTGGCGGTGATCCCGTCGGTGCGCGGCATCCGCAGGTCCATCAGCACGATGTCGGGCGCGTGCGCGTCGACCGCGGCGGGGACTTCCGCCCCGTCGGTGGCCTCGCCGACGACCTCGATGCCGTGCGCGCCGTCGAGCATCATCGTGAGCCCGGCCCTGACGAGCGCGTCGTCGTCGACGAGCAGCACCCGGATGCGCTGCGGGGCTTCGTCGGTCATTCCTGCTCCGCCGATTCGGACTGCACTGTTTCCGGCTGCACTGCTTCGGACTGCACTGCTTCCGGCCAGGGCAGCCACGCGCGCAGCACGAACTCGCCGTCGGCGCTTTCGCGCGAGTCGATCTCCCCGTCGGCCAGCCGGACCCGTTCGGTCAGCCCGATCAGCCCGGTCCCTGTCCCGTCGGCGACCGGGTCGGCGGGCCCGACCGGGTTGGCGATCTCAACGACCAGCCGGCCGCCCGGCTTTCCCGCCAGCAGCACCCGGATGGGCCGGCCCGGCGCGTGCTTGCGGGCGTTGGTCAGCCCCTCCTGCACCACCCGGTAGGCGGTCCTGCCGAGCGCGCCGGGCAGGTCCTCCGGCTGCGTCACCCGTCGCGTCACGTCGACGGCCGTGCCGGCGTCCCTGGTCTCGGCGATCAGCGCGTCCAGGTCCGCGAATCCGGGCAGCGGATGGTCTCCGTTGACGCCGTCGTCCTCCCTTAGCACGGTGATCACCTCGCGGAGCTCGTTGAGCGCCTGGTGCACGCCGTCCCGCACCACCCCCGCGGCGCGGGCGAGCTGCTCGGGCGGGGCGTCCGGGCGGTACTCGAGCGCCCCCGCGTAGGTGGCCAGCAGGGACAGCCGGTGGGCGAGCACGTCGTGCATCTCGCGGGCGATCCGCGCCCGCTCCGCGGCGCGGGCCTCGGCGACACGGCTGGCCTGTTCAGCTTCGGCGCGGCGGGCCCGCTCGCGCAGCGAGGCCATCAGTGCCTGCCGGGCACGGTCGCTTTGGCCCCAGCCGACCAGCCCCGCTCCGACGGCGATCACAAGCAGCGCCCACCACCCGTACGGCAGCGACCCGTTCGGCCGCCATATGCCGCGGATCAAGTGCGCGACCACGTCGGCGCCGCCGGCCGCCGCGGCGATCGCCAGGGGACGGCGCTGCGCGACGAACAGCGTCCCCAGCGTCGCGGCGGGCGTGGCCGCGGGCGACAGCGCCGCCAGCGCGGCCAGCGCCAGCGCGCCGGGCACCGGCCAGCGCAGCAGCACAGGAACCAGGGCGACGGCTATGACCCCGACGACGACGTCCAGGATCACCAGCCCGGACGACTCGTGCGAGGTGGCCTCTCCCCAGATCGTCGCCGCGGTCAGCACTCCGATCCCTGTCGTCGCTCCCGCGACCACCCGTAGCGGTGGCGATTCACTCACGCGTCCAGGCTAGAGCCGGCGTGGCCAGCCGCGATACCGACCAAAGTAGGACACCAGGCCGACCCGGGTCGTACCAGGAGCCGGCGCGCGGCCGATGCCCGCCATCACCGACCCGGGCGAGGCTGCAGGCATGACAACCACTACCTCAGCGCCAGAAACCCTCAGCCCGGGCACGTACCGGATCGATGAGGAACGCTGCCTCATCAGGTTCCGCACCAGGCACCTGTTCGGCCTCGGCCCCGTCCGCGGCACCTTCCGTCTCCGCTCCGGCGAGATCCGGCTGGCCGCGCAGGCCCAGGACTCCGCCGTCCGGGCGGCCGTGGACGCCGAGAGCTTCCACACCGGCAACCCGGGCCGGGACCGCACCGTCCGGTCGGCCCTGCTGCTCGACACCGCCGAGCACCCCGTCTTCACGTTCGCCTCCACCGAGGTCGCCGAGTCCGGCGGCCAGTGGACCGTCCGCGGCTACCTGGTCGTGCGCGGCACCGAGCACCCCGTCGAGCTGGCGATCGACCAGGTGACGGCGGACGGCCCCCAGCTCACCGTGCACGCCAGCGCCGCCATCGACCGGTACGCCTTCGGGGTCACGGCCATGAAGGGCCTCGCCGCCAGGCGGCTGTCCTGCCAGCTCGAGATCGTCGCCATGCGGAGAGAAGAGGAGCGATGACCGCCATCGAGGTTGAGGCGCTGTGCAAGCGCTACGGCGCCAAGGTCGCGGTCGACGACGTGAGCTTCACGGTGGCCGAGGGTGAGATCTTCGGCCTGCTCGGCCGCAACGGCGCCGGCAAGTCCACCACCGTCGACTGCCTGGCCGGGCTGCGGGTGCCCGACCGCGGCCGGATCCGCGTCGCGGGTTTGGACCCGCAGCGGGACCGGCGCGAGCTGCGGCAGCTGCTTGGCGTCCAGCTCCAGGAGAGCGAACTGCCGGACCGGCTGACCGTGGCGGAAGCGATGCGGCTCTACGCCTCCTTCTACCGCCACCCCGCGGACATCGACGGCCTGCTCGACCAGCTCGACCTCACCGACAAGAGGAACTCCAGGTACCGCCGCCTGTCCGGCGGCCAGAAGCAGCGGCTGTCGATCGCGCTCGCGCTCATCGGGCGGCCGCGGATCGCCATCCTCGACGAGCTCACGACCGGCCTCGACCCGGTCGCGCGCCGGGAGGCGTGGCAGCTCATCGACGACATCAGGAACCAGGGCGTGACGATCGTGCTGGTCACCCACTTCATGGACGAGGCCGCCCGGCTCTGCGACCAGGTCGCCATCATGCGCGACGGCAGGATCGCCGCGCTCGGTGCTCCGGCCGCCCTGGCCCAGCCCACCCTTGAGGACGCCTTCGTGGCGCTGACCGGACGGAGGACGTCATGAAAATGCTCACGATTACCGAGGCAAAGCTGCTAGTACGCGAGCCGCTCGCGCTGTTCTGGGGGCTGGTGTTTCCCATGGTGCTGCTGGCCGTGATGGGACTGTCCTCCTCCAGCATCGACGGCGTGCCGCTGGTCGCCATCTACGAGCCGATCGTCATCGCGTTCGTCGGCGTCGTGTTCGGCGTTCAGGGCATTCCCGTGCAGGTGGCGGGCTATCGGGAGCGGCGCATCCTGCGGCGGCTTGCGACCACGCCGGCCGGCCCGGTGCGGGTCATCGCCGCCCAGCTCATCGTCAGCCTGGTCGTCGTGCTAGTCGCGACGGCGGGTGTGCTCGCCGTCGGGCGCCTTGGCTTCGGCGTCCCGCTGCCGCACCAGGCGCTGGGGTTCGCCCTCGTGGCCATCCTGACCGCCGCCGCGATGCTGGCCCTCGGCCTGCTGATCGGCGCTCTGGCACCGACTGCCCGGTCCGCGGGGGCGGCCGGGACGGTGCTGTTCTTCCCGCTGATGTACTTCGCCGGGCTGTGGACCCCGCAGCTCTCCCCGGCGACGCGGCACATCGGGGAGTACACCCCGCTGGGCGCGGGCGCCCAGGCGCTGCGCGACACCATGGCGGGCAGCTGGCCGCACCCGACGGCGCTATTCGTGCTCGCTGGCTGGACGGTGGCGTGCGCGATCCTCGCCGTGCGGTTCTTCCGCTGGGAGTAATTGAGCGGCTCCCGCCGCCTCGCCGAGCCGCCTGGACAGCGCCGCGCACCGCGCCCGCAGTTCAGGCGGCTCAAGCGGTGTGAACGGCAAGTCGAGCGCTGCGAAGTGCAGCGCGATCATGTCCAGGTAGTTCGACCCGCTGATGACCAGGCATTCGGACTCGCTGACCGCCTCGATGACCGCGCCGAGGCCAGGGATGCGGGCCGCGACGACGTCGGCCGGCGCCGCCACCAGGACCCGGGCCTGGTACCGGTAGGCGCCGGACGCGATGCCCTCGGCGACGAAGCGCGCCGCATCCGGCGGATCGGCAGGCCGGGACCGCTGGCCGGTCGGCTGCGGGACCTCCAGCCGGTCGAGCCGGAAGCTGCGCCACTCGCCCTTGTCGAGGTCGTGAGCCACGAGGTACCAACGCCGGGCGGTGACCACCAACCGGAACGGCTCGACGTGCCTGCTGCTCCGTGTGCCCTCTCCGTCGGTGTAGCCGAACCGGATCCGCTCCCCGTCCCGGCACGCCAGCGCCAGCAGCGCGAGCGTCTCCGGCCCCACCGTGGCATCGTCCGGCCGGACCCCCGGCAGCGCCACGACGGCTGAGCGCAGCGCGTCCGCTCGCACCTTCAGCCGTCCGGGCAGCACCCGCTCGATGACGGCCGCCGCCCGGACCGCGGCCTCCTCCATTCCGGCCACGGCCCCGCCCGCGACGGCGCGCAGCCCGACCGCCACGGCCACTGCGGCGTCGTCGTCAAGCAGTAGCGGCGGCAGGCCGGTCCCCGCGCCGAGCTCGTACCCGCCATACGGGCCGGGCACGGCGCGCACCTGGTATCCGAGCTCACGCAGCCGGTCGACGTCCCGCCGGATGGTCCGCGGGGTGACGCCGAGCCGCTCGGCCAGCTCTTCGCCGCCCCAGGACCGGCGGACGGTGAACAGGGACAGCAGGCGAAGCAGGCGCTCGGCGGTCATAACCTCAGTGTTCCGCAGATCAGGACCGAATCTGTCCGCATTCCCGGCTAGCTTCGGTGACATGACCATCGACTGGACTTTCCAGCTATTCGAGCAGCTCGACTGGCAATGGCGTGAGCACACTCGTCCCCGCTGGGACGGCCTCACCGACGAGGAGTACTTCTGGGAGCCGGTGCCCGGCATGTGGAGCGTCCGTCCGCGCGGCACCGGCAAGGCGGAGACCTCCTTCGGCTCCGGCGACTTCACCTGCGACTACGCCTGGCCGGAACCGGACCCGGCGCCCGTCACGACGATCGCGTGGCGATTGGCCCACCTCACCATCGGCGTCTTCGGCCAGCGCGCCGCGTCCCACTTCGGCGGCCCGGAGATGACCTACCAGGCCTACGACTACGCAGGCGACGCGGCCACCGCCCTGTCCCGCCTGGACGCGGCCTACGGCGCGTGGTCGGCGGGCGTCCGCGCCCTGGACCCCGAAGCCCTGACCCGCCCCATCGGCCCGGCCGAAGGCCCGTTCGCTGAGGAGCCGATGGGCGCGCTGGTCCTGCACATCAACCGCGAGGCCCTCCACCACGGCGCGGAAATCTCGCTCCTCCGCGACCTCTACCGCTGGCGCGACTAGGGCCCTGTCTGGATAGTTGCGGTCCGGGTGAACCCCGGCGGGATGGTCGCCTTCAGTTCCGCCATACTCGCGGGCGTGGGCGGCAGGAAGCCGTAGTCAACCTGGATCTTGACCCCAGCCCCGTCGCTGAGCGTACGGACCGGCAGGTACGTGGCGGGGTCGACCCATACGGTTTGCTCGCTCTCCTTGCCCGCGTCCTTGTAATGGGAGGTTAGTTCGAGCACGGTCTTGCCGTTGAGCTCGGTCTTCCGCGCAGCCGTGAAATCACCGGTGGCGATCGTCTCGCGGAGTTCTTGCAGGCTGGCCGCTGCTGTCTGAGTGGCCACGAGGGCGGTGGTATCAGACCATGTGCGGTTGCCGTACTGAACGAAGACAATCTCGGTCTTGGTAGGGAGCGTGGCCTTGGCGCCGCTGGGCTCGGTGTAGATGTACTCGGTGTCACTCTTGTCGGCGGGGTTGCCGGGCACGAGCACGGAACGCACGTGAACCTGCTGACCGGCCTGCGGCTGGATCGGGTAGGACCAGTCTTGCTCGACACCGTTCCACTGGGACTTATTGCCGGGATAGATTTCTGTGGTCCTGGTGGAGAAAACGTCTCCTCCCACGCCGTTGAACGCGGTGAGAATGGCGTTCCTGAGCTCGCCTGCGGGTGGCACCGCTGGTCCCGCGTGCGCCGCGGCGGGTTGCGGACGGGGCGTGCCGGTCGCGCTGAGGGCCACTATCACCCCGGCGATGCCCGCGAGCGCGGCGACGCTGATTCCGGTCGCGATCACACGGGCTGAAGGCGAGGCCCGCCGGGCGCCCAGACGCCGGCTGGGGTCAGGCTGGGCGGTCATTCCGGCGCGGGGCGTGGCGATGGCCCTCGCCAGGTCGCTCGCCCTCCGGTCCGTCTCGGGCCCCGGGTCCAGGCTGCCAGGCCGCGCCTGAGCGAGCAGGTCCATTATGTCCATCGGGGTTGCCTTTCCTGCTGGCTGGCCATCTCGGGGAGGTGTATGGATTCCGGGCTGCCGGCCATCGCTTTTTCGAGCCGCCGCCGCGCCCGATGCAGGCGGACGAAGTAGGTCGCGACAGAGCAGCCGGTCACGGACGCGGCGTCACGCGGTGAAAGGCCATGCCAGGCCGCCAGCGTCAGCAGTTCCCTGTCCGCCTCCGGCAAGGCGGCGAGTGCGCGGAGAACGGTCTGGCGCTCGGATACCTCATCGGCGATGTCCGGGGCGACCCCCGAACCCCACGATGAAAGCTCCGCCGCCAGGGACTCCTGCCGCGCGGCCGCGCGGAACTCGCTCCCGATAACGTTCCGTGCCGTCACCAGTAGCCAGGGCAGCGGATCACCGGGCAACTCGTCCAGCCTCCGCCACACGACCATGAACACCTCGCTGACCACCTCGTCGGCTAGCTGGCGGCCAGCGCGGCTCACTGCGTAGGCGTAAACGCGGTCCCGGTATCTGTCATACAGCCCGGTGAACCGCTCGATCGCGACAAGATCATCCAAAGGTCCAGCTCCTCAGCACGGCGATTCCGCATGGCGATCGCTCCGCCTGACACCGTTCAGCCGGTAATGTCCC
>Ga0335074_10009982_pt1 | contig 13271 bp, 13 predicted proteins | sample Lox_Sample_23_FD_206715 | JGI IMG/M metagenome (GOLD analysis project Ga0335074, IMG submission 206715) | Soil microbial communities from Loxahatchee National Wildlife Refuge, Florida, United States - Lox_Sample_2.3 | ecosystem: Environmental > Terrestrial > Soil > Wetlands | place: USA...
AAAGGCCGACGTGGCCTACGATCCGATGGAAAAAGTGCCGGCGTACGTCAACGAAGTGCGCACCCATTTTCCGCAGCGGAACGTGAATAATTACGACACCATTCAAGTCAAGCTTCAAACGATTTCACCGCGCTATTAGTAGGGTCGTGTGATAGCATAGGTGGGCAATGCCGCTCGAGCCCGATGCCGCCTACGTTTGCCCCTACTGCGGACAGGAAAACCACGTCGGCGTCGACCCGACGGCCGGCTCGCAGCAGCGCTTCACCGAGGACTGTCCGGTGTGTTGTAGCCCGATCTCGTTTGCTATCCGAATCGAACCCGGCGGCGATCCGACCGTCGAATCCGCCGAGCGGGACGATTAGCTCGGGAATAAGCCACGAGGGAGGCGACGGTCGCCGGGGGAAGCGCTACGGCGATGCTATTTCCAACAACGATCGCCGGCAGTCTTCCCAAGCCGGCCTGGCTCGCCGAGACGGAACGCCTGTGGCCCGAGTGGCGCCAGAGCGGTGACGCCCTCGCCGAAGCGATGCAAGACGCCACGCGGGTCGCTCTCTTCGAGCAGGAGCACGCCGGAATCGACGTCGTGACCGATGGTGAGCAGTCGCGTCAGCACTTCGTCCATGGCTTCGTCGCGGGGATCGAGGGGATCGATTTTGCGAAGAAAGTGCGGCGCGGTATCCGGGCGGATCGCTACGAAGCCGATTGCCCGAGCGTCGTCGCGCCGATCCGCCGCTCCAAGAGCGTGCATGCCGGCGACGTGCGCTTCGCGCGTAGCGTGACCGATCGAATGCTCAAGATCACGATTCCCGGTCCGATGACGATCGTGGATACGTTATACGACAGTTGCTACGGCTCGCGCCGCGAGCTTGCGCTAGCTTTTGCCGAGGTCATTCACGACGAGATCATGGATCTCTGTGCGCTCGGTGTCGACGTCGTGCAGCTCGACGAGCCGGCCTTCAACGTCTATTTCGAGGAAGTCGACGCGTGGGGCATCGATGCGCTCAACGCCGCGATTCGCGGCGTGCCGTGCAAAACCGCCGTTCACGTGTGCTACGGCTATGGGATTCAAGCAAACAACGATTGGAAACGCTCGCTCGGCGAGAACTGGGATCAGTACGACATCGTGCTGCCCATGCTGGCACGAAGCAACGTCGACCAAGTGGCGATCGAACTTGCCGGATCGCGCGTCCCTCCCCACGTGCTCGGGCATCTGACGAGCAAATCAGTGGCGGTTGGCTGCATCGACGTAGCCTCCGATCAGATCGAACGGCCGGAAGACGTCGTGCGCACCATCGAGACCGCGCTCGAGTATCTGTCCCCGGACTCGATTTCTCCAACGACGAACTGCGGCATGGCCCCGATGTCGCGCAGCGTCGCATACGGAAAGCTTCGCGCCCTCGGCGCGGGTGCGCGCCTGATGCGAGCGCGCTACGCTTCGGCCGCTGCAATCAATACCTAGCCGCCGGCGACTGAATGCAGCCGTACCGTAAAGTGCTCTTCGCGGCGTATCTTGTCGCCATCTTGGGTGCGTTAGCTGCAGCCCTGTATTTCCTCGTTCTGCGGCAATCCTACGCGTGGTACATGCGAGAGTTTGGTATTGGAAACCGTACGGCAACCTCGTATCTCCTGTCGAGGCAGGGCTTCCAAAGCAAGGAAGTCTGCGAAGCTCAATTGCGATCCATGAATCGCTCATGGCCCCACTACTACTGCGGTCGCGAGAGACTGATCGATGCACAGAGCGAAGCACTCGATCCATTCGTGCGGCAGTAGCCGTGGAAGCAGTGGTGAGCATTCGTCCGGCGAGACAGGCAGACGTCGTTGCGTTGCAACGCCTCATCGAGGCTTCGGTGCGAGGGTTGCAAGCCCGAGATTATTCCGGCGAACAGATTGAAGCGGCCCTTAGCCAAGTCTATGGCGTCGACACCGCGCTGATCGATGATGGCACGTACTTCGCCGCAGAAATTCCGGCGGAGGGTGCGCGGCGAGCAAAGCTCGTAGGCTGCGGGGGCTGGAGCCGCCGGAAGACGCTGTTCGGCGGCGACCAGTGGCACGATCATGACGAGCTATTTCTCGATCCCGCCTGCGATGCCGCAAAAATTCGCGCCTTCTTCGTGCACCCGGAGTGGGCTCGGCGTGGGATTGGGACGCTGATCCTTGAGGCTTGCGAGCGCGCCGCAACTGCCGCCGGATTTCGACGGCTCGAGATGGCGGCGACCCTCACGGGAGTGAAATTCTACGAGGCTCGCGGATACGAGGGGCGCGAAAGATTCGACGTGCAGCTGGCCGACGGCCGCTGTATTGCGGTCGTGCGAATGGAGAAGGCGATTTACCGAAGCTGAATCGAGTGCTTACCGCTCGTTAGCAAAAGCACGTTCACGCGGCTGGCTTCTGACCCGATTGTAAAGGGTGAGGGGAGTGCGCAATCATGACAGTCGACGACCGGACGATCAAATTTGCGGTGTGGCCGCATCTCATCACCTTGGAAGGTCCCGCAGATAAACTAGCCGCGGTGATCGAGGGTCTCTTCAACGATCCAGGCCTTCCGCGCGATAAATGGGGCCTTGGCAGCACCGACGATATAGGTCGCCGCGCCATGGTCCAGCGGCTACGCGCCGAGGGGAAGGTGGCGCGACGTCTTGGGCTTGCGGCGCTGACCCTGGACGTTTCCGAAGCGATCGAGGCGCGGGTGCGTGCGGCCGGCGTGAAGTGCTTCGCGATGCATCTTCCGCGCTAACCTCTCGCGAAAGAGCAGCCTAGCGATGCGGGCAACCAGGCCAGCAACACGGCCTGCGCATGCCTTTGCGCATTTTATCCAGGCCGACGGTAATGCGCCGTTTCCGAGTATCGTCTTGCTTCGCAGAGGTAACCCAGCAGATCCACTCGTTGCGGGCTAGCGGCGTGATGTCTTCCCAAAGGCTCTTCGCAATCGAGTCAGACTCAATTGCTTTCCGTAAGTCCGGCGGAAGTTTATGAACGGGGCCGAGTTTTTGTTTAGGCATCGGCAAAGCGATTCTACGCGCGCCGGCCTATTTTCCCGCCTCGCACCCCGAGCGATCCGTGGTCGGTATTTCAATCTCCTCACGAATCGAACGGGAAGACACGGTTCCAGTCGTGCTTCATGCTGATGACGTTCCAGCCTTTGGCGTTCGCTTCGTCATAAAGAGCTTGCGTAAACGTCCCGATCGTCGAGTTAGGCAGACCCTGCGCCGGCCCGTACGCGTATTCACGCGCCCCATCGTCATGGAGTACGAGCATCATCAGATGCGGGCCGGTGGTGTTCCCCTGTGTGAACTCGAGCATCTCCCGGTCGCCGGTCGAGTTTCCGAATGCCGCGTGCGGACGGCCACCGAGAAAGAGATAGATGTCCTCGGCCTTGCCCGACATATTGTTGTTGAGCAGCAGGGCCGGCTCTCGGATGAGGACCGCTCGGCCATTTTTGTCGTGGCTGAATTTCGTCTTTAGCGCGGAGCCGATGACGTGATCCGGCGCGACGCCGTACACGCGCTGCGAGTACGCGCGTACGAAAGCCTGGCCGCCACCGGTGACGATGTACGTCCGGAAGCCGTTTGCTCGCAGGTACCGCATGACTTCCAGCATCGGCCCGTATATCAGGTCGGTGTAAGGGCGATGCCAACGCGAATCCTTTGCCGTCGCGAGCCAGTTGGCGAGGATCGTTGCGAAGGCATCGGTGCTCATGCCGGTTTGGGTCTGGGCGACAATCGCTTCGAGATCTTTAGTCGTGAATTGTGCCATCGCGGCTTTATCGCGGCTGAGCACGGATTTGAAGGGTTCCGTCGTCTTCCATTCAGGATGTTGCGGCGCTAGTTCGAAGACCCGGTCGAAGGCGAACTCGACTTGCGCGTAGACCGGATGCTCGACCCACAAGGTCCCATCTTGGTCGAAGGTCGCGACCCGATCCTCCGGGCGGAGGAAATTGGGACCGCTCGAGTCGGTTGCCGCTCGAACGAAGTTCAGAATCGCCGTCTTGGCTGCACCGGCATTCCACGAGGGAAGCGGATCTGCGTTCGTTTGCGCATCCGCGGGCGATAACGCTGAACCGTCCACGAGTATTGCTGCCACCGGCGCACTCGCCGCGAGAATCGTAAATTTCCGTCTGTTCATGGCGTCACCGAGGCTCTACGGGTCGAACGCAAAAACGCGCTTCCAATCGCGCTTGATGCTGACGACGACCCATCCTTTGGAAAGGGCCTGATCGTACAGCGCACGCGTAAACGCCCCGAACTTCGTGTCGGTCTGTCCGGCCTCGGGACCGTATGAATACTCCCGCTCCGGATCGTCGTGTAAGACGAGCGTCATGAGACGCGTACCGCCTGCGGCCTGGGTATACTCGAGCATCTGTTGATCGCCGGTGCTGTTGCCGAACGCGGCGAGGGGCGCGCGCCCCAAGAAGAGGTAGATGTCCTGAGGCTTGCCGGCGAGATCGTTGTACAACAACAGTTTGGGGGGCCGCATAAGCACGGCCTTACCGTCGGCGTCATACTCGAACTGCGTCTCGAGCGACGAACCAATAACGTGTTCGGGCAACGTTCCGTAAACGTGCTCGGCATAGGCGCGTACGAATGCCTGGCCGCCGCCGGTGACGATATAGGTGGTAAAGCCGTTGGCGCGCAGGTACTGCATCACCTCGAGCATTGGCTGATACACGAGGTCGGTGTACGGGCGTTTCCAGCGCGGGTGCGACGCCTTGGCGAGCCACGCGCTGACGATGCCGCCGAAGTCATCGGTCGACATACCTGCGTGCGATGCCGCGACCAGCGTCTCCAAATCGGCCATGGTGAAGCTTGCAAACGCCGCGAGGTCACCGGCGAGCGCGGATTTGAAGGGCTCGCTGGTCTTCCACTCGGGATGGTGCGGCGCGAGTTCGGCGAGCCGGGAGAGCGCGAAGGCGAGCTGGGTGTACATCGGATGCTCGACCCACAGTGTGCCGTCTTGGTCGAACGTTGCAATTCGATCCTCCCGGCGAATGAAGTCCTTGCTTGCCGAGTCGGTCGTGGCTCTGACGAATGCAACGATAGCCGACTTCGCCGCACCACCGTGCCACGACGGAAGCGGATCAGGCATGAAGTACCAGAGTCTTGAGATTCTTGCGCGCGGTGCCGAAGTCGCCGAGTTGATAGACCGATGCGCCCGACGGAGAGAAAGTGAACGCTTCAAACGGCGCCGCGAGCATTTCATCAAGATAGGTCTTCAGGCCGACGCCAACGGTGACGTGCGGCATAAAGTTCTTACCCGAGTGTTCCGGGACGAACGCACCGACGTACTGGACCAGCGCAGGCACCTCGTGCAGCGGTGGTTCAGATGGAAGCTTGAAGAACGCCTCCGCAGTTGCAGTCGCAATGGAAAAGGGAGCCACCGCGTCGATAAGCTTCTGTTGAAGTCTCAACAGGTCGTCGGTAACTTCCACGACAATGCCGGCAAGGCCGATCGGACCGGCGGGGATGTAGTAGTACTTGTAGGCTTTCAACTTCCATGCGGACGGGTTCTCCGCAGCCACGGCCGCGGCGATCGCCGCGTACACCTTGTCGAGGTCGCTTTCGCGCACGAAACGTTGCAGCATCGATACGTGTGCGTGATGCGTTTCGTCTAACGTATAGCCTTGTGGGAAGTTCTTGAGCAGTGCGGCGTTATCGGCAAGCGAGCGTTGCACCATCGTTGCGTCGGGTTCGATTGCGATGTCGATCGCGACTATGCTGTCCGTCATGGGCTTAGCGTCCATTCTTTAAGCTTTTTGCGTGCGGTGCCAAAGTTTCCGAGCTGATAGACCGACACGGCGACCGGCGAGAACGTGAACGGCGTAAAGGGTTCGGCTTCCAGTTGGTTCACAAACGCCACGGAGGCCACGCCGCAGGTCACGTGCGCGATGTAGTTCTTGCCGGTCGATTTCGGCACGAAAGCCGAGACGTACGCGATTGTCGATGCGTTAATGTCTGGCTCTGCAGCTGTCGTCACGAATGCGGCTGCGCTTGCGGAGCCCACGGTATACGGCGCGATCGCGTCGATGAGCTGCTGTTGCGCAGCAAGGACGCTCTGCGGGGGCTTGGCAAGGATAACCGTAAGCGCCAGCCCACTCCAGACCGCATGGTCGATTTTGAACGCCTGAAACTTCCAACTGGCTGGGTCGTTTGCCGCCACGATCTTACCGACCGCCGCGTAGACTTTGGGTAGATCGGCGGTGCGGACATAGCGTTGCAACATCGTGACGTGCGGACGATGGGTGGCATCGAGCGAGTAACCTTTCGGAAAGGATCCTCGCAGGCGCGCGTTCAGAGCGGATGCGTGTTGCAGCATCGTCGCATCGGGCTCGAGCGCGATATCGATTGCGGTAACGGATCCCTGTGCCGCGTTGGTCTCTTGAGCATATCCGGACAGCGCCCCGACCGCAAAGAAAAGCACGAGCATTGCGGTAGCGTGTATCCACTTCATACCTGCAGTGTAGCGCCGCGCGGGCTTCCGTCGCCTATCCCAAAAACGAAAAGGAGCTGGTTTTACCGGCTCGTTCCTGCGTTTCGCCTGCGTGGATCGCTTACCGCTAGCCGGTACCAGCTGCTACATATCCCCCGGCGCCGCTCTTTGCACGGGTGGGCCGCGACTGGATCGTCCTTCGGGAAGGTCGTCTACGCTCGCGGTTGGCCGATTCCGATAGCCATATAATCGCGCTTGTGCTGTTTACTACGATGTGCAAAATTGTTGAGGGAATGATGCTGCGTAGTTCCTATAAGAAGAAAAGAAGAAGCGACCGACTTTGGCGATCAGCGGCTCTTGTTGCCAATGCGCGATTAAGCGATATTTACCGGTAAGGTGTACCTATTCCAACTGGGGTGTATTCATGCGCCGTTGCCGCGGCATTCGGCGCCGCGTAGTACGAGCGCGATCGCACGTTCCGCGAGGCCATCGTCGTCCGAATTATCCATGAGAAACACGCGCACGTGAATGAGGCCGATGATCATCTCCATGGTGAACTGGCAGTCGAGATTCGGATCGAGTTCGCCGCGTTCTACGCCGCGCTCGAGAACCGTAAGAATCGCGGGAAAGCGCCCGGCCCAGAACGCACGCTTGAACGCCGTCGACTGTTCGCTCGGCGGTAATGCGACAGTCATCCGAACGAGCGCTCCGCCAATCGGCGACCGCAGAAATTTCAAGGCAGATCCGAGCAACTCAAGCAGGTCGGCCCGAACGGAGCCATGATTGGGAACCGGTAGATCCGCGGATGTGCGCGTGAGGATCGCTTCATTGATGAGGGCCTCTTTGGTGCGCCACCGTCGATAGATCGACGTTTCATGAACGCCGGCCCGTTCAGCAACCGCTGCGACCGTAAAGTTCGACGACCCCTCGTCGGCTAGAAGGCTGACCGCGGCGTCGAGGACCGACGTAACGACCCGGGCACTGCGGCCGCCGGTCCGAGATCTCGTAGAAGTCACGCCTCGATCATAGCGAAAATTCCTAATCGCAGGAAGTGCTTGCGTTAAGCCGGGCTAGGGCGTATACTAACGCAGTCATTCTTGCGTTAGGAGTCCTCGATGGGCAGCTCAATCGCGGGCACGGCACCGGGGCAGCGGCAGCTCAATGGGCCGCAGACATCCGGTCGTGACTACCGCAATCTTTCAGAACCCTGCCATACGATGTTGCGCGACGACGATGTCGCGATTCCAATGCGCGATGGCGCCTATCTCAGGGCCGACGTGTATCGTCCGGCTACCGCCGGAATATATCCGGTCTTGATCGCCGCATCACCCTATCCACGGCAGATGCAAGATCTCGGCGCGCCATTGGGGTTCATCGAAGCCGGCGCGAGCGATTTCTTCGTACCTCGCGGCTACGTGCACGTGATCGCCAACCTTCGCGGGACGAGCGGCTCCGACGGCACCTTTGGCTTTTTTGATAGGCAAGAGCGGCAAGACATGTACGACCTCGTCGAGTGGGCTGCGGCGCAACCCTGGTCGGATGGCAACGTCGGCATGGTCGGGATCAGCTATTTTGCGATGACGCAAATGGAAGCGGCAGTCGAGCGTCCACCGCACCTGAAGGCCATCATGCCGATCGCCGGCTCCTTTGATCTTTTTGAAGCCGCAAGCCATCACGGACTCGTGAGCGCTTCATTTGTCACGCCCTTCCTTGCGATGATCGGAATGACGTCAAGCCACACGAGTAAATTGTGGCGCGGTACGTTGTTAAATGCCATACGCGAGGTGTTGCGTGTGCCGAAAATTCACAAGAAGTTCGCAACGCTGAACGGCGAGGCCGCAGTGACTGGGCTTAAGGCCGTGTTGAAGCTACACCACGACCCTCATCCCTGGGACGACTTGTGGAGCGCCGTTTGCATCGAGCACCCGACACGCGACGCGTGGTGGGACGAACGCAACATTTTGCCGCTGCTGGGAAATGTCGAAATTCCCGTTTACCTCGGCTGCGATTGGCAAAACGTGCCATTGCATCTACCGTCCACGTTCCCGGCCTTCGCCGGCTTGAAGAACAGCAAACATGTGCGCGTCGCTATGCTCGGCGACTACGGCTTAACGTGGCCTTGGGAAAGCCTTCACGTGGAGGCGCTCGCGTGGTTCGACCAGTGGCTCAAGGGGCTGGACACAGGCATCCTTGACGGTCCGCGGTTCCGCTATGTCCTGCCTGGTGCCGAGGGTTGGCGCGCCTCCGACACGTGGCCGCTGCCTAACGTAGAGTACAGATCACTAGCGCTGTGTGCCGATGGGATTTTGCGCGATGAAGAAGGACCGAACGGCTCGCGCACTTTGATGACCCTGGGCGACGGTCTCAACCGCGAGCAAGCCAGTGCGATCGATCCGCCGGCGACCCTGATGTGGGACAGCGAACCGTTGCTGGAGGATCTCGACATGGTCGGCGACATCGAACTGGATTTGGAAGCGCTGAGCACCGCGCCTGACACGGCATGGATTGCGTTCCTGCAAGACGTCGATGCCGACGGCAACGTCGCTGACGTAACCGGTGGTTATCTGCGTGCCGGCTTCCGCAAAGTGGATGAGGCCGCAAGCCGGACGGGAGCGCCGGTTCTCCTGTGCCGCACGTTCGATGCCGTGCCGATTGCCGAACCCACGCGGTATCGTATTCCGCTTGTGCAAAACGCGCGGCGTTTCAAGGCTGGCCACCGTATCCGCGTCTGTCTTACGAGCGACGATCATGACTCCAAATCGCACGCGCTCATGTCCTTTCGTCACGCGAGCGTTGGCACCAGTAGTCGCAACACCGTGACCTCAGCATCGCGTCTGTTACTTCCCATTGTGCCGGTTGAGAGCGCAGCGACGTGCGAAGAGGCCCGAACACCGACGTTCAATTGATCGATACGTAGAACGTTCCAATTCTTCCAACGTTTACTAGTAAGGGGTACATATCCAAACCGCGGTGTATTCACGTCACGGGCGAGTGCACTTGGCACGGCTGCCGCGACTCGCGGATCGTTGGACATCACAACGCTCGTTAGCCTAGCGCTCCTCGCAAGTCCACAGCCGCCGCAACCTGTAGGTCGCTAATGAATGGCGATCAACGTCGGGGAGCCGAGTCCGGTACGACTTCCGTTGATCACCCGTGTAGGCTGGGTCAGGCGGTCAGGGAGTAAGTCGGCGAGCGGCGGATAGACAAGAATCTGCCCCGTTGTCTGATTGTCGTTGACGCTCTCGCTACTGACGTATATGTTCCCGTCGGCGTCGAGGGCGAGGCCCGCGTTTCCGGCGTTAAGCGCACTAGTGGGTGTTGGAACCTGGATCTGCGCGATAGGCGCGACATCGCCGTTCGCTCCCGGAGCGAAGACCAAGATCGCAGCTATATCGGGGGTCGAAACGTAGACGTTTCCGTTTGGATCGACGGCGATGCCCTCCGGATAGAAGATAGCAGAATGTTGTGACCCACCAATGGATTCGATCGGACTCACATTGCCCGAAGCGCCAGCCGCATATACGGTGATGGAGCCGAATGTGCCGCATGGACCCGAACCGGCATTGGCTACGTAGATTTTGCCGTCAGCGCCAACAGCGACGCCGGTGGGAAACGCAAGACCCGTGTTCTTGCCGACGATTGAACGCACTGGTGTGTTACTTCCCGGTGCGTAAACGTCCACTTCGTGGACCACTTCGTCGCCCTTGTAGCGCCGAGTGGCATACAGGTTATTAGCACGGTCGATGGCAACCCCGACAGATCCACTGCCGAAGGAGCGAACTGGAACCGTATTACCGGTAGCAGTGCTGTTGTAGGCCTCAATTGTTCCCCCTAGATTCGAAACGTAAATGGTTCCCTTCGAGTCTAAAGCCGCGTCAAAAGGGTTAAGAAGCTCCGTGAGCGGACCGCTAATTGTATTAATTGGGGCGACGTTACCGCTCGCGTCGGCGGCATAAATCAATAGTCCTTGCTGCAGGTACGCCGGCGCATACAATCGTTGCGATGACACCGGCGAACGAGAGCTTGCCGGCGGCAGCGCGCCACTTAGGTTTTGATCTGAAGTTCCGCTTGAACCACCACCTCCGCACGACGCAAGAATAAGACCCGTTATGATACAGGCTACGGAGCGGACTGCGCCACAGACTGAACACGGCATTTGCTGCATCTCCCGCTGATCTGAGGGTCTCTACGCCGTAATTGTAGAGCGCGTCCCAAGGCTAAGGAGAACCAGAAGACTTATCAAGGTTAGGGCATAAGGCCCCGGGCGGTCGTTATGAACCAGGCAGCACGCTTCCCTGACAAGCGCGCGTAGACCCTACGAGCGCCGGCGATTTACACCCTGTGCGTGTAACATTTAGCGAAACACGCGTCGTTTCTAACTATTGCTGGTAAGCTGCCCGTATTCCAACCAGGGTGTATTCCTAAGCTTTCACCGGCTTGATAACGGGCAGGCGATATGTGCCGTCGAGCACGGAGGGCGACGGTCCGTACATTCGCATCGTAAGGTTAAAGGCGTGCTTCGGAGACGGTAACCAGTTCGATGTGTCAGCGGGGCGTTCGTTCTGAATCAGGATCGTCAGGGACCCGTCGGCCTCGCTTTTAAGCCCGTCGGTCGTGCTGCCGATACTGTAGCGGCCAAAATCGTTCTCGACGAAGAGCATATCCTCGCCGTACATTGCCATGTTCCAGAAGACTGAAACCGGCGGTGCCTTGCCCTTGAGAAATTGTAGCGTGTATTTTCTCTCGCCGGTGAGCGGTTCGCCGTGATCGTCGACGCGGCAGTTTGGATACGTCACCTGGTCGGAGAGCTGCGCGCCGATTTCGTATTTCGCGAGCGCCGCGCGCAATGCCAGGTCGAACCCCGCGCGACCCGTCGCAAACGCATATCTCCAGCCGTTCGTGGTCTCACCGGTCGCGTTCCACCGCGCGTCTACGATGCTTTCGCCGGCTTTCACTGCGCGAGCGAGACCGCGCTTGGTGGGATCGTCGAGCTTGTCCCACGCAAAGCCCGCTCCCACGCTCAATCCGATTTCTCGAAATGAAGCAACCTGCGTGTCGCTCGTATCGGCCGAGATCGCCAGCATCGCGCCCATCCAAAATCCAAGCTCTTCAAAAAAACGAATATCTTGCGGCGCCTTACCAGCGAACGCCGGAGGCGTCGGCGCTGCGGGTGGCTTGTACGCTAGGCCGTCGCGCAAGTATGCCGAGAGCGGCATCAGATGAAATCCGCTTTGTGCTTCGACGGCGTTGGGCAAATCGGCCTCGCCGCTCACAAAGACGCGAAGCGCCACGGTACCGAGCTTGGTTCGCGTCGTCAGGCGGATCATGTCGCCGGGGACATCACCCACAAAATCGGGACCGGTAATCACGTAGACGCCGGGCTGCTCACCTTTCGTGCCGCCGACGTTCCGAAAAATCTCGTCAAACGCGTCACCAAGTTGAACGATATACCACCGCGGGCGTTCCAACTTTGGGACAAAGATTATCGACGGCTCCAAGGTAACATCGTAGGCGCCATAGCCGTCGATCGTCACGTTGTTTGGCGTCACCACGAAACGATCTTTCGCCGTCTTAAGAGCTGGGAATTTCCGAAAGGCATTGACGCCGGTTGCCCCTGCCTTGAGCGCTGCGACGTAAGTTGCCGCAAAAAACGTTAACGGAAAGCCCCATAGATAGGCCTGCACTCCGAGCGCGTAGGCATTTTCCTCCCGCGCCTGTTCCGCTGTCATACGTTCACCTCGCTCCTGGGATCCTAGTTCTGAGCGTCGCACAAACTCCTACGCGAGATACATCCGGGAAGTGCAAGCGGCCATGCGAGCAAGCGGGGAGCCGCTATTGAGCCATTGGTCAGGCGCAGAGCAGCTTCCGGCAAACTCCCTCTATAGATGGCCCGTTGTTTGTGAGGCTTCATTCTAAGAGTCGATGACGACGATAACAAAACGGCGCGACGCACTTTCGAATGTCGCACCGTTTCATGGGTTATCGCAGCATCAGTTTGCCGCTGCCTATGTAACTTCTATTGCAATAATTTGCAATTCTAACTACATCCTGACGTCGCGCCGCAATTGTCGCACTTCTCGCAGGCGCCGTTGCGGACCATCGTGAGCTGTCCACACTCACCGCAGGCGTTGCCGGTGTAGCCCTTTGCTTTCGAGGCATTCACTGCTTCGACTTTCGACATCGTGGCCGTCGCGGTTGCCGCGTGCGGTAAGGGCTTCGGCGTGTCGTGCATCGTCGGGACGGTCATGCCGGCGCCGCCGATGTTCTCGCCTTCATCCTTGCCCGGGCGCAGATGCGTGGAGACCGGATGGAATTGCTCGGCGACGCCGGCTGGGCGCACGTTGGTCGGGCCCGGTTCCTCGGCGACGTACTCCTCGGGCGACTCCACGCCCATCGCATCCATCTCCATCGACGGCTGCACGTGCGCAAGATCGTAGCGGCCGAGATAACTCACCGCAAGCTCGCGGAAGATGTAGTCGAGCAGTGAGGTCGCCATCTTGATGTTCTGGTGACCCACCACCGGGCCATTGGGCTCGAATCGCGTGAAGGTAAACGCCTCCACGTACTCTTCCAGCGGCACGCCGTGTTGTAGCCCTAAGCTCACCGCGATCGCGAAGTTATTCATCAGCGAACGGAACGCGGCGCCTTCCTTGTGCATGTCGATGAAGATTTCGCCCAGTTGGCCGTTCTCGTACTCGCCGGTGCGCAGGTAGACTTTGTGGCCGCCGATGATCGCCTTCTGCGTGTAGCCGCTGCGTCGTTGCGGCATGCTGCGGCGCTTGGCAATATAGCGGTAGACGATCTTTTCGGCGACTTGCAACGGCTGCTGGAAGGGCGCCGGTGCCGCC
>Ga0335074_10009983_pt1 | contig 13270 bp, 11 predicted proteins | sample Lox_Sample_23_FD_206715 | JGI IMG/M metagenome (GOLD analysis project Ga0335074, IMG submission 206715) | Soil microbial communities from Loxahatchee National Wildlife Refuge, Florida, United States - Lox_Sample_2.3 | ecosystem: Environmental > Terrestrial > Soil > Wetlands | place: USA...
CTAAGATGCGTGCCACCGATGTCAAGCCCTACGGCATGCCTTGTGTCCATCCTATCAAACCATCATATTAAAATCTCAAAAGGCCCGCCGCCAGCGTCTGCACGTCGGGCAGTATGCGCAGCTCCGGGTGCTCCCTTCTAAGGTGCATCTCGCCGCCCATTCCCGACTCGAATCCTACGGGCACGGCTCCTGCGGCCTTTGCGAACATTACGTCCCCGATCGTGTCGCCGCCGTACACCGAGTTGCCTATCGATACGCTCATCTGGGATGTCGCGTAGTGCAGCCCGTAGGGATCTGGCTTCTTCCTGTCCCCCAAGTGCTGCCTTGTAAGCACAAGTATCCTTCCCTCGATATAGCGGCCCTGGACAACCTTTCTTCGTATATCGTTTCTTGTAAAGCCCGCAACATGCAGGTCATGGGCAGGCGCGTTTGTTATTATGCTGACCGGTATCCCCTCGCTAAGAAGGGCCATCACTGCGTCCCTGCCCGTCACCGTGTGTGGTCCCCTGTAAGTGTCCACGTAGCTCAAGGCGCTTGCGGACCTAAAGAACCCGTCCGGCTCCCTCCACCAGTACATCTCGTCGTTAACGAACCTGCGCTCATGCTCCGTGTACTTTGCAATCAGCGCGTCAAGCTCCCTTACGGCGCCTGGGGAGCTGAGGATCCTGCCCAGCTCCTCGTTTGCCGCCCGTCCCCCCATCCCCTCGGTCGCCTTGTTCAGCGCCATTAGCGCAAGTATGGGGGTAGGGCCGTCGTTGTATCTGGGATCGATTCCAAATAGCTTGTATACAAGATTCCTGTCGAAATCGTACACTATGCCCCTATCAGCGTCATGATGCCTCTTGAATTCCGTCTTGAGCGCCTTCTCTATCTGCCTGTCTATGCTCGTGAACACCCCGTCCTTGTCAAGCAGCACTGCGCCGTTCCCTCCCCTTACCATCTCCCTAAGCTCCTCAGTCACCCTGCCGCTTCCATTAAGCTCGATTCCGGCCAGGCGCTCGAGCACCTGCGAATTCCTTGGTCTTTTCAAAGCGGTTACGTATGCCATGATAAATCCCCAATATCATCATACTTTTTCATACACTATAATATAACCTCATACATATATAAACGTTTGTAAGTATTTCGTAAGTATCTCGTATATAACATGCGAAAGATGTGCTAATGAAAGAAAGATTGACCATAACCCTCGACAAGAATCTCCTGTCAATAATAGACTCAACGATAGACGGCGTGAAGATACGAAACAGGTCGCATGCTATAGAGCAGCTGCTAAATTCCTCGATACACAGGACCAACTACAAGAAGGTGGTGATATTCGCAGGGGGATCCCAGGTAATGATAAACGGCAGGAACGTCAACGTGCCGATGGTGAGCATAAAGGGCAGGCCCATAATACACTACATACTTAATGAGCTCAAGCGAAACCAGGTGCGCGACGTGATAATATCCATAGGAAGGAGCGCAGAGGACATACCGGCATACCTTGGCAACGGGAGCGCGTACGGGATGAGGATAAACTACGTTAGGGAGGACGTTCCAAGGGGAACGGAGGGCGCGCTTGCCCTGGTGGAGAGCCTGGTGGGCAACGAGCCTTTCTTTGCCGTCAACGGTGACCACATCTTCGAGATGGACATGGAGGACATGTACAGGCAGCACATAGCAAACAAGGCGTCAGCGACGGTGGCGCTTACCCCGGCGCACTCAAGGTCGAGGTTCGGGGTCACGAGGCTTGAGGGGAACAGGATAACCAGGTTCATGCAAAAGCACGAGCAGGAGGAGGATGCCGTTCTTGTGAACGCAGGCATATATCTGTTCAATCCTGACATATTCAACCTGATAAAGACGACAGGAGGAAAGGTCATGCTGGAGGAGAGCCTCTTCCCGAAGCTTGTCGAGAAGGGGAAGCTCTTCGGGTACGTCTTCTCAGGTCCCTGGTACTCGATAGACAGCACAAGCAGCATACAAAAGAGCATAAAGGCCCTCGAGATAATAGCGGGCAACATGGAAAAGAAGGAGTAAGTGATAGGATGATCCTAAGAAGCGCAGAACCTGGCATTGACGAGAAGGCGTTCGGTGAGCTCTACCCAAGGTACGCCGGGCAGTCGCTTCCAAACATACTGGGCACGGTGATGGACGCATTCGGGGCAGGGAGCAAGAGGACCCCTATAAACGTTGATCTGTACAAGAACCACATCTCGCTTGACGGCATTGAAAAGGTGGTGCTTGTTGTTTTCGACGGGCTCGGATACAACATGTGGCTGGATTCAAGGAATGACCAGGGATTCCTGGGAAGGATAGCGCAGAAAGGCATGCTAATACCGATCACGACCGTGTTCCCGTCTACTACGGCCGCCGCGATAACGACCATAAACACGGGCCTCACCCCGCTCGAGCACGGCCTCCCCGAATGGGTCCTGTACATGCACGAGATAAAGATGATAATCAACACCCTTCCGTTCACGCCGTTCATGTCAGAGCGCAGGATGAGCCTATCGGACATGGGCGTGGACCCCAAGATACTTTACGACGGAAAGACGGTATACGAGGACCTCTTGGCAGCAGGGGTCAACTCGCACACCCTTGTAAGTAGGATGCTCTCTAACAGCGCGTACAATACCCTAATAAAAAAGGGAAGCAAAAGCCATCCATACGTGTACGCCACAGACGGCGTCATGAAGATTAGGCGCATCCTAGAGGATGCGCGCGGGCCTACATACGTGAACTTCTACACGGACAGCATCGACTCGATGACCCACGTATACGGCCCGTACACCGAGGAGTCCAGGGGCGAGATAAACAGCGTGTCGGCGATATTCAAGGCGCAGCTGCTGGACAAGATCTCAAGGAAGGCTGCGAAGAACACCCTCATGCTCGTCACCGCGGACCACGGCCACACCACGATAAATCCTAACAAGGTGATATACCTTAACGGCGACAGGAAGCTAAAGAAGTTCATGGCAAGCAATGGCGCTGGTAAGATACTGCCCACAGGGAGCCCAAGAGGGGCATTCCTTCACATAAACAAGGCAGACATAGAAGAGGCCTGCTCCTATCTCACAAGAAAGTTCGCCGGCAAGGCGCGCATAATGAAGTCAAGGGATGCGATATCGATGGGGCTGTTTGGCACCGGAAAGATGCACCCGAAGTTCAGAGACAGGGTCGGTGACATAATGATACTTCCAAGGGAGGGGGAGGCGATATGGTACGAGCACGTGCAGGGGAAGAAGCAAAAGCTCATAGGCATGCACGGGGGACTGAGCGCAAACGAGATGCTTATACCCCTCGGGATGGCAAGGCTCTCGGATATAATGTAGCATAAATAGCAAAAGAAACAAGGCCCAACAGAAAGGTTTATATTTCAGATCGTTTCACATATCCTATGGTAAAACTCGCTGTCCCTAGGGGTACTACTTCTTCAGGAAAAACCGAAATACATCAGCCTGCGCTTAGCCAAACAGAGCCTACTATAACTCCGTTCACTCATCTTGTCACAGCATACAGGCATGCACACCTCAGGGAGGGCTTGCCTGAACTGGTTGTAGATATTGAGGATACCATAGCCAGGCAGAAGCAGGACACCCTCGCAGTGCTTAACAGGAGGTACGGCGTTGATGTTTCAATAGAGGAGGCGATAAGCTTCAAGGTCCAGGAGACATATGCGAGGAAGTATCCTGACCTACCTCCTATAGAGAGGCCGGAGATAATCAGGATACACCAGGAGCTATGGGTAAAAGGCCCGCAGCTCACCGATCCTAGGATACCAAGAATAATAGAGAGCCTGCGCAGAGGGTGGAACATAAGCCTCGTAACCGCGACTGTTGCAGATCAGATGCTTGTAATGGAAAGGCTCGGGGCTAAGGGAGTGCGCTGGGACCATTTTGAGATAGTCGGCTCATCATCGGAAAAGGTCCAAAGAAGGCCACAGGCCTTCGGCGCCATGGATGATCATGATCAAGTGGCAATGTCTTTTGCCGATATGGGAAGGGTTGGGATGGTCCTTGATGCTCCTTGGAACAAGGGCGCGGAGAAGAAGTCGGCAGGGCGTATCGTTAGGGTGGCTGATTGGCAAGAGGCCCACGATATGATCATGGACGAGATGCTTCCGGAGGCCAAGGCTGCATTAAGGGCATAAGCGCTATTCCTCTACTCCCACTCTATCGTTGATGGGGGCTTGTCGGTTATGTCGTAAACCACTCTTACCACTTCCGGTATCTCGCTTGTCAGGCGCGTTGACATCGTCTCAAGCACACCGTAAGGCATCCTGGTGAAGTTAGCAGTCATGGCATCCTTGCTCTCAACCGCCCTTATCGCGATCACATATCCGTAGGCCCTTCCGTCTCCCTTCACTCCGATGCTCTTTATCCCCGTTAGGACTGCAAAGTACTGCCAAAGGCTATCCCTTAGCTTAGCATCCTTCTCGATCTCCTCGCTGACTATTGATTCGGCCTTCCTTAGTATCTCAAGCTTCTCCTTGTCAACCTCCCCGATTATCCTTACTGCGAGCCCCGGCCCGGGGAACGGCTGCCTGTATACCATGTCCTCTGGCATCCCGAAGCGCAGCGCAAGCTTTCTGACCTCGTCCTTGTAAAGGTCCTTAAGCGGCTCGACTATCCCCTTGAACTTCACATCCTTTGGAAGTCCCCCCACGTTGTGGTGGCTCTTTATCAGGCTCGCACCCTTCGATTCCCCAGACTCGATCCTGTCAGGGTATATCGTTCCCTGTATGAGGTATTTTGCGTCTATTCCCTTTGAAGCCTCCTCGAATACCCTTATAAACACCCTTCCTATTATCTTCCTCTTCTCCTCGGGATCAGTCACCCCCTTAAGCTCCCTAAGGAATGTCTCGCTCGCATCGACGCTAACGAACTTCACCCTGAGCTTCTCCGCCATCCTTTTTATCTTCTCAGGCTCCCTTTTCCTCATGAGCCCCGTGTCGACAAACACCGCCGTGAGCCTGTCGCCTATGGCCTTTGCCGCTATCGCTGCCGCGGTGCTCGAATCGACACCGCCGCTAAGCCCTATTATCGCATTGTCGTCCCCTATGATCCTCCTTGTCTCCTCTATGTACCTTGTGACAGATTCCTCGGCGTCCCATGTGCTCTCAGCCTTGCACACCCCGAATATGAAGTTCTTTAGAAGCTTCTCCCCGTTCTTTGTGTGTATCACCTCAGGATGCCACTGCACGCCGTAAAGCGGCTGCGCCGTATGCATGAATGCTGCGACAGGGCAGTTGTCAGTTGTCGCCAGCGTCTCTATCTCCTTTGGCACGCTAAGCACAATATCGCCATGGCTCATCCATACCTCCTCTTTTTCCGCTAGCCCCTTAAGCACCCCGACAGCCTTGTCTATGTGCACATAAGATGGTCCGTACTCCTTCTTCTCCGATTTCACAACCTTGCCGTCAAGGTAGCTTGCAAGTATCTGGTGGCCGTAGCAGATCCCAAGTATCGGGACCCCCGAATGTATTATCCTCTTATCCATCGTCGGGGCCCCCTTCTCGTAGATGCTCAGCGGCCCTCCCGAGAGTATTATGCCCTTTATGTTGTACTTCTTGCCAAGCTCGATAACTTCCTCAAGCGAGATGTCTGACTGCACTATCTCCGAGTATATCCCATTGTCCCTCACCCTCCTGCCTATGAGGTGGCAGTACTGCCCCCCGAAATTGAAAACAAGTATCGCGTCTACCTTCATGATATCACCATGCCACAAATAACCGGACCAATGCCGTTGTCAGTTGACGTACTTCAATATACTCTTAACGTTCGACTTTATTATTGTATTCCTCTTCATCCTGCCATATATCGCCTTCTTTGTCGGCATGTTTACCTGGCAGCCTATCTCCTGCACGACAAACGATGCGGTTGAGCAGGCAATCCGCGCCGACCTAACAATGTCGCCCGTTTTCAGGAAGTTGGATACGAACGCGGCGGCAAACGAGTCCCCCGCCCCGGTCTGGTCCAGCACCCTGCTTGCCCTGTATGCCGGAACGTAAGTCTTCATGCCGTCCTTTACAAGCACAAGGCCCTTAGCGCCAAGCGTCACTATGACATGCTCTATCCCAAAGTCCCGGGCCATCGCAATGACTCCCTTCTTGTAGTGCCTTCTCATCACGCTGTATTCGTATTCGTTGAGTATCAGCATGTCCGTGTGGGATAAGCACGATTCTATCTGGTCCTTTGAATAATGGTACAGGTTGTGCCCCGGCGCAAAGACGTTTATGCAGTCCGCTGAGGGCTTCTTCGATGCGAGGAACATCATGTTCATCTGCGGTATCTGCGAGGTGCAGTAAAGTGCCTTGTAGCTCTTCATCGACCTTAGCGCCCTTAATGCATGGTTCCTAAAGTCCGTGCCCTTTGGGTCCTTTGCATCGTAGAAAAATATCCTTGTCTTCTTGATGTCCTTGAATATGAACGCCTTTGTCGTACCGGACCTGTGGGTGTGGTATATCCCCGCCGTCTCGATCCCCCTTCTTTGCAGGTAGTCCATGTAGTCCCTGCCGTCATAGTCCCGGCCCGCGTACCCTATGAGGAACGGGTCCATGCCGAATATCTTGCTGAACACGACGAAGTTGGCGCCCCTGCCGCCAAAGAACTTGTCCATCCTCTTTACCTGCGTAGAATAATTCGAATCGGTTATTATCTTTGCTATGCCGACGTAGTCCATGGAGAGGTTTCCAAGCACCACTATATCAGCATTCTTGCCCATTGGGTCCCCTGATTGATTCAAACTGCCAAATGTTAATATACTATCCAAAATTTCCGAATACCTTTCTTACCTTAAGGTCGCTTGTCACTTCCTCGATGTCCTTTATTGAATCCACTCCCTTGAAGTATGCGTCTGGAAACTTCACCCCCCTAAGCGTGCCGGATTTCGACAGCTCGACGAATGTTGTGCTCTCGAGGTTGCCCGTCCTTGGCAGGTGCCTGAATATGTCCTTTGACATAAGGTATACCCCCGAGTTCATCCAGTACTCCGGCAGCAGGGGTTTCTCGTCGAACTTGACTATCCTGTCGCCCTCAAGCCTTGTTATGCCGTATGTGCTTCTTAGCGGCACAAGGGCGATTGACGCAATGCAGCTGTCAAGGTTCATCTTTTCAACTGCGATGTTTGTCACGGTGTCGCCGTTAAGCATGAAGAACTTTTCCTCGCCTTTAAGGAAACGCTCTGCGTTCTTAAGGGCGCCTGCGGTGCCCAGCTGGTCCTTCTCCTCGGAATAATCCACCCTCACACCCATGCCCGATTTCTTCGAGTCAACGTAATCTATTATCTTTTCCTTTAGATGCCCTACCATCATCACAAACGATGTCACTCCGCATGACTTGAGCCAGAGCATCTGCCACTCGAGTATCGGCTTTCCGGCGACCTCGACAAGCGGCTTTGGGATCGTGTCCGTGAGCGGCCGCAACCTCTTCCCAGACCCTCCTGCAAGTATGGCCGCTTTCATCTACCCACGATTTATTCAGCTGATTAAAGTATAATAATCATTCTGTTAAGTTAGGCCGTTGCGCCGCGGAGTCACGAATAACAAGCGTTCAATCCCTTAGCGCGCTATATAGCGCCCCTGCACTGACCTTTACATGGTCCTTGTAATACCACGACATGTGCGATATGAATTCCTGCATCCTTGCCTCGCTTCCTTCAACATAGGATAGCAGCGGGAATGCCTTGGCCTCGCGGGGCGATTCGAGGAACGAACCCAGCGCGCCAAGCTGCATTAATGCATCCTGCGCCGCCTGCGGTGCCCTGTAGACGAGGAACGACACCTCGCTCTTTGCAGGCAGATCCAGCGCACTGTACTTTGGGCTGTTCGACATGTATGTATAAGCGCGTATCAGTTCCATTATGCTGCTTCTTATGGGTGAAATGTCCTGGGCATCCTTTGCTATGAGCACTATCCTTCCCGTCTGGTCGATCATGCAGGCGCGCCCGTCTGAAAGAATATTTCCAAGCACCTGCCTATCAAGCGTCTGCACCGCTCCGATGCCTGTCGTCGGGAGCTCTATCCCAGGCGGCAACGACTCGAATGCGCCTATGCCGGCGTCCCTGCGTGCGGATCCAAGCGATCCCTCGTGCGATCCGATCGCTTCGCGTATGGTGTCAAATGAACTTGTGAACGCCCCAAGCGATCTACCAATTACCGAGTCCGTATCGACTGTCGCCCCTATCCCAAGGTTTCTAAGCGGAACAAAAAAATCCCTGTGCTGCGCGTTGGACGGGAAGACGTCAAAGACCCGATCGGCCCTTTCCCAAAGCTCAGGATGCATGTTCAAATGGCGCATCCCCTGCTCGTGTATTCCGACTCCCTGGTCATATGCGACTGAAACCGCGTTGAATCCCGCCTTGAGTATGGCGCCTGCGCACATTGCGCAGGGATCGAGGGATGAAAATATAACCAGCTCCTGCGGCTCCGCAAGATCCAGCCTTTTCCAGTTCTTGTAATACCAGTCTATTAGCTGCCTTTCAACGTGCGCTGTGGGATCCCTGACTACGCCGTCAACTATCACGGCGTTCACAGCCTCTGAGATTACCCTGCCCCCCCTTGCAAGCATCAGCCCTCCGACGCCGAAAGTCCCCGATGCTGCCGCTCTCTCTGCAAGTGCTGCCGAGCGCTCGCCGGCCATGCCAAGCGTGAAGGGCCCCTCAGTAACGCTCCTTACTCCCCTTGTTATGTCCATATGCTCCGCATGCCTGTGCGCAGCGCTCCTAAACGTGCTCATATCCTCAAATCAACCTGGTTTTTACTGATATATAAACAGCACCCTTTTGGCCAAAATGCGGGGATCCTAGGTTATGCTGGCAACATGGGGCTGCTAGGCCCTTAGCATGACAGACAGCTCTTGTACGCCTGCAACTATCATGTCAGTGCCCTCCTCGAGCAGCGCCTTATATGTGCCCATGCCTCCAAGCACCGATATCGATGTCGCGCCGTAGCTCTTTGCGGCCCTTACGTCTATCGTTGCATCCCCGACGTACGCTGCATCGCTTGCGCTAACCCCGAACCCGCCAAAAGCCCTCTCAAGCCCCTCGGGCGATGGCTTCTTTGCGTCATAAACTATCTTCAATCCTGCAATCTCGGCGCCAGTGAATCCCGCAACTGCAAGATCCCTAGTCACAGCAGCGTCCGAGTGCGCATTCGTTACTATCGCAATCCTTCCATCGTACATGTCCCCAAGCTCTAGCACCGCCTGCCTCGCGCCATCGCGCGGCTTCACGAACTGCGCGGCTCCTTTGGACGCGAAGAATCTCCCACCGTCCCACCAGTATATTCTCCTTGCTGTCTGGGCGTCATGAGGGCCAAGATGCGCCGCGACTATCCTTTCTATCTGCGCGACGTCCCCATCGCGCAGCATCTTTTGCAGCGCCGCATCCCTGGAAAGGCCGTTGCGTCCATTAGCCTCGTGCCACCTGTCAAATGCCATAAGGACCTCTATCGGCCTTGTGCCGCCGTTGTACCTCTCGTCAAGCCCGCCCAGTAGGTACGTGGTCTTTGGACTGTAATGAAAATCAAGCCCGACGCTATTAAATCCCCTGAGCCTGTTCTGGAAGATAAGCTCCGATATGTCTACGATGACCCCGTCCTTGTCAAGCCCTATGGCTTTCCTGCTCCTTACGTGCTCAAGCACATGCGGATCTATGTTTCTATTCTTAACGATGCTTGCCATGCTCATCCCTGGATCCTCCTGGGCCTTACGTGCCTGGGCTCCACGTGCTGCTGCGAAACGCCCCTGGCCCTCTCGGCCGCCTCCGCCCTCCTTATCTCCCCTAGCACCATGTCCATGGCCTCGAGTATCTTGCCAAGGTTGAACGTCTCCCTGTGCCCTACAGCGCGCGCAGTGGCGCGCAGCTCCGTCTGCCTTAGCTGCTCTATAGCTGCCGCGGCAGGCGCATTAAGGTTCGGTAGCCCTCCCTCCCTGATTATCCTGCTTACCTCGGATGCGTTCACGAAAAGAAGGTCCGCATCCCTTTCCGTAAGTGCTGCGTTTAGGTCCAACGTGCCTGCAGCGCGCCTCTCGAAGTCGTTGAACTTTACAAGTGTCAGTGCGATCCTTTCCTCCTTGGACATGAACGCCTCGTTTATCTTAAGGCCCTCCTTTATGTACTCGTATCCGTTGTCCCTGCCAAGCATGTAGATTGCGTAAGCCTTCTCGAAATAAGTGCACCTGTCGTTAAGGTCGTCCTTTGCCACCATCCTTAGGAGCGGGTGGTATATCTTGCTTATCTGCTCGTTCCCGATCAGCTCCCCAAGCACGGCCTTTCTTACAAGCGGGTCTCCCATCGCCATCTCCGAGAGAGCGTATGCGACCTGCGGGCGGTTCATCTTGCCGCACCTGTTCAGCTCTATCACGGCGCCCTTCCTTAGGTCCTCATGCTCCGAAGGTATCATCTCCCTAAGTATTCCTGCCACGGCCTGGTCGTCGTAATGGCGCATCATTATCCTGAACGCCCTCATCCTCATGTCGTAATTGCCCGTTTCTATCAGAGCCTCAACGAGCCTTTCCATGCCCCTGCTCTCATCGGCGCTGGCCGCGTACCTTGCTATCGCCACCCTGACTATGTCGCTGCCCTCTGCGCCAAGGAGCCTGAGAGAGAGCTTTGCGTCCATGCGCCCCTTGAGCCCAAGCTGCACCACTGCGACCATCCTTGTCATTTCATCCTCGTCATCCTTGGCGTGCCTCTTTATCACGCCTTCGTATTTGTAAAGATCGATCATGCCCATCGCATACAGTCCCGCCGACCTTGTCTTCGGATCCGCATCGTTCACGGCCTTCCTTAGTATCTCGCTGTCGCACTTGCTTATCGCCGCAAGCCACAGCGCGTTTGCCTTGAGCTCCCTGTCGCCGCTCGTCACTCCGATGCCATAGAGCCTCTCGACCTCGGCCCTCAGGGTGCCTGCGCTCATGTTGTTTGTCTGCACGAGTATGTTCGTCCTTAGCGCAATGGAGTACCCGTCCATGGCGCCCATGCCCATTGCCTTCTGCGCAAGCTGCTGCGCGCTGTCATGCCCTATTATCTGTATTAGCGTCGATATTATGTACGGTCCAACGCACCCAGAGGTGTGGTATATGTTTGTGCTCTCAGGCCAGAAGTCAATAACATTCGACGAGATGTGCGTTGGCTTTATGCCGTTCTTTATAAGATAGTAATTCTCTATAAGCCTGCTGGTCCTCCCGTCGCCGTCCTCATAAGGATGAAGGGCTATGAATCTTAGCTTGAAATCTATTGCGTGCAGCAGCGTGAGCGAAGCGGACTCATGGCTGACTCCCAGCATCCTTGCGGCCTCTTCGAAATCCTCCTCAAGTGTCTCAGTCGGGCTTGAGAAGAAGGGACCTATGCTCGTCCTGTACCTTCTTAGTCCGCCAAAGAACTTGCCGTTGTTGTACACCCCTTCAAGCAGCGCGCTCCTTATGTCCCCCATCTGCCTGGTGCTGACCTCGCCCCAGTCTATCGCCGAGAATACCTCCACTACAGACTTAAGGTTGATCATCTGTATGTAATCAGGAAGCTTTCCATCCTTGTTTATCAGGGCGCCCCTTGCCAACAGGTCCTCATTGCCCATCCTGTGGCTGTCATTCCCATTTGAATAGAATACCGACTTGAGTAGGTTGTTTATGAGCGCAGAGTCCCTATCCCCTTCGAGGCGTATGAGCTCTGGCACGCCCAGACCGTCCAATACTTCTGCGTATCTTTCATCCACTATTATTCCCTCCACAAACTAATGGTAAATGATAATCTAGGGCGCGAAACTGGCACAACGGATAACATACGATATGGGGTCACTATTGATATATATGCCTTTTGGGAGCCCAAACACCCTCCATTAATATAAAAACACCCTTACAATACACTAAATAGTGTCAAGATGGACATAGAATCAAGGCTGGAGATAATAAGGTCAGAGCCTACGGAAGAGATAATCACCGAGCCTGAACTAAAGTCGCTGCTCGAGACAAAGCAGCACCCAAAGCACTACATAGGCCTTGAGATAAGCGGCATGCCGCACATAGGCCACGTGCTTGTCGCTGGAAAGAAGATAAACGACCTTCACAAGGCAGGAATACAGACGCAGATACTCCTCGCCGACTGGCACACCATGGCGAACAACAAGCTGGGCGGGGACTGGGAGAGGATAATAAAGGCGTCAAGGTTCTACAAGGAATTATTCAACACCGTCTGCCCAGATACTAACATAATACTCGGATCGGATCTTTACAAGGGCAATGACGATTACTGGAAATTGGTGATGCAGATAGCAAGGCGCACCACCATGGCAAGGGCCACGCGCACCCTTATAATACAGGGAAGGAGCGAGAAGGAAACGCTGCACGTTTCGCAATACCTCTATCCAATAATGCAGGCCGCTGACATAGCGACCCTTGGAGCCGACATACCGCACGCGGGGATGGACCAAAGAAGGATACACATGCTCGCAAGGGAGGTCTTCGAGGAGATGAAGATTAGCAAGATAATCCCGCTGCATCACCACCTAATACCCAGCCTTCTTGAGCCGCCAAAGATCACCGACGACGCCCTTAAGGAGGAGGTAGTTGCGGCTATGAAGATGAGTAAGTCAAGGCAGGGATCCGCAATACCGATACTTGCCGACGAGAAGGAGGTGGCTGCCATAATGAAGAGCGCATGGTGCCCTGAGGGGGTTGTGGATGAGAATCCCGTGCTGCAGCTATGCAGGTACATCATAATCCCGACGCTTGGCAATCTTACTGTGGAGAGGAACGCAAAGTACGGCGGAGAAGTTGCATACGAATCATACAAAGACATAGAGGCCGATTTTGCGAACAAGAAGCTGCATCCGGCGGATCTTAAGAACGCTGTTGCAAGGTCCATATCCGCGATAATGAAGCCCATAGTGCACAGGTTCGGCTACAGGAAGGCGGAGATAAGTGCGCTGTTCGGCCAGTGAACGCGGGCAGTATTAAATAACTTACTGATTAATATAACTCGGTTATATTTTCGTTGATGTGGATGGGCAATTTTCTAGGCACTGTCATATTCTCGGTGGTAATGGGCTTCTCGATCTACCTTTCGCTGCCAATAGTGCTGCGCAGAAAGACGAGCGAAAGGATGACAAGGCTGCTCAATGCAGTTGCGATAGGCATACTGATCTTTCTTATGTGCGATGTATTTTCCGACGTCGCCCCAAGCCTTTACGCAGCAGGCGCGCTTGACGGATACGGTGCAAGCCCGTTCCTTAGCGCTCTGTTTGCCGTGGCGCTGAGCGTAGGGTTCTTCATGCTCTATTATTTCGAGA
>Ga0335074_10009984_pt1 | contig 13270 bp, 9 predicted proteins | sample Lox_Sample_23_FD_206715 | JGI IMG/M metagenome (GOLD analysis project Ga0335074, IMG submission 206715) | Soil microbial communities from Loxahatchee National Wildlife Refuge, Florida, United States - Lox_Sample_2.3 | ecosystem: Environmental > Terrestrial > Soil > Wetlands | place: USA: Florida...
TACCAGCAAGTCATTTGAAAACCTAATCAATGGACCCCAGCAAATTACCTGAACTTCTGCTCCTGTGGATCGGCGCCCTGGCGCTCCTCGCTCTTGTGCGCCGCCGCTGGCATATTCCCGGTACCGGTTTGACTTTTGCCTATCTGTTGAGTCTGTCGCTGATTCACCTAGCCGGCGCAGCCATTTACGCGCTTCCCGCCTTTCAGGATCACGATCCCCGTCTGACGGAATCGGGCTTCGAGCACGGCCTGTACGGCGTGCTGGCGTTCGTGGCCGGCGGTCTGATTATCACGCCCATCCTCATGCGCAAGGGCATTTTGCCGCGCGCCAAGGGAACTCATCAGGCGGACTGGCGGTTGCCTAAGGCGTACGTGGTGTGCGGCGTGTTTTTTTATCTGCTTTCGGCCACCTATTTCGGCCACCTCCCCACCGCTCGGGCCATCGTGTCGACCGGCCAGCAACTCGTGGTTGTGGGCCTCGCTCTCTGTTGCTGGCGCGCTTGGCAGGAACGGGACATGCGCGGGCTGATCGGCTGGCTGGCCGTCTCGATGCTTCTTCCCTTGGCAACCCTGATTACCGCCGGCATGCTGGGCTACGGCGCCGTCGCCGTGATGATCATCCTGATCTTCGTCTCCAGCTTAATTCGCTCGCCTTTGAAGGTGGCCGCCGGGAGCGTCCTGATCATCTACCTGGGTCTGTCGGTCTTCGTCAGCTACATGCGCGACCGCACCGACATCCGCGCCGCCGTCTGGGGCGGAGAGTCGTTCTCCGACCGCCTCGATAGCATCTCCAAAACCGTGACGAATTTTGAGTGGTTCGACCCCGGCGATTTCGAGCACCTGCAGCGGATTGACGCCCGCCTGAACCAGAACTTTCTGGTGGGCGCCACCGTGTATCAGTTGCGCCAGACCCAGAACTACGCCCGGGGCGAGACTCTGTGGGACGCTCTGCTGGCGCTCATTCCACGCGCCATCTGGCCCGAAAAACCGATCACCGCGGGCAGCGGCAATCTGGTTAGCCGGTACTCCGGCGTCGATTTCGCCGAAGGCACCAGCGTCGGGGTGGGCCAGGTGATGGAGTTCTACATCAACTTCGGAACTCCCGGCGTGATTATAGGCTTCCTCATCATGGGAGTCCTGGTGACCGCTATGGATTGGCAGGCCGCCGAACGGTTGGCGCGCGGCGATTTACACGGCTTCGTGCTCTGGTTTTTGCCTGGCCTCGCTTTCTTGCAGGTAGGCGGCCAGTTTGTCGAGATCACCGCCAGCGCCGCGGCCAGCCTGGTCGTAGCGTTGGGGGTGAATCGGCTGCTGGACAGCTGGCGGGCCCGCGACGAGGTCCGGGAAGCTCGTGCGGCCGTCCCCGCCAGGATGTCCCGTTTCGGGAGTTCCGCGCGCAATGCATGAGATCGCCATGCCCCGGCTGCTCGGTGTTTTTCCGTCGCTCGACGCCATCGGTGGCATACAATCGAGCGGCCGGGACGCGTGTCAGGGAATCGTGAATGAGATCGGTGAGCGCCAGGCCTGCTTTCTCACCTACCAGCCGGGGGGCAGCAAATTGCGCACGGCCCTGGCGGCCATCGCCCGGCGGCAAGCGGAGGGCATTCTGCTCGTTTGGCACCTCAGTCTGCTCAAGCTTGCTCCGCTGGCGGCGGGACCGGGAGTGCGCGTGATTGTTTTCCTGCATGGCATCGAAGCGTGGCGGCGGCAGGATTCCCTCACGCGCCGGGCGCTGGCCAAAGTGAACCTGTTCCTTTCGAACAGCGATCACACCTGGGATGGTTTTGTCGCGTCGAACCCCGCGTCAGGCACGGCGCGCCATGCGACCGTTCACCTGGGCCTTGGCGATGTTCTCGAACCACCGCCGCCCCCACCCGCTGGCACACCCATCGCGCTGATGCTCGGGCGCATGCTGCGGGGCGAGGACTACAAAGGGCACCGCCAGATGATCGAGGCTTGGCCGCGCATCGCCGAAAAAGTCCCCGGCGCCGAATTGTGGATCGCGGGCGATGGCGATCTCCGTCCCGCGCTCGCACAACTGGCCCGCGGCAAGGCCGGCGTGCGTTTTTTCGGACGCGTCTCGGAGGAACAAAAGTGCGATCTTCTGGCGCAGTGCCGCTGCCTGGCCATGCCCAGCAGGGGCGAAGGATTCGGCCTGGTCTATCTGGAAGCCATGCGCATGGGACGCCCCTGCCTGGTCAGTGACCGGGACGCGGGGCGTGAAGTTGTCAATCCGCCCGAAGCCGGTCTGGCCGCCAATCCGCATGATCCCACCGAGCTCGCCGCCGCGACCGCGCGTCTGTTGACCGCCGGAGCCGCGTGGGATCGCTGGTCTTGCGCGGCCCGCCGCCGCTACCAAGCCCGTTTTACCGCCCAGCACTTTCGCGGGCGTCTGAACGCAGCGCTGTTTGCAGCCTGATATGCCCGCGCATAAAATTCTGCACGTAATCCCCTCGGTCGGCCCCCATCGCGGCGGACCCAGCGTGCTGATGCATACCCTCGCCCGCGCTCTCTCGCAGGCCGGCCTGGAAATCCACGTGGCCACCACCGATGATAATGGCCCCGGCCGCCTGCGGGTTCCGCATGGTGTGCCACAACAGGAAGACGGCGCCACGTTTTGGTATTTCCCGCGCCAGACGCGCTTCTACACTTTCTCCTGGCCGCTGACCCGCTGGCTTGCGCGCCACGTGCGCGAATTCGATTTGGTGCACATCCACGCGCTCTTTTCTTACGCCACGCTGCCCGCCGCCCTGCTGGCGCGCCGCGCCGGAGTTCCTTACATCGTGCGCCCGCTGGGCACGCTCAATCGCTGGGGGATTGAGAACCGACGCCCCTGGGTCAAGCGCCTTTCCTTCCGCATTCTCGAAAGCCGGATTCTGGCCAACGCCGCCGGCATTCATTACACCAGCGAGCAGGAGCTCGGAGAAGCCCGCGAACTGGGCGTTTTTGCTCGTCCGTTGATCGTGCCCAATCCGGTGGAACTGCCCGCGCTCGACAGCCGTCCGCCGGCGGCGCTCCCACGGAATCGCAAAGTGGTCCTGTTTCTTTCCCGCTTCGATCGCAAGAAAGGCCTCGATCTTCTGCTGGCCGCCTTCGCCCGCGTCCGCCGCGAATGTCCGGATGCCGTCCTGGTTCTGGCGGGAGACGGCGATCCCCAATGGGTCGCCACCTTGAAAGCGGACGCACAGCGTTTGCACATCGAGTCAGACATCGTATGGGCCGGCTTTCTCACCGGAGAAGAGAAATGGGGCGCATTGCGCGGCGCGGACGTTTTTGTTCTGCCATCCTATTCCGAAAACTTCGGCATCGCCCTGGTCGAGGCTTTGGCCTGCGGATGTCCCGTGGTTCTTTCCGATCAAGTCGGCATCCATGGCGAAATCACCCGCGCCGAAGCCGGATTGGTTACTCCCTGCCGCGTTGACGATCTGGCCGGGGCGCTTCTGCAGGTCCTGGGCGATGCCTCTTTGCGGCGCCGTATGAGCGAAAACGGTATACGGCTGGCCCGCCGGCAATTCTCGCTCGAAGCGGTGGCCCGGCAGCTTGCGGACGCCTACGCGGCGGTCACTCTATGATTCCCAGGCTCGCCGTCGTGGTCCTTACCTACAACGAGGAGATCAATCTGCCGCGCTGCCTCGATAGCCTCGCGGGCTTGGACTGTTCCGTGGTCGTGGCCGATTCGGGAAGCACCGACAAAACCTTGCAAATCGCCGCGCGGTATCGAGCGGTGTGCCTGTCTCATCCGTTTGACAATTATGCGGCGCAACGCAATTGGGTGCAAGAGAATCTTCCGATCGACGCCGATTGGGTCCTGCACCTGGACGCCGACGAGCGTCTCACGCCCGAACTCGCCGCCGAGATCGGCCGGGCCCTCGATGCGCCCGATCCCGATATCGATGGCTATTTGCTGCGCAAACGCACCATATTCATGGGCCGCTGGATTCGCCACGGCGGCCACTATCCCAGTTACCACCTGCGGCTCTTCCGCCGCCATAAAGGCCGCTGCGAAGATCGCCTCTACGACCAGCACTTCGTCGTCGAAGGCCGCGTGAAACCGCTCGCCAGCGACTATCTGGATATCGTCGCCAGCAATCTCAGCACCTGGACCCTGCGCCACAAGCGCTGGGCCGAACTGGAAGCCCACGAAATGCTGGCCCAGGACGAGCACCGGCGCCAGGTTCGTCCCGATCTGCTCGGCAATCCCATCGAACGCCGTCGCTGGTTCCGCAATGCCTACTCCCGCGGTCCCTTATTCGGGCGCGCCTTCCTCTATTGGACATACCGCTATCTCTTGCGGCTCGGTTTCCTCGACGGCAAGGAAGGCCTGATTTTTCATTTTCTGCAGGGGTTCTGGTTCCGCTTCTTAGTCGACGCCATGATTTACGAGCAACACAAAGCCTGACCGCCGCTTGACTGCCACTTACTCAGGATCACCAGCGTGAACATACTCGGACTTAACGCCTTTCACGGCGACGCATCGGCCGCTCTTCTTTCGGACGGACAACTCGTCACGGCCATCGAAGAAGAGCGCTTGAACCGTGTCAAACATTGGGCGGGATTCCCTAATCTGGCCGCGGCCGCATGTCTCGAAGGAACAGACCCGCTCGATGTGGCGCATGTGGCCATCTCGCGCGATCCCTACGCGCATCTTCCCCGCAAAATCGCCTTCGCCGCCCTGCGTCCCGCGTCCTGGAGCCGGTCTCTGTCGCGCGCCGCGAACATCCTGCAAGTCGCCCGGCTAAGCTCCGAACGCCCCGGCACCATCCTATCGGAATTGAAGCGCGCCCGCATCCACAAGGTCGAGCATCATCGCGCGCATCTGGCTAGCGCCTTTTTCGCCTCGCCGTTCGAGGAAGCCGCGGTCGTCTCCGTGGATGGCTTCGGCGATTATTCCAGCGTTCAGTGGGGTATCGGCCGCGGCAATCGAATTGAGCTGCTTGGGTCGGTTCTTTTTCCGCATTCGCTGGGTATCCTTTATACCGCCTTCACCCAATTTCTGGGCTTCCCGAAGTACGGCGACGAGTACAAAATGATGGGGCTGGCGGCTTACGGCGAGCCTTGCCTCGCCCCGCAAGTACGACGCATCGTGCGCACCGACTCCGGCCAGGTCCGCCTCAATCTCGATTACTTCACCCATCACAGCCAGGGCGTCAAAATGACTTGGGATGGCTGCGAGCCGATCTCCGGCAACATCTTCTCCCATCGCATGACCCAGGTATTCGGTGAACCGCGCCGCGCGCGCTCCGAAATTACTTCCCGCCACGCCGATCTGGCCGCTTCGGTGCAAGCCGTGCTCGAAGAGAATTACTTCGCGCTGCTCAATCACGTCTACCATCGCACCGGCCAGAAAGCGCTGTGTCTGGCTGGCGGAGTCGCACTCAATTGCGCCGCCAACGGCAAAATCTTCGAAGAAACTCACTTCCGCGATTTATATATTCAGCCCGCCGCCAACGACGCCGGGACCTCTATCGGCGCCGCCCTATCGGTCTGGCATGAGCGCCTCAACCAGCCGCGCTCCTTCGTTATGCGGCACGCCTGCTACGGCCCGGAAGCGAGCGACCGCCAGATCCTCGATGCGCTGGAATCCGCGGGCGTCTCCTACCGCCGCCTCACCGAAACCGAACTGATCGATCAGACGGCCGCGCAAATCGCTGCGGGCAAGGTGGTTGGATGGTTCCAAGGCCGCATGGAATTCGGTCCGCGCGCCCTCGGCAATCGCAGCATCCTCGCCGATCCGCGTTCTGCGGATATGAAGGATCTGCTCAACAGCCGCATCAAGCATCGCGAGCATTTCCGGCCCTTCTGCCCGTCGGTGCTGGCGGAATCCGCCGGCGATTTCTTCGAGACAAGTTATCCGTCGCCCTTCATGGTCACCGCCTACCGCATCAAGCCCGGCCGCCTGCCAGACATCCCCGCCGTCACGCATGCAGACGGCACGGGCCGGCTGCAAACTGTCGACCGCGAATCCAATCCCCTTTACTGGAAACTGATCCACCGCTTCGGCGAAATGACCGGCGTGCCAGTCCTGCTCAATACGTCTTTCAATGAAAACGAGCCGATCGTGCACACCCCCGCGCAGGCACTCGATTGTTTCCTGCGTACCCGCATGGATGTGCTGGCGATTGGTTCGTACATGCTCCTGAAATCCGACAACTTGCACGCCAGCGAACACAAGCGCGCTTTCGCTCTGGTATAACTCCGCAATTTATCTCCCATTTGGAGTCTCCCCCAATGAAGATACTGCTGCTGAATCAGTGCTTCTACCCTGACGTGGTTTCGACCGCGCAGCACGCGAGCGATCTGGTTACCGCACTCGCCGCCCGTGGGCACGAAGTGACCGTGGTGGCCAGCACGCGGGCCTATGACAACCCGCAAATGAGATTTTCCAAAAGAGAAAACTGGCGCGGCGCCCGCATTCTGCGCGTCCCCTGCCTGGCGCTCGGCAAATCCACCAAGTGGCGGCGCGCCGCCAACTTCGCCAGCTTCTTCCTCAGTTGCGTCGCGCGCATCCTTTTTCTCCCGCGCTTCGATGTGGTGATCGCGCTTACTTCTCCGCCGCTCATCTCGCTGCTCGGCGCGCTCTACGTCAAGCTGAAAGGCGGACGTTTCATCTTCTGGGTCATGGATCTCAACCCCGACGAAGCCATCGCCGCCGGATGGCTCAACAAGAATTCCGCTACCGCGCACATTCTGGGCGCGCTGCTCGATTTCAGCCTGCGCGGCGCCCACGAAATCGTGGTCCTCGACCGCTTCATGCGCCAGCGCGTGATGGATAAAGACATCCCCGACCGGAAGATCAGCATCATCCCACCCTGGGCTCACAGCGAAGTGGTGCGCCACGATCCCCAAGGCCGCCAGGCTTTCCGCGAACGCCACGCTCTGGCCGGCAAATTTGTGGTCATGTACTCCGGCAATCACAGTCCCTGCCATCCGCTGACCAGTGTGCTCGAAGCCGCCGCGCGTCTCGCCGATCGTCCTGAAATCGTCTTCTGCTTTGTGGGTGGCGGCAGCGAATTTCCCACGGTCGCGCAATTCGCCGCCGCGCACAACCTGACGAACATCCGCTGCCTGCCCTACCAGCCGCTGGCGCAGCTTTCCGCTTCGCTCTCATCCGCCGATCTGCACATAGTGGTGATGGGCGATCCGCTGGTAGGCATCGTGCACACTTGCAAGATCTACAACATTATGTGCATCGGCTCGCCGGTCCTCTACATCGGACCATCCAACAGCCACGTCACCGACATTGCCGCCGGCAACGGAATCCCCCTGGCCTCCGCCACGCACGGCGATGTTGACCTGGTCGTGCACCGCATCCTGGCCAGTGCGCGCTTGAAACCGTCCGCCGATGCGCCCGATCCCCACATGCTGGAACGCGGCCGCAGTTTCCATCAGGACCGCCTGGTGCCCCATCTCGCTGATTTGGTAGAAGCCCTGCCCGAACGTGCGTCCGCCGCTGCGGTTGGCAGCCACGCGCTGGGAGATTGACAAGGGTGCTGCTGTTTCTCGCCGCCGCCATTCCTATCGCGACCTTCTCTCTTCACGAAGAGTTTGGCGTGACGCACCCGACTCAAATTATCGACTTCGATTTCTCGAAATCGATCGACCCCGCGCATGCCTGCATGTTCGGTCCGAAAGGCGCCCAAGTCCCGTATCAACTCTTGCGCGGCGGCAAGATCGCGGTCGAAGCCTCGCTCGCCGCCAATTCCACCGCCGCATGGCAGCTCCACAGCGGGTGCGCGCCGCGCCAGTTCCTCAACGCCGCGCGCGTCACGGAAACGCCTGCGTACTACGAAATCGTCAACGGACTTACGGGAGTCCGCATCGCCCGCTCCGGGCATCCCACGCTCGCTCCGATTCAAGGCATCCTCTATCGCAACGGCTTCTGGACCGCTGCCGGCCCTAACCATCTCGAAGCCGCCGGCAAGGTCACTGGCATGACTGTCCGCTTCCTCGAATCCGGTCCGCTCAAGGTCGTCGCCGAAGTAGCCTATACGCTGGACCGTGCCGCCCTCGTCTACGGCAACAAACAACTGATCGCCGCCGGCGCCGGATACTACCGCTCCACTATCGAAATCCAAGCCGGACAGCCGTCCATTCTCATCGCAGACGACACCGACTGCGACATCCGCTACTCGCTCGATATTTATCCCGGCCTCGAGCCGGATCAAGCTCGTTATCGCGGCCATCACTCCACGTCCGTGGCCAACGGCCGCGAGCCTGACGGCCGCCCATACCGCCCGGATCACGAGCGCCCGCCCATGGACGCCATCCGCGATTTGCAATACCAAACCGCCGCGCCATCTTCTTACACCAGTTCCCCGCCCAATATCCGCCGCATGGCGGTCTGGGACCCTTGGGTCTACGATTCCGGCTGGTATTGGATGCTTTACCACACGGCTGCCGCGCCTGCGGCTAACCTGCTAGGCATTTTCGCCGGAGCCGCCGCGGAAGCCATCGGTGCGGCCCACAATGGCGCCGGCATATCGACCTCGCCAGGTCCGCATGCCTCCATCGTGTTCGAAACCCATCGCCGCGCGCCCGACGCCCGCGTCTTTCCGCGCGTCCGCATCGCCTGGGGCGTCTTCATTGGCACCCAGGGCGCCGATCTCGGCGATCCTTACAAGGTCCAAAACATCGCACGCCAGATGAATCTGCACAGTGGGATTAATCTGAATAAGATCTACCGCATCCCAACCGATTTCACCGATCCGCCCGGCGGCTTCCATCCGCTTTACATGAACCGCGCCGCGGTCGACGCCCTAATTGCCCGCGTGCGCAGCGATCCGGACGAATATCATCGCCTTTATGACGCCGAGCCCACGGCCCGTCCGCTGCTGGACATGTGGCGCGATCCATCGGGCGCGGCGCTGCACTCGCTCGCCGCGAATGTCTCCACGACGGCGCACGACTTGCTGGATGCGCTGGTCAATGGTGATGGCATCTACAATTTTAAATTCCACTACTGGATGGGCGGCCTCGAAATGGCTCGCGCCGCCGTGTGGATCAACGCCATTCTCACCGATCCGCGCGCTTCGGCCGAAGACCGCGCGCGCATGAAAGCCGCCGCCGCTCTATTTGCCGCCGTCCTCTGGGACAATGATTTCGTCCCCATGTTCGATGGTCACGGCCTGAACATGGGTACCGCCAATATGCCCGTGCAGCAGAACCAATACCGCGACATCTTCGCCACATTGCTAGGCCGCGACACGCCTGGCGTCCTCCATCGCGCCCTCGCCAATCTCAAGGAAATCGTCAACGAATCCGGCGCCGCCATGGGATCCACGCACTACATCGGCGCGTCCATGGGACCGCTGCTCACTACGTTCCAGCAGCTTCAAACCGCCGGCATCGCCGACGCCTTCCGCGACCAGCCTCGCCTAAGCCGCTTCGCCGAGTTCTATCTCAACCTGCTCACCCCGCCCGAGCCCCGCTTTGGCGGATATCGCAAGCTCGTCTCCATCGGCGACGGCTCCACGGAATCGAGCGAACTGTACGGCCAACTGGCCACCGGCTTCGCCGCCGCGCACCCCGATCTTTCCGCCCGCCTGATGGCTGCCTGGCGGCAATCCGGCGCCATGCACTCGGGATTTCACGGCTCCACGCTGCTCAAAATCGACGAGTCGCTTCCCGCCACCCCCATACATCTCGGCGACGCCAACTTTCCCGGCTGGTGCACCGTACTCCGCAACGGCTGGGGCACGCGCAACGAAACCGCCGTCTGGCTGGTGGATGGCGATTTCTATCGCGACCACGCCCACGAGGACAACGGCACGGTAGTCATCTACGCGCTGGGCGCGCCGCTTTCCATCGATTGGGGCAGCACCTACTCGCCGCAATCTTCGGGTGCTTACATGCACAGCATCGCGCTGCCGGAAGCCGCTCTGCCGTTCGCCTGGAACGACTCTACGCCCCACCTCGACAATATCGGATTCCGCTGGCAGCACGCCGTCGTCCAAACCTTCGAATCATTTCCGGATAGCGCGCATGTCCGCGCCAGCTATGAAGCTAAAGGCGCCACGTGGACCCGCTCCGTCTATTCCATGCACCCCGACGAATCGAACCCGATCATCGCCATCGAAGACAGTTTCGGCGGCGCCGCAGCCGCCCACGTCGTGACCCTCAACCAAATGGCCGATCTCCGCGTCTCCGTGTCTCCGTGTCTCCGTGTCTCGGCTGTCGGCGAATGGCTGATCGATTGGGACCTGCGCCAATTCAGCTCTTCCCCTATGGAAACCGTGACGCGCAACTGGTCGCATCACTGGCATCCCAATCGTGAAGAAAACGAATTCAAGAAGGCCAACGGCCGGCCCTTCGAAGAGTCGCAAACCATCCTGCGCACGCGCACCTCGGGCGAGCTGACCACTCTGATCCTTCCCCGCCGCAAAGGTGTCCCAGCCCCGATCATGGAGACTGCCAACGGCCAAACCACCATCCGCTGGACCGATGCCACCGCGACTTTCGACTCTGCCTGCTTCACTTACACCTCGCGCGCGGGTACCGAAGTCACCGCATTTTCTGCCGCATCTTGCCGCGCCAGCGGAATCTCCATTGAAGGAGGTCCGGCCGAAGTCCGGCTCGAATCCAAACGCGCGATCATCGCCGCCCATGGCCCGGCCGGACAACGTGACGTCGCGCTGCCCGCGTCTTATGGCGGCAGCTATATAATGGACTACACTGGATCGCAGCCTGAATCCGTAACCCTGAGTCCAAAATGATTCGCATGATTCGCTTCGTCGCCATCTTAATAGCCTGCGCGGCTACTGCCGCCGGGCAATGCAGCGTGCCCGCCGTGGACGTGACGCTCCCACCGACTACACGCGCGGACACCGGCGATAGCCTCCTGATCACCAGCTTCTTCACCACTAAGGACACTAAGGGATCCATCGCGCTCACCAACCTCGAAGGGGTCTCTTCCTGGACCTATTGCCACAATGCCGAACATACGTTCATGACTCGCGCCCTCCCCGGCGGCGATCTTCTGGTCATCAGCAACGTGGACTATAAGAACTACACCGTCGCCGAGATCGATATGTCCGGCAATACGCTCGCCTCCCTCACGGAGGGGGAGGCTAACGCGCAACTGGCGAAACTCGGCGCGCAATCCATCATCGATTTCAATCACGAAGCCCGCCAGCTTCCCAACGGCTATATTATGGCCATCGCCCATAACGAACAGCTTTCCACCACTGCGCAGGGCGGCACGCCGCAGAATCCGGTGGATATTATGGGCGACGAGATTCTGGTGCTCGACACCAACTGGCGGGTAGTCTGGACCTGGAATGCCTTCGACTTTCTGCCGGTCAGCCGCGCCGCCGTCCTGGGAGAGCGCTGCAAGGCTTGCTCCCAAGGCAATAGCTCGGGATGCTGCCCTGTCACTCTCGCCACCAAAGCCAACGACTGGCTGCACGGCAACTCGCTCGCCTACGACTCCACCGATGGCAACATCATCATGTCACTCCGCAACCAGGACTGGGTGATCAAGATCGACTACGAAGATGGCGCCGGCAACGGGCAGATTCTCTGGACCCTCGGGAACGAAGCCACCATTAATCCTATGACGGAGATCAACCTGCCGGGTATCCCGTCGCCCTGGTTCAGTGGGCAGCACGATGTGGAAGTCTGGACCAATGACTCTCCCAAGCTGCTCACGCTCTTCGATAACGGCAATACCCGCCACTCCACGGACAAAAGCGCCACCAGCCGCGGCCAGGTGCTCTCGCTCGATGAAGCAGCCATGACGGCATCGCTCGAAACCAACATCGTGTTTCCGTTTTACTCCTCCGGTTACGGCACTTCGCAGATATTGGATAACGGCAATTACTGGTGGCAGGCGGGCGCGGCTGCGGGCAAGTATAGCGACTATCCGACGCAAGGGTTGGAATATGTGCCGGCGGGTTTCGGCGGCATAGAGGCTTATGCCATCGAATTTGCCGACAGCGCCTATCGCTCGTTCCGCCTCGACTCCAGCTCAGGATTTTGACTCGGTGAGGCAGCCTCCCAGGCTGCGCGGGGCTCTCAGCACCGCGCTTGATTGAAATCGGAGTCAGCGCCACTTACACTCAGCCTTGTGTTGTGCGCGCCTGCGCTGCGCCACTGTGCAGCGTATGACATCGTGTAAGTCACATGTCTGACACTTATAGCTCACTCTTAACAAAGTCATACAAGGCTGACATAAGATTGCATTCTATAACGCCTACTAACAGTACTTTTTTTCAAATACTTCGACTTATTTTGAATAAACCAGTAGCTATCTCCGCGGAGCGGTTTTATAATCAGTCAAACTGTGACGTGTGACCGCTACAGATCCGTGTAATGAGGAGTCAGGAATGAGCCATACGAAATTGACGAGCCGGGAAATCCAGCAGCCCGAGGTGGGAACGGGCGCGCGTAAGCCGTATCACAAGCCCGCCGTGCGTTACGAGCGGGTCTTCGAGACCTCCGCGCTGACTTGCGGCAAAGTGCAGACTACGCAGTCAGGCTGCCACCAGAACAGGAAGACTTCCTAACTTTGGAGCGGGAACACTTTCAACGGGAGCTTAACCATGAATATAGGGAATGGAAAGTCCAAGATTTGGCAGAATAGGCCCGCGGCCTTTGTGTTAGCCGGCCTGGCGATGGCGCTGGCTTACTACGGCGTCTCGCGCGTGAGCGCGCAGAACTCGAGTAAGCCCGTCCTGATCACCGAGCCCATAGACGAAACTCATTTGGTCCGTTTGTGGGGCAATACGCGCCCCGAAGCGAACGCGCAGAACGATCGCGGACCAGTGCCGGACGACATGCCGTTCAACCACATGTTCCTTCAATTGAAGCGCCATCCCGCGCTCGAAGCCGAGCTGAAGGAGTTCATGGACCAGCAGCAGAATAAGCAGTCGCCGAACTACCGCCACTGGATCATGCCCGCCGAATTGGGGCAGAAGTACGGCTTGGCCGATTCGGACATCGAAACCCTCAAGTCGTGGCTCGAGTCGCATGGCTTCACCGTCGGCTATGTGTATCCCACCACCATGGTGATGGATATTTCGGGCACCGCCGGTCAAATTCGCGAAGCTTTCCATGCCGACATTCATTACCTGGATGTCAACGGCGAGCAGCACTTCGCCAATATGAACGATCCAAAGATTCCCGTGGCGCTGGCGCCCGCAGTTGCCGGACTGGTGCGGCTGCATGACTTCAAGGCTCACAATTTCGCCAAGCCGCGCATTCGCAACTACACTATCGGTGGCGGAACGTATCCCCTGGTTCCTGCCGACTTCCAGACCATTTACAACATCAGC
>Ga0335074_10009985_pt1 | contig 13269 bp, 10 predicted proteins | sample Lox_Sample_23_FD_206715 | JGI IMG/M metagenome (GOLD analysis project Ga0335074, IMG submission 206715) | Soil microbial communities from Loxahatchee National Wildlife Refuge, Florida, United States - Lox_Sample_2.3 | ecosystem: Environmental > Terrestrial > Soil > Wetlands | place: USA...
CTGCTCGGAGAGCTGCGCGGATTCCACGTGCAGGCAATTTCTCGTGAGGCCTGGCTGGCGCTCGCCTACCTGGTCGTGGCGGGATCGATCGTGGCTTATACGGCATACGTGTGGCTGATCCATCACGCGTCGCCGACGAAAGTTGGAACCTATGCGTACGTGAATCCAGTGATCGCGGTTGTGCTTGGATACTTCTTCGGGGGCGAGCCGCTCGGCCCGCGCACGATTCTGGGGACGTTGTTCGTGCTGGTCAGCGTGGTAGTGATCACGACGGCACCAAAATCGGTCGCGCCTGCGAGCGTGACAGACGTCGCCGAGGTCGCTGAGCGCTAGGGTGGGCTTCATGTGCCCTCATTACCTTTATAAATTCTTTGCTAACCTGGCTATCGGCGTTTTGGCTTCGGTCACCAACTGCTAACCTCCTCTTCCCAATCCTCGTTCTGTCCATACCGGTCAACAAGGTAGGCGTCGACCGTGCCGAGAACGTCATGTGCAAGCGTAAGGCCGTAGAGGAGCGCTCCAAAATCAATGCCAAGCGCTTCAGTGCGTGGGCGAGCACCGGAACCGACCGCGATTCCCTTTCCCCGGTAACGGAATCGCGCACCATTGCCATCGACCGTATCGAACTCCTTGACGAACTGACCCACGTAGCCTAGGTCTATACCCGTCTTGAAAACCGAAGGCATTCTCCTCCTCAGCTCGCCGTCTAACTCCCTCCACAAGCAAAGGAGGCCGTGTCGCTTCCCAACCGGCTGGACTTTGTCATCGGGCGCATTCTGAGCCTCATCCGTGAGCCACCTCGAGTGAAACAGCGTGTATTTCAGCGCGAGCTCTAGGTAGTGTCGGCACAGGAAGCAGGCCGACGGCCCGGCCACGGCCTCCAGCAGCGATCCAACAACGATACCCCTCACGATAATCCGGGCCGACTCGAAGTAACTATCTGCGAAGAGTGCGTCGATCTCCCATTCGCCGCTAGCCGGTGGATAGAACACCTTCCTGTACTCGTGCGGTTTGTATCGCTCCTGGTACTCCGAAAGGATCTGTTCCTCCAAATCCATCATCTGCGCGAAGTCGACTCGCTGTTCGTCCATATTCGGACCCCCATTTCGGACACCATTCCGTGGCACAAGAGTTACTCTATGGTTTCGTCATCTTCTCCGGCTTGACCAGCTGATCGAACTCTTCAGCCGTCAGATGTCCCAGCTTCACCGCGGCTTCCCGCAGGCTTGAGCGATCCACATGTGCGGTGTGCGCGATTTGCGCTGCCTTGTCATATCCCACTTTTGGCGCGAGAGCCGTCACCAACATCAGCGAATTCTTCACGTAGGAATCGACCTTTTCGCGATCGACCTCGATGCCTTTGATCATGTACTCGACGTAGCCGTGGCACGCATCGGTGATGAGCGTGACCGAGTGCAGGAAGTTGTAGATGATCACTGGCTTGAAGACGTTGAGTTCGAAATTGCCTTGCGAGCCGGCGAATCCGACGGCTGCAGTTGCGCCGTGCACCTGCACGCCGACCATCGTCATGGCCTCACATTGCGTAGGGTTCACTTTGCCCGGCATGATCGACGATCCCGGCTCGTTCTCGGGAATGATCAGTTCGCCTAATCCACAGCGCGGTCCGGAAGCGAGCCAGCGTATATCATTGGAAATCTTCATGAACGATGCGGCCAGAGTCTCCATCGCTCCTTGCGCGAACACGATTTCATCGTGCGCCGACAGCGCCGCGAACTTGTTGGGATGCGAGCGGAAGGGCAGTCCCGTGAGTTCAGCGATTTTTTTTGCCGCGCGCTCGGCAAATTCGGGGTGCGTGTTGAGCCCCGTGCCAACGGCCGTTCCGCCGATGGCCAGATCGTAAAGCCCGTCCAGCGCCTGTTCTAACCGCTTGATATCACGATCGAGCAGCGCGGCCCATCCCCCGAATTCCTGGCCAACTGTCAGCGGTACGGCATCCTGCAAGTGCGTGCGACCGATCTTCACGATGCTGTCGAATTCTTTAGCCTTGGCCGCAATTGCATCTCGAACACTCTTCACCGCCGGAATCAAAGCATTCTTCACGCGATCTGCAGCCGCGATGTGCATCGCCGTCGGAAACGTGTCATTCGACGACTGCGACATGTTGACGTGATCGTTGGGGTGAATGGGTTTTTTCGATCCCATCTCGCCGCCGGCAATCTCGATCGCGCGGTTCGAAATCACCTCGTTCACGTTCATGTTGGTCTGCGTCCCGCTGCCGGTCTGCCAGACGCGAAGGGGAAATTGATCATTGAGCTTGCCGGAGATGACTTCATCCGCAGCTTGCACGATGAGTTTCGCCTTGTCGGCGGACAGCTTTCCCAAGTCCTGATTGACCAGAGCGCACGCTTTTTTCAGGGTGCCGAAGGCGCGAATCAGCTCCGGAGGCATAGTATCGCGGCCAATATTGAAATGCTGGAGCGACCGCTGCGTCTGCGCTCCCCAGTAGACGTTCGCGGGCACTTCGATCTTCCCCATGCTGTCAGATTCAGTGCGGGTCTTAATCTGGGACGGACTGGCGGGCGCGGTAAGAGTGGACATGACGTGCTCCTGGTGCGAAAAGGCGAGATGAGGGCAACTGGAAATTATAGCGCCCAGAGCGGATTGGGCTGTAATGAGAGTCCGAACGCCGCGTGCTAGAATCAACGGTTTCCCAGGTGCTCGCGAAGCATCTCAACCCCTCTCATGCCGCATTATCTTACCGACGAAGAACTCGAAGTTTTGCCGAAAGCAGTCGCGAAATCTCCCGAGGAGATGCGCTGCGATGTGCTCGTCATCGGCGCCGGGCCGACCGGCTTGGCCTGCGCCATCGAAGCGCAGAAAATCGGGCTGAAGGTCATCGTCGTCGACAAGGGATGCGTGGTGAACTCGCTGTTTCACTATCCCGCGAATATGGTTTTCTTTACCACGCCGGAACTGCTTGAGATCGGCGATATCCCTTTCACGACGGCCCAGCAGAAGCCCACGCGCGAAGAGGCGCTGGAATATTACCGGAAAGTTGCCGAGCACTATCATCTCGATATTCGCCAGTATGAGTGGGTGAAAACCGTCCTCGGCGAAGATAAGGATTTCACCATCACGGCAACCGACCGGGCCGGACGCCCGCACGATTACCACGCCAGGAAAGTGATCGTCTCGACCGGATACTACGATCTCGCCAACAAGTTGCACATTCCCGGCGAAGATCTGCCCAAGGTGTCGCATTATTACGGCGAGCCGCACCCGTATTTCGACACGGACGTTTTGGTGATTGGCGGCAAGAATTCAGCGGCGATCGCTTCGCTCGATCTGTGGCGGCATGGGGCACGAGTCACACTGGTGCACCGCGACGCGCAATTGCATCACCACGTGAAGTATTGGATCAAGCCTGACCTCGAAAACCGGATAAAAAATGGAGAAATCGAGGCTTACTTCAATAGCTGGGTGCAGGAAATCGGTGTCGATCATGCAGTCGTCGTGACCCCAAGCGGTCCGCTCCGGCTGAAAAATGATTTCGTTCTGGCGCTGATCGGCTATCATCCCGACTACGATTTTCTGCGCAGCATGGGGATTGAGCTCTCCGAGCAGCAATGCCGGCCAGTCTGCGATCCGGTTTCGCTGGAAAGCAATGTGCGAGGAATCTACGTCGCTGGGGTGATCGTCGCCGGATCGCGCACCAACGAAATCTTTATCGAGAACGGACGCTTTCACGGCAAGCAAATCGCCGCCGACTTGAAAATCAAACTGGACCCGTGATTTCGGGTCGCCAGAAACTGCGGCCTGAATGCCGCTCCGCACCGGTACGAGGTGATGCATAATCCCAGGGATTCGCAATTCTAATGAGCCGCTCGTACTGCAGCGACTCTCGAACTTCGAGAACAATTTCGATGCGCGTGAGCCTGGACCCAGCGTCAACAAGCCAAAGCAATGGCAAATCCGCGCCGTTATTCCCGTCGGGCCATCTCCTGCCGTTCATTCTTGTGACCTTTTTGTTCTTCTTGTGGGGAATTCCAAACAACTTAACGGACGTGCTCATCCGGCAGTTCATGAAGTCGTTCGCCATCTCTCGCTTTGAGGCGGCGTTGGTGCAGTCGGCCCAATTTACCGGCTATTTCATCATGGCTATGCCGGCCGCGTTTTTCATGCGCAAGTTCGGCTACAAATCCGGTTTCGTGATGGGCCTTCTGCTTTTTGGTTTCGGCACATTTCTTTTTTGGCCGGCCGCTATCGTGGCCAAATACTGGTTCTTTCTTTTGGCGCTCTTGATCATCGGGAGCGGATTGTCGTTTCTGGAGACGGCCTCGAATCCCTTCATTGCGCAGTTGGGTGATCCGGCGAGTTCGGAAAGGCGGTTGAATTTTTCGCAAGCGTTCAATCCGATCGGATCGATCACAGGGGTTTTGATCGGGACGGTTTTCATTTTCTCGGGCGTGGAACTGACTGCGCAGCAGATTGATGCCATGAAAGCGCGGCACCTGTACAGCGCCTACCTGCATTCTGAAACGCTGCGGGTGGTAAAGCCCTACCTGGCCTTGAGTGCGCTCGCAGTTTTCTGGGCACTGCTGATTCTCCGCACCAAGTTTCCCACCATCCAAAGCGAACATGAAGAAATTGGCGACCACGGACGCTTTCGCGACTTGTTCCGCTTCCCGCACTTCTGGATGGCAGTTGCGGCGCAGTTCCTGTACGTGGGCGCGCAGGTCGGAACTTGGAGTTACTTCATTCAGTACGTGCAAGAATTCACGCATGAACCTGAGAAAACCGCCGGCTTTTTATTGACTGGGACGCTGGTCGCGTTTGGCGTCGGGCGCTTTAGTACGGCCTACTTGATGCGATTCGTTGCCCCCTACAAGCTGCTTGGAATCTATGCCGTTGCTAACGTTGCGCTGGTTGCATTCGGCGTATTGCATCCCGGATGGGCGGGACTCTGGGCCATCCTGCTGACCAGCTTTTTCATGTCGCTCATGTTCCCGACGATTTTCGCTCTGGGCCTGAAAGGGCTTGGACCGAATACGAAGATTGGGGGTTCGCTTCTCGTCATGGCAATTGTCGGAGGCGCGCTCGTTCCTCCGCTGATGGGCAAGATCGCCGACGCGCGACACAGCATGGCTTCCGCGTACGTGGTTCCGTTGTTGGCGTATGTCGCCATCGCAATCTATGCCTTCGCCGGTGCGAAGCTGCGACCGGCGAGCGATTAGAAATGTTATCTCGTGGTTGACGAAAGGACCTTATGCTTTCGCGTCAGTCATTTTTATCAGTCACCAGGCTCAGCGCCATTACGCTGACGCTTTCCGCGGTTTGTCTCCTATACGCGCAAAGTGTGACGGCTCCGACTGCCTCGGAAAATCCGGCGGTCATCGATCGCATATGGCAGAAGGCCAGCAGTAAATATGATGCTCAGCGCGCGGCGCTCCTTAAGGACGTGGACAATGCGGAGCACGAAGGCCCGTTCCGCCCGGACTGGCAATCGCTTCAGAAATATGAACCGCCCGAGTGGTACAAGGATGCGAAGTTCGGAATCTTTATCCACTGGGGAGTTTATTCCGTGCCCGCGTTCGGTAGCGAGTGGTATCCGCGCCTGATGTATGAGAAGGGGACGGAGGAATACAAGCACCACATCGCAACCTACGGTCCGCAAGACAAGTTCGGCTACAAAGATTTCATTCCCATGTTCAAGGCCGAACACTTCGATCCAGTCGCGTGGGCTGAGTTGTTCAAGAAATCAGGAGCAAAGTATGTCGTTCCCGTGGCCGAGCATCACGATGGGTTTGCCATGTATGACAGCGGGCTGAGCGACTGGACTGTAGCGAAAATGGGTCCGCATCGCGACACGACGGGTGAGCTGGCAAAAGCGGTGCGCGCCGCGGGTCTGCACTTTGGCCTGTCGTCGCATCGAGTGGAGCACAATTTCTTTCTCGGAGTCGGTCGCGAAATTGTTTCGGATATCAACGATCCAGAATACGCCGCCTTCTACGGTCCGGCTCATGTGTGGTTAACGAATCCCTCGGGCACGCCGTTGAACAATGACTTCACCTACGTGTCTTCCGCGTGGGCCGACGATTGGCTGGCGCGCGGCGCGGAGCTGGTCGAGAAATATCATCCTGACATCGTGTACTTCGATTGGTGGATCGGGCAGGCGTCGATCCGCTCCAATCTCACACGCTTCGCCGCTTTTTATTACAACAGTTCTCTCAAATACGGCGACCATGTCGGCGTGATCAATTACAAGGACTATGCCATGCAGGAGCACTCGGGCGTGCTCGACATCGAGCGCGGGCAACTCGGCGACACGCGGTCGCTGTATTGGCAAACGGATACCTCGGTGAGCAATAAATCCTGGGGCTATATTAAAGACGACACGTTCAAGTCGCCGCAGTTCATCGTCGATGAACTGGTTGATATCGTCAGCAAAAACGGGAACCTGCTCCTGAACATCGGCCCAAAGTCCGACGGCACGATCCCCGATGAGGTCCAACACGTGCTGCTCGACGTTGGCACTTGGCTCAATGTGAACGGAGAGGCTATCTATGGAACTCGCCCATGGAGGGTTTATGGCGAGGGTCCGACGAAAGTCGCCGCAGGATCGTTTCACGATACCGAAACGACGCATTACACGCCCGAAGATTTTCGCTTTACCACGAAAGGCGACGTGCTTTACGTGATCGGACTTGCCTGGCCCACGAACGGCCAAGCGGTTATTCACTCGCTTGCGCCGATGACGGGTACCGAAAAAGTGCAGTCGATCGCGTTGCTGGGTAGTGGCGCGAGATTGCAATTCACCGAGCAAGCGGACGGTCTGCACGTACAATTGCCGTCCCAATCTCCAACCAAGTATGCTTATGCGCTTCGGGTTACATTCGCTCATTCCGCGCAGTAAAGAACGGTACCCCGATATACGGAGACGAAGAAATGTCCAGATGCCTTCATCGATTTGCAATTTTAGATAGTGGGTTTGAGAGTTCTGCGGGAGCGAGAACGCCTTTACCAACAGCATTGCTTCTTGGAATGCTGGTTCTTGTTTCCACTTTGGCCCTGCCCGCGACTGCCCAGGGAACAAAGGCCATTGAAATATCGGTGGACGTCTCGAAGTCCGGCGCAACCATCAACCGCAACATCTTTGGCCAGTTCGCCGAACATCTCGGCCACGGAATTTACGACGGCATCTGGGTTGGTCCGGATTCCACCATCCCGAATACCCGGGGCATTCGCAACGATGTCGTCGCCGCGCTGCGTGAACTGAAAGTGCCGAACGTTCGCTGGCCCGGCGGTTGCTTCGCCGACGAATACCACTGGCGGAACGGAATCGGTCCGCATCGAGCCGTTACACTCAATCCTAACTGGGGCGGTGTGATCGAGCCGAATACGTTCGGTACACACGAGTTCATGGATTTCATTGACCAAATCGGCAGCGAAGCCTACGTCTCCGTCAACGTAGGCTCGGGCACTGTGCATGAAGCCGCCGACTGGCTGGAATACATGACCGCCGCGCAGCCGACGACTCTCGCTCAGGAGCGCGCGGCTAACGGTCATCCAGATCCCTATAAAGTTGCGAATCTCGGCCTCGGCAACGAAAGCTGGGATTGCGGCGGCAACATGAGCCCCGACTACTACACCAGCCAGATGAAGCTCTACAGCCACTTCGTGCGCAACTACAATCCCGCGCAGCAGCACGAGCAGAAGATGCTGAAAATTGCCGTCGGCCCCGGCGGCGCTGAACCGCGCTTTATCGATTGGACCGAAACCGTGATGAAGGCCTACCAGCAGCACACGTGGAGCTGGGATATCGACGGCCTCTCGATGCACTCCTACACCGTGCGCTGGAGAGACATGTACAAGTCGACAGATTTCGGTGAGAACGAATATGCGCAAGTCCTCAAGTTGACCCTTGATATGGACAGCCTCGTCAATCGTTACTCGGCGATCATGGACAAGTACGATCCGCAAAAGAAAGTTGCGCTGATCGTGGATGAATGGGGCGCATGGTACGCACCATTCCCCGGCTCAAATCCTGGATTCCTGGTGCAGCAGAACAGCCTGCGCGACGCTGTCCTGGCCGCGCTCAACCTGAATATATTTGCCCGTCACGCCGATCGCGTGCGCGGCGCGAACATCGCGCAAATGATCAATGTTCTGCAGGCGATGATCCTGACGGATAAAGAGAAGATGGTCCGGACTCCGACCTACTACGTCTTCAAAATGTACGTGCCTTTCCAGGACGCGACGTTCGTGCCGGTCACGTTTGACGCGGGCGCCTACACGCACGGTGATGTCACCTTGCCGCGTGTGGATGCCGTCGCGGCGAAAGCGAAGGACGGCAAGCTGTGGCTCGAGGTCACTAACGTCGATCCCAATCAGCCCGCCGAAATCGATCTGAATGTGGCTGGTATCAATGCCAAGTCTGCGGCGGGAGAAACGCTCACCGCGCCCAAGGTGGACAGCATCAACACCTTCGATGCACCCAACACAGTTGTGCCAAAATCCATCTCGGCAAAAGCTGAAGGCGGCAAGCTCAATCTGAAGCTCGAACCCAAGTCCGTAACGGTCGTCTGGGTCCAATAAAATGGCTCTTTTGCGCATTCGTCAGCATTGAGCAGCATCGGTAGTCCGTGTATCGGAAAGTCGGCGTGAATTCCGAGCGGTCGAAGCCAGGCTACAAACGCTGAACCTTCATAAACTGAGTTCATGTTGAAGAAAGGGCGACTGGTGAATACGAATAAGGCGCTTTCCGTCTTGATCCTTTCTGTCGCGGTGGCTCTCGGACCGCGGCTCGCGGCGCAAGTCGAAACCTACGTACCCCCACCCGTTCCTGGTGCGAAACCCGCAACGGTAGAGCACATCAAGGTCCACGGAGCGGCTCTGGAAGGTAACCTCGAAGGCGATGCGGTCGATCGCGACGTATTCGTGTTTCTGCCGCCGAGTTACGCAAAAGAAAGGCATCGCCGCTACCCGGTCGTCTACGCATTGCATGGATATTCGATCGGCGCCGAGCAATGGACACACGAAATCCACGTGCCGCAGACCATTGAAGGCGCATTCGCGCAGGGCGCCAAAGAGATGATCGTCGTCCTGCCCGATTCGAAGACGGTGCACAACGGCTCGATGTATTCGAGTTCGGTGACCACGGGAGATTTCGAGAACTTCATCGCCCACGATCTGGTCGCGTACATGGATGCGCACTACCGCACCCTTCCCAATCGTCTGAGCCGCGGCCTGGTGGGCCACTCCATGGGAGGGTACGGCGCGACCCGCATCGGCATGAAGCATGCCGACGTCTTTGGAAGTCTGTACATCATGAGCCCGTGTTGTCTGTCTCCAATGACGGCGAGAGCCGAGAACCCGGAGATGGCGAAAGCTCTCGAGGCCGTCAAAACGCCCGAGGACTCCGCGAAGCTGTCGTTCTTTCCGCGCGCTATGCTCGCCAGCGCGGCGGCGTGGTCGCCCGATCCCAAGAATCCGCCGCTCTATCTTGATCTGCCGACGAAGAACGGCGAGCCTCAGCCGGACGTGCTTGCGAAATGGACGGCGAATGCGCCGCTCGCTTTCATCGACCAATACATCGGCAATCTGCGCCAGTATCGCGCCATCGCGATCGATGTCGGCGACCAGGATGGTTTACGCGTCGACACCGCGACCCTGCACGACGTTCTGGACAAGTATGGAATCGCAAACAGCTTCGAGCTTTATCAAGGCACGCACACCAGCAAAGTGGCGGACCGTTTCCAGAACCATGTAATGCCGTTTTTCAGCAAGAATTTATGTTTTGAAGCGCACTGCCGTTAGCAAGCCGCGCAAATCGATTCACTTCGCTCGGGATGACAGACGTAATAAATTGCGAGCAAGAGATTTTCCACGGAGAGCACATGAAGTATTCGAGCGCCTGCGTCATGAAATGTTTCATTGCCTGCACCGTCTTCCTAAGCTGCGCCGCGTATTCGCAAGACTCCTCCAATCTGCCTTACATGAATCCGAAGCTTTCTCCCGAAGAGCGCGCCGCCGATCTTGTTCACCGTATGACGCTGGAAGAGAAAGCCACGCAGCTGGTGAACCAGGCCCGGGCCATTCCGCGCCTGGGCGTGCCGGCCTACGATTGGTGGAGCGAAGCTTTGCACGGCGTCGCCGTCAACGGCACTACTGAATTCCCCGAGCCTATCGGTCTCGCCGCGACTTTCGATGTGCCGCGCATTCACCAAATGGCGACGGCGATCGGAATTGAAGGCCGCATCAAGCATGCGCAAGACGTGCGGGCCGGCCACTCGAACATTTTTGAAGGCCTGGATTTCTGGGCTCCGAACGTCAACATCTTCCGCGATCCGCGCTGGGGACGCGGACAGGAAACTTACGGCGAAGACCCGTTCCTGAGCGCCCGCATGGCCGTGGCTTTTGTCACCGGTATGCAAGGAGACGATTCCCGCTACTACCAAGTCATCTCCACGCCCAAGCATTTCGACGTGCACAGCGGGCCTGAACCGACGCGCCACTTCGCCGATGTGGACGTCAGCAAGCACGACGAGGAAGACACTTACTTGCCCGCGTTTCGCGCCGCCGTGGTCGAAGGTCACGCCGGATCGGTGATGTGCGCCTATAACGCCATCGACGGCCAGCCCGCCTGCGCCAACCAGTTCCTGCTGCAGCACACTTTGCGCGGTGCGTGGCAATTTCAGGGATACGTGGTCTCCGATTGTGGCGCGGTTCGCGACATTTTTAACGGACATCGCTACCGCCCCACGCAGCCGCAGGCCTCGGCGATTTCGCTGGAGCGCGGGATGGATAATGAATGCATCGATTTCCGAGAGAAGGTCACCGACGACCACGATTACAAGCCGTACATCGAAGCCGTGCAGCAGGGATATCTCGCCGAGAGCGCGATCGACACCGCGCTCGTTCGCTTGTTCACCGCACGGATTCGTCTGGGAATGTTTGATCCGCCGTCGATGGTGCCATACACGAACATTGACGAGAAGGAACTCGACAGCGCCGCTCATCGCGCCCTCGCCCGACAAATGGCAAACGAATCGATGGTGCTGCTGAAAAATGACGGGGTGTTGCCGCTCAAATCCGTTAAGCGCATCGCTATTGTCGGCCCACTCGCCGATCAGACCGCCGTTCTGCTCGGGAATTACAACGGTATTCCAACCCACACCGTGAGCATGCTGGAAGGAATGAAGGCCGAGTTTCCGAACGCTAAGATTACATATGTTCCCGGAACGCAGTTTCTATCGAATCAAGGCAATCCCGTTCCTGCATCGGTTCTGACTACGCCCGAGGGGAAGCCTGGCCTCCACGCAGAATACAGTTTGCGCGCGGGCCGCGATTCCAAACCAACTCCACTCGTTTCTCGCATCGAGTCGGCTCTGAACTTGAATGAGAGCAACCTTCCCGAGCAGGCGAAAGGACCTCACGGTTTCTGGGTCGAATGGGCCGGTCTCTTGAATCCCAACGCGACTGGCGACTACCTGCTCGGCATCAAGGCCGATGGCTTTGCGCGCGTGTCAGCCGACGGCAAATTGGTTGCCCAGGTGTTTGGCAACAATACCAACTTTGGACAAATCCATTTGGAAAAAGGTCACTCGCTTAAACTCGACGTGATGTATGGCCACATCGGAGACGGCAAAGCAGAAGCGCAACTTCTCTGGACTCCCATGAACAATGCGCCGGATCCAGCAGCCGTTGCGGCCGCAAAAAATGCGGACGTGACCATCGCCGTTGTCGGCATTACGAGCCGTCTGGAAGGCGAGGAGATGCCGATTGAGCAGCCCGGATTCCTCGGTGGCGATCGCACCAGCCTCGATATGCCCAAGCAAGAAGAAGAGCTGGTGCAAGCCGTCGCCGCCACCGGCAAGCCACTCGTTGTCGTGTTGATGAACGGCAGCGCGCTCGGCGTGAACTGGGAAAAGGCTCACGCCAACGCCATTCTCGAAGCCTGGTATTCCGGCGAAGAAGGCGGTACCGCGATCGCTGAAACTCTGAGCGGGAAAAATAATCCTGCGGGACGCCTTCCCGTTACCTTCTACAAAGACGTGCACCAGCTTCCCAATTTCGAAGATTACTCAATGCAAGGACGCACCTACCGTTATTTCGAAGGCGAGCCGCTCTGGCCCTTCGGCTACGGCCTCAGTTACACGACATTCAGCTATGCGAATCTCACGCTGCCCGGCGCGCCAATCAATGCCGGCGATCCGCTGAATGCGTCGGTTACTGTGACCAACACCGGAAAGCTTGCGGGAGATGAAGTGGTCGAGCTCTATCTGAAGTTTCCCAATGTTGCGGGCGCGCCGATTCGCGCACTCCGCGGATTCCAACGCGTGCATCTGGAGCCGGGCGCGAGCCAGACTGTTGCATTTCACTTGAACCCACGCGATCTGAGCATGGTGACAGAGATTGGGGACATCGTCGTGCCGGAAGGGAAGTACACACTCTCAGTCGGCGGCAGACAGCCTGGAACCGGTGCGCCGACGGTCAGCGCAGACTTCGAGGTCAAAGGTCAGATCATGCTGCTGGAGTAATTCGCGAGCCGTGAGATCGACCAGCTTGAATCCCGATGCGCCATTCGCCGCCCCGTTTCCCGCTTCGCCCACGCTCTCCCCGCCCTGCCCCGCGTCACGGTCGGGAGAAGCCTGCGATGCTGCCAGCATGCTCGCAATAGCCCTTGGATGAACAAATCGTCATCTTCCGGAAAGGCTCCCGTAATGTTTCGGTCGTATGGTGATTTGGTCCGGAATGCGAGCTTTCTCGCCACTGAAGGCTCGGATACAGCTTACGATCCAGCAGGCACTCTCGAGAAGCAACACCAATGGACCAGCTTGGATAATTCGTTTCCCTCCGGTCATTCGATCGTCACACGGACAGCTGGGAGCACAATCGCGCACGAATACCCAAAACCGTGGTTACAGCGGCTCACTTACGGAACCGCGACAGCCCTTTCCGTTACGCGCTTCACCAGCCTGCAACACTTCCCCTCCGATGTCGTCGTGGGAAGCACTCTTTGGCTATTTGATCGGACGGCATATTTTCCACGAACATTGCCAGGCTGGCCTGAGTCCCGTGTGCAAGAAAAAATGAGGGAAACAAATAGCGCCGGCGAAAAGGGTGAAGTGAATGATGCTGAAGAATTGGCGGTGCACGCAAATTGGCGTTTTTGTTTGGTGCTTTGCCGTTTATGCGCTTGTTCAAGTCATTCCTCCTCTGAGCGCTCAGACCTCAACAGGAATAATTAAAGGTACGGTCAGCGACGAATCCGGTAAACCGGTTGCAGATGTTTCCGTGACGGCAACG
>Ga0335074_10009986_pt1 | contig 13269 bp, 4 predicted proteins | sample Lox_Sample_23_FD_206715 | JGI IMG/M metagenome (GOLD analysis project Ga0335074, IMG submission 206715) | Soil microbial communities from Loxahatchee National Wildlife Refuge, Florida, United States - Lox_Sample_2.3 | ecosystem: Environmental > Terrestrial > Soil > Wetlands | place: USA: Florida...
CTGTTTTTATAACTTTTCTAATTGTACTAAGTAGTACTATTAGTCTTTAAGCTTTAAGCTCTTTATACAACTCCTTGCCTAGTTTCTTTAGTACGATCGTCCTTGCCTCTTAGAACCTTACTGGGTAGTAGCTAGCCGACTAGTAGGCGTCTAGCAGGCTAGTAATAGCTTCTACTATTAGCCTTCTTATAGCTTTTAGAAAGTCTGCTAGTAGCCCGTCCTTCCCTAACGCTTTACTAGCTCTCTGCTTGCATATTACCTGCTCTACCTCTCTAATTGTGGCCTTACATTCTAACTGTAAGGGTCTAACTCCTATTAAGTCTGCAAATGTAACGTTACTTATATTGTTAAAGTCTGCCTTGACAGTAAGGTAGAACTGCTTGTAAAGCAGCTCTGTCTTTTCTTAGACGGTGCAGGCTGTACGCTAGCATGTTGCTAGTATAAGTATAACTAGTAGCTCTCTTAGCTAGCTTCCTTTAGTTTTTGCCTACTTAGCAAGCTTCCAGATACCCTCTAGCAACTAGCTGGCATTGTAAATGTCCTCTTAAAAGGCTCTTCTCTTTTCCCTAGCAATCTTCTTTTTCTTAGCGTGGCCTGCTCTCCTCCACTCGCTGTCTATTAGCAGGTTGCCAGTCTAAATCTAAGCGTTCTAAAGCCTTCTTTCTTCTCAGACTAGACCTTTAATCTCCTCTATCTACTATAAAGTAGCTTTAAGTAAGGGTTTTACTTAAGGGACTATACGTTCAACTAGGTTCTATGCGAAGTTTAAGAGGTATTCGGTGTATAGCTCGATCTCCTTTAGTGTATCACTAGCTCTTAGCTTGTAAAGGGCTTATGCTTCTTATACTATAAGCTTGAAATCCATCTTCTTCCAGCTTCTCCTTTTAGACACTAATACCTGCTAGGGCTTTAATGCTAGAATAGTAGCTATAAGAAAGTAGTTTGAACCTTAATCTAAGTCTAAGCGGACCTTGCATTCAACTAGTCTAGTATAAACTAGCTCTAATTCGAAGACTAAGTCTATTATGCTCCTACTTCTACAAGCTTCTTATATTGTAGCACCTAGTAGGAGTAGTAGCTAGAGGTTTGCTTGTACTACGCAGTCAAGTAGCTAGTCTGCTACGTCGTGTTGCGTGACCGTTTAAGGGCTATTCCATATTAAGTGGTATAAGTTGAAGTTACTAAGTACTATATGTTCTCTAAGTGTTTGTAGTAGCTCTAGCAGCTTAGAGATCGATGTCTTATAGGCAATATTCTAGTAGTTCCTTAGTGGTTAGCTGTAAAGGTTGTAGATATAGACAGTTAGGCCTTCTATTATCAGGCTTATTATACCTGTATCTAGCGTCATACTAGTATACTACTAGCTATTTAAGTCTAATCTTTTATTTATAAAAAGGCATGCTCAGTTAGCCTCTAGCAGGTAGGCTAGGTGGAACTAGCTGTTTGCTAGGTTGTATGTTGTTAGCATAAAAGGATTAGTCTAAGGCTCTTATATTACTAGAATATTAAAGTCCTAGACTTATTTACTCTCTAAGAGTAGCACTATAACTTTATCCTTGCTTTTTTGTACGTTGTATTATAAGATCTTTAGCTCTCTTATAATTAGAGGGCTATAGTAGGGGTTAGTATAGTTATAATGTTCTAGTTGCCTTTCTTAGGCTTGTTAATGTTCCTAGGTCTTCCTTGTAGGGCTACTACTCTAACGCTAGTAGCTTGTATGCGTTTAACCTGCATGTAGCCTTCTAAATCTAAGTCGGACTTGGCTATTATTGTTATTCGTTTTAGGGCTGTTAGGGCATGCTAGCTATCCACTTGTATCCTACTAGCACTTCCCCTACTTGCTACAACTTTCTTCCCTTATATAATCAGTTTTGTTTTCCCTTGTTCTACCCCTACTATTAGAGTTGCTGCTATAGTATGCTCTATGTTTTTAAGGACTTAAAACCGTACGGGCTGCTAGGCGTATGCTTGTCTAGCTGCTACAACCCTATTTTTCCGAATTAGGCAATTTAGGGACTAAGCCTAGTGTCTTGCCTTTAGTATAGCACATACTGCGTACTAGTACTTTGCTGAGTCGTCTTGTTTTAAGCATATGCTTGTACTATACCCTTATCCTCCATAGAAGCTGCATCTAGCTGTCTCTTTGCAGGTCCGTCTAGTATGTCCATACTTAAAGCACTTAAAACATTAAGTGACTTAGCAGTCCCTAACAAACAGCTTACAGTTATAGAGCTAGTTTCCCTAGCACATACCAGCGTCTATTAGGCGGTTCGCTTGCTCTAGCTCTACTACACTTACATATAGCAAAGCTACCTTTTTCCTATCCTATAAGGTCTTCCTTAACTAGGCTACTATTAGGATCTCTATATCCGTCTAGTTGCTATTGCAGCTATATATTGCCTCTATAGCTTCTAGTTTGTTTGTGACATTAATTGTGTTAACTTGTATTCTATAAACTATAACAGTATAAGTCCTCTACTAGAAAGACGCCCCTTCTCCAAACACCTATATCCATTCTGTCTCTTTCTGCATCTTTTAGCGTGTAGCCCTATTTGTAGTTGTTACTAGTACATCGCTGCTGCTTAGCCTGCATGCTGCTAGCACTTTGCCTGCGCACTACTTGTTTAACTCCTCAACAAGCTCTTTCCTATTTCTACGTGTTTGTTCCTCTATCTCTTCACCTGCTACTACCACTATCTCTCTCTAATATCTGCTTGGGGCTTTAACCTCTATTAGGGGGGGTGCTGCTAGGGGCGCGCTTGCACTACGCAAGCTCTTTGTTATATCTGCATACAACAGCTTCGCTAGGGCTCGTACGGCCTTCTAGATGGTTTCAAGTTTATCATCAACCTTGCTCTTAAGTCGCTAGAGGCCTACCTTGAAGCGTTTGTTAATAATGTTTGCGATTTCTCAAGCTGTTACGTCGCCCTTTCTTTTGTTGCTAGTAGACTGTAAGGCTTCTACTTGCACTTCACCCGCTTTTTGCACGTGTTCCCATACGTCTTTTGTCTTCCCTAGCAAGCCTATTATAGCTAGGTAGGCTTTAATGTCCTTAATTGCTTTTTGTAGTTGGTCTCTGTCGCGCTGTCCCTACGCGTCGCCCGCGCTCTACTAGCGCGACGCCGGTGGCCCTCCAGCTAGTGTCCTAGCTTTACTAGAAGGCATCCCTTTCTCTTTAAGGTGTTCTTAATTGCTTTAAAATGTAAATAGTCAGTTTGAGTTTTAATGTTGCATTTTCAATATTACTATTATAAAAGTAAATCTAATTTTAAATAAGCTTGCTAGCTGTAACTCCCTACCTCTTAGGGTCCTAGCGCCTTTTATACGTTCAACTCCTATTAACAAGGCGGCCGGAAAAGATAGGATTTTTGCTATAGCCTTTCCAACTTTATACCTAACTAGCTAAGCCGATTTTAACGCTCTTAAACTTTAAAAGGTTAATTTAAATGATTACGCTTAGCATTTAATATGCTTTTTAAATAGGCGATTTAAGCGCTATTCTTACTAGCAGTTTTTAGTTTTTAATATGCTTATATAGTAAAAGGCAAATAGTTCGGCCTGTTTTTATATTTTTAAAGCTTTTAGTCTTAAAGATCTTAGCTGGAATAAGCTTATAGAAGTACTACTTACAAATAATGCTTTACTGCCTTAAATCGTCTGTTAGGGTTCTACTTTGAATAAGACCTATCTATTTTAAAGAAATAAGAGCAACTACTTGTAAGCTTAAGCCCGCTTTCTTTTGCTTAGCATGTCACTTATTTTTGTTACTTTTAATACAGCTAATATATAATAGTATGACTTCTACTAATACTTCCCTAACTTTTTAGATGTAGCTACTACAAATAATCGTATACAGCATACTTTTATTTGGGATAAAGTCTAAAACAACTTGCATATTGTTGCTTATTACTTAGTTATTTGTTTATAAGCTTTTATAAAGCACGTTTTACATCTATTTTTAAGGTTTACAAACTCTTAGGACTAGTTTGAGTGGTAGGCTTATAGTTCCAGCTACTCTTATAGCCTCTTTTAGATCCTAACAGCACCTCCCTTAAATTAGGATACAAATAAATTACAAGCTAAATTCGCTTGATATTAAGGGATAAAGATTACAGCTTGCAATTTAAACCTATTATAGTTGCTTGATGCTTAAAATCCTACTTCTCTTACCTTAACAAATATTACAAATACTACTAATTAGTTTGCAGCTTTCCTTAACTGCCTCTAAATGCATTCTATTGTAGTAGGGTTTTATAGTCCCCTATAAAATTATATGATTTAAGCAAGGTTGAATTAGGTTGGGTTAGCTGATCTAAGCAATTATTGTTCCCATACTAAGGCACCTTAATGTATATAACTAGTTTGAAGGACATTAAGGAGTTATTATTAAGGAATCTGAGAAGGGTTATTACTAGATAGGGATTAGTAAGGGACGCGTGATAGACGTACAAAGCTGTTCATAGTAGGATTAGGCAGTTTTACAAACAGTTTTACAAATATGGACTAAGCTTTACAGACACCTACATAGTATTTGCAAGTTTATAGGACTTTATAGACGTAGAATGCAGTTGTTTCTTGTGTTAGCTACTTATTATGTGGTTTTAAGTCCTATTCCTTCTACTAAGCACCTTATTAAGAGCACGCTAACCCACCTATCGCCCTAACAATTGTGCACTATAACAGCACACCCACCCTAGCCCTCTATAATAAGTACTAGCTTTATTCTTAAATATAAATACAAAGAGGTTGTTGTCTAGCTACTCTATAAAGGGTTTTATATTAAGGGAGTTCTAAGTGGTATAAAAGTCTTATTGTAAAAGGCTAAGGTGGGTGTGCTGTTATAGTATACAATTGTTAGGGTGATAGGTAGGTTAGTGTGCTCTTAATAAGGTGCTTAGTAGAAGGAATAGGACTTAAAACCACATAATAAGTAGCTAACACAAAAAACAACTGCATTCTACGTCTGTAAAGTCCTATAAACCTGCAAATACTATGCGGGTGTCTGTAAAGCTTAGTCTATATCTGTAAAACTATCTGTAAAACTGCTTAAACCTGCTATAAGCAGCTTTGTGTGTCTGTTACGCGTCCCTTACTAATTCTTATTTGATGTCTGCTTCCTTAAATGATAATCTTTACAATGTCCTTTAAACTAGCTATATATATTAAGGTGCCTTAGTATAAGAACAACAATTGCCTAGATCAGCTAACCCGACCCAACTCAACCTTGCTTAAACTATATGATTTTATAGGGGACTATAGAATCCTACCACATACATCCCCCCCTAAGAAAGTAGTCGTCCTCTAACTATAACTGCTATCCCTAAATCCCCTTTTTACAAACGCTTTATAGGTTTGTACAACCTTTACGGGCCTATAAACCTTAATCTTAGTCTGTAAACCGCTTGTAAACGTCTATAAACTACAAAATAGAATGTAAAGAAATATAAAAACAACAAAAAGAGCGGTATAGTAAGACAAATAAAACGTGTTAGTCTAAGTCTTCTACTTCTATAGCAAGTTGCCCTCATCGTCCTCTTTGAACCTAACATACTCTCTCCTCTACTCTTTAGTTAGTATTAGAGGCACTATTACCAACCTTCTTAGTCTAAGTGCGTCCTGCATTAAAGTGTCCACCTCAATTAGCTGCTAGGCATTTTGCTGGATCCAAGCACTTCTACAAATAAGGGCTTCTATTAGTAGCTCTTTATTCTTACTGCTTTTAAACTCTTCTAAGTTGTTGCTGTTCTTACTTTCTACTTCCTTATTTGTAACTAGTCTGTAAAAGCGATTTCGAACAACAAACTTCTTTAAATGATTGTCCGAGTAGGTGCTAGCTAGCTGCATCCTATCAAATTCCTTTAAAATGTATGTCCCTTTCTTAGGAATAGCTTTACAGACTCTATACGGACCCAGCTACTTATAAGAAAGCTTCTAATTTTGTGACATATTAACTTTAACGATAAAGTTGTACTTTAAGACAAGGTCTCCTTCCTTAATTTCTATCTAATAGATCTAATAGGTCTAGTTAAAAGACTCCTTGCCTTCCATCTGCTTCCTCTATTTTTACAGACGCACTTCTTTGAGGTCCTCGTCCTAGCTTATTAACTGTCTTATATAGAGTGCTAGAAGCTCTACCCGGCTTGTAACCTTCTCTCATTCTAGCACGTGCTAGGTCTAAAATTTCAACTTGATTAGGAGTACTACCTCTCATTTATAAACTACTTAAAACAGTATCCGCCTAGTAGGTTGATAAATAGAAGTCTAATTTGCAAAGAGCATAATAAAAAGGTTCCTTACTTAGCTTTTAAGTCCCCTATCTATAAGCTTGGCTAAAGCGTTTGTAATAGGTTTGTAGCCCCACTCTATCATCCTATTTGCTAGTAGGTAGTACGTAGACACTTAAACCTGCTTTATGCTGTACTTCTTAGTAAAAGCTTTAATTTATCCCTTATTCTTAAGTCCCCTATTAACAACTAGTCTCTTAAAGCATTTGTAATAGCAAACTACGTCTTCCTATAAAAAATTAGCAATTGCAGTTGAATTAGCACTTAATAAAGCTCGCGCTTCTACTTATCTGTTAAGGTTGTCTCTAGCTACAACAAGGTAGTTCTTCCTTTTGCAAGGTGGCATGTGGATTACGTTTAAACCTATCTTCTCAAACAAGGTGCTCGACTAAGTTGGACATAAAGCTTCCTTTAAACAACAAGGATTATAGAGTTAACATCTATTATAGCTTGCAACAAATTCCTAGACGTCCTTGTAGTAATTGTCCTAATAATACTAGTTTGCAACTTGTTTGTAAGTGCTTTCCCTGCCCTTATAGCCAAACTCCTTATATAATTCCTTTAGGATTTCTACTTTATAGACGTTTGTATTAATAACTAAGCGTTAAAGTAGGGTTTTACCTGCTTTCTAGTATAAGTTCCTATTTGCAACTGCGTATAAAAAAGCCTTTCTCTTAAAATTTTAGAATTTGGACCTGCTTATACCTTCTAGCTTCTTTAAGGAAGTTAGATATCGCGCGATCTACTAAGAGTCTTCTAAGTAGCTGTCCTCAAGCAAGTTCTTATCTGTAATGCCCTCTTCTACTACAACTAATACTACATTGAAGGCATTAAGCTTAGCATTAATAAAGTCTTTAATGTCTACTTTATTTGCTTTATCAATATCGTCCGATTCCGTTTGGGGTCTTTAAGACAACTTGTCTGCTATAGTATGCTTAGTCTTAAGCACATAGCAGACCTTAAAGTTAAAGAGCTAGATGTAAGCAATCTACCTTGTAATAAAAGCTCCAAGTAGGTTTGTAGCTAAGCGATTTAATTAAGCAACTAGGACACTTACATCTATTTCAAGTATAAAATGCACTTTATAAAGCTAGTAGTAGACCTTCCAAATAGCTTTTAAGACACTATAACACTTTCTCTTTATAGCATTATAATTCTACTCAACCTAGTTTTAAAGCCCACTCTCATACTAGGTTGAGTGCTTCTACTTGAAATCGTTTAATTGTATCAATATAGCTCTTTAACCTTTAAGACTTATATTAATAGCTAAGATGATCTCCCTAGCTCTATTTGTATAAACAATCTTAGTTAGAGCTAGTACGCTTGTTAGGGCTACTTTAAGGGTATTTATTGCATTATCTTGCTTTGCTCTTTATTGCTAGGGCACTCCCTTCTTAAAAAGACAATATATAAGCTTAGTAATAGTAGAAAAGTCCTTGATCTAGATCTAGTAATAGACATAAACCCCTATAAAAGCCCGTGCTTCCCTAATATCCGCGTAGGGTTTCCATTTAAGGATCTTAATGACCTTTATACTGTTTAAAGTCCTACCTTTTACTTTACAAATAAAACTTACAATCTTAATCCTATTTATATAGAACTATAATTTCAAGCTAATAGTGCAGCTAGCTCTTTCTAATTGTATAAGGGTCCTATTTAAGGCTTAAATATGCTCTATTACAAACCGTTTGATACTTAGAAGCGCTTCCTTATTATTGTATATAGACAGTAGTCCTTTAACTCCTATATCGTTTAAAAAAGGGAGATAATCCTTAAGGATTAAGTCTTTAAGAATCTTAGTTACAATTCGTACAAACTAGGCAACTAAGTTTGTAGCACCTTATAGAAGCATAGTCATCTGTAAAAGCCTAATAGGCGTTTGAAAGCCTATTAAATCCCTACTCCTAACATCCAGCTCAATTTAGTTGTATTTAAAGAAGAAATTAATTATTAAAGCTATCTAACAGCCTGCAAATTCCTTAAAGAACTCGTCTACAAATAGAAGGAGGTTGGCATCCTATATAGTGCGTCTATTTATTTTTATAGCAGTATTTATTAAGTGGTACGCCTTGCTCTTCTTTTCTACTAGGAACTATAAGTTTCTATACGGACTATCATAGTATTTAAGGACTTTATTTTTAAGTCTCTCTTGTAGCATCTTAATAGCTATAAGCTGTAAAGCTCTAAGAATAGGGAAGCTAGGGACCTACCACGTTTTATGCTTAATTGTCTTAATAACTTAAAGTAGTACCACTTTAAGTCTGACCTTCTTAATTTGTAAGAAGTTAAATGCAATAGCCTTTTCCTAATTATAAAGTATTTTTAAGAATAGCTCCCTTTCTTTTAGCTAGAAATTGTCTCCTACAACGAGGTCCTTAATGCGCTTCTCTATAAGACAAAAACCTTTTTGCACACTAAAAAACTTAGGGGTAATCCAGTTTGAAAACTGCCTTAAATCTTAATAGGGAACATCTTCTGCCTTTAACATTTCAAACTAGTCTAAACACCCTCTAAGCTTAAAACCATCTATCTTCTTAGGGTCTACTAGACGGACCTTATTGGCCTTCGTCTTATATGCAGTTGCTACTTGAAACCTTAAAAATTGCTGTTTGAAATAGGAGTCCTAGTAGAACGAAAAGTCGTCTACGATCCTTAACAGTTTATACCTACTTGTACTAAGATCTCCCACTCTAATAGCCCTTAAGCAAAACACTTAGATAGCCCCCACACACTTTACAGACGCTTGCAGACGTCTTATAGGTCCTTATAGCTCTTTATAGGTCCTTATAGGTCTCCTTAGGCCTGTAAAACCTGTAAAACCTTTTCCTGTAAAACCTGTAAAACCTGTAAAACCTCTTCTTATTTGTAAACTGTTTGTAAACCCTCTATCTACTTGTAAACCTCTTATAAAGTCCTTATAGTTACCTGTAAATTGATTTCTTTTGCTAGGCGGGTGAAATGGTTTAGCGAATCGCACGCGCTTCCTTAAGGACTTTAATGCCCAGCTAGTATGCTGCCTTGCAAGCGCACTAGCTACTTGTTTCCCTCTAGCTCTAACTCTATCCTTCTCTTTTAATCCTACTTGCTTTATAGAGCACACACGCAAACTGTAGCTACCTTTTCCTAGTCCTCACTTAGTAGCTTAGCGTACTAGTTCTTAGAATTGTTATACTCAAATGTGACTTAAGCATTATAGAAGAATAGGGCTCTAAGTATAAGAGTGTGCTCGCTCTTATTAAGAACAAGCAGCATTTGGTAATTGACTACTCCTTTAATGTCAATCTTTATATCTTTACATGCCCCGTTAAAGACCCTAGTGTCCCTAGAAACTGCCTTTAATGCTAAAAGGAGGTCTGTTCGGACTAGAAGTCCTAGCTCGTCTGCTACTGCCCTTATTATAATATTAACTTCTACTTTAATGTCTAGCATTATGCGAGTAGGTGCTCCATCAACTTTTACTAGTAGCTTAAGTGTCTTAGCTGCATAAGTCTTTTCCTTCTTGTATTAGACCCTAATAGATCCCACACTTGCAGCTAGAACATCTACTGCTTCCCTTATAGAAACACCCTTAAATAGCAACTTGGTAAATGTAGGAGAGCATGCGAGGAGGTCTTACAGCTTAATAGTTACTAGCTGCTTTATAACTTTGTTGAAGACTGCTTTTAAGTCCGTAGTCTCCTTAATCACATCCAAATACTTCTTCTTTGAGGTCTTTAGTCGTCTCTTCTTCTTCTTAGGATTGTCTTTAACTCGTACGAGGACTGCTTCTTCTACTAGCTCTAAGTCTACTTCTATGCCTTCATCTGTAACGTCTATAACAGTCGCTAGCTTCTACTCTTTAAGTCGCACAATCTTTAGGACAGCTAGCTTTTGCTCTTTAAGTTCTATCCTCTTTATAATCTTAGTTAGGTTCTTCTACTTCCCGTCTTTAGCACGGGTCCTATCTACTCGCACTACTAATGTCTAATAAACCTCTAGCTCCTTGCCTCCTAATTCTTCCTTGTCCTTGCTGTCTACCCTATTAAGGAGAGTGATGCTAGCTACTTCCACTTCTAATGTCTACTGCGGGCCGCTTTTAAGATGATTCTTAATGTTTTCATCCTTAAAGGTCCTTGCAGTCGCTAAAACTACCTGGGTTCCCTTAAGGCGGCCGGGCTGGATAAAGAATTCTAAGGCTCCTAAGCGAGGTGGTCTACATGCAAGTCGCCCATTCTTATTAACATGTACTGTCCTAATTGCTAGGTGCTACTTGTACTATAAGCATTAATCCTTAAACCTATATGGAGGGTCTTAGTAGAAAGGGTTCTAGTTGAAGTAGTACTAGCACACATCTATTAGCATTCTCAACATTCCCTAGCTTCTTGCTGCGTAAGCTCTTATATTTACAAACGGAAAATTCTCTCCTTTTCTATTCTGTAGTGCTTTTAGGTCTTCCAGGCGATTTACAGGTAGCTGCTAACTTGTAAATTGAGAATATCGTCTGTAAGGACCTCCAGCTAGCAGATAGGACTGCCTTTGCACTTGCTGTAATAGATTGACACTTAATTTCTTAAAGGCTTTAGTAAGCTGGTTTACTGCTGCAGTCTCCGATTTAGCTGATTTAACTACAAGCTCTACAAGTTGCTACTCTTTTGTTATAAAGATAGTAGGCTGTAGCTGCTGCACCACTTAATTTACTGCTTCCATTTGCTGCTAGGATGGACTTTGTGTAGCATTTATTTGCTGGATGGCCTTGTTGGACGCAGTTTGCTTTACAACTTGCTTAAACAGCTTCTTATAGTTAACTGTATTAGGGTCTTTAGTGTTAATTTCTAGTTTCCAGATGAGTTTGCTGGCGGTAGGGAGTGGCAGTCCATAAATAAACTAGACCCTAGCAGTATACTCAGTTAGAACCTTCTTTTCTATGCAGTATTAGGCAATCCGGTCAAATTTGCAATAATAGTCTAAGACATCATCCTTCTCCGTACAAGCAATATTCTTATACTTCTTAAGGAATAGAACGGAATAGAAAAGCTAGTGAGTATTGTCATTCTTGTACTCGGCAAGGAGAACCTTCTTTAGCGCAGTATAGTCTTAATTCTTCTACTCCTTTAAGGACTTAATTGTCTCTGCAATAAGTTGGATGTAGTAGCATGGGAGTCTTATAAGTCTGTCCTTGTCTGTTACATAATAATTTAAGCAAAAGTCTTTATAGCACTTAAGAAACTCAGTCACATTAGCTCCCTCAAACATCAGGCTCCCTAGCGTGCTAGGCGGAGGTATTAGCATATAGAACATTGTCGACATTGTTGCTTGCTGTAAGGGAAAAGTCTAAGAGTCTTCTAGACTGTTACTAGAAGAAGGGGTTGTAGTAGTAGATAATGTTACTAGCAATACGCTTACACTTAGATGTGGGAATGTAGTGTATAGTAGGTTTGCGCTATAGTCTATTAAGTGCGTCTGGTCGTCTGCAATGTCTGTAGAGTCCTTTACAGACGCCTATAGTCCTTTACGGGTTCGTACGGGTTCTTTCCGGTCTGTAAAACCTATAATGTCGTCTGTAAAGCTGTCCTAGTCCGTCCTGCCTGTATCGCCCCTCTTGTTTGTGCTTCCCTTATTATAGTCTCTGTTCTACCCCCCTATTACTTTATCATCCAGCTATTTCTTAATATAACCTGCTCCTACAGCGCCTACTCGTACTATTACAAGCAAAATTAATAGCGTCGTCCTTAATGTCTTAAAAATGAGGGTATATCTAAGACCTCCTATTTCCTAGAAGTCATCCTTAAGCCCTCCAACTAGTCCAATGCCTTCCAGATAGTCCTATAGCGTCCTAACACTACTAGCGTCTAATTTGCTCCTTTTCTAGGACGAGTTTGGTCTGTAGCTACTACATACTCCTTTAATAAGGCGTAATCTCAGCTCCAATCTCGGCTCCAATCTCGGCTCCAATCTTAGTCTTTCACTATTGTTGTTAGTAGCAACTTGCTGTAATCTCCGTCCCCCCACTTCCTTTTCTGCTTTGCCCCTTAATTTTTCAAATAGGTAGGCACTGCCTACCTCTCCTATCTTCTAGTCCTTAATGCAGTCTATTCCCCTACTAGCAAACCTCTTGCTTTAAGCTGTAGTTTCCCTTCTTATAGTGCTCTAAGCAACTATTTCGAAAGCCTCTCTTTAGTCACCAATATAGAGGGCTAGGGTGGGTGTGCCGTTGCAGTGCACGATTGTTAGGGCGATAGGTGGGTTGGTGTGCTCTCAATAAGGTGCTTAGTAGAAGGAATAGGACTTAAAACCACACAATAAGTAGCTAACACAAGAAACAACTGCATTCTACGTCCGTAAAGTCCTATAAACCTGCAAATACTATGCGGGTGTCCGTAAAGCTTAGTCTATATCTGTAAAACTGTCTGTAAAACTGCCCAAACCTGCTGTAGGCAGCTTTGTGCGTCTGTTACGTGTCCCTTACTGATTCCTGTCTGATGTCTGCTTCCCTAGATGATGATCTTTACAATATCCTCCGGACCAGCTATATACATTAAGGTGCCCTAGTATAAGAACAACAATTGCTTAAATCAGCTGACCCGACCCAACTCAACCTCGCTTAAACCATGTGATTTTGTAGGGGACCATGGAACCCTACCACACTATTTTAAGTAGAAGAGGTTAAAGTTGCTTGCAAGGAAGGTTGAAGTTAGAAGGCTTAGTAGGAGCCTTATTAGTATATCTATTATAGCTTTTAAGTTAGTAGATTTAAGGGGAGCATTATATATATTAATAATAGTAGTTAAAGGCGTATTCCAAGCTTGTAGTTGTAAGAAAATTAAGTTTTAAGTTATAAAAGGACAAAGCTAGTCTGCTTGAAGCCTAACACCTTTATAGACATATAATATTATATGTAAGTAGGTGGTTTAGTCGTTTAAAAGGGTAAAAGTTTTATATATTAAGTGTGCTTTTAAGATTTTCTTAGTATAGTCTAAAAAAATATAGGGTTCTTAAATTAGTATAA
>Ga0335074_10009987_pt1 | contig 13266 bp, 19 predicted proteins | sample Lox_Sample_23_FD_206715 | JGI IMG/M metagenome (GOLD analysis project Ga0335074, IMG submission 206715) | Soil microbial communities from Loxahatchee National Wildlife Refuge, Florida, United States - Lox_Sample_2.3 | ecosystem: Environmental > Terrestrial > Soil > Wetlands | place: USA...
ACTGTAGGATAATTCCCCAGCAGTAATCAGCCAACATGGACAAAGGCGGCAAGAAGTTCTCCTTCTCGCGCATGATCCAAAATGCGTTCCCGGTCTTCGCCAATGACGTAGACCTCAAGCCCCGCCAAGCCGACGACCTCGTGGAATACCAACTCAGCCTCCCCTTCCCCCGCTACCTTACGGAAGCCTCATTCTTCATTGCAGTATAACGGACAACAAGACATTCTCTCAAAAAGTCCATAAAAGTCTCCTCAAGGCTGGCATCATTTCCGCTCCCAGCCCGAACAATTCTCAACCCCCGGTTACCACGGCCGCCATCGGGAAGAACTTTGCCAACCAGCTGTCACATATCAGCATCCATGCGCAACGCAAAGTTGTCGGCATGCTGTTCTTTTGGGAGGAGGAGTGCACGCGCTGGATGCTCTTGGACCAGGAGGAGGCAGAGGTCCTGAAGGCAATTGGGGAAGCGAATGGGGAGAATAGGGATCTGGATCTTGCGCTGCAGGCGGTGGAAATGAAGAAGAAGTTGTTGCCGAGCCGGAGGGCAGAGCATACTGCAAATGTGGGCGAAGGCGTGGGCCATAGCTTACCTTCTTATAGTTGAAGAGGGGAACCATACCATCTGTGACTCAGAGAGGAGCTTCAATGCACAGTTTGATGTGTGTTTTCAATACCGCGGTATACCCAGTGTTCGTTATCTAATTCTAATTCATCATTCCGTCACGACACTGTTTTGAATACCTCCAGTATTTCATTACAACAAACACCGCTGCAACTCCCCGAGCATGATATATTCCAAGCCTGTTCCGTCAATCTACCTCTGACGTGGGGGCCTTGCGGACGGCTAATGAGACGGAGAAATCCAGATGCTGGCTCGGAGTCAGGCAGAGAGAGCATTTGAGGAAGCATGGCTTGTTAGAGGGCAATCTCTGGAGGTCAAGTAGTAATTGGTCGGCGTTTTTGCGCGTTGACCTATATTCGGATCTGCGAGGACTAATCTATGAACCCAGGCCGTCGGATCAAATCTTCGTCGGAGAGCAAGAGAGAGAGAGAGAGAGAAACGATGGTCTGGCGGCTTAAGGAGAGGCGGTGGGAAGCTTGCTTGGCAACTCCGGATTTTGTTTTATGGAGGATCCTCGAGTATGGAGCTTCTCAATCTCGTTCTGCCATACGGAAAGAATGCCTATCCTCTGATCTCCTTTCTCGCCGTCATCTATGTTCTCGTCACCAATCTTCTCTCTTGTCGTTAGCCTTCACCTCTTGTCCCTCCTTATATGTCATCCAATGAACCTGACACCATCTGTGGCGTCAAAACCCTCTCTCTTTGCACTGTAAACTATTTTCTCAGAGGGTCTTTTGTTTTATGGACAAAGTCATGCTCCTTCTCAAGTGTTTTTTCAATCATTTACTTCTTTGTGTCAAAGGTTCTTCCTTCATGGCATAAGCCTGGGCATGTTTTAATTTACGGCAAAAGTCTAAACTGCCACCCAATTTTTTTTTTTTTTTAAAATAAAAAAAAACTATTCCCAGACCTGTAAGCTGCATAAGCACCTGTAGAAGTGCGAATACCCTACATATCTATGCCCTATGCCTACCCACAATTAAATTTAGAGACTTTTGCACCTTTACACCCACCTTTTGAAGCTATTCGCACCTGCAAACATGGTTTAAGTAGGTGACGTCTTCCTGTCAATGGAAGCTGCTCGAAATGCTGTGCAGCAGCACGTTCTTGACAATGGTGAGTCATATAAGACCTCAAAGTCCGATTAAAAAAAAGCGTTCTATTCTTCCTTGCAAGGATTCCTAGTGTACGTTTCGTATTCGGATATCCAATGTTAAGAAGAAAGGGTATACTGTCACTAAAAATTTGACCTACATACATGCCGTCCTGTTGTCTACTATTAACAACGATAGTGATCTTTCGGTATTGACTAGTAGCTTATTCGATGGGATAGAAGACATAAAGAGAAGTAGTGGTACTGTAATTGGGTAGGACAACCAGCAGGGTGGCATTGAAGGTGGGGGCGACAGTGAGATGCAGGGCCTTGTACTCAGTCCTAGGAAGACCAAGTCAGGCTGTCTTCTCTAATGTAAAGGCGACAACTAGTAGGAAGGGTCGAATAGGTCTAGGAACAGCTTAAAAAATTGGGTAGCAGTTCAGGTTTTTAAACGATGTAGGTGGCAATTGAATCACTTTAAAAGATATGGATGGCAGTTCAGACCTTTGCCGTTTAATTTATGTTATCTCATACTCTACAAAACACGAATACGGCTTTTCGATCTGGTAAGTACAATGGAAGGAGATAATGCATGCCCAGTGATACCCTTAGATTACTAGCTAGATAGTACAGAGGTCACTCTCACAACCCTCCAACTTTATTCTATTCCTCAATAGTCAATCCAAAAACGCCATAGATGCCCCCACCTCTCCCGCTTAGTCGTCCCACTCTTCATCAAGCTGATCAATAAGACGATTCTCATCATCAGGCCGGCCGCTCCTGCCCCTCGATGTACCATCAGCGGAGACAGAGATATAGCCTCGTCTGCTAGGGAGGAAGCGGGCACATGAGGAGGTGGCAATGATGAACATATCCTACGAGAAAAAAGCATTAGCCCATGTTGAGCAAAGAAGTATGTATGAATGCTGGGACTAGATTTTAATGAAAATATGCAATGTGTTTATGAAAACGCCTATCCAGTAATGCTATCTATGGTACAAGGGGGGAGGGGGAAATGCAAGATGCTTTCCGAACGCCTTTGTATGACGAGAAGGTATACAATTCGCACGGCAAAGTTATTAGCTAGGGAGGGTATGCTGTCATAGACCGGGATCCGTACGATCTATGCATAGCCCTTGCTATGGGACGGTGTTCCATGGTGGGTAGTATACCATCCCTCACAGAAGCCACCCGAGGTCCCCTAACATGCTTCACACCCGCAATGAGATCCTTCAGACTCACTTGAATGAAACTTCCAATGCCAGCCCACAGGCTGTAGTTTGGCAGCTGGCGCCAACCCCTGGCATGTGCAACACTTCGTTGATACATGATGCCTCCGATGAAGTATACACATACAGCGATCAAAGCAATGATGCCAAAAACTCCGCCTGGTCCAAGACCTTGCTGGGCGGGCTCTGCTGCACCGCCGCACGCTGATGATGACCGGACTTCGAAGAAATAAGCACATTCATCTGGATCCGTTCCGACGAATGAGGCCGAGGCCGATGCTCCGGCCGCTAATGGCTCCTTATCACAAAGGAAAGAAATTGTTGTCGATTTCCTACGATATCCATCAATATCCTTGTCTTTCCCTTTGTTCTTGTCCTTGTCCGCGTTGTCGTCGTCCTCCTCATCCTCGTCCTTGCCCGTGTCTTTGTCTTTCGAGAGTTTGGTGGATATCGGTTCATCGTCGGACTCCTTGCGTACCTCTAAGGCGTTAGAACTTGATGATCCACATGGAGAACCATTGGTGTATTGTAGAACGAGCTTGCGCCCCCGGAAGACAAGAACTGATGATTCCTGGCTGCATAGCGTCAGCTTGTGTTGAATTCCACTTGAATCAACTTTTCCTTGCCACTGCCTAACTTACCCAATCGAATAGGTCTTTCCTCCCATGTCGTAGAACGCGCTGACATTCTGCCATTGCTTCTTATTTATGCCAACTACATCTTTGACCTCTTCGAGTACAGGGGCGCAGATATTCAATGTGAAATTTGCATTGTAGTCGTACCCCTTGGCCTTCCAGCTTTCCGTCCTCGCATTTTTCGAGGGCTTCTTGTTAGGGTCAGGCGGAGTGAGTGATATTGGCTGTAGATCATAAAAAGACTCCGTACTAGGTGAATGTGCTGTACAAGGCACAGGTGATGCCCTCTCACTGCTCTCTGCGTTGGAGAGCCCGCTCTGCATCGCAAATGCGCAAAGCGCAAGGATTTGAAAGGACGAATAATACATCGCAGTAAATTTATAATGAACTCACGCCTTAAGGCGCTCTAAAGGATGGGAAGCTTTCGGCTGATGTTCGTGTAGATGACTGCAGTGGAAGCCACGAATGCCTTTTGACGTTTTTCGCTTACCTGTCAAGCCCGCCTCGGATAAAACGCCCCTAGAACCCCTAGACAGGGGAAATGGAACGCTAATGATTAGGTGAAGTCGTCATAGACCCCTTGGCTGCCTCGCGAGCCAAAACAGAAATGGTTCGGCAACTTCAAACCCGAATGACCTGATTTCCCACTTTCAAATGTTGAGGTGTGCGTAAGACGAGCCTTTTTATTACTTGTCTTTTCCCTTTTGGCCAGGCAACTTCAATTGCAAAATATTCACCAATTGGCTCGCAAAATGGCATCGGGAAAATCTAAGGAGGCCGAGTCTCATGGCTATGAGTTTGGAGGACCGTATGTGTACCTCCCTATACTCTGATAAATAAATTGTCTAATAAGTATAGATTGGGCGCCTTTGGTGTCTCGTTCGGCTTGCCGCTTGTCACATACTTAATGACCTTTCTGTGCAATGACATCTCAGGATGCCCCGTCCCATCGGTCCTTCACCCATACTCGCTGACTATCGATAAACTGAAGGAAGATATTGGCTGGCCAGCAGATGGTATTATGGGGCTTACTAGCTTCAAAGTCACTGGTGTTGTGTTGGCATATTATCTGTTCAGTATGATATTATATCGGGTATTGCCCGGCGAGGAAGCGGCAGGGACACCGTTACCCTCTGGAGGAAGGCTCAAGTACAAGTTTAACAGTATATCCTTCAAGGGCTCTTTGATTAAGGCTTCTTGCTTACAATTACATAGCTTTCTCATCTTCAGTATTTACGATCGTTCTCTGCATCGCAGGTACCGTAGCTCAAGGCGCAGACTTCCCTGTTTGGACTTTCATCTGGGACAACTACCTCCAAATACTGACGACAAACGTACTCATTTCGTATGCGCTGGCAACCTACGTTTATATAAAGAGTTTCGGCGTGAAGCCAGGCAATGCGGAAAAGCGTGACCTTGCTGCTGGCGGCCATACTGGGAATATGCTATATGATTGGTTTATTGGTCGAGAGCTCAATCCTCGTGTAACTCTTCCAATTCTTGGTGAGTTCGATATTAAGCTGTTCTGCGAACTGCGACCGGGAATGCTTGGCTGGCTGCTCATCGACTACGCATGCATTGCTCACCAGTATAAGACATATGGATTCGTCTCTGACAGCATTCTGCTTATCAGCGCTTTCCAGACTTTATATGTCTTCGATGCCTACTACATGGAGCCGGCGATATTGACCACCATGGACATTATAACAGACGGCTTTGGATTTATGCTGGCTTTTGGTGACCTCGTTTGGCTACCATTCACGTACTCTATCCAAGCCCGCTACCTGGCCGTCTTTCCTCTAGTTCTCGGTCCTCTAGGAATTGCTGGAGTCTTCGTACCTCTCGCTATCGGCTACTACATCTTCCGCAGCGCTAACAACGAGAAGAATCGTTTTAGAACAGATCCTAATGATCCTCGAGTTGCCCATCTAAAGTACATTGAGACAAAGTCGGGCAGCAGGCTCTTGGTTTCCGGCTGGTGGGGCACCGCGAGACATATTAACTATCTTGGCGACTGGATCCAATCTTGGGCATATGTCCTACCAACTGGCTTTGCCGGCTATGTTATCCAACACACGAGTCACGCGCCTGAAGCAGGAGGCCAACCTCCAATGGACGGCAGCTATATCGGTGGACGAGTCCCCGGCGCAGAAATCGTACAGGGAGAGGCTCGAGGCTGGGGAATGATCATTACATACTTTTACATTGTGTACTTCGCCATACTTCTCATCCACAGAGAGCTCCGGGACGAAGAGAAGTGCCTCTGCAAGTACGGTGATGACTGGCTCAAGTATCGCAAGCTGGTACCTTACAAGATTGTCCCCGGCATTTATTAGTAGGACAGGTATAGACGCGCAAAATTAGACATATCAGTGCCCTCGGTGAGCATGGTATAGTTTCTCGGGAAACTGTCATGCTTTATATAATAATAGTAGAAGATAGAACAGATAGCGAATAATTTATAGATCAAACCATCAACACGACCCCCACTGCCACCATACGGAGGTAAGCTCATTGATCAGTCGTTCGACAGCATAGCTCGAAGCAATCTACGCTCACATAGTACTCGACAAAGTCTGGCTCAAGTATAACTTCCTCGAGCTAGCACCGACATATACTGTCTTCGTATAATTCGTAATGACCCAATTCTGCGAAATAGGATCCCAGTTCGATAGATCTCGCCTCGTAAGGTCAGCAGTAAACGTAGTGCTCATGCCGGCGTCAATAGATAAGCGGTCGAAACCACGAAGCACAACTACGGGATCATAGGGACCGCCAAGGGAGATGTAAAGCTGAGGCACTTCTTCGCCGTCCAGGGTGCCGTTATTGGTGATGGTGGCCGTCACTGTGAACAAAACATCGTAGAGTTCTGGATTGCCGCCTGGGGCGCCGCCGGCAGGATGAAGCGGTTGAGCGCTGCCGTTTGTGGCACCCGGTGGAAGGAATTGTGCCGCTGTCTGGCCGTACATGGGGTCCATGGATGCTGCGGATGCGTTCGTAGAGTTTAAGTATGGGTAGATATATTCCTGGACGTAGGGGAAGCTTGAATATGGAAACTGATAGTCTGACAAGTTCGTGGAGTAATTCCCAAGGATTGGAGCAGGCTGGGTTATCCCTGTTGTAGGCGTGTATGGCCCGGCCATTGAGCCGTTAATTTGGAGATTAGAGTACTCAAAAGTAGTGTAGGAAAGTCCGAATCCAAACTCATAGATAGGTGTGATGTTCTGTTTATCAAAAGCTCGGTAATCAATGAATACACCTTCCGTGAAATCAATCTGAGGTGCGCTCATGCCGTTGTTCGGTGTGTACAGAACATCTGTACCATAGCTTTCGCGACTGGGTCCCCAGGTAAAAGGTGTACGGCCCGCTGGATTGACCTTGCCGTAAAGAATATCTGTGATGCTATTACCACTCTCTTGGCCGGGAACTCCGGCCCACAGAATCGCAGTCACATTAGGACTAGAAAGTTAGTAAATGAAACAGATTGCTAACAAGTTTCAATCATACCTTGAGTACCAATCGGTGACAAGCGTAGGGCCAGTAGAGTGAATGACCACAATAGTGTTATTGCACAGGGCTGAGACGTTCTGAATCAAAGCATCGCCGGAGTTCCACAACGTAAGATTATTTCGGTCTCCCTCATTCCCATCAACATCAATATAACCTTCACCGGAGTCTGCGTTAACAAATACAACTGCTGTAACATCGGCCTGTGATACGAGACTCGAGATTTGATCTGTGTCATAGTTGTCGAGAATACTTTCATATCTTGAGCCATCTGCGAGTGCCTGATTCTGGAGGGCGGTGTCAGGAGTTACCAGATACGGAAAGTTCGCAGTGCCTGAACCCCATGCCATCCCCAGAGTGCCATTGTCACAGCCTCTGTCACTGCAACCGTTAGGACCAAGCAAATTGGGGCCGGCATCCTCTCCGATGACTGCGACGAACTTGGGTTTGTTCAGAGGAAGTGCGTTATTCGAATTCTTCAAAAGAACTGTACCACGTGCTCCAATGTTGCGTATGAGAGTAGCATGGTCGCCTCGCACATCAACATGAAAGTTCACCTGCTGAATATCGCTACCGACTGACGCGTGTAATGGTCCATATGTGTCTAGGGTCCACGAGTCGAAGTTGATGGGAGGCTGGTTAACGGTCATGCCAACTTTGAAGAAGGCAGCCATAATCCTTGTCGCCATATCATCTACACGCCATTCAGGCATAGTGCCATTCAGCACCGCCAGCGTCAAATTAGCACCCCAGAAACTGTAACCAGAGTTGAACACGGTATCACCCGGCATCGTCATATCCAGCCCAGCGAGAGCACCTGCAACACCGGTATGCTGGGCCTCCCAGTCGCTCATGACGAATCCTTGAAATCCCAATTCGCCCTTGAGAAGATTATTCAATATCATTGAATTCTGGCATGAATAGGAGTTGTTGACCTGGTTGTAAGAGCACATAATGGACCCAACCCCGGCCCGGACGGCATCGGCAAATGGCCATAGGTACAGCTCATGCATCGTAACATCGTCAATGTTCGATGAATATGATTCTGTGATATTGAATCCATATCCTTGAGCTTCCCCAGTTTGCCTAAAGTGCTCTTGCTCGTATCCTGTGTTGTACTTGTTAGCCATAGTCAATAACCAAGAGGCAATCGTAGATGATGAGCACCACTATAAAAATGTAGAGGCAAGAACAAATCATCTATTAGACCAGGAATCCAAAAAGAGCGTACCGATGAAATGCTTCGCACATGCAACCACGTGATTTTGAATGCCAGCGATTGTTTGTGCAATTCCAATGCCAGAGAGGACTGGATCAGGACTGAATCCCTCCCAGTTACGACCACCTTCTGGGGCCCTGCCAATTGGCCCGGCGACTGGCCCAAGCTGGACAGTGACACCCTTCCCTTTATGCTCCTGGCCCATTGCATAGCCGCGAGCATACATCAGACCGCGATCGAAAGTAGCTGCTACAGTCTGACCAGATGAAAACACCGAGTTGTAGTCAGTATCTCGTACTCCCACAGGAGAGTCCTGCATGCAAAGACTGCGGAATCCAAGGCGAGGTATGGATCCTGTTTGGCCCACACATTGTTCTCCTTCCCAACTATTCATAGTCAGCTTATCGTCCCAATATATTGTGTGCATCTACGTCCTAAGCTGATGATAGCTATAATGATATATTTATAATGCGTAATCGACCGCGGTCACGAGATCAGGTATAATGTTTGGGAAGCCATAGAGCTGCTGGTTAATTTTTTTTTGCAAAGGGCTCGTATTTCATGAATGAACAGAGTAATCTTACCCCACACCTGTAGTCAAGTTGATTTTCTCAAGAAGAGTGAGCTGGGATACAAAAGCCCTTGCCTGCTCATAGGCGGATGCCCAGTCTCCAGTGCCAGTCATCCATGGAGATGGATAGAAAGGCGCGGAGGTCTGAAACGATTGTGCTCCTGGAACAGCATCTGGATCAACGGCCCCAGGATATGTTGTATTCTTAAACTCATCGTTAGCCGCAGACCTAGCACGAATAATAAAGTAAAGAGCTATGCCAATGGAAAGTACCAATATTCGAGTGAGGTGGTGCATGGTCTTGGAAAATGTAGAGATGTTGTTTATGAAGAGAAACTTACCCCGGAGTTTTGTCTCGTTACTGAGTTGCCATTAGCAAAGTTTGTAGCTAACAAGGCAAGAACGATTGTAAAGGATAACATCTTAAAATAAGTATTTCGAGTCTACATAAACAAGATACTCTTGTCTTGCAAAGAATGAGAAATGTAACAAGAAGTAATCTTGAGAAAGAAGCTTTCCCATGGATGCGAAGGGGCTTATATCTTATTTGAGGTGTGACATGGCAAGGTACCACAAGGTTGTCAACTTAATTTCCCCGCCGTTCTTCATGGTTTTTGCTTCCTTGCATGTAGTAGGATTACGTTGCTTTGTGGGTTTTCTTGCTTATTCTCACAATATAAAACCGATTTCGGCATTGCATTACCACCATATCTGTTGGCTTTGTGTTGCCGGTGTCGATTGAAACGGCCCGACAGCAAGATCATCGGCGAGACTTCGTGGTCTAAAAGGATTACTAGCGTCCCCGCCTTCCATTATGGTTGTTGAAAGCGGAGAAGTCAACATTGGGTGTGCTGAGATTGTCGACGTCATACGGTGGAGCATAACGGGAAATCTTTGAGAGAACCCGGCACTCCGCACTATTAAAGCCGCAAAAACTTCGGGAGTGGCATTTCCAACTGCCCCCCAAATGTCTTGCCTCCGGCGTCGAGATAACTCCACAAGCAAAAGCGGAGGAAAGCATTCCAAACCCCGCCATACAAAAGTCGTTGAGTCTCCACGAACTCTCCCCAACGACGAAAACGGCCCTTTTGCGAGGGAGCAAGGCACGTTCATTGTCGGCAACTACGGGTCTCCGGATCGGACGGCTTTCAGCAGTGTCTAAGGTACGTGAAGGTACCTTGCATGAGTGCAACGGCCACACCAGAGATCATCATCCTTTCTTTTCGCGATTTGATCTTGGCAATGCCACGTGATGCGCAGCGCATGTACTTCTACCGGCCACCGTACACTAACGTCATAAGGCTGCTTTTCGCGTTTCTTACGCGACGACGCGTTGCCCCCGGCAACAATGAACCCCAAAAATCCCGTACGAAGCTAAATGATCCCAGAACCCATTCACGATTGCACACGTTCCATCAACGCCTTCATGCACCTCGTTACCGCGTAAAGCTTGGGTGGGCCGTGCCGCCCCATGCGTGCAAAATCCAAATATGACTCGTGACTGTGTGATTATGGCACCCTGCTTTTCCCCATCTGGAGATGGCTCGAGGAGCTAACCCTGCAATTCGCTGTCACGGTACAGCGTTCGATGCTATATCACAACCTCTTAGAACTGTGGTCATGTACCTCGATGCCCGTATTGGATGCTGATTGTTTTGATTTGGGCATCATTGGTAGACGCATCTATCCAGTTGCAACCAACAAGTGGGAAGGGAGATAAGACGCGAGATGAGGAGATATAAACCAGGACATCTTGTGTGAAAATGCGACCGTATATGCCGCCGACAGACGTCCTTCCATAACCAGGACCAAAGAGTAATTTCCAGAAGGGCGCCTGCCCTCCCACACCCGAAAGAGCGGATCTGCTGCTTTATCGCCGTGCAGCGGCAGGTCTCGCTAGTGCCCGTTCGGCCTCAGCCCCCGACTGTAAACATTGAATTTTATTCATGACAGTTACTCTTCCGACCACTCCAGGCATTGCCATTTCGAAGGACCCTTGCTACTAATCCAGAGCAGTTACTTGTGTTCAATTGCGATTTGTCCCATAGAGGAGTCTGGCGTTGGGATGCCAGGCTATTGTATATTCTGAGCAACTTCGATTTTAGTAGGTTTGTTGATGCTTGATCCATGTAGAAAATCCAAAATCCTGACTTTTTGCAGCACTTCTCACGACTTGACGACCTGCGTACAGATGCCTGCGATATACCAATAATAATAGAATCTTTCTGGCCGGTCCTTTTCAAACCGACACTCGAAGGCAGTCCCTCTGAGAGCTTTGGCTCGCAATACGTACACACCATGAATCCTCCTCCTCCACCACCTCACGGAGAAGTACCCAAAGGTTCGGGATTACCGCCAGGAAAATATGACATTTTTATAATTCCACCTCACTCCGCTGGCTCGGGCTTCCTCTACCTTCCTTCCCTTCAACCAAATGTCAACAGCTTCGCTGCAGGGTTCGCAACGGCCCTTATTCTTGTAGCACTATGCCAGGTATTAACTCCCGTGGTACAAGCATGGTGGCAAGGTGTGAAAGGCTCGGGTGGGGTGGGGATAATCATGATCATGGTCGCGATCGCCGTCGGGGCCTGGGCACTTGGCAGGACACAGATTGATGGAGGGCCGGGACCTGGAGGAGGAGGAAGCACTTCAGGAGGTACTCCACAACCCAATACACATGGAACAAATGCGGGGGCTGGAGGGAGTGCTGGTTTCGGGGGTGCGCCGAACGGGCATGCTGCAGGCGCCGGTCCAGCTCCAGGAATGAATTCTGGTATGCCAGGAGGTGGTATGCCAGGAGGAGAAAGGCCTAAGCCAACATGGCAGCGAACAAATACTGGGGCAGGTACAGCTGGGTCTAATACCACTAATGGAAGCTGGGAAAAGGCGCGAGAAGAAACACGAAAAAGAGAAGAGGAACGAAAAGCTCGAGAAGTGGAAAGGAAAAGAAAAGAAGAAAATGAACGAAAGTTAAGGGAGGCGCGAGAGAAGGAAGCCCGTGAGCGAGAATCACGTGAGAGGGCTCAACGAGAAGCTCGAGAAGCTCGAGAAAAAATTGAGCGGGAAGTTCGTGAGAAGATTGAACGAGAAACCCGGGAGAAACTAGAAAAAGAGAGGGAGAAAGAGAAAGAGAAGGAGAAGGAGAAGGAAAGGGAAAAGGAAAGGGAAAGAGAAAGGGAAAGAGAAAAGGAAAGAGAAAGAGAAAGGGAGAAGGAAAAGGAAAAGGAGAAAGAAAAAGAGAGCGAGACAAAAGTTAAGAGCAGTATGTATGCTTTCTCCGCCGTGGGAGAAAAGACAAACCCCTGGCCAAAAGGCGCTCCTTCTGCAGCAGGTGTCCGTTCGCAATCATCCTCACCTTCTAAGAAACCTCCTCCTCCTCCAACAGCAAAGACTTACTTAGGTACCGAAGAAGATGCATTTTCGTACCGACCATATGACAAACCACGGAAACCAACCCACAAGAAGTCACAGTCCTCAATATACTCTGAATCCTCATATGCCGCCTCTCACACTACAGCCCAAACGACACCACCACCCTCTCACCGAGGACCATACAGCACGAAAGATCCCGATAAGATTGTCATCAAAGCCGTCTACGCTTTCACCAACGCTTTTCTCAAAACTCCCACTTCACAGCTCGTCTCCGGCGTAGGTTCGGTGACCGACGGCCTAATCCTCCGCATCACCACTGAAGGCTTATTCATAGACGACGATGTACGCAGCGTTCCCCAACGAGAATGGGACGTCAAGGCATGGACATTAAAACTAGTCGAGGTATGGTGCCCCACCTTCCGCCAGGGCCCCGCTGGCAATTCTACTTCTACTTCTGCGCGTCCCTCCAACCCTGCTCGTCGATTGTGGTCCGTCGAGAAAGACAAAGCAGCCGTCAACGAGGAGGCCGATGCGCTCCTCGTCGAAATGCTGCAAGCATGTAAAGATACTTGTCGTTTATCCCCTGCTGCTGCTGCTTCTTTGGACAGCTCTTCTGCCACCGGTTCCCCGATCAAGAGTTCTAACAGATATCGTGCGCGACAGACGGGCGAAAACAAGAGCGCAGGACTGCATGTGCTGCGCGCTAGTATTCGAGATCAGGAAGGCAGGCGCTACGTCTTCATTATTACGGAGGAGGAGAGCTGGAAGGTGGCTGTTGGGCTGCAGAGGTTGAGGAGAGGGACGCAGGTCAGGGCTCTGGGGGTTAGTACTATGAGTACCGGGGATGCGAGGACTACGTTGGAGAACTTGGGATGGGGATGATAGCTTGTTATGAGTATGGCAGACGAAGGGAAATGAATGGAAATGTGGTGGTTATGTGGGTAATGAAATGGGGTAAGGAATGTGGTTGTCAGGCTGATACATCTTGTGGAATGTTGTTTTAAATTGAGCGCGC
>Ga0335074_10009988_pt1 | contig 13264 bp, 14 predicted proteins | sample Lox_Sample_23_FD_206715 | JGI IMG/M metagenome (GOLD analysis project Ga0335074, IMG submission 206715) | Soil microbial communities from Loxahatchee National Wildlife Refuge, Florida, United States - Lox_Sample_2.3 | ecosystem: Environmental > Terrestrial > Soil > Wetlands | place: USA...
GCATAAAAAGCTATGTCATAATTCATCGCATAGTAGCCGTGAGGCAACAGTATAAAGCTTTTTCCGCAGCCAGTCCATTTCTGTCGGGTCTGCTATAATCCCCAATCCACCGTCCCCTATAGAAGCATGAAAATTATAATCGCTTGCAAACAAACTAATGCACAATGCCACCAAGATCAAAATTTGGTCAAGGATAGTAAGAAACAGAAAAACTCCATCGCAAATGCCCCAAAGCAAAAATTGCAAATATATGTGCATTCGATCTGATATGAATGGTTTAAATTGGATCAAAATGATTCATCGTAATATCGTAGCCGAAAGTAGCCAAGCCCTAGCCCAATGTTGAAAGGCTGTCAAGTTTGAGGCGATCGCTTATGCGATGAGGTGAGAAGGGTATCAAGTGGAATGATTGAATATAAACGCCGTATGAGTATGTTTTGTGTATATGTTGTGGACTGATAAGCTGTCCTCTTTCCGAGTTGCAGGATCAAATCATGCCGCCTTCCATCATATCGGCTTTCACTTCTCTCGGATGTCGTTCGGTTGTCGAAGCAGCGGCTTGATACGCTTGTCGGTTCTGTATTTGGTCCAAGACCCATTTTGCAGTAGGAATGCTCTCATATGGTGCGGCAATCATAGGTGGGGAAACTGGTGGGGATTTTGTCCGGCTCAACTGAGGCGGAGGTCCGCGGCTGGCACTTCGCATTCGCTCTGTCGCACGACTGATCCTACCACTTATACTGTTATCGTTCTGGCTGCGGCCTCGAGTATGACTGATAGTCCCATGAGCATGTGCCTCCTGCGGGGGGGTTGTTCGTGTTGGGGCCGGCGCTTCATCGTCCATCACGATCTCGATGACCGCGGACTGAGCCGGCGGAGCCGGAGATCCTTGACCATGATAGAGCGGCGCAGGCGGCGGTGGAGGAGGTACTGCAAGATGCTGCAGTTCTTTCAGAATAGGTGGTGCCGGTGCTGGAGGAGGTGGAGGAGGAACTAGATCATCATTCGATAATGTACCAGCTGCAAGTATTTCTTCAATGCCTCCCATTACCATTGAAGTCGCCGGGTACACCGAGGCGGTATTACGTGCTTCATAACCAATGGTGCCAGGTCCGGATTCTCCTGGATTGATCTTCCTTGTTGGTTGTGTGGACTTTTCATCAGCTGGTGCCTCAGTTCGACGTCTGTTACTTGGGGGCAGCGCAGCATGGAAAGCAGGATGGGTGGGAAGAGTTGCTGGAAGAGGCTGTGGTGACATAGGCTCCTCTGGTATAGGTGCTGACATGGATCGAGGAGGTATATGACGAGGTGCAGCTTGATAAGTCGTCTTTGGTAGAGGTGCAAAGGTTGTTTGGGGTAGGGTGTCGCTGCTAGCAATCTCGTCTAGACTTCCCATCATTACCTGGGGCGCGGGCGCAGGAGTATAGCTCTCGGGTATCTGAGGGACCTCTGGTATGTCTTTGTTGTCTGGATCATATTTTGGATGCTGCATGGCTCTCGGGGTGGCCGGAAGCCCGATCTGCATGGTAGAAGATCTGCTTGCATCGGCCATTCGCATAGACTCTGGAGAGACTGTCTGACTCCGTATTGGAAGTTGGGCTGGGGAGTACGACGTACTTTTAAGCTCCGACCTAGATGCTGGCCTGAAAACCGTGGGGGAAAGCTCCTCAGGGTGCGTAATTGGAGGCGCTGATGGCCTGCGAGTCAGGGATCTGCGCCGCTCTTCAAGTTCTCTAGCGGCAGATTCCTTCTTACGTTGTCGCTCGAGCTTGATTTTGGAGAGATCACCAGCTTTCAAGTCAGACGCCGCTCGACTCTGCGAAGCCGCGCGAGGTACTCGTTTTGACTCCTCACGTTCTTCATTGCCATCATAGGTGTTACCGAGGCGATTACGTGAAGGTTCGCGGCGCTTAGGAGACACATGACGGACAGCGCTAGTACCACGCTGTCGGCTCACACTTCGATGACGGGGCTTAACATTTTCCTGGTCCGCCTGAGCGACTTTGCGCTCATCTTCATCACTTTCCGAGTCTCTGTTTAATTTGTAGAATATAGCAGCATCTGGAGACATTGGTAATGGCGATGATGGAGAGCGCATGCCGGATCCATCCCTGAGTGCGCTTCTTCCTCTCTCGCCACGAGCGGCAGCTGAATCAGGACTAACTCTTCTGCTTGCTGTCCGACTTTTACTTTCAGTTCTGCCGCTTGTGCCTATTCTCAAAGGCTCCGGCGAAACTCGACGAACACGGCTCGCTTGCCTCGACCTAAGCTTAACGGTAGCTGCGCTGGCATCTCTGACCTTTGTCCTTCTAGTCCCTGATACGGATGCAGTCTCGGATTGCTCATCGTCATACCCAATCTCGCGGAGCTCATCAGGTGACATGGGAACAGGCGATGTTGGTGATCGTTTACCAGACTTCACATAGCGAACAGCACTACGGCCTCTCTCCTCTGACGGTTCTCTTGCCTTAGGCTTGCGACTAGAGCTTCGTCCGCGCTTAGAGTAGCCTTCGGCTGGCTCACGACTAGGTTGGCGAGTTCTATGCTTTGACTTCACAGTACTCTGAGCAGCTTCTAGACTACTGAGATAGGGATCAAGGCTGCGGCCGGTCAAGGGAGTGGTAAGCCCATAACTCTTATAGCTCCGTTCACTCGCTGTGGGACTCCTCCTACCGTACTGCGAGAGGGAACTAACAGATTCGGTCACTGAGCCTGCCACTGAACGCGCCGTTGGGGTACGATGTCTCGACGAGGTTGCTGATAACTCGGGTGTTGTCATGTAGTCCCCCGAAACGATATCACCGATTGGCGGCCACTGAAGTTGCAGATTGTTTGGTTTTCTATCTCGCGATCCGTTCCGGTGTCGTGCTTCTTCTTTGGTCCGGCTGAAGGCATCGGGAGCAGGTGGTGGCAAGGGATTCGCGGCCCGTTCATTCATAGTTCTTTGCATCATGGGACTCGCAGTTGCAGCTCTACTCGTGGGTTGAAACGTAGCTGCGTTAAGCTGAATTGTCTCAGGTTGCGAGCTCTTCCGTGAGTGGGTTCTCTTTGGATAATCATATTCCGAGCTAGAATCCTCGGATACTGAAGGAGGTCCCTGAGTTCGTTTAACAACGGGAGTAACGTCAGTTGGCATTTCCCCTATAGATGGTAATCGTGCTCTGGAGAATCCACCTGGTGTAGTAGCCCTTGCAGTAGCTGGGGTGTTGAATGTGCTCTTTCGACCTCGGAAGAAGGCTGTCTGATCCCCTCCACTAGGCGATAATGCTGACTCTGCTATTGGTGTCACTCCAATGTTGTTCATTGGTGTTTTGTCGCCATCAGCACCAAAATACTTCGCCTTCGTGTTCTTTGAATCGCCAAAGGAAGTAACAAGTTTCAGTGCCGCTTGCTTCGCCATATTTCGCTGAGGACCTCGTGGAACAACACCAGGCGGAGACAGTGGTGGACTTTGCATTTCAGGAATATTTGAACTTCGCTGTGAAAAAGTTGTAGTCTGCGGCGGTGGGGAAAAGTACGGCTCTGAAGACTCTGATCCAGTACACGAAAAGCTGCATTACCGTATTAGTAAGAAAGAGCCTTTTGGAATTCTAAATCACTCACCATCTAATGGCCAGCGCCTGCTGGCTATGTTGCACAGCCCATTCACCCCATTTCCGGATCAACTGGGCTTGACGACCCCAGTCCGCAGGATATACGTAACATGTTAAAATCAATGCTTCCATGTAACGCTTGTGTGAGACGTAGATTTCAATAGCATCATTCTGATCACCCATCCCCATCATGATAGTTGCGGCAGTGTGAACATCTCCCTTTTCCAGGAGACGTTGGATATAAGCCCGCGCAACCTTTTGTTGCGACGCTTGGCCACCAATGCCGCTAAGAGCCAACAGCATCCAGTCACTTGATGTCATAGACTGTGAACTCGTAGCCATAATATCAGTATCGATGTCTCCGAGCCATTTGGTCAACAGGAGGCTGGAGGCCGAACCACGTGGATGCCGTGACAGCTCATCTCGTATCAAGCCGTCAACTTCACCCTCCCAGCCAAAGATGGTGCTAAGCATTTGTCGGCGTAGATCAGCAGTCGACTTGGGGGTACCATCCGGAACTTGGGGAGCACGGTACGGGAGGTCGCTCAAGCGACTTTTGGTGAACTTGAAAAGATCGACGACAATCTTCTCCTCTGGACTGCGCAAGACCTCCTGACGCAATCGTGATCCTCTGGGTTTCGATCGAGCAGAGTGTGTGCTGCTGACACTACTCATCGAGAAACTATCACGGCTAGAAACGACCGAAGGTTCTCTAGAGTGCAGAGATGATCCCAACGACATGATTGTGTGATCACTCATACCTCTTGATCGTACCGATCCTTGCCTATGATAAGGTCGAGAAGCCGCCGAAGATCGTGAGGTGAAAGATGCTTGACTTGATACCGGACTAAGAGCGCCAGCTCGATCTGGAACCTGCTGACTTTCTTCTTCGAGTTTGTCCATTTCTCTAGCAATTCTTGCTAGAGGCGACATATGTTCATCATCGCTCTCCGACACAATATCAACGTTGATAGGTATCGACGAAAGGCCATCGGCCTGCATGGTCACGACACCTTTCTTCTGCTCTTCGATAGAGACAGGTGGAGAGGGTGGGAGGAGGTTGGCCGGATGTTGAACATTTGCCACCAACACAGGGGGAGAGTTGAGGTCAAACTGTTGAGCCGTGTTATTGGGCCCAAGAGTGAACATTGTAGCACCTGGACCGTAAATAGCAATACCCCTGACATGCTCGAGAGTCGGCACATTTTCATAGGTCACATGTTTGGTTCGTACATCCCACGAGGATGTCTCTCTGTTGCTGTGTTAGCAAAAAATGTTTGCTAAGCGCGCGCGTGGATCATGCATGAGTAAGAACACAAAAACGCCCAACGCACTGCTCCAAATTCTGAAACACAGACAAATAATAAAGCCCCTATATATACTCCTAATAAGGAAGTGTCTTTGGAAATGAAAGCCCCTATTCCCCTATCTATCATGAGGAGAAGAAAATTTGCTAGCTTACCCTTCTGAATACTGTATAATGCGCCCATTTTTTGACCAGCCAAGCCAATTTGGACCAGGTAGAAAACGTTCACTACGCTTTAAAATTCTAACAACCTTTGCGGGTTCGTTGCTGGTGTGATTTTTTGCGATGCTCCAGACCCGGAGATCACCGTCTTGGGTCTGGGTAGCTAACATGTCAGACTTCTGTTTTGAGGAGGAAGCGTGCCATGCCAGAGTGACAATTGGTGATGGACTTCTCGAGGTTGTTAAGTTGTGAATGATTGTAAATCGCGGTTGCAAGGTACAAATCAGGATTGAACCATTTTGATAACTAGTCTAAATTAGTATATTGCTCCAGAATTTCGAATCTAGCACAAGTATTATCAAGACTCATAAAATGTCTTGAACGATGTGTGCATATCATAAGCACGGATTTTACAAATGCTTGTTGTAACTTTCGGGGTGTGGCTTAAAGATACAGATGGGAAAGGGGTCCAATAATAAGAAGAAAAGAAATACAAACCCAATTGCATATGTTCGACAATCAACCGCTGGCGAAAGAGCAGTGATCGGGATTTGATCAATTGTCCTCGCTGAAATGTGTTCCGAAGTTGACGGCTCAAAGAGAATTACATTTCCCTGCGCATTTCCTAGTCAAAGTTAGTTCGCTGGTCGGAATCTGGTGCAAAGAGGGCCATGTTCTAGCTTCTGTGAATCCTCATCAACAAATTGATGAGTGACAGCCAGTACAATCATTCTGCCTCAAGCAATTAAAATCAAGCATACCAAAAGCTACATTTCCGTTCCGCATCCACGCAGCCACCGAGAGGTTGTTATAAGACGCAAATCTTGCAACTTCATCTCCTGTCATCAAGTCCCATACGATGGCAGTCTGCCCAGCATCATAGCTTATAACCAATCTGCCGGCTCCTCTTTCGCTAACATTATCCACAACCAAGATCAGTACCTCTTCTGTATGGCGCGAAAAGCGGCGTTCAATTGTTAATGTATCGTGATGTGCGACCACAACCGAATTGCCCTGGGCATATAAAAACATAGAGGCTGTAGCATCGCATGGGTCAAAGTCGCGAACCAGGCTGCTCTGAGCCAGACTGAAGTCCGCCAATGAGGCATTCCTTCCATTCGAGGATCGGCCAGATCCCATTGAAAGGGCGCGGTTTCGCGCAATATGCCCGGTAGACATGGCGATCGTGACCTCGTTATCTGCAGTTTGAGAAATATCCTATTAGTCGGGTGGCCGCAGAAAGAGGAGATTGGAAGAGCAAAGGTAAAACTCGGCCAGTTTCTGGACCCCAACCTCAGTATGTATAGAAATGCCTCTACTCACCTCGAGGTATTCTACCAAATCGCTTGTGCAACTGTGCAGGAAAATACGAGCCTATCACTGTTCACACCAGCTCTTCAAGTCGTACATGGAGGTAATGTAAGCACGACTAGGTAAGCTCATCTATGTGCTGCTGCATGTAACGACTGCGCGGATTCCGCTAACCGTGAACAGCGGGTATAACTCCGAGTTGATGTTCTGTAACAAAAGAATGAAGAGAAAGGAGGAGATTGAAGCGGTGATCAACGACTGACGACGGCAGTGAAAGAGTCGTTAGCACGAGACCCTCGAGGAGGTTTTCTGACAAGTTATGCCTGCACGGACACCGCCTCGTTAGGATCTAGTGTCTAGTAGTCCAACGAATTGATAAATAGACTCAGGCGCTTCTTAGGTAGACCAATGCAGGTCTGAAGGTCGGTAGAGAAGCAAATGGAAGAGAATAAGGCCTCTTGACGGGCTAAGAAGTAAGTCGTTTGAGCAGAGCGCGTAATTCGGAGCTTTGATCTCTAAGTGGGTGGAAAGTGGGACAGATTTAGATATGCTTGACAGCCGAAGCCCTGGGATCTATGCGGATGCGGACCGGCTCATCTCGATACCTGTAGTAGCTCCGCTTTTGCAGTTAGAGAGAGGGGGCAACAAAGAGCGATACTTCCAGCCACGACTTATCGCTTGTCGCCTATAGCGCGGAGTACAGAGCAAGGGCAAACCCTTGCTCGCAGGGCGATGAAGACTGTGCAGAAAGGTGCTTGTCGCGGTGATTGGCGGCTGAAATGATTTGGCGGTTGAGCATCGAGTCCAATAGAGGAAAGACGGTCGAAATTATGCGCATTATGCCATTGAATCGTGACTTACGTGGCCAGGGTCTCTTAACGAGTTACTATGATATGACGCAAAATGAAGCAACGGCCTCTCCAACATCGGAGGAGAGATGCAGGGCCGCAGTGGAATTGCAATTCCCTGCGTGATCTGTCTAACTTTTACTCTGTAACAGCGGGGCAGCCTCGACCTCGAGTCGAGTCGACCCTACAGGAATGTGGCATCTGGCAAAAAGTGAGGTGGTTGTCAACTGCAGGGGGGCGTCAAGTACCACTCAAGGTCGGTGGACGTTGGAAAAGGCACCCCAGCGTGGGGATTGGCTGGAGGGAACCAGCATGTGGCAGCCTCCATGCCCGCTCATATGCACCTCAATCACTCCGCTGCCCAATGACGTGCTGGTCCTGGCACGAGACAAGCCTCGTCCTGTGCTTTACCTGCAAGCCGAGACGGCTGCCCAGTCCGCCCCTAATATAGAAAAGAGCGCTAGTCAATATCCGGGTTAGCTCTTTTTTGCTGGCGCCTGCACACGAATTGTTACTGGTGCTGCCATGCCATTCTTCAAAGACGCCTGTCCGATTTGTTCCATCCATGTCACGTTCCCAATCGTGACTTCGTACCTCTTGGGACCCCAAACTGCTTCCAGTCAGTTCTCGTAGACCGTGATGTGTATGACAATAATATAGAAAAAGGAGCTAGACTCCGCAAGACTTTAATACTCGAGGCAACCACGTTTCTTAAACGCTCGCCTACACGTGGTAGCAGCATCCATGGGAATGGCAGAGGGAGGTTGCGAATGTGGCTTCCCCAGTCCTTCATTATCAGAACTCTCCTTCGCTCTAATATCCATCCCATGCAGAGTGACAGTCGAGGTTGCAGGCCCTGGCCGGATGATCGTTATCTTCATCACACTGCGTCACCGTATTTTTAATTGCAACAGGTATTTTTGAGTTGGAGCTATGTAAGGAAGCATCCACGCTCTGCATAAGCACGATACTCTGTGGGGTATGGTGAGTGTCAGGAAGGCTGTACGACATCCTAAGCTCTCCCGCTGCAATCTGCATCAGAGTCAAAGCTTCTTGTAAGCCGTAATGGAAACTTCTGTTTCTGCCGGTCTATCAAGATGGCCGCGGGGTTGCAGCTACGAAATGCAGCTATGTTCCCAGGACTTCTCTTAGATGCATCATTGTCTCGTACCTGCTTCTGCGATACTGCTATCTGGAATTCGGGTATCCATAGTGGCTATCGCTTCGTCGCTTTAGTCGTCCAGGCCTGCCACGCTAGGCACAGAGTTCGTACTTCGCTTCGTGAGTCTCGGTCACATCGATCACAGAAAAGCAACGCTGCAGCCATGCACAAGGAACTTTTGATTGGGCCGCAATGGCGAATTTCTATTTTACGCATGTTTCATTGGTTGATAAATGTCTTTAATTGTGCAATTAATTATGTTTCGGGGAACAATTATCCATTTACGCGCTGTACTAGCTTATCGTGGCTTTCCACACCCATGTGGCTGCAGAAGCCTGCAGTGCTCTCATGCCTCATTACTCAATCTCGCCGCCTCCTTCGCCTTCTCCTTACCCCCTGGTGCGGTGCATGAAAATCGTTTGTGATCCACGGAAACACGCATACGCACTTAAGATCACCTCATGCCTTCTTCTAAGTTCCCATAGGATCATTAAGATGTGATTTGAATTAGGATTTCTTTAGCCGTCACCTCCCGTCCCATCTTTCAAGCACATCGGACATGTTTCACAGTTGATTCTGTGCCACCGCCATTTCTCCTCCATCACTTCAGCCATCCCGGTCTTATCCGTAAAAAGTGATCTGAAACGGATAGCGGCGGCTGAGGGCACGTTCTGATCCTCGAGATGGGCGGAAGGGGAAATCATCACCTCGTGTTGGCGATGTGCCGTGTGCGCCGCCGCAGACTAATGGAGAGATAGCGATAGAGATATCGAAGCCCCTAGGGCATGATCTGAAACCAATATATTGGTCAAAGTGGTCGGAGCACGAGACACGGTACCCGACGCCTCCACTTTCAACGGATGCTGGGATGGGTAAGCCGGAGCAGCACGAGCCACCTGTTGGGAGCAGTAATAATGCGGAGGTTATCGATAGCAATGATCGCGCGACGCGTCCATTTCGCGTCTTCAAGATGACCAGCCAATTTAAGGCCTGATATTATATTCTGACGACGTTAGTCATGTGGACTTGTACGATTGGCATATAGATGTAATGTGACTCACCATCGTAACACTAACAAATGCACAACGATCCTCACTCCCCAGCCTCCTGGATGGGGCTCATGGGCTTCGCAGGCCCACTCCTCGACTTTCTCGAGCTTGAACTCGAGCCCCTTCTCTTTCTCCTCTTCTTATCAGGCTGTAGCTCTTTGTGCAATGCTAGCATGTTTCGCACTGCGGTGAATGAGACGATTTCAAGCTCTTCCATAGTGGCCCGCGGCGGCGACCGGCAAGGACTTGTGATAGGTGTGCAGTCCGAGTCATTCTCGTCGAAGACCTCGGGGAACAAGTCATCGTCCGAAATGAAGCTCGTAGGCTCTTGCGCTACAGCACCGTCGAGCGATGACCGACGAGGCCATGAAGGATAGGCGCATGATGGGCCTTGGCTGCTGGAATCGCTAGATGGAGTAGGTGAGATAGAGTAGCTTGAATAGCTAGAGTATAGCGAACTCCCTGGCGAAGACGTTGGGGAGGTTGTAGAAAACATATTGTTTTTATCGTCACGCCCACACCGATAAGATCTTGGTATCGCAGATAAGGACTGCTTATCGAGATCGAAAGCGCGCAGCCTTATATGGTAAATAGGGTCAACGTTGTTTGCTTCCGTTTTCTCACCGACGGAATAAGATAAGATATTATACGACCTGTGGCAAGTTTGCGTTGCTTTTGGCGTCTAGTTTCTGGCATTTGAAAATGAAGAAAAACCAACAACAGACGGTGAGCGCCCACGCGCGACGGCAAGTCTGAATCATATATGTATGTGTATGACCGCGGAAGGCCGCAGCGCAAAACACGGGGACGACCCACGCGCCTCCCGCAACAGCAGGGCATTTCCGTGCTTCCCCGTAGGCTGAAAACTGCAGCGCCAGCACAACACCAATATCGTATCCCAAGGCGGGAGCCTGCGCAACCACAAGCCGACAACACTGCAAACAGCCAATACAGCCAATACAGCCCCCCTTGCTCTGCCTGTCTAGACTCAGACTGACGAAGCCTGACGGGGCGAAAAATGGAGTTGGGGGCCTATAAGGATGCGGATGCAACGCGTAGACCGCCGGGGCTCAGTACAAGAGTCAGCCTGTGAAGAGGCTTCAGCGCGACGGTGGAGACGCGCTTACACAGGCGACAAGTGCTGAGTGGTAGACGTTGCATATTCTGTCAGGCTTCACCGATTTTACAAGAAGGGCGGTGACTATGGCGGGGCTGTGGTTGGTGAGATGAAACATTTCACCGCCTTCGCGCAATCAGCACTTCCAGAACGATTCGGCGCGACGCGCCCGTGTCAACGAGTTACGGCCGCACTGCAAATTTTGTGTCTATTGCTATTATGTACGGAGTAAGGAGGGTGACTGTATGTGACTCAGATTATTTAGAGGATTCCAAAGCGCTTCTTATGCTCTTCCTATTCATCGATATTTGCAGCAAAGCGCCGAGTTTCCTGAGTTATGCACCCTCAGCCCCTACCTGCTGACTTCGTAATGCTCAACTCAGCACTCATCTCATACAAATAGACATGACAACTCGCCGGCGCTATGTTTATGTAATCTCGTATTTTCTATAACTCTCCTGGTTGGAGCTTACTGTGTAGAATTTCCGGCTGTAGTGATCCGATAGATTCTCTTCGGATACAGATGTGAATAATTATTTGTTTTGCGTAAAGCAAGGAGACTCGGCTGGGCCTTCCGGATTCCCTAGGAACTATTTCCTTACTCCGCGAGCCTATGCCATCGCAAAGCGGAGGATGAAACGGGATGAAGTTGCTTGAGTTGAGCCTAGAAGCTGTCGTCGCGAGAATAAATCGCATAAACAATGCGTGGGGTTCTTTTCTCCCACAAATGCCCAAATTCAGACGCTGTTTCCGAGCAAAAATGGGGTTACAGTCGTTGAAGTTGGGGGTTTGCAACCCCCCACGATCAGCCGGACTTCGGAGGTCGACGACCGTATCATTACTTGCCGTGTGTTAATTGCTAGTTGTGCCGGCCAAGACGTTACTATAGCTACCTGACCTAACAAAAGTGTTGAACACAACGTTCCAAGACATGTCGAAGTTTTCGCTTGCGACTGGCTGAGCAGAAATACTGTTGAAAATTGTTGCCTTGACGATGCCCTGCTGACTATGTCCAGAATCAGCAGGTACAAAGTCATTTGGGAGCTGAGGTGTTGCGAAGTTGCCATGAGGGTCGCGACTGACTGGAGAGGGCAGGCTGAGTGCCGCCGCCATGTGATGTTGCAGTTTGGACCAGTCCAGCCTTATGAGCCAATAATCTCTGAAATATTCAGGCGACGAATCAACCCTAAGTCACGTGGGTCTCAGACTGTATATAACCCCACACTTCGTATCCCTATGAATTTTTGGTTAACCGCAAGAGCCGGACGATAATCTTTCAGTTGTGAATGATTCGATGGAGTCAGTAATCATCAGATGCCCAGTTAGAATGTAAACTTGCACGTAATGCTTGTCAGTTGCTGCCGTCACCTTGACCACAAAGAGTGCGATTTTATACTGGTTTTCTCTACTAACAAGATTATGACTAACTCTTAATCCAGACCCCCTGCTAAATGACCATAGGAAACTGACTATTGTGCAATAACAGCACGGCATCCGAGCCTTTTTGCCTTGAAGGCGGGCGCAGTAACGACAGGAGCATCCTTAGTCGTGATATCTACAGCTCCAACAGTTTCTTCATCAACAGCGGTGCTGACCACGATGATAGCCTTTGGGTGGTTGAAGGATCCGTGCCATTTCTTGGTAGCAATAGATCTGGTTGGGTTAATCGACCAAATTGTCTGGGTACCGACGACTATTTCGATATCTGACATCCATTTCATGGCCTTGTTCTGCATATATCCGCTCTTCGCGCCTTCAACGGTCTTAGGGAGCTTGCTAGTTGAGTAGTTGCCTCTAAGACCGAAGTCCCGGGTGTCTCTTTGGCGTATTCGAACCACATCCCGATGTTTGGCCTTTCGGTCTATAGTTGCCTGAGAGGCTCGCTGGTAGTGGTTGGCTGTAGCTGCGGGATTGAAGTCTCGGATGCAAGAGTGGTAGATCTATGCTTTCCAGTTTGATGCCAGAGAATGCGACAATCGTATGCTGAAAAGGTAACAGGGCTTGTCATCGCAAGAGAAATAGAGACATGAATCTTGTGACCGATATGAAGGTGTTGGCCAGGAACGATCTGCTTCTCAGAGATTGACATGGATGACGCTGGGTGATAAGTCAGTAGAATAGGTAAGTTGAGCCACCGGTAGCGGAGAGTCCTCATTTGTATCACAGCAAGGTGCTCGGTGACGGTGATGCTTTCAGTTATGACGGGGCCGGCCAGCGAGAACTGCTGCCAGTTCAGTGATATTGGGATCAGGGACGAATGCAGATGCGGTGGCAGTTCCGGCAAGGACCACGAGGACGATCTTTGAAAAATACATCGCGACGAGCTTGAGAGAGTTCTAACTGAGTGACAAGACTTTCGAAGATTTCCAGCTTTTGAATATCGAACTGTTGGAAAGAAAGAAAAGAAGGAAAGCAAACCATGAGATCTTATGCGAAGCATTGCTGTTTGGACAGGAGATCCATCTGGAAGTATTGCGTAGAGAATTGAATTTGTGCTAGCTGCTTCATTGCTGATCATTCCCTTCTGTATTCTCTACTGAGGAATTTGCTCGCAAAGTTGTCTAAATACTTTTCTAAATACTTCTCTAATTAAGTCTATCCTACACCAGCCTTGGCCATGCGTTGGAAGCATTGTGCATAGGCCTCGTGAATCTCAGGAACCTCGTAGTTGTACTCCTTGAGCTTGTTAACAAGCTTGGTGGTGTCAAGCTTGCAG
>Ga0335074_10009989_pt1 | contig 13264 bp, 11 predicted proteins | sample Lox_Sample_23_FD_206715 | JGI IMG/M metagenome (GOLD analysis project Ga0335074, IMG submission 206715) | Soil microbial communities from Loxahatchee National Wildlife Refuge, Florida, United States - Lox_Sample_2.3 | ecosystem: Environmental > Terrestrial > Soil > Wetlands | place: USA...
GGTCATCCGCACGGAGCGAATCTGTCGGCGGCCGGCCGGAACGCCCTCGGAAGACTCATTTCGGAAGAAGTCTTCCGAGGGCTTGTCAAAAGAACTGTTTCGAGCGTAGTGTTTCGAAATGTGAGTTCCGAACCAGCAAATCAGCCGGCCCCGCCCGATCCGGCCCCGCCCGATCCGGCCTCGCCGTCCGAGAGCGACGAGCAGGAGCCGATGAGCATCACCGACCCGACCGTGATGCGCGCCCTCGCGCACCCGGTCCGGATGGCGCTGATCGAGCTGTTCGGCGTGCACCCCACGCTGACGGCGACCCAGGCCAGCGAGGCGCTCGGCGAGTCGCCCGCCAACTGCGCGTTCCACCTGCGGACGCTCGCGAAGTACGGCTTCCTTGAGGAAGCCGGCGGCGGGCGCGGCCGGGAGCGCCCGTGGAAGGCCTCCGCCAAGTCGCACCGCATCCGCCTCCATTCTCGTGACCTGGACTCCGAGCAGGCGCAGGTGGCGGCCGGGGCGTTCGAGCAGGTCTGGTACGACCGGTGGTTCGCCCGGATCAGGGAGGTGTTCGGTAACCGGCGCTGGTCCCCCGAGTGGGAGGGCGCGGCCGGTTCGTCACACACCCTGGCCTTCCTCACGCCGGCCGAGCTGCGAACGGTGCGGGACGAGATCGACGCGATCGTCGGCCGGCATGTGGACGAGCGCCGGCTGGACCCGGCGCAGCGGCCGCCCGGCGCGGTGCCGGTGGAGGTCGTCTACTTCACCTACCCCCGGCAGGACCTGGCCGCCCAGTTGCCGGCCGATGACAACGACGACCACGACCACGACCACGGCGAAAACGGCGAGAACGGCGAGAACGGCGAGAACGGCGAGAACGGCGAGAACGGCGAGCCCGCCTGACAATCTCAAGATATATCTTGACTGCACTATCAAGACGCGATACATCTTAAGCAACCAGTACCCGGCATCACCAGAGGGAGCCACATCATGAACCCGGAACTGTCCGCCAGCCTGGCCGCGGAGCACATCCGTGAACTGACCGCCCAGGCCGACGCGCGTCACGCCGCGGCGATCGCGGTGCCCAGGCCCCGGTCCGGCGGCCGCCGTTTCGCCTCCGGCTACCACGTCAGCTGGAGCCGCGTCAGCCTGGCGCTGTCCGAGGGCGGCCGCCCTCGCACCTCGTGGGCGATTGTCATCTCCGGGACCCGCTCCCGCTGACCGCAGGGTGGATACTGTGAGTAAGGGCGCGGACCACGTTTCCGTCAGGTGCGCGTCCCGGTAGCACTTCCCCTCGGATCCACGCGAGCAACTGGAGCACGATGGCCCACAACGACCAGCCCGCAACGCTGCGGGATGTGGCCTCGGCGGCCGGGGTGCACCCGGCCACCGCCTCGCGCGCGCTCAACCCCGGAACCAGGCTCCTGGTCAGCGAGGAGACCGCGCAGCGGGTGACGGAGGCCGCCGAGCGGCTCGGCTACCGGCCCAACTCGGTCGCGCGGTCGCTGCGCACCCGGCGCTCGCACACGATCGGGGTGCTCATCCCCGACCTGAACAACCCGCTCTTCCCGCCGATCATCCGCGGCATCGAGGACCGGCTGGGGGAGCACGGCTACGTCGCCCTAATCGGTAACACCGACGCCGACCCGGGCAAGGAGCGGCTGGTCTTCGATCAGATGCGCGCCCGCCACGTAGACGGGTTCGTGCTCGCCACCGCGACGCTGAACAGCCCGATCCTGGCCGAGGCGGCCCAGGCCGGGCTGCCGCTGGTGCTGATGAACCGGACCGCGCAGGACTACCCGTTCTCCTCCGTCTCGGTCGACAACGAGCAGGGCGTGCGCGCGGCCGTCGCGCACCTGATCTCGCTCGGGCACACCAGGATCGGGCACATCGCGGGACCGCAGGACATCTCGACCGGCGCGGCCCGGCTGCGCGGCTATCTGGAGGCGATGCGCTCGCACGGGCTCGCGGTCAACTCCGGCGAGATCGTCTACGCCACCAGTTACAGCGTGGAGGACGGGCTGCGCTGCGGCCGGGAGCTGCTCGGGGCGACCGACGACCTCACCGCGGTCGTCGCCGCCAACGACATGCTCGCGGTCGGCTGCTACGGCGCGCTCGACGCGCTCGGCCTGCGCTGCCCGGAAGACGTGTCGGTGATCGGCTTCAACGACATGCCGTTCGTCGACCGGCTCCACCCGCCGCTGTCCACCGTCCGGTTCCCGCACTACCAGCTCGGCACCGAGGCGGCCAGGCTGCTGATCGAGCGGATCGAGAGCGGCGAGGGCAACCCGGTGAAGATCCTCTTCCTCGCGCCCGAGCTGATCACGCGGGGCTCGACCGTCGCCGTCGAGCGCTCGGGCGCGGTCCCGCTCCATCCCGCCGCGCGACGCCGCGGCCATTAATTAGACATTTATAAACACTGCACATAGTCACCACCATGACCAGCGCACTTACGGCTGGACAGGAGACTTGTTTCTAGATGTTTTGTAACTTAATCACCGTCTGCATCAGCAGTCACATCTGCCCTGTAATGTAACGAATTGGACATTCCCTGTACAAACCCCGCGAGCTGATGCAATCTCTTATGCAAACGATTGTTGTCCTGGGCGTGCCGCACTGTCGTGGGCGTGCCCCGGTGGCGATCGGGGTCTAATGGCCATTTCGACCTCCGGTCACGGTGCCGTACAGATGGTGGCATTCATCGGACATGTCCAGGAAACCGCCGGTATACCCCTAGAGGCGGGCACGCGGAGTTATCCATGTGCTCGATTCCGAAGAATTTCCGAAGAATCCTGAGCGATGAGGAAGGAGGAACCGGGCGTGAGCGCCAACCTCCCCTGGTTCTCCAAGAACGCTGTCACGCTAGGCGCTGTAGCCGCCCTCTCCGTCGGCGTTCTTGCCGCATGCAGTAACAGCAGCAGCAGCACTCCCACGAGCAGTGGCTCTACCGCGAGCGGCGGCTCCACCGCGAGCGCGTCACCGGCCAGCTCCAGCAGCAAGGGGCCGATCACCATCGGCATCTCGCTCTCCCTGACCGGAGACTTCTCCGCCGACGGGCAGGCGTTCCAGCAGGGCTACAAGCTCTGGGCCAAGGACGTCAACGCGGCTGGCGGCATCATGGGCCGCCAGGTGCAGCTGACGATCCTGAACGACACCAGCTCGCCCAATCAGGTCGTCACCAACTACAACACGTTGATCAGCGCCGATCACGTGGACCTGACCTTCGGCCCGTTCTCCTCGCTGCTAACCGCCCCCGCCTCGGCGGTGGCGGCGCGCAACGGGTACGCGTTCGTCGAGGGGGCCGGCGGCGCGCCGTCTGTCTTCGACACGACCGCCGACGAGGACGACCACAACGTTTTCGACGTGTCGCTGCCGGTCGCGGACGAGCTGATGCCGTTCGTCAACTACATCGCGTCGCTCGGGCACGCCGCCGACGTCAAGCTGACGGCCGCCTACCCGATGGCCAACGACCCGTTCGCCGACCCGCCGGTCCAGCTCGCGCAGCAGAAGCTCGAGGCGCTCGGCGTCCAGACCGTGTACTCGAGCATCTTCCCCGAGGAGGTCTCGAGCTACGCCGCCCCCGCGCTCGCGGTGGCGCAGAAGAAGCCGGACATCGTGGTCCTCGGCTCCACCGACGTGCCGACCGTGCAGGCGTTCATGAAGGGGTTCCAGCAGCAGCACTTCACGCCGAAGATGTTCATCGCGGCGGCCGGCCCCGACCAGGGGGCCGCGTTCATCTCCGCGGTGGGCGCGGGTAACGCCACCGGGATGATGGTGCCCGACGGCTGGTACGGCGGGTACAAGAACGCCCAGAGCGAGAAGATGGTCGCCGAGTACGATGCGGCCAACAAGACCACCCCGTCCGAGGTCAACGCGGACGTGGCCGAGGCGTACTCGGTCGGCCAGGTCGTCGAGCAGGCGATCAACGCCACCGGCGGCGTCAACAACGCCGCGATCATCAAATACCTGCACAGCGGCGTCACGCTGCAGACCGTCCAGGGCCCGGTGCTGTTCAACTCCCTGGGCGAGAACGGGGCCTCGGCCGCCTTCGTCTTCCAGTGGCAGGACAACGGCACCGTGTTCAACCAGGTCCTGCCCACGAGCGATTCGGCCTCCAAGCCGATCATCGCCACCAAGCCGGCCTGGACCGGCCCGGTTGGCTGACCGCAGCGCTGCCCAGAGCCGCGGGTAGCGCCGGGACCAAGTAACCGACCAGCTCGGAGTGGTTTATGGCGCAGGAGATCCTGCAGGAAATCGTCGTCGGGATCCTTGTCGGTGGCGTGTACGCCCTCATGGCGGTGGGCCTGACGCTCATCTTCGGCGTGCTCGACATCATTAACATCGCCCAGGGTGTCCTGGTCATCCTGGGCGCCTACCTCAGCTACTCGCTCTCCACCAAGGCCCACATCGACCTGTTCGTCGGGCTGCTGATCACCATCCCGGTGATGTTCATCATCGGGGTGGTGATCCACTGGGCGTTCATCAGGCGTCTGCGCGGCACCGAGCGGACCGCGATGACGCTGCTCGTCACCTATGCGGTGGCGCTGATTATCGAGGGCGTCCTCTACAAGTTCTACGGGGCCGACAACGTGTCGCTGACCGCCTCCTACACCGGGACGAGCGTGCACGTACTCGGCTTCTACCTACCGTGGATCTACGTCTACGGCTTCATCCTGGCGGTCGTGCTCGTGGTGGCGATCTACGCGTTGCTCTACCGGACCCGGTTCGGCCGCAGCGTGCGGGCAACCATGCAGGACGAGACCGCCGCGCGGCTGGTGGGCATCGACGTGAACCGGGTCGCCGCGCTGACCTTCGGGATCGGGGTAGCGGTGACGGCGGCGGGCGGCATGGTGTTCGGCGCGACCAACGCGTTCAACCCCAACAGCGGCTACGACCTGATCTCGCGGCTGCTCGCCATCATCATCCTCGGCGGGCTCGGCAGCATCGGCGGCGCGCTGGCCGCGTCCGTGTTCATGCTCGTCGTGGAGTCGGTAGTGACGATCTGGTCGCCGGACTGGGCGATCGTCGTCTTCTACGCCGCGATCATCATCGTCCTGCTGGTCAAGCCGACCGGCTTCTTCGGCCGGAAGGACGTGCGCGCGCAATGAGCAACGCACCCAGGCGGCCGGGCGCCGCGCCAGGCCTCGCGTTCAACGTCCCCGCCCTCAAGGGCGCCGGGCTGCTGGCGCTGATCGCGATCGTCATCGCCTTCCCGCAGGTTTACACCAACCCGGCCGTTACCAACTACGGCGTGTTCGCGCTGATCTACATCACCGCCACGAGCGGGTGGAACATCTTCTCCGGCAACACCGGCTACATCTCGCTCGGCCAGGCGGTGTTCTACGGCAGCGGCGCCTACGCGATGGGCATCGCCGCCCGGGACTGGAACATCAGCGGCACCACGGTGTTCGCGCTGCTCCCGCTCTCGATGGCGGTGGGGGCGGTCATCGCGGTCCCGTTCGGGCTGGTCGCGCTCCGGGTCAGGCGGCACACGTTCATCGTGATCACGATCGCCTTCTTCTTCATCTTCCAGCAGATGGCGTTCAACTTCAGCTTCACCGGCGGGTCGAGCGGCCTGGGCTCGCCGTTCCTGAACTGGCCGGGGGCGAGCTACAACACGCCCTTCTACTACATCGCGCTTGCCTTCGCGGCGGGCACCGTCGCCATCGCCTGGCTGGTGCGGCGATCGCGGTTCGGCCTGCAGCTCCGGGCGATCAGGGATGACGAGGACCGGGCGCGCGGCCTCGGCGTCCGGGCCATGCGGGTGAAGCTGTCCGCGTTCGTGATCTCGGGCGCGATCACCGCCGGGATCGGCGCGGTCTGGTTCTACTACATCAACCAGGTTGAGCCGCAGACCGGCTTCGACCCGCTGTTCGACCTGACCCTGGTGCTGATGGCGTTCCTCGGCGGCTATGGGTCGATCTCAGGCGCGGTGCTCGGAGCGCTGATCATCGAGCCGCTGACGCTCTGGCTGAATACCCAACCCGCGTTCAGCGGCGGCTCGCTGAGCGAGATCCTGCTCGGTGGCATCTTCCTCGTCGTCGTGCTCTTCCTGCCGCGGGGGATCATCCCGACCGGCGGCGAGATCATGACCAGGCTCCGCACCCGGGGTCGAGCCGCGGTGGCCCCCGCCACCACGACGGGTTCCAACCCGAGAACCGCGCCGGCCCCGTCGTCGATCGGCGGCGGCGTCTCAGGAGGTGCCCAGTGACCGCCCTGCTGCGCACGGAAGGCCTGATGAAGGCCTACGGCGGCGTCCAGGCGCTGAACGGCGCGACGATCGAGGTCGAGCAGGGCACCGTGGCCGCCCTGATCGGGCCGAACGGCTCCGGCAAGACCACCCTGTTCAACGTCATCACCGGCTATGAGCGGCCGGACGCGGGCGAGGTCTGGTTCGGCGACCGGGCGATCACCAACCTCGCGCCGGACAAGGTGTTCGCAGCCGGCATCGGACGGACCTTCCAGCTCACCCGGATCTTCGCCCGGCTCACCGTTCTTGAGAACATGCTGGTCGCGGCGCAGGCCAAGGACCGGCCAGCGAACCTGCTGTCCTGGTTCGGCCGCGACGCCTGGACCCACCACCGGCGGCATGCGATGGAGCTCCTCGAGTTCGTCGGCATCGAGCGCCACGCGGGCCTGCTGGCCGGCTCGCTCTCCTACGGCCAGCGCAAGCTCCTCGAGCTCGCCTACGTCCTGGTCGCCGACCCGGCCGTCATCCTGCTCGACGAGCCGGCCGGCGGGGTGAACCCGACGCTGATCAATCACATCGGCGACCGGATCCGCCAGCTCAACGCCGACCACGGCACGACGTTCCTGCTGGTCGAGCACAACATGGAGTTCGTGATGGGGCTGTGTTCCACCATCACCGTGCTCGAATCGGGCAAACACGTGATGAGCGGGCCGCCGGACATCGTCAGGACCGACAAGCGCGTGCTCGACGCCTACCTCGGCGCGGACCTAGAGGAGGACCCCCGATGACCACGCCAGCGGCAGCGGCGGGCGGGACGAGCGAGCCGGCCCTCGTCATGGACGGCGTGGTGGCCGGCTATGGCGGCGGCGACGTGCTCCGCGACGTCAGCTTCGCGGTGCCGGACGGGTCCATCACCTGCGTGGTGGGGCCGAACGGCGCGGGCAAGTCGACCGTGATGCGGGTGATCAGCGGCCTGCTGCGGCCCCGCCTCGGCACGGTGACCTTGCGCGGGGAGAAGCTGGTCGGCAAGTCGCCACGGCAGATACTCAAGATGGGCGTGGTTCAGGTTCCGCAGAACCACAGCCTGTTCACGGACATGACGGTAGCGGAGAACATCGACCTCGGTGGCTACCTGATCTCGGACCGGGCGAAGGTGGCCACCAGAGTCGACGCCGTCTACGACCTGTTCCCTCAGGTCAGAGACTGGGCGACCATGAAGGCGGGGTCGCTGTCGGGCGGCCAGCAGCGCCTGGTCGAGTTCGCCCGCGCGCTGATGCTCGACCCAGTGCTCATCTTGCTCGACGAGCCGTCAATGGGATTGTCGCCGATGGTGCTGAGGTCGGTCTTCGACGCCGCCAGGCAGATGAACGCCAATGGCGCGACGGTCCTGCTGGTCGAGCAGAACGCCCGCGCCGGGCTCAAGCTCGCGCACCGCGGGGTGGTGATGGAGAACGGCACCGTGCGGCTGACCGGCACCGGCCGCGAGGTCCTCGACCATCCCGAGATCGGGGAGCTCTATCTCGGCGGCGCCGCCAATAGGCAATAACCGGGTCAGCGCCGCCGCTAGCAGCGACGCCCGCCTGGTACTGAATGGCAGCTCTATGATCACTAGTCGACATGAGACCGATATTTCACCGAAAGGCGCACTAGAATTACTGAAGTAACACCGCCCAAAAAGTGTCGCGTGGGGCGTTAGGCGCCGGATCTCGGTCGCGTCCGGCCCGGTCGATCAATGTCGATAAATGGAGCGACGTGCACGATGTTCGCTTTCCAGCGAGGATACTGATAAATAAATGGGAACCATGGTGCTACCGGAACGCGACTGCGTGCCCTGGCGCCCGGCAGGAATGCCGGTTCATCGAATGTCGACAATTCTGCCAGGCGGCGGCTGAACCTGCCTGACTGGCCGGTGGCGCGCCGGCTGTTCGCGGTGATCGTCGCGGCGTTGCTGATGGGACTGGTCTTCGGCGGCTTGCGCGTGTACGACTCCGAAAGCGACGCGTCGCAGTTCTCCCGGGTGTCGCAGCTCGCGAATCTAGGCGAGCGGCTGACGGTCTTGGTCAACGATCTGCAGAATGAGCGCGACGGGACGCTGCTTGCCCTGACCACTGAGCAGGACGCCTCGGTGGTGCCGCTGTGGGCGCAGACCCACCAGGCCGTCGGCGCGGTCCAGCGGGCGGCGGCCGGCATCGGCGGGCTCCCCTCCAACATCGCCGACGACCTCCAGACGGTGCTCGCCGACATCGGTCCGGCTCGCATCAGCGCCCTGGAATCGGCCCTCAACCCCAACCTGCCGCCGCAGGACGAGGGCGCGGTCATGGGCAACTACGACGCCGACATCAACGACATGATCGTCCTGGCCGACCAGGTTAGCCAGGGTGTCTCCAACGCCTCGCTGACCAGCGACGTGGAGGCGCTCAACGCGAAACCGCCGCTTCGAGACCGACCAGGGACAGTCGCCACCCGCAGGAGAAGGAAGCGAACGTTGAGTCACGTGTACCGCCATGATCTGAACTGGCTCATCAGCGACTTCACCGCGCGGGTGGAGGACATGGCGCACGCCGCGGTGGTGTCGGCCGATGGCGTGCCGCTGGCGCTGTCCGACGACATCCCCGACGACTTCGCCGAGCATCTCGCGGCGATTACCTCCGGCCTCGCCAGCCTGATGGCGGGCGCTGCGCGGATCTTCGAGGCGGGCCTGCCGGTCCAGGCGCTGTGCGAGATGGACGGCGGCCTGATGATCATCAAGGCGGTCAGCGACGGGTCGAGCCTGTGCGTGCTCGCCGGTCCCGACTGTGACACCGACGTCGTCTCCTACGAGATGTCGAGGCTGGTCGAGGCGGTCACCGAGGCGCTGTCGCCCGCCCTCAGGGGCGGCGGCCAGCCGGTGAGTTAAGGCAGGCGGCGAGCGCGAGAGCCAGCGAGCGCGGGAGCATCGACCTCGGCGGCCGACGAGGTAACCGGCGGTCAGCGCCGCAGCGCCACCGTCAGTCCGTCGCCGATCGGGATCATGACCAGCTCGACCCGGTCGTCGGCGGCGGCGAGGTCGTTCATCGTCCGCACCGCGATCACCGACGGGTTGTCGTTGCCGGCGTCGAGCACCCGCCCGTGCGAGAAGGTGTTGTCGACCATGATCACGCCGCCGGGCCGGACTCGGGGCACCAGCTCGGTCCAGTACTTCGGGTACGAGAGCTTGTCCGCGTCGATGAAGGCGGCGTCGAACTGCTCCCGGTCGGGCAGCGCCCGGATCGTGTCGAGCGCGCCGCCGAGCCGGAGCTCGATCCGATCGGTCAGCCCGGCCTTCTCCCAGTACTTGCGCGCCACCGAGGTCCACTCCTGGCTGACGTCGCAGCAGAGCAGCTTCCCGTCGCCGGCCAGGCCGCGGGCCAGGCAGATCGACGAGTAGCCGGTGAACGTGCCCACCTCGATCGCGGTGCGCGCCCGGGCGAGGCGGGTGAGCAGGGTCAGCAGCGTGCCGAGCTCGGGCGCCACCTGCAGGCCGACCTCGTTCGGGTACAGCTCCGCCGTCTCCGTGGCCAGCTCCCGCAGCACCGCGTCGGGCGGGGTGGAGTGCGCGGTGAGATACGCGTTGAGGTGGAGGCTGATCTGCTCGCTGCGCCGTGTCATGGCACCAACTTAATTGAGGGCGGTCGTGTCCCGACGCGGGGGAGAGGGGGACGCAGGTCAACGGGGTCACTCACATGAGCGCAGGTAACAACTCTGGCACCACTAATCACCGATGCCGGATATGAGATCGATGGGGGCACTAAAGTACAGCATGCGCCATCAGTGAGGGTGTCGCATGAGGCGGTTTGGCGCTGGGACCCCGGTCGCATCCGAACCGTCTCAGTCAGTACCTGTTACCAAGTGCAGCGGCCTGCAAGAAGATCGCTTTCCAGCGAGGACACCGACTAATGGGAACACACGGCGCAGCCAGCGTGCGCTCGCGCGCGCTACCACAAGGCGCTCGCCCGGCAGAATCGACCCGCGTCGGTTCGGCTGCGCGACGGCCTCTCTTGGACGTGTCCAGCTGGCCGGTGGCCCGACGGTTCTTCGCCGTCATCGTGGCCGCCCTGCTCATGGGCGTGGTGTTCGGCGGCCTGTGGGTGGCGTCGGCCGAAGGGAACGCGTCGCAGTACTCACGGGTGTCGAAGCTCGCCGCCCTCAACCAGACGCTGATCGTCTGCGTGAACGCCCTCCAGAACGAGCGGGACGAGGCCCTGCTGCTGTCGCCCACGATCACCTCGGCCAGCGAGCAGAACGTGAAGATGGCGCCCTTCATCGCCACCACCGACACCGCCATCGCCGCGGTCGAGCAGTCGGCGGCCGGCGTCGGCAGCCTGCCCGCCAACATCCAGGGCGACGTGGCCCAGGTGCTGTCCGACATCACCCCGGCCAAGCGGCACCAGCTGCACGAGAACGTCTCCTCGGCCCAGGACGACCTCGCCATCATCGACAGCTACGGCGCCGTCATCAGCGACATGATCACGCTGTCGGACCAGACCGGCCAGGGCGTTTCCGACGGCCAGCTGACCGGCGACGTGCAGGCGCTGAACGCCCTCGCCCTCGCCAAGGAGCAGGCCTCACAGCAGCGGGCGCTGCTCAACTCCGCCCTCTCGGCCCCGACCAACGTCACCGTCAGCTACGAGCATGACGGCGGCACCGCCACCTCCCCGGTCATCGCCACCGCCGACCCCGGCACCGAGCAGGCGCTCACGCTCGCCTCCGACCTGCAGTCGGCCGACCTCGACATCTTCTTCGAGGCGGCCACCGAGCTGCAGGCCCTGGACGACGTCAACGAGGTCAACTTCCCGGCCGGCGCGGCCGCCACCAGCATCGCCCAGGACATCGAGCAGAACGTCTTCCTCAACGACGACACCGACTACTTCACCGACAACGGCCAGACCGACACCGACCGGTCGATTCAGGGCAGCCAGCTCCTCCCGAGCCTGAACGGCGTGCCGCTGCAAGGCTCGGCCACCACCCCCACCCTGCAGCGCGGCCTGCAGACCTGGGACCTGGGCATGGGCGACGAGCTGATTTCCATGCAGAACGCGGAGACGGTGATCTCCGACAACATCGTCAGCCGGGCCGGCCAGCTGCACAGCTCGGCCCAGCAGTCCGCGCTCACCTTCGGCCTGATCACGCTGGTCGTCCTGCTGGTCGTGCTGGCGGCCGCGCTGGCCGTCGCGCGGTCGGTGGTCCGCCCGCTGCGCCGGCTGCGGGCAGGCGCGCTCGACATCGCCTCCACCCAGCTGCCCGAGCGGGTCAAGCTCCTCACCGAGTCGCCTGACGAGGCCGCGTCGATGGAGGTCGCGCCCATCAACGTCATCTCCCGCGACGAGATCGGCGAGGTGGCGCTGGCGTTCGACCAGGTGCACGCGGAGGCGGTCCGGCTCGCGGGCGAGCAGGCCCTGCTCCGGTCCAGCTTCAACGCGATGTTCGTCAACCTGTCGCGCCGCTCCCAGTCGCTGATCGAGCGCCTGGCCCGGATGATCGACACCCTCGAGCAGAGCGAGGCCGACCCGGACCGGCTTGGCTCCCTGTTCTCCATGGACCACCTGGTCACCCGTATGCGCCGCAACTCGGAGAACCAGCTCCTGCTGGCCGGGCACGAGAACCCGCGCAAGTGGTCCGAGCCGGTGCCGCTGGCCGACGTGGCCCGGGCCGCGATCTCCGAGATCGAGCAGTACAACCGGATCACGCTGAACATCCCGATGGGCATCGCCGTCGTCGGCGTGGCCGTCTCCGACGTCGCCCACCTGCTGGCCGAGCTGATCGAGAACGCCACGATCTTCTCCTCCAAGGACACCCAGGTCCTGGTCTCGATGCAGGAGCTGTCGAGCGGCGGGGTGCTGCTCGAGATCAGCGACAAGGGCATCGGCGTCTCCGAGGCCCGGCTGGCGGACATGAACTGGCGGCTGGACAACCCGCCGACCGTTGACGTGTCGGTCTCCCGCCACATGGGCCTGTTCGCGGTGGCCCGGCTGGCCGAGCGGCACCGGGTCAGGGTCCGCCTCCGGCCGGCCGTCCCGCAGGGCCTGTCCGCGTTGGTCTGGCTGCCGGACAGCGTCATCGAGCGGACCAGCGCGTACGGTACGTCCGGCTGGCAGAGCATGGCCGTCTCCGCCACGTCGGCGCCGCCGGCGCCGCCGACACAGCCGCGGCTGCCCGCGGGCGGCCGGCAGCTCGGCGCGGCACCGGAGAGCTCGATCGCCGTCGCGCCGGCCGGCGGCGGCTACCCCGCCGGCGGCGGCTACCCCGCCGGGAACGGCTACTCGGCCGGCAGCGCGACCTCCGTCGGCGCCGGGAGCGTCGGCGGCAACGGGAACGACCCGTCGGCCGAGGGCCCCCGCGTCGCCCAGGGCCTCTTCCGCGGCGCCGAGGCCGGAACCGTCGAGGCGCCCCAGTGGAGCGCCCCGGCCACCCCGTCCTACGACGACCAGACGTCCGCGGGCCTGCCGCTCAGGACCCGCAGGGGCGCCTCGCCCTCCGACGCCGGATCGAGCGGCGGGGGCGGGGACCTTCCGCGCCGGTCCGGCGCCGGCCACAGCGGGCCCGGACCCGGGCCGGGACGCGGGCCGGCCGCAGGCGGGCCGGGGACATCAAGCCACCCGACGCTGCAGCGGTCACCGGATCAGGTCCGCAGCCGCCTGTCCGGGTTCCAGCGCGGAACCCGGCGGGCCGAGACCGAGCAGGGGCAGTCGCCCCGTGCAGGAGAAGGAAGCGAATGATGAGTCGCATTTACCGGCAAGATCTCAACTGGCTCATCAACGACTTCACCGCGCGGGTGCCCTACGTGGCGCACTCCGCGGTGGTGTCGGCCGATGGCGTGCCGCTGGCGCTGTCGGAGGGCATCCCCGACTACTTCGCCGAGCACCTCGCGGCGATCACCTCCGGCCTCGCGAGCCTGATGGCGGGCGCGGCGCGGATCTTCGAGGCGGGACAGCCGACCCAGGCGCTGTGCGAGATGGTCGGCGGCCTGATGATCATCAAGGCGATCAGCGACGGGTCGAGCCTGTGCGTGCTCGCCGCTCCCGACTGCGACACCGAGCTCGTCTCGTACGAGATGTCGCTCCTGGTGGAGGC
>Ga0335074_10009990_pt1 | contig 13263 bp, 10 predicted proteins | sample Lox_Sample_23_FD_206715 | JGI IMG/M metagenome (GOLD analysis project Ga0335074, IMG submission 206715) | Soil microbial communities from Loxahatchee National Wildlife Refuge, Florida, United States - Lox_Sample_2.3 | ecosystem: Environmental > Terrestrial > Soil > Wetlands | place: USA...
CGCTTCGCCGTTCATGTGCAGCCAGGTGCCGATGGTCACGATCGCAATCACCGAAATGGTGTTGCCGGCGCGGGTCATGACGTTGACCAGTGCCCACCAGTTCAGCACCGGGAACTGGTTGCGGATCAGTTCGCGGGCAATGTCGCCGAACATCCGCAGCTCGGCCTGAAGGCGGGTGAAGGACTGCACCACCATCACGTTTGTTAGAGCATCTTGCGTCGTGCCGGCGAGTGCGGTATTATGGCCCTCCACCCGGCGCTGTGCCGCCTCGGTGCGGCGCACGACGAAAGCGGTGATCGCGATGAACACGCCCACCATCACGATCAGCACCAGTGCCAGCCGCCAGTTCAAGAACAGTGTTAGTGGTAGTAGCACGACGGCGGAGAGGAAGGTCGAGAGCTGGTCGCGGAAGAATACCAGCCAGGAGCCGAACAACGCGTCCGTGCCGGTCAGCATGGTCTTGATCACGCGGCCAGAATGGGATTCGCCGTGGAACGACAGCGGCAGCGTCAGCACGTGACGGAAATACGCGCTCATGGCGCGGATGCGGTGGCGGTGCGACAGGCGCTCGGTCTGGACGGAGACCACAATGTTGCTGCCGATGCCCACCAGCCCGACCCCGGCCCAGATCCCCAGCAGAACCAGGGCCGTGTGCCAGAACGTGGAATGAGGCATTCGGTCTGACTGGGACAGCAGGTTCACCACCCGGCCGAACAGTACGGGATCGAGGAACTGCAGACCAGCCACGATCAGGTTGGCGCCGGCCAGCAGGCCGGCGACGCGAAGGTCGCGGCCGAGAAACAGCAGCGCGCGACCATAAGTACGTAGGAAACGCATATGATAATCCCCGACAGAGGTTTCGTTCCTCCGATTGCCGGGAAGAGTGGCTTATGCCTGTGGCAACAACGCGGCGGATTCGCGGAAAGGGCGAGGAAATCGCGTCAAGGCGTTTTGGGTTTTTTCCCGCGCGTGGTTGGCTTCCGGGTCGCGGCGCCGGGTGCCTTGGGGCTGGCGGCGGCTGCCGCGGCGCGGCGGCGGGGGCTCCGGGCAGGCGTCGGGATCGGCTGCACGTCGCCCTGATCCGCAAAACGGTCAGGGAATTCGCCGAGGTTCTCCTGGATGTCCGCTTCTTCGATCCCGGTCTCGCGGGCGGATTCCGTATGGTTTTGCGGGTTCGGCAAGCGGCCCGCCTCCGCGTTCTCCTCCAGGGCAACCAGCTCCCGGGCACGCTGCCAGTATTCCACATCCCTGCCATGCGGTTTTCCGTCCGCTTCCCAGAGGTGGTAGGCGCGCTCGCGTACACGTTGCTCGCGCACAGGATTATCGTGCAATGGGTTGTTCAGCATGGGTCCTCACGACGTCCGACAGCGTGTAACGGCCCAATCGCTCCGGCGTTGCAGAACACGAGCGAATCGGGACGGCAAGGCAAGGTTTGTAGGCGAGGCATGTATGGATTCGCCCCTCACGAGGTGGCGAGGCAGCACACGCGGTCGCGGCGGCACGGGCCATGACATGGTCGTTGCCCTGTCCCATATTCCGCCTGTCGAACAGCCGGATCGCCATCCATGACCTCGCTGGGATTCCGCTCGGTTTATCGCCACGGCTTTGCCCGTGTCGCCGCATGCACGACGCGTACCACGCTGGCGGATCCTGCGGCCAATGCGCAGGCCACACTGCGCCTGGCGGAAGAATGCCACCGCGAGTCAGTGGCGCTGGCGGTGTTTCCGGAACTTGGCATCTCGGGGTACGCGATCAGCGACCTGCTGCAGCAGGTGACTTTGCTCGACGGCGTCGAGGCAGCGATCGATACCATGATCGCTGCCTCCGCCAGCCTGATGCCGCTGCTGGTGGTCGGCGCACCGCTGCGGCACCACGGCGCACTTTATAATTGTGCGCTGGCGATCCACCGCGGCGCGCTGCTGGGCGTGCTGCCCAAGATTCATCTGCCCAACTACCGCGAATTCTATGAGCCGCGGCATTTCGTGTCGGGCGATGGCGCGTCGGGTGAGATCGCCGTCGCCGGACGCCGCGTCCCATTCGGCACCGATCTGTTGTTCGCGGCCGAGGATCTGCGAAACTTCGTGGTGCACGCGGAAATCTGCGAGGATGTTTGGGTACCGGCACCGCCCAGCGGCGATGCGGCCCTGGCGGGGGCGACGGTGCTGGCCAATCTTTCCGCCAGCAACATCACGATCGGCAAGGCGGAGACGCGGCGGCTGCTGTGCCGGTCGCAATCCGCGCGCTGTCTGGCGGCGTATCTGTACGCGGCCGCCGGGGCAGGCGAATCGACCACCGACCTCGCCTGGGATGGCCAGGCTTCGATCTTCGAAAACGGCAACACACTGGCGGAGACCGAGCGCTTCCCCGCCGACCATGCCGCCGCGATTGCCGATATCGATCTCGATCTGCTGGTGCAGGAACGTCTGCAAATGGGGTCGTTCGACACCAACCGTCGGCGCAATCCGCGGCCGTTTCGTACGGTACCGTTCCGGATCGATCCCGCCGTCGGTGATATCGGTTTCCGTCGCCGGATCGAACGTTTCCCCTTCGTGCCGGCGGACCGCGAGCGGCTGGAGCAGGATTGCTATGAGGCTTATAACATCCAGGTATCGGGGCTGACGCAGCGGCTGCGCGCCACCGGCATCAGGCGCGTGGTGATCGGGGTATCGGGCGGGCTCGACTCAACCCAGGCGCTGATCGTCTGTGCGCAGGCCTTCGATCGTCTCGGCCTGCCGCGGCGTGACATCCACGCATTTACCATGCCGGGGTTCGGCACGTCGTCGCTGACCCGGGAAAATGCCTGGCGCCTGATGCGCGCGCTGGACGTGACGGCGGAGGAACTGGACATCCGCCCCGCAGCCGAGCGCATGCTGGCCGACATCCATCATCCCTATGCCGACGGCAAACCGGTCTACGACCTGACCTTCGAAAACGTCCAGGCCGGCCTGCGCACCGACTATCTGTTCCGATTGGCGAACCATCACAACGGCATCGTGATCGGCACCGGCGACCTGTCGGAACTGGCGCTGGGCTGGTGCACCTACGGCGTCGGCGATCAGATGGCGCACTACAACGTCAATGCCGGCGTGCCCAAGACGCTGATCCAGCACCTGATCCGCCGGGTGATCAACGCGCGCCAGTTCGCCCCCGACGTGCTGACAACACTGGACGCGATCCTGGCCACGGAGATTTCCCCGGAACTGATTCCCGCCGCCGAAGGCGAGACACCGCAAAGCACCGAAGCCACGATCGGCCCCTACGCGCTGCAGGATTTCACCCTGTTCTACACGCTGCGCTACGGGTTCCCGCCGTCGAAGGTGGCGTTTCTGGCATTGCAGGCGTGGGAGGATACCGAACGCGGCGACTGGCCCCCGCACTTCCCACCGGACCGCCGCCGCGCGTTCGACCTGCCGCAGATCCGGCATTGGCTGGAGGTGTTCTTGCGCCGGTTCTTCGCCTTCAGCCAGTTCAAGCGCAGCGCCATGCCGAACGGACCAAAGGTGAGCGCCGGCGGATCGCTGTCCCCACGCGGCGACTGGCGCGCGCCGTCGGACGGCAATGCAAACGCCTGGCTGGCAGAGCTGGAGGCGAATGTGCCGAAGGACGATTCTGTCGCGGCGAGGAGTGGTGGAGGCGAGCAATCCCGGTCGTGAGTAAGAAAATGGCACCGCGGATGAACGCTGATAAACGCAGATAGCGCGCTGCGAACAGTGGATGCTCAGCGCGCACCCCCAAAAATGTCATTGCGAGGAGCGGAGCGACGAAGCAATCTCGTTCGGGAAAGCCTCCGGACCGTGCGTGCCCCATACGATCGGGGTTGCTTCGTCGCTTCGCTCCTCGCAATGACATTTAGGGGGTGCTGTGACACGGTCCTCGCAGTGATGCTTTGACATGGTGCGCACCGTGACACGCTCTTCGCGGCGATGCTTGTTGCGCCACTCCTGAATCCCGATAACAGCGGCAAGTTCGTTATTGCGGAAAACACCAGGCGGTGCTACAAACACCCCGCCCGTCGCGCCGCATTCGCCAAATTCTCGCGCCCCATCGTCGCATATCGCAGCGGGTTGGCCCTCTCCGGATCCTGCTCCGCCTCGATCACCAGCCAGCCGTCATAGCCCGGCAGTTCGCGCAGCACCGCGGCAAAATCCACCATCCCGTCGCCCGGCACGGTGAACACGCCGGCAACGACGGCATCGAGGAAACTCCAATCCGCGCGCCGCGCCTGCTCCATCACGCCAGGCCGCACATCCTTGCAATGGACGTGCGCGATGCGCCCGCGGAACCGGTGCGCCAGCGCTGCCGGATCGGCACCGGCGAAGGCCGCATGTCCGGTATCCAGCAGCAACTTTAACGCCGGGCCGGTCGCAGACATCAACCGTTCGATGTCTTCACCGCTTTGCACAACGGTGCCCATGTGATGGTGATAGGCGACGGCAACACCGTCCGCCGCTGCCATCTCCGCCAGCGCCGTCAGCCGCTCGCCAAAGCGCGGCCATTCCGATTCCGCCAGGACGGGGCGGCGCGACAACGGCACCTCACGGTTGCCGTGCACCGCATTGGACGTCTCCGCCACGATCAGCACGGTGCATCCAAGTGCCTGCAGCAGATCGAGATGCGCCCGCATCGCCGCCATCTCCGCCACCGCGTCGCGTTGCAATAGCGCCGCCGAATACCATCCGGACACCAGCGCCAGATGATGCTTCGCGAGCACGGCACGCAATTCCGGCGCGGTGCGCGGAAACTTGTGACCCAGTTCGATACCGGCAAAGCCTGCCTGGCGAGCCTCGGCGAGACAGGTCTCCAGTGGCGTTGCCCCACCGAGTTCTCGCAGGTCGTCGTTCGACCACGCGATGGGGTTGGTACCCAGACGCACAACCATATCCGTCAATCTCCCTCGCGCGGTCGTTCAATCTCCCAACCGCTGTGCGGCGCGTCCGTCTTCATAGGCCACGCGTGCCGCGCGGACCTCAGGCCGAGCAGATATTTCCGGTATCGCAACGTCCCACCAATGGCCCCCCGCCGCGGTGGCTGCGCCGGGATCGGTCTCGATCACCACGACGGCAGTCCGCGGCGCCGCCCGTGCGCGCGCCAACGCGGCTTCCAATTCAGCGATGCCCACCGCCTGCTCGGCCATCGCACCCAGGCTCTCCGCATGCGCACGGAAATCCACCGCGACCGGCGCAACGCGATCGATATCGGCCGCCAGATTGTTGAACGGCGCACTGCCGGTCGCCCGCTGCAAGCGGCTGATGCAGCCGAAGCCGCCATTGTCCAGCACGACAATGATCAGCTTCAGGCCCAGTGCCACACTGGTGGCGATTTCAGAATTCAGCATCAGATAACTGCCGTCACCCACCAGCACGAACACCTCGCGCTCCGGGGCCGCGAGTTTCACGCCAAGCCCGCCGGCAATTTCATAGCCCATGCAGGAAAAGCCGTATTCCAGGTGATAGCCACCCGGCTGTGCCTGCCATAGCTTGTGCAACTCTCCCGGCAGGCCGCCGGCGGCGCACACCACGATCGCATCGCGCGGCGCAACACGCTGCACCGCGCCGATGACCTGCGCATCGCTTGGCCGCGCCGCATTGCCCGGGGCCGTGGCGGCCGCCGCATCGCGGCGCCATAGGGCCATCAATTCGGGCACGCGCCCCGTCCATGCCTCCGGCGCGCGATACCCGCCCAGCGCAGCGGACAGCGCGGCAAGTCCTTCATCGGCATCACTGACCAGAGGCAACGCGTGGTGCTTCGCTGCATCGAACGGCTGCACGTTCAGCCCGATCAGCCGCCGCATGCGATTGCGAAACAGTGCCCGGGATCCCGTGGTGAAATCCTGCAGCCTCGTCCCCACGGCCAGCACAACATCCGCCTCCGCCGCCATGGCATTGGCCGCCGACGTCCCGGTGACGCCGATCGCGCCGAGATTCAACGGATGGTCGTGCGGCAAGGCGCCTTTGCCGGCCTGAGTCTCCGCGAAGGGAATGCCATGGGTCTCGGCAAACCGCGCCAGCGTCGCCGCGGCATCCGCATACAGCACACCGCCCCCGGCAATGATCAGCGGCCTGCGCGCGGTTCGTAATACCGCGGCGGCATGCTCCAGTTCCCGCCCATCCGGCCTCGGCCGGCGTCGCAACCACATGCGCGGAGCGAAGAAGCTCTCGGGATAATCGAACGCCTCGGCCTGTGCGTCCTGGCACAACGCCAGCGTCACCGGTCCGCACGAAGCGGGATCGGTCAGCACTGACAACGCGCGCGGCAAAGCGTTGAGCAATTGCTCCGGCCGCATCAGCCGATCGAAAAAGCGCGATACCGGGCGGAAGCAGTCATTGGCGGAGACGGTGCCGTCGGCGAAATCCTCCATTTGTTGCAGCACCGGATCAGGCCGCCGTGAGGCAAACACGTCGCCCGGCAACAGCAAAACCGGCAGGCGGTTCACATGCGCCAGCGCCGCCGCGGTGACCATGTTCGTCGCGCCCGGGCCGATGGAAGAGGTGCACGCCATCATGCGCCGCCGCCGCAGCGTCTTTGCGTACGCAATCGCCGCGTGCGCCATGGCTTGCTCATTATGGGCGCGGAAGGTCGGCAGCGTGTCACGCACGCCGTACAGTGCCTCGCCCAGCGCGGCCACGTTGCCATGGCCGAAGATCGCCCAAACACCGCGAAACAGGGTGATTTCCTGGTTCGAAAGAATGGTGCGCTGCGCTGCCAGGTAACGCACCAGCGCCTGCGCCATGGTCAGCCGGATCATGCTCTTGCGCCCGCCGTTATTGCCGCCATCATCCGGCGGGCACAACATCGAACTATTGCTCTCGAGTCAAACCGGGGCGTTGCTGAAGGAGGCAGAACCGATGGCCAGACTGAAGATTGCCGTGATCGGCGCTGGCAGGATCGGCCAGATTCACGCCCGCAATGTGGCCGCGCATCCGGCTGCGCTGCTCGCCGGCATCTCGGACCCGGACCGCGCGGCAGCCGATCGGCTGGCGCAGGCGACCGAGAGCACTGTCATTGACCCTGACTCTGCCTTCCGTGCCGACGCGGTCATGATCTGCTCTCCCACCACCACCCACGCAGATTACATCGAACGCGCCGCGGCCGCGGGAAAGCCAGCGTTCTGCGAAAAGCCGGTCGATCTGTCAGCGGACCGTGTGCGTGTGTGCCTGGACGCGGTGCGGCGGGCCGGCATCCCGCTGATGATCGGCTTCAACCGCCGCTTCGACACGCAGTTCGGGGCGCTGAAGCGGCGGCTGGACAATGGCGAGATCGGCACGCTGGAACTGCTGACCATCACCAGCCGCGATCCGGCGCCGCCGCCGCTCGGCTATATCGCGACATCGGGCGGATTGTTCTGCGACATGATGATCCACGATCTGGACCTGGCGCGCTACTTCCTGGGCGAAGAGCCGGTGGAATTGTTTGCCGCGGCGTCAGTGATGGTCGATGCGGCCATCGGGCAGGCAGGCGACGTCGATACGGCCGTCGTCACGTTGAAGACCGCCGGCGGCCGGCTGTGCCAGATATCCAATTCCCGCCGCGCGACCTACGGCTATGACCAGCGGATCGAGCTTCATGGCAGCAAGGGGATGCTGCGCGCCGGCAACATGACCGCGACGACGTTGGAACATGCGGATGCCGGCGGGTTCCGCACCGATCCGGCTCTGCCATTCTTCCTGGAACGCTACGCCAGTGCGTATCGCGCCGAACTGGACGCGTTCGTCGCTGCATTGCAGTGCGGTACGGCACCGAAGCCGGATGGGGAGGATGGGTTGCGTGCGTTGATCCTAGCCGACGCCGCCACACGATCCGCGCAGACCAGTCAGGCGGTTCAGTTATACTAACAGGTCCGCGATGGTTTGGCAATATCGAAAGCCCAGAAAATGTCATTGCGAGCAGCAAAGCGACGAAGCAATCTCGTTCAGAGAAGCCGCTTGACGGTCGTTGCGCCCACTCGATCGGGATTGCTTCGTCGCTTCGCTCCTCGCAATGACATAGGTGGCGATGTCCTCGCGATGACATAGGTGGTGTCCTCGCGATGACATGGATGGTGCAAGGGCCGCGGAAATCGCGGCCCTTGCACCGGGAAAGGTCAGGCCGCTGCCATCCGACAGGCGGCGCACAATTTGTTGCCGTCGGGATCGCGAATATAGGCAAGATACATCGGGCCGCCGCCGGTTTGCCGAACACCCGGCGGGTCCTCGATCGAAGTGCCGCCATGCGCGACGGCTGCGTTGTGCCATGCCTCGGCTTGTTCCGAACTTGCCATCTTGAAGCCGATCGTGCCGCCATTGGCGTGTGTTGCCGGCTGGCCGTCGATCGGTTTGCTCACCATGAACACCCCGCCGTTGTGCACATAGATCAGCCGGCCCTTGGCGTCCTGCACTCCTGGCTTGCCGCCGATCGCGCCGAACAGGGCGTCGTAGAACGTCTTCGATCTCGGAATATCGTTGCTGCCGACCACGACATGATTGAACATGTGATCTTCTCCCCCGGAAATGCGCAGCACGATCGCTGCGTCCGTGCCTGGCACCACTACACGATTTGGCAGTGGCAAAAAAGAGCTGCCCCCGATGCGGCGGCGCTCAGTGCTTCAACAGGCGCGCCACCCAGTCGGCAACCGCATCCCCGCTGCTCATAGTGGCCTCTACCAGACCATCGATCATGAACGTTGGCGACACGTGGATGCCGTTCTGGCGGGCGTATTTGCAGTGCCATTTGACCTCGCGGTCGAGATTGGGAATGGCAAAGGCTTCGGCGACTTTCACCCCGCTGTAATTTTCGATCCGCGCGATGATGTCGTTGGGCGTGGCGTCCATATTGGGGCCACGGCAATGGTGGTCGAACTCGAATTCTTCGCGGTGCGCGGCCACCGCCGCCATCACCGCTTTCGCCATCTGCTTGCCGCCCGGCAGCGTGGAGGCCGCCAGGATGCAGCGCACGATCACGCCGGAGTACATGTGCCAGGGTTGCGATTGAAGACGGATCTTGATCGTGATGCGGTCTTCGCCGGCCTGAGAAAGCAGGTCGTCGAGCTTGTTGAACGCGCGTACCGAGAAGGGGCAGGTCGGTTCAAGGAAAGCTTCGAACACCCGGGGGCCATGGCCCCAGGCGAGAGGATCGGCGTGCCATGTCGTCTCTGCCATTAGATCTTTCCTTGTCTGGTGGTTCCGCCCGTGGTGGGGGATTTCGGGGAACGCGATAACAGCGCGGGAATAGCCCAGCCGCGTTCCGGCGGGAACCATGGCGCGACGCGGTTCTGGTCTCGCTGCGCGCGCGGTCCTGGCACACTTTCGAAGGAGATTGCTTCGTCGCTACGCTCCTCGCAATGAAACAGGGGGCTACGCTCCTCGCAATGACATGCGCGCCGCGCAATGACGGATGAGATCGCTGCACACCATGTCCACCCGCGCCATTCCCCTTCGGCTCACCCGCCGCCTGCCGTTCTTCTATGGCTGGGTCATCCTGGGCTGTGTCTGCTGTGCCGGCTTCTCTCGCCAGGGCGGCGCGGTCTCCACCCTCACCATTTTCGTCGAGCCGATGACGCGGCAGTTCGGCTGGTCGCGCACCGCCATCTCCGGCGCGGTCTCGCTCGGGGGATTGCTCGCGGCGCTGTCGGCACCCGCGCTTGGCCGCCTGCTGGACCGCCAGGGAGCCCGAGCCGTGCTGTGCTGGGCCATCCTGCTCACTGGCCTTGCCAATGTCGGGCTCTCCGCGGCCGGGTCACTGCTCACGTTCTACGCATTGTTCTGCATTGCCCGGATGAATTTCGCCGGGCCGTTCGACCTGGGCATCTATGGCGCGGTCAACAACTGGTTCGTCGCGCGGCGCAGCCTCACCACCGCCATCGCGACACTGGCGCAGATGCTGGGGCTGGTGGTGCTGCCGCTGATCGCCCAGTTCGGCATCGCGCTTGGCGGCTGGCGCGCAGGATGGCTGGCGGTGGGGTTCGCCGTGCTGGCGGTCGGTCTGGTCCCCACATGGTTCCTGCTGGTCGGCGCACCGGAGGAGATTGGCCTCGTGCCGGACCGCCACATCACTCCGGCAGGCGGCTCGACCGCACTGCCGCCGGAACCCAGCTTCACCCGCGCCGAGGCGCTCCGAACACCCGCCTTCTGGCTTCTGACGCTGTTCACCTTGCTGGCCTATCCGGTGCAGGCAGGGGTCAGCTTGCACCAGGCACCATTTTTGATCGAGCGCGGCCTGTCGCCGGTCATCGCCGCCAGCGTGGTCAGCATGTTTTCGTTGATGTCCAGCGCCGCCAGCCTGGCGTTCGGCTTTTTCCCGCGCTCGCTGCCGGTCCGCTATGCCCTGGCCCTGATCGCTCTGCTGCAATGTGCCGGCGTACTGATCCTGTTGGGCGTGCACGCGCCGATGTCGGCCTATGTCGGCGCCGCGACCTATGGCGCCGGCATTGGCGGGTTGATGACCATGCTGCCGATTGCCTGGGCCAACTATTATGGCCGCCGCAGCTACGGCGCGATCCGGGGCCTGGCCTTGACCGGCCAGGTCCTGGCGCAGGCTGCCGGGCCGTTGCTGTCCGGCGTGCTGCGGGACCGCACCGGCAGCTACGACCTGTCGCTGGAGTGCTTCGCTGCGATCTCCGCCCTGGCCGTGTTGGCTGCTCTGGCCGCGTGGCCGCCCCAAGCCTCGCTCGCAAGATAAGGTACAGACCCCCATTATACATGCTATTGCGAGAGTAAATTTGCCGTGATACAACTTTTGAGGGCATGATTGACCGGGTACCGTCATGGATGACCATCGCCGCTATATCGTCAGCGAGAATATCGAGCGGTTTGAAGCCCTTCTGCGGAGCGGCCAGCTCGATCGCGGGCAAATTGACGTGGTGAGGGCGCTGCTTGCGCAGGCCCGCGCCGAATCGGCGACTTTGGAGCAGGTGCGAGGCTTTGAGGTCCCAGCACGCGTCAGATCGTACATGCCCGTCGCGGTGGCACGGGGCGGTTCCAACAGCGGTCCTGTTTTGCGGCAGTCCGGCCCAGAGGGACCATTGTCCCTTGACCAGGCGGTGTGCTGACGACCAGCAATGTCATGGTCTGCCGGCGGTGCGGACGCCCCGTATTGGCGCGACAAGCTGATCAGGGTTGCCTGGATCTAGATCACCGTCGCTGCCAGCCAGCGTGACAAAACCGTCGTCCCGGCCAGGAAGTCGTCCAGCGCCATGGCTTCCCGCGGGTTATGGCTGCCGTTGGCGTTGCGCACGAAAATCATACCCATCGGCACGCCGCATGCCGCGAAGGCTGCCGCGTCATGAGAGGCCGGGCTGCCGAGATCGATCGAGGGAATTCCCAGCGCTGCGGCGCCGTCGATCAGGGCGGATCGAATGGTGGGGTCCACCGGGCCGACCGCGGCGCGCGCTTTGGCTCCGCGATGGAAGCGGACACCGCGGCGTTGCTCTACGCCTTCGATGATCCGGTCCACAGACTGGTCGAGCTCGGCCAGCACCGCTTCGTCGTAGGCGCGCACGTCCAGGCTGAAATGGAAGGAGCCCGGGACGATGGTGAGGCCGTGCAGGGCGGGGTCGGTGTGGAAGCGGCCGATCGTGGCGGCCATCGGGATGCCGCGTGCTTCGTGGTCCTCCCACAATTTGTCGATGGCCATGGCGAACTCGGCGCCGGCCATGGCGGCGTCGCGGCGGAAGCGGCGCGGCAGGCCGACATGGTCGTGGCTGCCCTCGATGCGGGCGTCGGGGTAGCGGAAATTGCCGGGAATGCCGGTGCAGATCGCCACGGGCTTGCCGGCTTCCATCAGGCTTGGGGCTTGTTCGATGTGCAGTTCCAGATAGGCACGCAAATCCTGTGGGTTCAGGAAGCGCCGCCCGGCCCGCAAGGCCGCGGGATCGCCGCCGCAGTCGGCGATGTGGTCGGCCAGGGTGCGGCCGGTATCGATGCGCCGCACGTCGAGCGCGCCATCGGGCAGCGTGCCCAGCGCGCCGCGGCTGCCGATATAGGAAACCTGGAACCAGATGCTCTCCTCGGCGCGGATGCCCATCACCGTGATGTCGCAAGCGGGCTTCAGGCCGAGCTGGTTCAGGGCGGCGAGCGCCACGAGTCCGGCCACCACGCCGGCGGCACCGTCGAAATTGCCGCCATGCGGCACCGAGTCGAGATGCGAGCCGATGACCACACGCCTGGCGACCCGATCCCGGCCGGGCTGGGTCATATACAGGTTGGCGCCGGCGTCGCGTTCGATCGCAAGGCCGAGCGATTGGGCCGCATCTGCCATCGTCACGTGGGCGCGTTGCTCGCCGGGTCCGTACGGGTCGCGGGTGACGCCCGGCTCGTCCAGTCCGTCCTGGCGGAGCCGATCGAAGAGCGAGGCAGCGAAGTCGCGCTGCGCTGCCACTGCTGCATGAATCGCCGCTGCCTCAACCGTGGCCATTGATTGCTCCAGTCCTGCTCCGTTTGGGGATAGCTAGCGTGGACACGCCGGGTCGGGAACGGCGGGGCTTGCGGCTGTGTATCGGCGAAGCGTGGGCCCGTCCGACGTCGTCATGACGGCAGGGACGAATCAGTATGGCGGGCGCCGCCGTGTGGCGGCCCCGTTGGTTGGTCTTGCAGGCTTGCGAAATGGGTCAGGGCGGGCCGGTGGCCTCGGGCGCGCCGGAGGTTGCGGGCGGTGTGCCCGGCTCGCTCGGTGCCGCGGGAGCGGCTGACTTGCGCCGTATCCACGGTGGGGGTTCGGGCGGCAGGATGAGGACGGGCTCGACCGGCGGCTCGCCGATGAAAAAGCCCATCACCCGAATGATGTCGCTGCGGCCGCCGCCGACATCGAGCGGTGGCCATGTCAGGTCCATGGTCGGGTTGCTATCCTGCTGTTGCTCGAAATGCTGCTCGCGGCGCCAGCGGTGGAGGTCGTAGAGACCGGGGCTGCCGCCGTAGCGCAGCATGGCGAGGAACAGATCGTTCCAGTATGGGGCCTGGGAGAGCGCGGGAGCGATGCCGAGATCGGCGTAGATCTTTCCCAGTGTGCGGCCATAGGGGGTGCGCCTGACCTCCTTCACGAGGTCTTCGAATTTGGGAAGGTGGCAGGGATCGAGCGGATCCGCGGCGCCATCCAGCCAGTCGTCGCGCCAGGAGGGGCGCGGGTGCGGGTTGCGCTTTCTGGGTGCGGGCTCGGGCGTGGTCGCGTGGTCTGCGGCGGATTGCTCGGCCTGCGGCTTGCGGCGGGGCTGGTGGGACGGGCGGACGAGATCGCGGCCGCGTTCGGCGCGCTTGAGCAAGACGTGGTGGAGCGCGGCGGCGCGCAGGATGCCGC
>Ga0335074_10009991_pt1 | contig 13263 bp, 14 predicted proteins | sample Lox_Sample_23_FD_206715 | JGI IMG/M metagenome (GOLD analysis project Ga0335074, IMG submission 206715) | Soil microbial communities from Loxahatchee National Wildlife Refuge, Florida, United States - Lox_Sample_2.3 | ecosystem: Environmental > Terrestrial > Soil > Wetlands | place: USA...
TTACGGCCGCCGCGTACGGTAACGTTGGGTGCATACGGTAATAGCACGGTAATCATGATGCCTCGCGATACGGGTGTCTTCGCGCGATTTGAGTGGCCTTGGCCCATAGCCCCCTTTACACGAATGTCGGCGGTTCGATGCCGGAGTCTTCAACCGGCCGGGTAGGGTGCGACCTACTCCGGTTCGCCTCCTTTTGAGGTGCAGAACGCCAACGCCGCGTCGTCGCGTGGCGCACCAAGCCGCCTCACTACGCAAACTAGTTTCGGCGCATGCCCTACCTCTCCGCTGTCCGCGCCATTCAATGCAATTTGCCCGAAATTACGTAAACTGGCAGTCGCGGCGTGGGCACGGCGCGGCATCACGTCCGGCTCCCCGGGATGCATGATTGGGAAACTTGATGGTCGCGTTAGAGATAGGTGACCCGTGGGTGAAGCACCGTATCGCGCGGAACCTTCAGTCGACCGCGTAGTCAAGTTTGGACCGTTTTCCCTTCACCCGGATCGAGGTGCGCTGCTCAAAGGGAACAAGCCGATCCCGGTCGGCTCTCGTGCCCTCGAGCTCCTGATTGCATTGACTGACCGCGCCGGAGAGCTGATCACGAAGGATGAGTTGGTCAGGCGCGCTTGGCCTAACGCCATTGTCGAGGAGTCGAGCCTTAGAGCCCAGATTGCCGTACTTCGCAAAGTCCTTCGCGACAGTCGGGCTGACGTCGACTACATCGCAGCTGTCCCAGGCCGCGGCTATCGTTTCGTAGCGCCGATCTCCCGTCTTGCCCGCGGTGCACCGCAGAACCGCCGCCAGCAGCACATAAACAACCTTCCCGTAAGGCTGACGCACCCTATCGGCCGCGACGGTGACATCAGTACTGTCAAAGGACGATTTCAGCGTTATCGCCTGACGACAATCGTAGGGCCAGGCGGGATCGGGAAGACGACGCTCTGCTTGGCCGTTGCTGATGCGCTGGTAGCGTCCTACGAGGACGGCGTCTGCTTCCTTGATCTCGCACCATTGGCTGATCCTCAACTTCTGCCTAGTGTCCTTGCCTCAGCACTCGGCATTGCCTCCATATTGGAACACCCGCTGCCTGACGTCGTCGCATTTCTGCGGAAAAAGCGGCTGCTGCTCGTCTTCGATAGCTGCGAGCGCGTTATTGAAGCAGCCTCAATTCTGATTGAAACGCTCCTCAAGGAGGCTCAATACATTCATATTCTGGCAACAGGTCGCGAGGCACTGCGCACGGAAGGAGAGAGCGTCTACAGAGTGCTACCGCTGGAGACACCTCCCGAATTGGCAGGACTGACCGCCTCCGAGGCACTGGCTTTCTCTGCTGTCCAGCTCTTCGTCGAACGCGCGGCCGCGACCGCCGGCGGCTACAAGCTGATCGACGCCGATGCGCCAATCGTTGCCGATATTTGTCGCCAGCTCGATGGCCTCGCTCTGGCCATTGAGCTGGCAGCGGGTCGCGTTGAAGCTTTCGGCGCGCGAGGGATCGCGGAGCGCCTGGATGATCGCTTCCGGCTTCTGGCTGGTGGCAGGCGTACCGCTCTTCTGCGGCACCAGACTTTGATCGCTACGCTCGATTGGAGCTATGACTCCTTGTCAGAGTTCGAGCGAATGGTCTTTCGCCGCCTTGGCATCTTCGCTGGAACATTCACTCTTGCATGTGCCGTTGCAATCGTGACGGATGGTGCAATAGTCGACGCCCAACTTCCCGGTCTGCTAGCCAGTTTAATTGCAAAATCGCTCGTCACGGCGGACACCCACGGCGCCGTTGCACGCTATCGGTTGCTTGATACGATGCGCGCTTACGCGCTCGCGAAGCTCTCTGAGAGCGGCGAATTCGATCCCGTCGCGCGGCGCCTTGCTGAATACCTATGTCGTATCCTCCACGATGCGTTTGGCGAAATGGAATCCCTGTCGAGCGCCGAATGGCTGAGCCGCCACGGTCGCCACATCGATAACGTGCGAGTGGCTTTGAACTGGGCGTTTTCCTCTCGTGGCGACCCGACTGTGGGCACTGCGCTCACGGTTGCGACAATCCCACTATGGTTTCAGCTGTCGTCCGTGGATGAATGTCGCGAAGGTGTTCAGCGCGCCTTGACAAGTGTCGTTCCGGGCGCGAGTCGTGACGCTCAAGCTCGTCACGTGATGGAGCTCTACAGGGCGCTCGGGTTGTCGCGCGTCTTCACGATCGGGTTGGCACCCCAAGCTCTTGCGGCCTGGGCGAAGGCGTTGGAGATTGCGGAGAGCCTCGATGACACCGAGGACCAGCTGGAATCACTTTGGGGTTTGTGGTTCTGCCAGATCGGCGCAGGAGAATATCGAGCGGCACTGGACACGGGGCATCGCTTTGGGGCTCTGGCGGGAACGGACGCGGACTTGCGCATTGCCGAACGGCTGATCGGGATGCCGCTCTTCTGCATGGGGGACCTCTGCGGCGCTTGCCGCCACGTGGAGCGCATGCTCGCTCGTCGCGTGACGCCTGCCCGCCACCTGGCGAAGGCCGTACGCTTCCGATTTGATCAAGCCGTTGCGTCGCGCGTGCTGCTTGCTCAAATGCTCTGGCTACAGGGCTTCCCCGAAAAGGCAACCCGTGCCGCCCAAAGTGGCATCGACGAAGCGCGAGCAACCAACCACGCCATTTCCCTGTGCGACGCCTTGGCACGGGGCTCCTGTTCCGTCGCGCTGTTCGTCGGCGATCTTGCCGGCGCGGAGGAGTCGATCGCGGCGCTGCTCGAGCATGCGGGGCGGCATGCACTTGGTCAGTGGGAGGCTCTCGGGCGCTGCTGGAAGGGGGCCCTGCTGATTCGCCAAGGCGATATCGATGGTGGAACTTCAGTACTGCGCGTCGCGCTCGACAAGCTACTGGAAGGTCGGCTGTTCGCTCCGTACGGCGCCGCATTCCTCGGCACCCTCGCCGAAGGCCTGATGTGCGCCGGACAGCTCTCGGGGGGTAGAGCGGCAATTGATGAGGGTCTTGCCCGTTGTGAGCAGAAAGAAGAGCTCTGGTGCATCGCCGAGCTTCTGCGTATCAAGGCAGAGATATTGCTGCGCGAGAAGGCCGGTGAGGCCGCCGAACAGCATTTCCGGCAATCCATCGAATGGGCGCGCCGACAAGAGGCTCTGTCCTGGGAGTTGCGGTCCGCCACGAGCCTCGCCCGAGTGCAGCGGGATCAGGGTCAAGTCGCGCAGGCGGCCACCTCGCTGGCAGCAGTGTACGGCCGCTTTACCGAAGGTTTCGCAACGACGGACTTGCGCAATGCTCAGGCCCTCCTGGCGGAGCTGTCATAGACGATCTTATTTGATGGTCCGCATCGCGCCTGCCTGGCAGCACGGCCATCACAAGAATTCACCACGATTCTCTGGACGCCACCGGACCGTGAGCGGCACGATCTGCGCGGACGCCGAACGTTGGCAACGACCATAGAGCGGGTTAGACAGGTCTTGATTGCAGACGCTTCAATGGATGTCATGGTTCTGCGGGCTCACAACGCGCCCTTGGCGCTTGCGACCATGCCTCGACCCGAGCCGGGACCAGGTCAAGTGCTGGTGCGAATCAAAGCGAGCGGCGTCAACCCACTTGACCTCAAGATCAGGAGCGGAAGCGCGCCCCACGCGAAGCATCCGCTGCCCGCCATTCTTGGGATGGATCTCGCCGGCATCGTCGAGACGGTTGGCACCGGAGTGGTCGCATTTGCCCGCGGCGATGAAGTCTTCGGACTTACCGGTGGCGTGGGCGGTCTGCAGGGCTCGCTGGCCGGTTTTGCCGCCGTGGACGCCGACCTGCTCGCCCCGAAACCAACGAACCTCAGCATGCGCGAGGCGGCCGCGCTGCCCCTCGTTTTCATCACTGCCTGGGAAGGCCTGGTTGACCGAGCTCAGGTGAGGGCGCGGCAAAAGGTCTTGATCCAAGGGGCTGGAGGCGTCGGCCACATGGCCATCCAGCTTGCGCGCGCCTTCGGCGCGCAGGTGTTCGCAACGGACGAACACTCGAAGCTGAGCCTCATTGAGGAGCTGGGCGCGACGGGCATCGACTACAGACAGACTACCGTAGAGGAATATGTCGACGACCATACCGGCGGACGAGGTTTCGACGTGGTATTCGACACCGTGGGCGGCGCGACGCTGGATGCCTCGTTCAATGCGGTAAGACGCTTCGGGCACGTGGTGAGCTCCCTCGGTTGGGGCACCCATGCGCTCGCACCGCTTTCATTCCGGGCCGCCAGCTATTCGGGGATTTTCTCCCTATTGCCGATGCTGACCGGTGAAGGTCGAGCGCATCACGGCGAAATTCTGCGCGAGGCGAAGCGGCTCGCGCAGGCCGGCAAACTTATGCCACGTCTCGACCCGCGTCGATTCACATTGGCGTCAGTGGAGGAAGCTCATCGCGCGATCGAAGTTCGCGGCGCGACAGGAAAGGTTGTTATTGATGTCGCCGATTGAGGTCAAAACCACCGCTGTCGGGCCTATCGCGGCAAAGAAGAAAGACCGTGGGTAATCGTGAAGCACTCTGCAAGTACATCGCGGGAAAATTCCAACTCGATGGCAACGGCCGGCGCTGTGGTGAGCTCACTGGCGGCGCGTTCCGACGGGAGACTGCTCATGGTACAGAATTCAGCGATTGTTGAACGCGCCGATGCGCCCGCGCAAGCGGGCTTTGACAATTGGAAGGCTGTGACAGGCAGTCCATGCGTACAAGTCAAGCGCCCCCCCTCAGCGGTGCAGAGATTGGCCGAGGAGTCCCGTGAGGAGCTCGCGCGCCTGGCCCGCCTAATGCGGGATCTGCCGTGTGCTACGACTCTGAGAGGCGTTGACGGGCACGTCGTAACGCTCGGAGAGCACTCTGCACGGCGCCTGCCATCGCAAACGGCCGCGTGTTCGCTCGCTGCACCGGTCTTCGCCGCTGACGGCAGCTCACTCGCGGCTCTGGAGCTGACCTTGGATGAAGCAGACCAGTGCGGCACGTCGCGCCAGCTCCTGCTTGCCCTCCTGCAGTCCACGGCTCGCGCGATGAGCGAGCGCCGGTTTCGGATGCAGTACGCCCAGTATTGGGTTCTCGCTGCACTGCACGCTCACACCCCTTATCACTCCATGCTGCTCGCGATCGATCGCGACCATTGGGTCGTCGGCACGGATTACCACGCACGCCGCCTGTTCGAGTCACACGGCCGAGCGCTTCAGCCTCTGCCGGCCGCCCGAGAGATCTTCCCTTTCGCGGTGGCATCGCTCTCTCGCCGCCACGGTGAGAGCCTGTTGCATCTGCGCAGTGCCATCGATGGCGGCGCATGGGCCGTCTTGATCACGCCACCGGACATTACAGCCTACCATTCGCCACACGGCACTCGCACTCTTCAGCACACCCGGCCGCGCCTGGATGGCCTCAACATCTCGGGCCTGCAGGACAGAAATTGCCCGGCCGAGGGATTTTCATCCAGGGTTCTGCAGAGTATCGAAGACTACGTGGATACACACCTGGAGGCCGCGTTGAGTATCGAGGAGCTCGCGCGCAACCTCAAAGTGTCTGTCTCCCACTTCACACGATCGTTCCGCAGGGCCACTGGGCTTACGCCACATACGTTTGTCCTTCATCGACGGCTGCATCGTGCGCAGGAGCTTCTCGCCCGTACCGACCTCAGCTTGGTCGAAATCGCGTTGGCGACAGGGTTCTGCGACCAAAGTCACTTCTCCCGCCGCTTCCATCAGCTCATCGGGTTGCCGCCACGCGCGTTCCGGGCACACCAGCGCTAGGCTGACTACCGCAAGGCCAGTTTCATGACTGAACACAGCAAGCACCTCGTCGCCGCCGCCTTTGAGGCCTGGCGTGACCAAAGCGGGAGCTTTTTCGACATTCTGGCACCGGACGCCGAGTGGACAATCGTCGGCACCAGCCCGGCCGCGAAGACTTATCCGACCAAAGAGGCGTTTCTCTCGGAGGTGATCCGCCCATTCAACGCCCGGATGTCGGTGCCGCTGAAGCCGACCGTGCGAGGCCTCTATGCGGACGGTGACATGGTTATCGCGCTGTGGGACGGTGAAGGCGTTGCCAAGGATGGCAAGCCATATCGAAACACCTATACGTGGTATCTGCAATTCCGGGGCGACCAGGTTGTAAAGGCGATCGCCTTTTTCGACACCGTCGAATTCAACGACTTTTGGGCGCGCGTACCGGCATGAGGGGGCTGCGAGCGCACCGCCGCGCGGCGCACTCCTCGAGATTCAGTCATCGCAGGATCAAGTCAAGAGAGCTGTCAGGGCGAAGCGGCAGCTCCATTCGACCAGGTCGCCTGCGCTATGGGCGACGATAGGAGCGACGATACTTCCGGATTGCTCGAACAAATAGGCGCACAAGAGCCCGAAGCCGATTGCGTATATTTGCTGCCCAAGTGCGGCGATGAGAGGCACATGCCAGAAGGCGGAGGCGTGAGCGAGGGAGAATAGAAGAGCAATTGAAATACCAGCCACCGATATGTCAATACTGCCAAGATGAACGCGGGTCGGGATCCTGGTAATGAGGTACCCAAGAAACAGGGATCGAAACACCAACTCCTCGGTCAGGCCGACGACGCCGCCCTGGATGAGGAGCCAAGGAATCATGTTGGCGGGATTCGTCGAGTAGGGCCCTATGGGCGCTCGCCGCATCAGCAGTTCGGGGTAATGATCCACTCCGAGCATCAGCAGGCCACCCAAGGTCCCGATCCAGAGCGCCGGCCAGACAAAGGAGCGCCCCTTTGGCAATGAGAGCCCAAAGGTTCCAGGAAAGAATGGCTTGAGAACGCTCATCAGCGCCAGCGCCACGAGGAATCCGGCGGTGTGCGCAGCCAGACCATAAGACCAGGTTTGGTGTAACCAGCTCTTGGGAAACAGTGCCCGGATCGGTCTGAGAAGTGCGATCGTCCCCGAGAGCTGAAGCATCACGAGGGCACTGAATTGCGCCAGGACCACGATTACGCGTGCCACCGCCGATGATCTGGAGAATGTCACTTTGCAAAATGACAGAACGCGCCCTGACACAAATTCGCCCCCCATTGGCCGAGTCTCTTGCAGCCGCGCCTGGTCCCCAGGCGACGGGCGCACTCACCACTCTTCGCGGATGAGCCCGCTGTCGGTGTATGCCCACACCCATAGCGCCATCTGCATCTGCATGGACTTGCACCAGGCGAGGTGCATCTTCGCGACCTCCTCGGCAGGGTGTCCGTGAGAAGCGAGATAGGGCCTGATCGTCTCGTTCATGACAGCGACGAATGCAATGGCGTCGCGCAGCGGCACATGGGGCGTGGATCGCACCCGGTCGGTGACGTTCTTGCGGGCGGCGGTATGACGCAGTGCTATCTCCTGCTGATAGTCGAGCCAACGTTGGTCGTACGGCCGAAGACAGGTGTCGAGAATCCATTGCTCGAATCTAAGACCGCTGTCGGCGAGGTACGTCGGAAGAGCTGCGCCTTCAGGTGTCTGGGAATGTCTCGCGAGATTTGGGATGCCGGCGATGATGCGGCCACGCCAGTGCTCGACTATCGCCTGCGTCTGGTCTTTCAGAACCTCACCGGCGAGTCGCAGAAATCGGGCGTCATCGTTCGAGAACCCGGCGCTTCGCATGAGATTCGTAAGTTGCGCGGCCGAGACGGTCGAAGTCGATACCTCAGGACTTCCGTACGCATACCCTGGAATCTTCGGTTGGGGCTGCTGCATCGCGTCGTGCTCCCGCGTCGGTTGGGCGTCAGGAGCGCAACATTGTCCATCGTTGTGCCATTGTCTTGGACCAGCTGGTCCGGACTGGCACCAGTCTGCCCGCAGGCGCCGAACTTTTGCGACTGCCGCCATTATCCAAGAGCTCGAATCGCGCGGACTCGCCGCCGCCTGGGAGCCGATATTATCAATCCGTTGTACGACGGCATAATACGAAGCGGGCGCGTTCGGCGAACCTAGCTCTCGGGCTGTGTAAGTCGACGGATACTTTCAGGAGGCCTCACCATGCGGGCGATCGGCTTTTACAGTCCTCAACGTATTGATGCGCAAGATGCTCTCGTGGAGATCGAATTGCCGACGCCGCAGCTCAGTGAGCATGACCTGCTCGTAAGGGTTCAGGCGATCTCCGTCAACCCGGTTGATGTGAAGCTTCGCGCCAGCGCTCACCCCCCTGAGGGCCAGGCACGTATCCTCGGGTATGACGCCGTCGGAATCGTCGAGGCGACGGGTCCAGGGACGCGCCACTTCAAGAAGGGGGATGCAGTGTTCTATGCCGGCGCACTCGACCGGCCGGGCACCTATGCCGAGCTGCACGCGGTCGACGAACGGATTGTCGGTCGCAAGCCCGAAACCCTTGATGCCGCCCATGCCGCGGCGCTGCCCCTGACCTCGCTGACCGCGTGGGAATTACTGTTTGACCGCCTGAAGGTGCCTTATGGCCCTCAGTTTTCGAACCATGCAATCCTGATCATCAACGGCGCAGGCGGCGTGGGTTCGATCCTGATTCAGATGGCGCGTCGCCTGACCGGGCTGACCGTCGTCGCGACCGCTTCCCGTATGGAGACGATCGCCTGGTGCCGGGAGATGGGGGCTCACCACGTCATCGATCATCATCGTTCGCTCGAAGAGGGCCTGAAAGCGATCGGCATTCCGGAAGTGCGCTATGTAGCCGGCCTCAGTGCCACCGACCGCCATCAAGAGTCGATCATTGCCGTGCTGGCCCCGCAGGGCGCGCTCGCGATGATCGACGATCCGGCGAGGTTCGACATCGTCCCGTTCAAATCGAAGAGCCTGTCGGTGCATTGGGAGCTGATGTTCACGCGCTCTCTTTACAACACCGCCGACCTGGGGGCGCAGGGGCGGATTCTCAACGAGGTCGGTTCCCTGGTTGATGCGGGGGTCCTGCGCACGACGTTCCGCGAGGATTACGGCCCCATCAGCGCCGCCAATCTCAAGCGCGCTCACGCCACGCTCGAAAGCGGTCGCTCGATCGGAAAAATCGTGCTGTCTGGGTTCTAGTCAGGCTGGCCACGCCGATCGAGGTGTTCGATGGTTTGCGGGCGGGGCACTCTTGTCCACGCCGGCCTTTGAGTCCGGCTCTCGTCTTGTACCTCGCGGCCGAGATTTGATTGAGCGAGGCACGCGACTGACGACGAACCGACCATGTCCTTTCGACCGGAATATACAAAGCGGCGGCAACGGGTACAGGCAAGTCTGGACCCGAGAGTGTAGGGTCAGGTTCCGGGTATCCACCGGGAGCCCAAGAATCGAGACGGGCCGAGGAGCGAACCAATGCAAGCACGAGAGCGAGGCGGGAAAAGCCCGACACCGCTCAGCGGCGTCGTACTGGCCGAGCGCGAAGCGCCCGGATTCAAGGCGGGCGATCAAGTGCGGGTCCTGGATCGAAATCCGATCGGTCACTATCGAGTCCCGCGCTACATCCGCGGAAAGCGGGGGGTAGTTGAAGCGGTGATCCCGACGCCGGAGCTGGATAATGAGCAGGAAGGATTTGGGCGCAACGCCGGCATGAAGCGTCACTATTACCGAATCGCCTTCGCAATGAGCGAGCTTTGGTCGAAGTACAAAGGCTCTCCGAGCGATGGGCTCCGTATCGAGGTGTTCGAGACCTGGCTGGAGAGGGTCTGACCATGCAGCACACCGAGCATGACACGGCGGATTCCCACCGGGCCATCAGCGCGGGACCTCCGGGGTACTATGAGGTGATGGAGACGGCAATTCGCGAACTGTTGATCGAAAAGCGCATGATTGAAGCCGCTGAGATTCGCCGGCAGATTGAGGTGCTTGATTCACGGACGCCGGCACTCGGCGCCAAGGTCGTGGCGCGCGCGTGGGTGGATCCGGAGTTTCGCGTGCGGTTGCTGGCCGACGGCCGCTCGGCTTGCGAGGAGCTCGGAATCAGCTTCTACGACGACACGAAGCTCATAGTGCTCGAGAATACACCCAAGGTGCATAACCTGATCGTGTGCACGCTGTGCTCGTGCTATCCACGTCCCGTGCTGGGGTTGCCGCCGGATTGGTACAAGTTGGCGCCATATCGCGCGCGCGCCGTGGTGGAGCCGCGGGCCGTGCTGGCGGAGTTCGGTACGGTGATTCCCGATGATGTCGAGATTCGGGTCAGCGACTCCACCGCGACGGTGCGGTACCTGGTTCTGCCGATGCGCCCGGCGGGCACTGAACGCTATAGCGAAGAGGATTTGGCCGCCTTGGTCACGCGCGACACCATGATCGGCGTCGTGGCCGTCGCAATCGATGCCGGGAGGACGCCGAAATGAGCGAATCAGGGGCCATAGTCGCACGATTGCCCAACGATCGCGGCGGGTTTCTCGGGGAACCGATCCGCAGAATCGAACATGAGCTCGCGCCCTGGGAGAAGCGCTGCCATGCGCTTGCCGATGTGCTCGACTACCACAAGATCATCAACACCGAAGAGAAGCGGCGCGGAGTCGAAGCGCTCGGCAGCGATATCATCGGTAAGCTGAGCTATTACGAGCGGTGGATCGTGGCGTTTACGAACCTCCTTTTCGAGAAGCAGTTGCTGACGCCCGAGGAATTTGCGCGAAAGATGGATGAGGTCGCAAGCCGGTCGGCGCCGCAGGACGAGAGCTGAAGGCAATGCGGCACCGAGCCGTGTGATCCGGGCGGTCGGGCGCAATTCTACCGGCTGCGCGGAGTGTGCCCGATGAGTCTGCGAGCACCGCCAATCTCACCCTGCTTCTCGGAGCGAGACCCCGCCGTTCCGTTATGGCGACGAACGCTCGCCGAGACGGTCGGTACGCTGCTGCAGTGGTGGGCGGATGGGCGCTCGACGCGCTGCACGCGGGCGCCCGGAACGCGGTCCGGCCAAGGTCCGCCAGGCCTTGGGCGAGTCCTCATGACGATCGGCGTTGGCATCCTCGGTGCGGGCACCGAACAGCCCGGATGGGCGGTTAGAGCGCACTCCGGGGCGGATTTCGTTGACTACGCCAGCCCGCCGATGTGTCTTCGAAGCAGGTCAGACCGGAATAGACAAGTAGTGGTGGATCGGACCAATACTCTGCGCAGAATGGTGATGATGCTATGAGCGATGACTCTACCCGTGTGAGATGAGCCCGTGAGTGCAGCTCGTGGTTGGCCGATGACTTTATTTCTCGTGCTATTGATCGGAGTATCGCCAATGAGCAACGCTGCCGACGCAGAGCAAGGCATCGCCCGCATCCCCTCGCGCCATTCAGTCAGCGAGACAATTTCCAGACTTCAATCGCTTCTCAAGGACCATGGCATCAAGGTCTTTGGGCTGATCGACTTCAGCGGCGATGCCGAGCGCGCGGGTCTTGCGATGCGGCCGGAACAGATGCTGATCTTTGGCAATCCAAAGGCTGGCACCCCACTGATGGTGGCCGCGCCGACTGCTGGACTTGACCTACCGCTCAAGGCATTGGTGTGGCAAGACAGCCACGGGGGCACATGGATCGCTTACAACGACCCGGAGTACGTGGTGAAACGACACGGCTTGGCGCCCTCCCTCGGCGGGAATCTGGCCGCAGTCGAACCCCTGCTCGAGCGTGCCGCCGGCGATTGATGAGTGGGTATTCACCGTGAGGGAGTCGGCCATCTGCGTGATCCGAAGGGCCTCTTCATGCAGGCCGAGGCGGCTCATTTATACGAGCACAGCTCACGGTCGTTCGCGCCATAGACACTATAGTACGTGTACCAAATGACTCCTGCGGGATCCTCCATGACTCCGAATGCTGAAGCGTCACGACCGATCGTTTCGACTCGTTGACCCTTGACCCGGCGTAATCCTTTGTATTGCGTGCTGACCCATAGACTCCCATCGGTGGAGTTGAAGAGTTCGAGCACAGGACCATCGAATGGATGGCCGACTTGGTTCTGTCCCCAGGCAAGGAAGTTCACGCCGTCGAACCTGAACAGGCCGGCGCTGGTTCCTACCCATAGATAGCCGTCACCGGATTGGGCCACAGCATCCGGTTGACCGTACAATCCGTCATCGCCCGGTTTCCAGACGGTATGGGCGTACTCATCCAGGCGCCGGTCGGGATCGACTGCTCCAGCGTCGTGGCACAGGCTCAGAGCGACGGCAGCCGTCGCAAGGCAGGCCAAACGGAAGCGAACGTTCATCGCGAGGCCAGGGGCTCGGGCAGCGACGTCGTCGAGGTCCGGCGACTAGGAGATCATTGTAGCGCTCGCCATCCTCGAGCGCTCGGCAGTAGCGCCTTGGTGCAATGGACTGAGGCGCTGTTACGGGTAAGAGTTGCGCCTTGATTCCGCTCATCAGACCGAATTGAGGCTGCTGGAGTGCATTGTCGCGCGGTATTCATAGAGCCGTTCTACCCGGAGGTGCGAGGATGCCCGGCCTGATCCTTCGCGCTGGAGAGTTTCTCGCCGGACTGATGCTGCTGGCGCTGTTCGCACAGTCGGTGTCCCGCGCAGCGCTGGTCACCCGCCATCGCGTGGATCGGATAGCGCACGGCATCGGGCTCTTGATCTGCTCCAGCCTCACGCGCATCGCGGCTCGGCGTCGTGACTACGATGCCGTGCAGGACGTACTCGCCTGGGTTCTGCCTCTGTACATCCTAGCGCTCATCATGGCCTGGTTCGCTCTCGTACAAGTGGGTTTCTCGCTGATCCTCTGGTCGCTGCGGGTGGAGAGCAGTCCGACGGCTGCGCTCATTGCGAGCGGCTCGGCGCTCAGCACGCTCGGCTTTCTGACACCGATGAGTGCGCTGGGTCAGGCGCTCGCCGTCCTCGAAGGCGCTATGGGTCTCGGAGTCGTGGTATTTTTCTTTACTTTCATTCCGGGATATCAGGCCGCGATACAGGCGAGGGAACTGAAGGTTGCGTGGCTTTACGCTCGCACCGGCGGGGATCCTACCGGGTTCGCTCTTATCGAGTGGCTGCTGCGCAGCTACACCAGCAGCGACATGCGGGGGCTGTGGGAGCAATGGGAGGAATGGTTCAGGTTGCTTGGCGAGACACTCAGCGTCGCCCCCGTTCTTACTTCGGTCCCGAGTGTGCGCCGCGGACAAGCCTGGTTGGTCAGCGCCGCCGCAGTTCTGGACGCGGCATGCTTTTGTCTCGCGACGAGCGAGGAGGGCACTCGGAACTCGGCCGTAGGCGTGTGCCGCACTACCGGCGTCACTGCCCTGCGCCATCTTGTCGGTGACCATGTGCAGGAAACGGCTGCCGCAAGGGCGGCCGTCTGGCCTGCGGCGCGCGATGCATTTGATGCACCCTACGATCTACTGATTGCGCTCAAGCTGCCGGTAAAGATGAACCGCC
>Ga0335074_10009992_pt1 | contig 13263 bp, 15 predicted proteins | sample Lox_Sample_23_FD_206715 | JGI IMG/M metagenome (GOLD analysis project Ga0335074, IMG submission 206715) | Soil microbial communities from Loxahatchee National Wildlife Refuge, Florida, United States - Lox_Sample_2.3 | ecosystem: Environmental > Terrestrial > Soil > Wetlands | place: USA...
GACCGGTACTAATCGCTCGGATATTTTAAACTACGCTTACGCTTAACGTGCTTGGCACTTGGAAGTTCTTCTCTGTACAGCTTTCCCACCCGCGATCGGCTGGAGCTCCGGCTCGCCATCGCGGATGGGGATCCAGTTTCTGGCGTCCATAGCGGCGGGGCCCCACCCGTTCCCATCCCGAACACGGCAGTTAAGCCCGCCTGCGCCAATGATAGTCGGACCGCAGGGTCCCTCGAAAGTAGGTCGGCGCCAGATTTATAGAAACGATGAGCCCGCGATAGCAATGTCGCGGGCTCTCGTCGTTTAGCTGCGTGAAAACGCGGTCAGCGTACCGTTTTGATCCGCGCAATAGATCGTATCACCTGCAACGACCGGGATCTGCCAGTGAATCGGCCCGATCGCGCTGCTGCTCGCTAGGTGCCGGCCGGTCTGCGCGTCGAGCTCGAGGAGCGCATTGTTCGTTGCAAGGAACAGCACGCCATCACTCACGACGGGCGTCGCGGCCTCTCTCCCGAGATCGAGTGCCGTATGCCAGGAGGCAACGAGACGGCTAACGCGGTTCTTGGTGACGAGACGGTACGCATGTACGCCGTCGGCGAGGCCGAGGAAGACGTAGGTCGTGCCCGCGCGATCGGTCCACACGCCGGGAATCGAAAACAGCAAATAGTCGAGTGAAATCGTTTGCAGCGGCGGATGCAGTCCGTCAAGATGCGTGCGATCGAAGAGGCGCAACACCGAATCCTTGCCGCCTTGCACCGCCATGAGCGGTGTCGCACTGTCGGGCTGACTTGGCAACATGGCTGGTGACGAGCTCCCCACATCCAGGTCATCCGCCTCGAGGTCGTCGTAATCCGGCGGTGTCAGGTATCCGATCAACTGCGTCGCGTCATTGCTCAGCGAGAGGATCGTATCACCGTAATTTCCGGCCGCCGCATCGAACGGCGCATTCCCGGTGGCGACGTAGATGCGCCCGTGCATCGACGGGTCCGGGTCGACCACGACGCCGGCGCGCGACCACATCCCAGCGCGCTGCGCCGCGCAGGTCTGCGGCTCGATCAACGCGTGATGCGAGCTGCACAGCGCGTTGAAGACGTGTTTGCTGCCGTCGCTAAGACGGATGGCGACAACATGGCCGACATACGGCGTTGCGTCGCCGATGTAGCCCGATGTCTGCGCATATAGATAGCCGTTGCCAACGTGAAGCGGCGATGCGTTCTTTTCGGTCTGCGGCGCGAGCGTAATTTGCTCGGGAAAACCGCCCGCCCGCACTTCCTTTCCGGTCCCGGGATCGAGACGGTGCACCATCCCGTCAACGCCCGGTACATACAAGGCGTGCGTCGCCGGATCGTAAGCGGGGACCGACGTCGTGATCTTCGGGCCCTGCGTCGTAAACTGCCAAAGGATTCGCCCGCTCGTCGCGTTGACGGCGTAGGTGGTACCGTCAGTCGCCGTAATGTAGAGCGTGTTTCCGACGACGAGCGGTGTGGTGTCGGCGATCGAACCGAGCTTGACCTGCCATCGCACGCGCAGGCCGTCGCCGCTGTTCGCCGAGGCCGCAACGGAGCAGATTGCCATAACCAGCGCGACGAGCGCAGGGAAACGCCATCGGTTCATGCCGGCTTTCTACCCACGGCGAACTGCCGGGCAAACGTGCGCTCGTCCAGCTTTGTCTGGGCGGCGAGCTGGGTGATTAGCGGCGCTTCAAAATCCCTGGGCTCGAGCCGCACCATATAGTCGCGCGCGACCGCATAGGATTCTGCGCTGACATCGACCTGGCGTGTACGAATGCGTCCCGTCGTCGGATCGAGCAAGCTTTCCAACGCGACCGGTTGTACGCGGCCGCCGGAAAGTGCGATCAGTGCGCCGCTACCGCCCGAGAGCAAGTAGCGTACCGCGCCGTAGCCGAGCGTGCGCGTGTAATCCACGTCAAAAGCCACCGGCTTTGCGCAGCGCAGTTCGTACCCGATGTCTTTGGTGAGCACCGTCGCTTCGACGCCGAGCGCGGTCAAGCGTTCGCGCACGCGGTCGCGTAATAGCGAACCGATCGGCACATCGGCGAGGCGCACGTGCCCGTAGGCATCGCGCGCGACGTTCTCGAGGCCCTTGAGCGCGTCGGCGGAGATGCGTTCGACGATGCCTTCGGCAACCACGGCGACGCCGTAGTCGCGCCCCTGCGCGCGGCGCTTAATGATCGCGCCGGCGAGCACGTCGACCACCGACTCGAGATCGAGCGTGTCACCGGGAAATTCTTCGGGAATGACCGCCAGTGTTGCGCCGGCGGCGTTAGCCATACCGAGCGCTAGCGCACCAGACTTACGGCCCATGCACACGACGATGTACCAGCGGACGGTCGTGCGCGCGTCTTCAAGCAAGCTTTCGATGATCTGCGCACCAACTGAACGCGCGGTTTCGAAGCCGAAGGTCGGCGCGTTATCGGGCAACGGCAGATCGTTGTCGATGGTCTTCGGCACGGTGGCGACGCCGATGCGGCCATTCGTGCGCTCGGCAATGCGCGCCGCACCGAAGGTCGTGTCATCGCCGCCGATGCAAATCAGATAGCGTATGCCCAGCACTTCGAGTGAACGGATCGTGCGGTCGAGCGTTGCCGCGTCTTTGGCTGGATTGGTGCGCGACGTACGCAAGAACGAACCGCCGCTCGATTGAATGCGCGCCGCGTCGTCGATGCCCAGCGCCGTCGTTTTGACCGGCGTGCCCGCGGCGAGATCGCGGTAGCCATCGTAGATGCCGATGACGCGCAGCCCGGCGTTGATCGCTTCGATCGTCGCCGAGCCGATGACGCCGTTGATACCGGGAGCAGGGCCGCCGCCGACGAGGAGTGCGAGAGTATCGCTCATGTGCGGAGAATGCACGCAGGCCATGGAGCTTTCCTATGCGGGCATCTGTTTCGATCTCTTCGGCACGCTCGTGAGCGACGAGGGCAGTGCGATCGCGGGCGCGCGCGAAATGCTCGCATCGCTCGGGACGAGCCGCTGGGCGATTGTGACCTCAGCGCCGCGTGCCGCCGCCATGGGTTTGCTCGCTCATGCTCGGCTGGTACTTCCGCCGGTCCTCATAACCGCCGACGACGTGGCGCGGGGCAAGCCCGCGCCCGATCCGTATGCGCTCGCGGCGAAGCAGCTCGCGATCGAACCGGCGCGGGCGTTGGTCATCGAGGATTCAGTTTCGGGCGTGGATGCCGCGCATGCCGCGGGGATGGACGTGGTCTTCGTATTGCGCGGCCGGCTCGCGAGTTCGTGTACGCGAGCCGATTTCTACGTCGATCGATTCGATCAGTTAGGCGTAGCGGCCGGTGCGGGCGGCACGTTGCTCGTGTCGCTGCCGTGACGTTGCGCGCGCATCTTTGCTTCGTCGGCTTTGAGTTGCGCCTGCTGATCCGGCGTGAGCACCGCGTTGATTTGGTCGCGCAGCTGCTTACGCGCATCGGGATCAGGCGCGCTGCCGCGCGGATGCGCCTGGCGATAGTTCTGCATGAGGGTTTGGATTTGCGACTTCTGCGCGTCGGTGAGGTTCAGATCGCTAAAGCGGTGCATCATCCAATCGCCTTGCTGCGATTGGGCCGGCGGCGGCGGCGCCTGTTGCGCTTGGGCGATGACGGGCAGGGAAAGTCCCGCGGCCAGAAGGCCTGCGAGCATGGTGACGTGGAGTTTCATAGGCATCATCTTACTGGGAGAGCACTCAGTGCTTCCTGGGAAGCGAATTAGAGCGGCCTTAGACCTCGCGGCCCACCAGTTCGAGCTTGGTGCCGGCCGGATCCTCGAAGAACACGGCCGGATACGTCTCCATCTCATCGCTCAGCTCGATGGTGGCGGCGCCGATCTTGCCGAGGAACGCGATTAACTCGTTCATGCGCTCGTACTCGACGCGGAACGCGATGCGCGTGTCGTTGTTACGATGTAACGGATTTTCGATCAGACCGAAAAAACGGCGCGGCTTGGTGGGATGTTCGGGCTCGTAGTATTCGATCGCGTTATAGTTTTCGAACTCGCGATGCCAGTTGCCGTCGGCATCCACATTGGCATAGCGCTTTTCCGTTAACCCAACTGCAGGCATCAGGTCGTCATAAAACGACTCCACGGCGGCAAGCGAACGCACGCGGCAATCGACATGATCGAATCCGTAAAATTCCGGCACGGGGACGCGTTACTTCGTGGCCGGCTTGATTGCGACAGCTTTGACTCCCGGCGACGCGTGCGTTTCGAAGCGTTTGAAGTTGTCGAAGAAGAGCTGTGCGAGCTTACGCGCTTGTGCGTCGTAGGCGTTTTTGTCGGCCCAAGCGTTGCGAGGGTTGAGCACGTCGGACGGCACATCGGGCACGCGCTTGGGAATTTGCAACCCAAAGAACGGCTCGGACTCGAAGTCGGCCGGAATGCGGCCTTCGATCGCCGCATTGACCATCGCGCGCGTATGCGCGATGGACATACGCTTGCCGACGCCGTACGGACCGCCCGTCCAGCCGGTGTTGACCAGCCAGCACTCGACGTCGTGCGTATCGATACGCTCGCCGAGCAACTTCGCATACACCGTGGGGTGATGCACCATGAACGGCGCGCCGAAGCAGGTTGAAAACGTCGCGGTCGGTTCGGTAAGGCCACGTTCCGTGCCGGCGACCTTCGCGGTGTAGCCGGAAAGGAAGTGGTACATCGCCTGGTCGCGTGAGAGTTTAGAGATCGGCGGCATGACGCCGAACGCGTCGGCCGTCAACATGATGATCGTCTTGGGCTGACCGCCTTTGCTGCCCGGCACGATGTTGGGAATGAATTCGAGCGGATAGGCCGAGCGCGTGTTCTCGGTTTTTTCTTCGGAGTCGACGTTGAGTTCACGGGTGCGATCGTCGTAAACGACGTTTTCGATCACCGTCGAAAAGTGATGCGTCGCGGCCCAAATCTCGGGCTCGGCGCTCGCCGAGAGGCGAATCACTTTCGCGTAGCAGCCACCTTCGAAATTAAACACGCCCTCGTTCGACCAGCCGTGCTCGTCGTCGCCGATCAGCGGACGGTGCGGATCCGACGAAAGCGTGGTCTTCCCGGTGCCCGAGAGGCCGAAGAAGATCGCCACGTCGCCGGCCTTGCCTTCGTTCGCCGAGGAGTGCATCGGAAGCACGTCGCGCAGCGGCAGGAGATAGTTCATGACCGTGAAGATGGACTTCTTGATCTCGCCCGCATAGCGCGTGCCGCCGATCAAAATCATGCGGCGCTCAAAATTCACGAGAATAAAGGTTGAACTCGGCACGCCGTCGCGCGCGGGATCGGCCTGGAACAGCGCCGCATCGACGACGGTGAACTCCGGAGTGAATCCCGGCACCGGGTTCTCGGGTGTAATGAACAGATGATGCGCGAAGAGATTGTGCCACGCGAACTCGCTGTAAATGCGAATCGGGAGACGGTAGCGTTCGTCGGCGCCGACGTAGGTATCCAGCGAATACACGTCGCGCTCGGAAAGATACGCTTCAACTTTTTCGAAGAGCGCATCGAAGACCGCTGCGGTGGTCGGACGATTCGTATCGCCCCAGTCGATGTGGCGTTCGCTGGAGGGCTCTTTGACAAAGGCTTTGTCTTTGGGCGAACGCCCGGTGTGGGGACGTGTATCCACAATAAGCTGCCCGTCGCGACCCAACACACCTTCACCGCGTCGTAACGCATGCTCGATGAGCTGCGGCGGCGTAAGATTCTCCCAGAGGTTGGCGGCTTTGAGTTTGTTCGGAACAGTAAGAATGTTCGTATCCCTCGTGCGTTCGTTTAGAGCGAGCTACTTGAATCTACTTTTTGAGGTATTATGAGCGTGCCTGCATGAGAAAGCGCTTTCCTGTAACCCTAGCGGCGGCCGCCGCCCTGGTCTTCTTGATCGGGGGACGCGCTAATGCCGTTTTACCCTTCCACTTTGGATTCTTCCCATCCGGGCCGTTCGACGCAATCACCGATGTCGCCGGCGTTCGCGTTGCCAACCTGACCGTGATCCAAGGAAGCGACGTTCGTACCGGGGCGACGGCGGTGCTGCCGAACGCGGATCCCTGGGATCATAAGGTGGCGGGGGCCTTTTTTGCCTTCAACGGCAACGGCGAGATGACCGGCACGCACTGGATCGATACCGCCGGATACCTCGAGGAGCCGGTCGTGCTCACCGATACGCTGGATATCGGCCGGGCCTACGACGGCGTCGTCGATTGGGTCATCGAGCACCATCCCCAGGTGGGGATCCGTGACGACGTGCCGCTGCCCGTGGTGGCCGAATGCGACGATCAGCTCCTCAATGCCATCCAGCGCCGGGTGGTCGGGCCGCAGGACGTGCGCAAGCTCCTTGACGCAGCCGCGCCGGGTCAATTCGCGCGGGGCAGCGTCGGCGCCGGGACGGGCATGCGGGCCTTCGGGTTCAAGGCCGGGATCGGCTCGGCTTCGCGGGTCCTGCCCTCCACGCTCGGCGGCTATACGGTGGGCGTCCTGGTGAACGATAACACCGGCAGCTCGCGCGACGCCCTCACGATCGTCGGTGTGCCGGTTGGCGAGCGGCTCAAGAATGAGTACCGCACCGTCTATCCGCAGCATCTGGGGGAGGCGGACATGCACGGGCGCATGGCCAGCGGGAGCATCATCATCGTGGTGGCGACCGATGCGCCGTTGGACAGCCGCGAGATCCGTGCGCTGTTGTTGCGCGCCGGTCTTGGCATGGGGCGGACCGGCTTGACCTCCGACGTCGGGAGCGGTGACTTGTTCGTCGGATTTTCGACCACCGAGGTCTTCGAGCGCACCGGCAACTTCGAGGTCAGCGCTCCTACGAAACGCATCCTCGTCGACGATGACGTGCTCAACGCGCTCTATCGCGCGACGGCTGAAGCGACGCAGGCGGCGATCTACGACGCGCTTTTCGAAGCCAAGACGATGACCGGCCAAGGCGGCGCGACGGTCTACGGGTTACCCGACGACCGCGTTCTGCAGATGCTGCGCAGCGCCGGCGCGATCGGTCAATGAGCTACATCGAAACGCAGCGGCTGATCGTGCGCACGTGGATGCCCAACGACGCAACCGCCCTCGCAGCGATTTATGGCGATCCCGAGACGATGAAATACATCCTTTCAGGAACCAAGACGCTGGAGCAGACGCGCACGGCGATCGCGGAGATGATTGCCGCGCAGGAGCGCGATGGGTGTTCGATGTGGCCGGTCGTGCTCAAGGAAAACTCCGCCTTGATCGGGAGCTGCGGGTTGATGAAGACCGACGAAGCGCACGTGTTCGAGCTAGGCTTTGCGTTCGCGCCGCAGGCGCGCGGGAAGGGCTACGCCTACGAGGCTGCGCGCGGCGTACTGGCCTTTGGATTCGGGCAGATTCACGCGCGCTCGATCATCGCCTTGACCGATCCGTTCAATACGCCGTCGATCGTGCTGATCAACAAGCTGGGCATGCGTTTCGATCGTGTGGTACGGATGAAGCGTGGGCAGCGCGGTGCCGATGTGCTACGCTACGTGTGCTATGGCGAAGAAGAAGCGGCGTAAGATGAAGCTCGTGCCGCGCCTGGGGCCGCCGACCAACCTGCGGCCCGCCGGCGCGCACGAGACGCTCACGCGCTTTAACCGCAAACGCAAGAAGCGCGAACTGCAGGTTGAACTCGGCAACGTCGACCGAGACGTGGATTAATGCGGAATAATTCTAAGGGTCGCGTGCGCGTTGGGCCACCCGTCATAGACAACCCCATGGGCATCGGTCACATGCACGTGAGCGTGCGAATGGCAGAATCCGCCGTAGTGTAAATCGATGTAGTGGGGGTGGTCTTGCGCACCCATCTGGAAAGCCTGTGACCCGCCATCGTCAAACGTGACGTGCACCGTGACGCTCTTGTGGCTGTCGTTGATGAGTTCGATTTGGCAAGAGCCTGGATATGCCGATGCCAGGCCTATCGTCGCGAAAGCCAGACAGAGTGACAAGAAGGCTATCCGCATGAACCCGCTCATCCCTGCATCGCGAGCATCGCGACCTTCATTGCCGAGAGCGGCGTTTGACGCATTTCGAAATCGATGAGCGCTTGCCCGATCTTGTCGGCGAGCCGGTTGGTGACGAACCACGGCGGCTTGGGCAATAGCGTCGCACCGTAGCCGCCGATGACGCTACGCGGGAACGGTGCAAAGGGTGCGTAGACGATGCTCTTCTGCGAGCGATCGAAGAGATAGCTGTTGTGCACGACGCCGATGCCGCTGCGCACGTCGGCGATGGTATGCCCCGGATAGGCGCCCCACGGCGTCTCGGTCAGTAAGAAGCCCACGCCGGTCCACGCGTTGACGGCGATACAGCCGTAGCGTAACGCCGCGATCGCTGCATCGAACTCGCTTGCGTGTTGGGTCATCGTTGAGGGATGCGCGACGATATTGGCGCCAAGCGTGCCCCAGAGCCGATCGTTCGCGAAGGCGACGGCGTTGCGTAAGAAGGCTGCGGTATCGCCGGGCAGCGTCGTTACCGCGAGCACGCTGGAGAACGCCTCGATTTCGAAATTGGGATCTTCGCTTTGCGCATCGACGCGCACGATCGTACGCGGCGTGTAGCCCTCGCCGCTTTTGCCGTAGCGTAGCGTCTCATGGCCGGTCGCGAGCTGCTCGCAGCGATTTGCAGCGCCCGGGTAATACGCGGGACGATCGAGCGCCTCGCGCATCACCGCTTCGATCTGCGCAAGCAGTTTGGACGTGCCGTCCCAGTCGCGCGGCAGTACGACGACCTGCGAAGCAATGCAGTTGAAACCGTCGTTGTGCAGTTTCTGCGTGACGATCTGCTCAGCTTGGAACCGAAAGTCGGCGTCGCTCCACGCGCCGGGCACGACGATCGTGGGGCTGACATTGCCAAGCTCGGCGGTGATCGGTTTGGTCACCCCGCTCGCCACGATCGCGTTGAAGGTACGATCGCTGCCGGTAATGTGAATCTCGTCCACCAACGGATGGGTGCAGAGCGCCTTGCCGACCTGCGCGTCACCGTAGGCAAAACGCAGATAGCCGCCCTCGACGAGCGGTTTGAGCGCGTCTTCGAAGATCGGCCCGAGATACTCATTGACCGGATTCATCTTCAAGATACAGACCGCGCCGTCGGCGATGAGCTTGTAGAGCACGTCCAGCGGCGGGATCGACGCGATGTTGCCTGCGCCGAGCACCAGGGCGACGCGCGGCTGCGGCGACGGTTGCTGATACCACACCGCCATCGTCGATTTCAAATTCTCGCGCGTGACGCCGGGCTGCATCCAGACCTGCGCGCTAACGCCCGAGAGCAAGAGCCGATCGTAGAAGGCGTTGGGAAAGACGTCGACCGTGACTTGGCCATCGGGACGTTCGTGCACCCGCGACGGATCGAGGTGCGGCGTGCCGTTGCGCGCGATGTCGTGCATCGTGCGGATGTAGCGATTGAGCGCGTAGAGCAACGCCCACGGTCCGCTGACCCACTCTTCTCCGGCGAGCGGCGAGCCGGTGAGACCCTTGGCCTCAATCGCGGCCGTTGCCCAGCGCGAGGCTTGCGCGTAGACGGATTCGCGCACGCGCATGAGCAGGTCGGCTTTGCCCGACGTGCGTAGCGCCACCCAGCGTTTCGCGCCTTCGCGCAGCTCGATCAGCGACTGTTCGATCTCGGTCGGCGTCGCCGGATGAACGAGCGTGCTCATCCGTGCGCCGTGATCATCCACTGAATGCCGAACTTATCGACGAGTTGCCCGAACTTGCCGCCCCAAAACGCCTGCTCGAACGGCATCTCGACGGTGCCGCCGGCGGAAAGGGCCTTGAAGACGCGCTCGCCTTCGGCGACGTCCTTGGTCGCGACCGAGAGCGCGATGTCGTCCTCACCGTCAGGCGGTGTCCCGGGCCGTCCGTCCGAGGCCATGAACTTCAGGTCGCCGGCAACGAAGCTCGCGTGCATGATCTTGTTGCTCCAGGACGGATCGCCTTGGTGTTCGGTTGGCGCGTCGGACATCCGGCTCAGTTGTGCGATCTCACCGCCAAAGCACTTGGCATAGAAATTGAGCGCTTCTTCGCAGGTCCCGTGGAAAAAGATGTACGGCTCGAGCTGCATGTCCGGTTCCCTCCCGCGGCAAGTGGGACCCAAGCCTTGGCGATTGGCCGGGGTCACCCTCTTTTCTTGTCATCCCGAGCATACCGGAGCATCTGCCTTGTCATCCCGAGCGTAGCGAAGCGTAGTCGAGGGACGTATGATCCATTTGGACCAGAGGAAATAATCTGGCAATAGGAGATTAATCGCACACCCGCGCGAGCGTGCTGGACGAGCAAATTGAGTTCAGCGGTAAGTTGCAGCGGTGTGCGTGTGATGGGCTGAATCTTCCCGATGCACCCCGGATTGCGGTAATGATCGGGCGTTGGCTGAATCTCTTCGAACGTCGTGCTGAGTACGGCGATAGGAACGTGGCTCGCGCCGCGTTAAACGGAGCGCAAGCGACGAGAGGTGATCGATTTGAGGCGGATAAGCGCTTCTGAATGGACTGCGTTGGCTCTAAATGTAGGCGCAGTATTGACGATGCTCACAGTAACTAGCGTACTAAAGCCGAGCGAGACGGGCGGATTGCTCTTTGCCGTCACGGCTGGTCCGTGGTCCGTTGCGTGTGTGTTCTGGCTCGTAAGAAATCTCGCGGCTGGATCTAAAGGAGGCTTCATAGGGACTGCGTCTACTATGTACGTGGTAACGATTTTACCGCTTGCGTACATCGTGGCCCCGTTTCTGCCGAGCAATATTCTCGATGCATTCACAAAGTATTTTCTCACGCTGTTGTACCTTGTAGTGATCGGCGTTTGTGCGATACTGGTTGCTAGGCGCTCGCAATTATCTGGCTCGCTTATCGCGGGACTTGCGGCCTTCGCCACGGTCGCGTTTGCAATGATTGGGACGGGAGTCGCGGCAAATTAGCATCCGGCAGGCCAAAGGACATCTGGAGGCAATGACGCGGGTTCGCGGCCTATAAGCCACCTGCTTCGGCGCTCGGTAATTCTCAGGATTCAGCGAGATCGAAGAGCGGCTAGCCTAGGGCGCCGACGATCAATAATAAAGGATCAACAAATTGACGCGACGCGCAGAAAAGAAGGGACAGGCCTCAGGTAGATCCTTGTACGATGAAGCCCTGTCTTTGGCCCGAGGCCAGAATCCCGATTTACTTCAAGTTCTTGCCATGCTGGAAGGCGCTCTTTCTCAGGGGGATGCGCGAGCCGCTTACGCACTTGGCACTTGGTATATCCACGGAAAGGAGCCCGCGCTTCGCAAGAACCTGAAGGAGGGCGTGCGCCTATTGCGAGTCGCTGCGGCGGCTGGAGTCCCCGATGCTTTATACGACCTCGCCGTGTGCTATCAAAAAGGTGCAGGGGTTGTAAAGAACGAGCTTCGGGCAGTTATCCTCTACCTCGAAGCGGGTTTGAGAGGTGAAGCGGGAGCGCTAAAGGAGGTCGGCAGATGCTTTTATCACGGCTATGGCGTGGCCCGCAACACCAAGGTCGCGCGCGTTTTTCTCGACCGCGCTGCAGAGCTAGGTTCCGTCGACCCGTAAGATCCTTAGTGCCTCCCTGATTGCCCAGCTTTTGATGTTGTGGCTTCGGGTCCGTCGCGGCTCGTGGTCTGCGCCAGCAAGTTCTCGTGCGGCCTTACGGGCCGCCCTAACACTGAACGCGGCGTAGGCCATTATTGCGGGGGTGGATATCCATGATGGAGCTTGCCTCAGCGATCGTTGTGAGTCGCGGGGAAGGCGGCCGGGTGAGCCCGCCGGCGTATTATCGTGCGTGCTTCCGGCGTTTGGTAATTCTCAAGATCTCAGCGACATCGAAGAGCGGCTGGCCAAGGCCCCGGACGATCTATCGTTGCTCTTCTCGCGCGCTTGTACGCTCGGGATCCTCGGGCTGAATGAGGAGGCGCGACGCGCTGAAGCACTCGCGCTTCTGAAGAGTGGCTTGCGTGGGGCCCCGACTTACTCCGAGAGAAGCGAGGCGCAGTCGAGGGACGTATGATCCGTTTGGACCAGAGGAAATAATTCGGCAATAGGAGATTAATCCCACACCCACGCGAGCGGGTAATCGTGAGACCTTACTTTCATTTTCGGGTGGTCAATGAAAATTACGGACACCTATCAGTGTGGCCCTTGCTACGGCAATGGCGGCGGCTATAACGGAGGCGGCGGCGGTGGCTACACGCGGTTACACGGATGGTCCATACGGCGGCCTCAATTGCAGAGGTATAGACGGAAGACGATTTACGTGAACGTGCTCGATCCCCATCCGGAATGCATAGCGAAAAGTGCTCTGGCTGGCCTCGGTCTTTATGGCGCCGCCGGCGGCGCGGCCGCAGCCGCGCGATTTTTCGGAAATCTAAGCGCAGGGATGGGCCTTGGTAACGCATTGCTCGACGCCCTCGGTTTGTCAAGTCCTGTCGGCTGGAGCGCAATGGGCGTCTCCGTATTTGTCGGTGCCAGCATTGGCTCACAGTCGGGCTGCTGAGAGTGCGCTTTGATTAGAGGCATCGTCGATACTCTAATTGTTTGCGGAGGGTTGGGATTCGGCGCCTTTGCTGCGATCGCGGAGCCGAAGGGACTCGCGCTCGCTATCGTCCGTTATTATTTTGTTGGCGCGATAGCGGCGGGGCTTCTGAATGACATTGATGGGTCTCGTATCAGGTTCGGGGCAGAAAACCACTGGGGTGCGGATCCTTTCGTCCTTCTTGGCGCAGGATTGCTAACCGCGGGCTGGGCGGTCGGGTTCTTCAGACGGGGCTTTCGAGAACGCTACGGAGCCGTTGCACTCGTGCTGGTTCCTGCGATCCTTTTGGCAGCTAGCATCTTGCTCTTTGCAGGGCAGTTTCCGCTTGCGATTCTGACAGCTATATCGGGGACTGTTTTGCTGGCTCTGCTCGCTGTGGGAGACGGCGTGAGCCGGAAGCGCGACCGGCGTTAAGCGACATTCAACGGCCTTGAGCACGGGTCCACCAGCCAAGAAGGCGCCGACACGATGAGAGCGCTTTATCGGTGCGTCGAACGCCACGCTGGCGACATAGTGTGAGGCATTCGGTTTATTGCGCGGCGTTTGAGCACTCGTGCTTATAGCTTTCGGTAATTCGCAGGATCTAAGCGGCATCGAAGAGTGGTTGGCGTGGGGCCCCTACTAGCGAGCGGGTAATCGTGAGACCTTACTTTCATTTTCGGGTGGTCAATGAAAATTACGGACACTGATAAGACGGTGCTTTTGTGCCTTGCGAAGATTTCGGTGATGTTTGCAGCACGCCAAGTCCGTTCGCGCAGATC